>BNJT01001045.1_pt1 | contig 160856 bp, 202 predicted proteins | sample 8540491 | NCBI WGS metagenome assembly BNJT01 (sample SAMD00202455, study PRJDB9452) | human saliva metagenome | host: Homo sapiens
AATTTTAATCAAAACGATGTCTGCGGGAGGACAGTCGTCAAATTTGCAGGTAAATTTCTTTTGCCTCTTGTGCCGCTAAATTTACAAAGCAAATTCGCCTCAAAAAGCTCAAATTTTATAAACCGCCAACTGAAATGAGAAAAAAAGAATTTCATTGAAATGAGAAAAAAACCGCAAAACTGCCAATTCTCATTTCAGTGAGACTTAAGTTGTTTTCTAATGGTTAATCGGTGTTTAGACCCTATCTAAATTGTTTATGATCTCCACTTGCAAATCCCTTGCCCTGGATAAAACTAAGCAATGCCTCTAGCGTTTTGACGCTCTCAAACACTCCCTCGTCATTCGCCCATTTGCCCACTAGGATGCAGCCCTCGGTATGCTTTGGATAGTTGCCCGCATGTATCTCGATATAGCGATCTTTCGCTACTCGCTCATTGTGCAGCACCGGTAGCACGCGGTTAAAGTTTCGGCGACTTGTGCCACGCCACACTATAAAGTCCCGCAGGTATGCGCCTATCTTTGCCTCGCTCGGTGGTATCGGGTCCTGCTGACTCTAGCGTATAGCCCGTCATCAGCACGGTATTTACGCCCACTAGCTCACCTTCCCGATCGTTCCGTCATAAATATCCTTATATCGCCTTATAATCAGTTTCATTTTTTTATCCTTTCTTTAGATTTTATGCGCTCCTTATGCTCGCCTTTTTGCCAACGTTAAAACTCTCTACCGGGCGATGATAGCCCATTACGCGGGTATACACCACGCATTTGGTGCGCCTTGATTGCATACTCTCCAGTATCTCGTTGTCCCTCATTTTTAGCTCCTCTTCATATTCGCTCTTTGCCAAGCTACCGCTATCTCCGCCCAGGCTTTCTATCTTCTTGTTTGCGGCCTTGTCGATCTTCCTACGCACCCAGTCTCCGCCCATAAAGGCGATGATGCCGCCTATGGCAAGAGAAAAGGGCGTGGCGTGCGAAATGAAAAAAATACTATCTCATACGTCGCCCAGCATAAAAACGCAGACGTTACGGCCGCGGCCAAAAAGGCTTTCTTTGTTCTATTTTTCTGGGCCTACCGTTCTCGTCGAGCAGCCCAAGCACCGCCCCCAATGAAGCCTACAAGCACAACCCAAAATATATACCAGTATTCTTTGTCTATAAAACTCATCTGGCGACCCCGAATATGCAAGCCAGGATGAGCGCGCAGGCTATCTCGATCAGCCTTTTTTTGGTGAGCCCTAAAAGCTTCTAAATTTCCTCATGACTAGCTCGCTCACGGCCTTGCTCCCTACGCACAGCAAAAGCAGCCTTTCGACCTCTTCGTGATATGCCGCTACGGCTCCGGCGGTCGATGGATCGCTCTCGTCAAAGCTAGGCTTTGGCGGTAGCTCTACGTCGCAGCGTACGGGTTTGTCCACGTCTTGGTACTGGGTGCGTGCTATGATCCGTGGCTCCGTGCCTGCGCAACCGCAAAGCATAGTAGCCGCAGCGCAGACGGCCGCAATTTGACTATTTTTCCCCGCTGTTTTTCATTTTTCCTAGCCCCCTAAATAGCCTTTCGTAGTATCCCAGTTTCTTTTCGCATCCGCTGTCTTTTGGCGGAGGCTCCATGCTCTCGTATTTGGCTTGTAGCTCTTTTTCTCAGCCCCCGCTTGGCTTTGACGGATCTGTTTCATATCCAGAGCCATGCTTTTGATAGCTTCGTTTTGCGCGGAGATCTTGGAGTTGCATTCAGAGAGATTTGCCGCATAATTTGGCTTTTCCGCCTCTTTGAGCGCCAGCTTCGTTTGCTCTTTTTTCCAGCTTGTCTTTGACGTTTTGCGTTTCGGCTTTTTGCGCTTGAAACTGCGCCGTTTAGCCGCCAAATTTCAAGCCCTGCACCGCCTAAGGCTATCAGCATAGCGACGCCGACGGATACTAAAATTTGATATTCAAAAAGCCCATTTCACGCTCCTTTCAGTAGTTTTACTGCAGCGGTTATGATTAGGATAGCCGCCGCGATCAGTACGAATTTTCTTTGTTGATACATTCATTCTTTTGACCTTTCTCATGGGGTGAAACGCCCAAACTGTCTTTTAGCACCTTTTTATCCTCGCCCTCTGTGTATTCGCTCCAGTTTGACGCGTTCGCGCCGGCTATATCCATGAGCTTCCAGCCGACGTAAATTCTGATATAAAAGCGTTTGCACCACCTAATCGTGCGGTAATAGCCGAAACGCTCGCGTCCGTCTTTGAGTCTGCACTCTACCTTGCACCACGAGCTTGCTTTTGCCGCCGTTTGACGTGACGGACGGGTCTCCGAACGTTTTGATAGAGGCGGGTCTATCTCGCTTGTCTTAACGCCCTAGGTATTTAACGCAAAAATAGCCTATTCTATTACGCAGCAGCCAGCTAAGACGGGCGAAATAAGTTCGGTTTTTAGGCGGCGGGAAATGATCCCGTCTCCATCCGCCGTCGCCGTTAATCGCGGCGCTTTTGTCCGTCGTAGTGGTCGTCCGCATCCTCAAACCAGCGGAAACATCGCGGCAGATGGTTGTCGCTCTCTTTTGCAAAAAGCAAAGCGATCGGCACGATGAAAAAGGCAAGTATCTCAAGCGGGATCTCGATGATGAAATTTTCGGCTACTTGTAGCCATTGTTTTAGGGTTGGTTTTCATCGGCTACTCCTTTATCTCGATAACATTGTCTTTGTAGATCGGCGTCTCATAAAGGACTCCGTCTCGTATAAACATTGTCTTGTTATCTGAAAATTTGCGTAAATTCCCCGCCTTTAAAAAGCACGAATGTTGTCTTGATCTCTTTCGCTAAACCGACTATCGCCGTGAACGGACGGCTTGAAACATTGAGGCGCATAGTCGCTACCCCTAGTATATTCTTTTGTTGTAGGCAGGGTAAAAGTACTTTGATACATCGCCGGTTATTTTTTAGTACCGTTAAATAGCCCGTCAAGGAATACGGTTAAGCTATTGGTTAAATTTACTGTTATAGGCCTCGACCAGAGACGATTTTTCACAGTAAAGGTTTTATTTTCGTTGCCGTAACATACTAGCGGCACCCATTTGCCATCAATTTCACAAAACCCTAGACGCAAGTTATTGTTAATTTCTGCGCCAATGCCGCTTAAGGTATTATCTTTCAAATTTAAAAATCGCCAAAGGATATGATCTACCATCGGCTCGAAACGTTATTTCTCTGGTGGTACTATAATCAAACGCTACTAAATATTTGTCGCTTTCTAGCTTAAAAAAAGGAGTTATATTTGTCCATAATTCTAGCTCGCCTATTAGCCTTAATTTTTTTGCTCTTTGGCAAGGATACACCAATCATATCTTTTTGCCCTAAACGCAAATAGCTTCTCGTCTACTTTAAAATACTCTTTCATTTTTTTATCCTTTCAATTTTTGCCGGTTAAATATTTCGTCAGGGATTTTTTACGACGCACGCAATTTTGTCTATATAAAACTGCTCTATAAGCCCATCGCCTCCAGCCATTAGTATGTGAGCGTACTCATCTTTGACAACTACATTCACGGGCATATATTTATCAGGCATAAATACGGCCCTGACGCCATTTTTAACATCGTAAATAAAGCTACTGCAGAAGTTACTGCCTTGGCCGCTACGGCTATATGTGCGGTAGGCTAAAAGATAATCGCTTCTACCCAAAAAAAGCCGGCGACGGTTGTGCCGTAAAAGACTGGATGCAATAAATCTTTCTCCATTTTTTACGTTGTAAACAACCCCGTCTGAGACAATAAAGCCGCTAGGAGAACTACGATGAAACGGGGCCTTAATCTTATCGTCTAGCTGCTTAGGCAGATAAATCTCATCCTCGCTTGCAAGAGTTAGGTCGGTATCCGTTATTTTAAACGTAAAATCGCCTATTTTTAGGTAGTTAAACGCTACATAAGCGCTCCCGTAAGCACTAAATTTATCGTCGTCTATCTTTTTCTTAAACGCGAATTTTAGGATCCCAGCCGCCGCGTCCACTGTATAAACGTGGGCCTCTTTTTGACACATCCAGATAAATCAGATATTTGCTCTCAAAACTTTGCAGCGGATCTACGTTTGAGTTTGACTATTTTTGCTAAAGTCTTTCATCCCTTTTGTCGCGCTAAAAATATAAACGCTACTGTTTTTGACAATATACGTAGGCCTTGCCGTCGTCTATTAGCGTTATGGTTTTTTTCTATGTTATATATAGCCACAGCATCACCTTTCCTAAACGGCAGACTTTCGTCCGATCCCTCAAACGCAATAGGCACGGCGGCATGATTATATGCAAAAAGACGGCATCGCCCTCAAAAACAAGCTTGCTCAAAAAGCCGATATTCGTTGCTGGCTGGAATATCTTTGCTGATCGCCACGGGCTTAATCTCCATATAATCCCACATCGCAAGGTCGCTCTCGTAAGCAGACGGCATAGCTCCGCTCATCGCCGCAGTTCTTATCTCCTTGCTTGCTTGGTCTAGTTTTTTGGATTACGCCTGCGCTCAATGTCTCGTTTAGCTCTGCTATTTTGCTAGAGTAGGTTTTCGTCTCGCTTTTGGGCGTCGTCGTCGATGAAGCCGTCTTTTTACGATGCTTTTTCATTTGCTCTAGCGTATTTGTTGCCGTTTGTAGCTCTGTTTTCGTTTGTTCGGCGGCCTGCTCGCTTTGTTTTGCAGCCTGTGCGCTGCTCTGGGCTGCGTCCGCGAATGCTTGCGTCTGTGTCTTGATTTGTGCTGCCGCTTGCGCGCTACTTTCGGCCTCGCTTGCGCTTCTTGCCGCCGCTTCTTTTTGCTTCGCTAGCCGTTTGAGCGGAAGCTTGCGCGGCCTGCTTTGAGGCGTCCGCGTCTTCTTTGAGTGTTTGTACGGTTTTGCAGGGTTTGCTCCGCCTCTGCCGCCACCCTCATTGGTCTCGGTGACGAATTTTCGGTAGCGCGCCTACGAACGCATCCGCTCGTTCGTCGTACATTGCGGCTCGGCCGTGGTAGGCGGCTGGGGCAACTTAGTTATTTGTTTCATTTTCTCTCCTTTAAATTTAGATTATTCCCTCTACATTGATCGAAAGCGAGCTATACTGCTCGCCCGTGATCTTGATACGAAAGTCATTGAGAAAGCCAAAGACTAACAGACTCTTGAAACCCTTGTCTTTCTCGTCTCCTATAAAGGTCGTAAGCTCTCCGCATAGGTTTTTCAGTGTATCTCTCGTGCGGTTCTATCTGCGGGTGGGCAGCACCACCGCAAGGCTCATATAGTTTGCCGTACGACCTTTTTGCTATGAAGACGTCTCCGTAGGCCGTCTTTTGTTTTCTGCTATAGTCGTTGACGCCAAACTCGGCTTCAAGCTCGGTGTATCCGAGAAACACTCGTTGCCCGGCCGAAAAATGGCCTCAATTTGCTTTCAAGCGGTTTGGAGTGATCTCTATCTCAAACTCGCCGAAGTATTTGTCCGTATACAGCACTACGTCTTTTTGTAGTCTTGTCCAAACTCGAAAAATACTCCCACCAGCTACGGCTCCCGGCATTAAGCAGGCGTTTATGCGCTATGAGGGCGCCGGCTTTACGCACTATTATCTCGCTACCGTCCACGTTGAAAAAGAAAAACAGTTCACGCGCTTTTTGCCCGTGTCTATTTTTGAATTTCAATGGTTGTCCGTCCTTTTTTTCCTCGTTTGCGTGCCGATATATCTATCAAACATCGCTTTTTTTCGTTGATGGCCCCCATATGGGCGAGTACTATGTCTTTATCCGGCTCAGTCTGAATACCGGTCATCGCCTTTGCGGCCTTGTATTTTTCGCCCTCATATATGATCTCCTCGCCAAGCTCGACGTTCATACCCTTTGAAAAGGTCCTTAGTGCGTCTGCTGGCGCATTGGTCTCTTTGAGGGTTAAATCCACTTTTTCTACTACCGTCATGCTATGCTCCTTACGTTTACGGCCCCCGTTTTCTACGGTTTGTCTCGCGTTCATCGTCATCTCTCGTACGTCCCTTCCTATGTTTGCGGCTATTTGCTCCACTCGCTCCAGCCTTTTTTGCCAGCGCCTCAAAGGCTCCGCCCATATCCACCTTGATACCTCTGCCGTCAAGCGGAATGACCGCCTCGTCGTAGCCCGCTTCGCCTATTAGCGCACGCGTAGGACGAGTGACTATACCGCCGTCTGCAAAGGGCTTGTAGCCTCGTTTCTTGCTCCACTCGATGAAGTCGGCTTTTAGTGCTGCCGCCCGTGGCGTCTCTTGCCGTAGCCTCTATCTGCGCTCGTAGTTGCTCTTTGCTTAGCCCCTCGATTTGCGCTTTTTCGTTTCCAGGCGTCCAGCCCGCCTTGTTCTACACTGCGGCCTAGCACGTCTTTGTATATCTCGTTTATGTCGCGGTCCAGGCTTGAGCTTATTATCGCGCCGTTTGCGGTGGTTGCCCGTTTGATACGTTTGCGGGCGGCGCGCCTTTGTATTCGGGCGCAGCCTTGCCCGCTATGATCGCGTCTCTAACGGCTTGTAGATATGCCACTACGGGGCTATCTTTGCCGAGCAGATCGTGCAGGGCGTGGATTTGGTTTTGGCTATCAAGCTCTAGCGCCTCTTTTTGCTTTTTAAGGGCGTCTAGTTGCTGCGAATATGTGTCGTTTGCGCTGTTTAGCAACTTGTCAAGCTTTTTGATTTGCTCGAGCAAATCGCTCACATTACGTCGCCGGCTATGCCCTCTACTTCGTTTGCTAGTTTAAGCATTTCGTAGCGGTAGTCTTGGTATGTGGCTCGCATTATCTCGCAGGTTTTGCTCCTGCTTGGCTACGGCGCTATTTAGCTCGTCGTAGGCTTTGCTATCGTATTGGCCGGCGCTAAACGCCGCTTTTGCTTTTTGCAGCGCCAGGGCGTAGTTTATGCCCGCGGTTTGATTATCGATGACGTTTTCTCTGATCTTACCCGCCATAGAGGCTAGCTTTTCTACCGCCGCGCGCTGCAAATTAGGATAGAAAGCTGCTGTTTTTGCGCTCAAAGCGTCTTTCTTGCTTGCTCTGCTAGATCTAGGGGCTTTGATTTGTTTGATTATCTCTTCAAGCCCCGTGAGGATTTGAGCCAGACGTCGCGGCCGCCGTTTTGGTTTCTGTGGTTGTTGTGCTCGGTGACAGCCTCAAGCAGTTGCTTTCTCATTTCGACGTTGCCGGTAGAGAGAAACTCTTGCAGCTGCCGCACTCATGCGGTAAAAAGTATTCGGCCCAAACCCTAGGATCGTTCGTATTTCCTAGCTTTTGAGACGCGGCTCATTTTCGTCCGCACCTAGATCCCCCTCTATGCTTCCTGCCAGGGCGCGAAAGGTGGTATAAATGTTTTTGCAAAAGATAACACGTTCGTGTCTCTGCCGACCGCCGCAAAAAGCCGGCTTGAGTCTGAGCTATACTTTGCGTGAAGCTGATTAGAGCTTTGGTATATTCGTCCCTGCGCTTTTTTTGGCTGCCTCGTGAGGCTTTTACGAGGAATTTGAGGCTATCTACGTTTGATTTCGTGAAGTCTGATGCTATTGCTTTGCGGTATGCCTGCGCCATACGCTCTACTGAAAGATCTGCGATGACTTCCATCTCTTTTGGGATGTCGAGCTTCAAAGCTTCGGCATGCGTCCGTGAAGCTCTCAAAGGCCTGGCGCATTGAGATTTCTACTTGCTTTATCGGATTTCTCACGGTCAAAAAGCTCAAGACTTTTTATATGAGTCTGCGATCGCTCCTAGGCTCTCGCTCATTAGCTCGATTACTTTTTGTTTTGCTTTCTTAGCCTGCTCTTCCCAGTCTTTCCACATTCTGGAAAAACTCAGGATTGTCGACGAGTCTTTGGTTTTTTATTTGTCTCGTCGCGGCTTAAATTAACAAATCGTCTATTTTTCGCGAGCTTTTTTTAAGCCAAAGATATTTCCGTCGCTAACCTTGCCAAACTCGTCCCTCATACCGCGCGCCATATTGTCGATCATGCCCAGGCCTGCTTTGTTCATTGCCCTTGCTTACGGCGTCGTCGAGAGGCTTCGTGATGCGGTTGATGATTGAGGACGGGCTAAATTTCATAGCCTTTTCAAATACGCCGCTTATTTTTGCCGAGCAAGCCTTTTCGCTTCTTGCCGCCGCTTTCCGTGACCTCCGCCCACATTTGCTCTGCTTGCCCGGTCATTGAGCGAAGCACGGCCTTTGCAAAGCCCTCGTTTGCTAGGCTTTCGCCGCTATACTTGCCTGATTTTAGCGTTAGCGACGCCAAAAGCTCCCGCGCGGCTCGCCATCCTATCCATAGAGCGAAGCTGCGCGCCGATCTCTCATGGAGGTACCATCTGGGTCGCTCATTTCAGTCCAGCTTTTTCTTTGAGAACCAGCCTTTCTTTTGCATATCGACGTATGAACGGATGTTTTTGGTTGTAGCGCGTCGCCTGCGGTTATGTCTTGAAGTACCGACATTCCGCTGCCGGTCGCTTTTTTCTTACCAAACGCTCCGCCTATTAGCGTACCTGCTACCGCGCCTATGACTGCGCCCCAAGGACCCATAGACGATCCCTGCTTTCATCCCCGCTATCAGACCGCCCGCGGCTCCTCCGAGAGCTCCGCCAGTGCTAGCGTATGTATTTGCTTTGAAAAAGACGGTCGCCAAGATAGCCTATGCCGTATCCAAGAGCCACGCCGCCAAATGCAGAGCCTGCCATATAGGGAGCCGTACCCGCAGGCTAAACTGCGTAGCCGTCAAAGCTCCTTTAACGCCCGTTTCCGAAACCGTATACGCCCTGGCCAAGTCCAGCGTATCCGTGCATAGATAGCCAAGATGCCGCATTAAGAGCCGGAGTACTCGTAAAGCTTGAGATGAAGCCCGTATATCCGCTGGTAAGCAAAGAGTATGCGCTTTGCAAATTTGAAACCGAGATAAGCAGGCTAGTCGTACTTTTATCTAGCGCGCTAGCCCGCGCAAAGTGCCCCGTGCTTGATAGCTCTACCGTCGTGCCGCCGACAAGCCCGCTCCAGCCGCCGCTATCGTTTTTGGCGAGGCCTAGATTTGAGGCGATAGAGGCCAAATTTGAGCCGCCGCCAAGCAATGCGCCAAAGCCGCCCGAAATGCCTTGCGACAAGACGCGCGCATACGGGCTGATGAAATCTCTCATCAGGTTTGTGCCTATATCCTTGAGCGCGGTTTTGAGACTCTTTGTCTTGCCTATGAAAAATTGAAAAAGCCGTCGTCGACGGTTTTTGACATGGACGAAACAGTGTCCGCCCAAGAATTTCTTAATATCTTTAAAAGAGTTTTTAGCGATTTTTGGAACCTTGCAAAAGGCCCTTTTCTTCCATTTTTAAGAGCTTATCGAGTTGCTCTTTTGGTTATCTTTTTGCCGTCTTCAAAGATCAAGTACGATATTTTTTTCTCTAGCTCGGCTTTTTGATTTGCCACGCATTTTTCTTTATCGCCGATAGCCGTATAATATTCGCTTCTAAGCGCAAGCTGTTTTTCGAGCATCTCTTTTTCGCTTTTTCAATCTCAGCTAGGGTGCTCGTTTGATATTTGTGCAAGGCTAGAGTTTAGATACTCTCGCGCCTTTTTGGCGACCTACGCCAAGGCCTAGCATCTCGTTATAGCGGTCGATCACTCTTTGAGTCTTTTTCTCTATATCCGTGAAATTTACCTCGGCTATATCTTTGAGCGCATTTTTTAAGGCCCCGGTATCGGCTACGGCTACATTTTGCGCTTTTTGGAGAAAGTACGATTTTATACTCGAGATCCTCGATATTTTTTTCGGCCCGCTTTATGAGCGTTTCGTCTTTTATTTTTCGCGCTTTAGATCCGCTAAAAGCTTTTTAGCTTCTTCTAAATCGTCGGTTAGATCTTTTAAATTTGCGTTTTTCCAAACTTTTCTTTGGCTTTTGTCGCTGCCGAGGCGCCCGGTAGAAGATTCACGGCGTCTTTTAGCTCGTCCACGCTGGCTTTAGCCTCTTTTGCGCTCTTATTGATGACGGTTATTTGTCCGTCTACTTCTCGCGTTTCAAATCCATCTAGCCCCAAGCGTCTTTTTACGCTATCTTTTTTGTACTGCTCTATTAGCCCTTGATAGCCTTTTGTTGTATTCTTCTAGCAGCCTTTATCTGACCTTTTATCTTCTCCGCGCGCCGCCGTCCGAAAAAGGGTTGTAGTTGTCGTCTAGCTCAGCGAAAAACTGTTTTTGCTTTTTGAGTGCCAAGATTTTTAGATCGTTTACGAACTGGTATATCTTCATCTGTGCTATTTGAAGCTGAGTAGCAAACGCGTCGAGGAAGTTATAAATAAATACTGTACGCTATTTGGCTTGCTTGCTCCCTCTTCGAGATTTCCGTTTAGCGCCTTTTATAGCGTCTATGCTTTCGTATATTAGATAGATCGTAGCCACGGGCAAAAGCGTAGCGAATGCTTTTTATTTAGCGTTGTAAGGCCGGTTTTGAAGGGCAGCGGCGGCGGTAAGGCTAGCCGTAAGCGAGCTCGTAAATATAGGCGAGCATGCCGGTTATAGCCGCAAGTCCTCCCTGCAAAAGAGATAGCGCGCCGCCCCCAAAGTATACCCGCGCCCTTTACGGCTACAAACGCTCCGGCAAGCAGGCCTGGGTGTTTTACGGTCTCCCTGATATGCCCCCGCCCACTCTATGATCGTGGCCTTGTTCTCTTTTACGAGGTGAAAAAGAGGCGATGCCAGAAGTAAGTACGTCAAACATCGGCTTAGTTAGCTCTCTAGTGAGCTCAGTGAGTTCGTTTTTTTAGCGATCCCAAAGCCACCTCGTAGCCCTTAGCCGCCTCGGCGCTTAGCTCTTTGTATTTTTGCTAGCTTTTTCTATGATATGATCGTAGACTTTGCCCTCAGAGCTCGCCTTTTTAACTCTTCATTTGTGAGGCCCACTATCTTCATAAATGAGCCCATCTCGGAAGCCGCTACTACCGTGCCCGTAGCTAGGCTATCCATCATAGGAGTTAGATCGCTTAGGTTTTTGCCGACGGCCTGGGCTGCTAGAGCTATGCTATCCATAGCCTGCACGGCCTTGTTTCTGCTGCCTTGTCCTGCGCTAGTGGCGTAAAACATGTTAAAGGCGCCCGTGATCTCCTCAAGCGTAAATTGGTTTTTAGCGTTGGTCTCATTGAGCTTTTTGAGTATGCCTTCGCTTTCTTTCATGCTCATATTCCATTTGGTATGTGCATCGAGAGTCTTACCCATCATACTTACGTTTGAAGAATTGGCCGCGATTAAGCCGGTTAGCTGGATTTCTAAATTTTCAAAGCTGCGGTTTGCTTCGATGCCCGAAGCCGCAAGCTCTTTGACGCCAACGGCTGGGGCTCCTATACTGGCTACCGACGCGGCTATCTTTCCAAAGGAGCTGCGCAAGGCGTTTGCGATAGTGTCGGTGTTATTTAGGGCTGCGCCCTAGGGGCGTTTACGTCCTCTCTGGCCGCCCTTAGGTTGTGCGTATCGCCGTTTATGCTTATGGTGATATTTACGTCGTTATTTCTAGACATAGTTGGCTACTTTGTGGTAAAATATATAGAAAAACGAAAAGGAGCTAAAATGCTAGGTTTAGTAAAATACGCTTTGCTAGGGTTGCTTACTTTTTGCGATAACGGTAATGGTAGCATATGCGCTCACGGACGTTTTAAGCTCAGGCAATGCTTTGATAGCAGGCTTGGCTACGCTAATAGTCGCGGCGGCAAAAATGATGGACGACGCAAAAAAAGCTAAAAATGTATCTTTATAAGTCATCTTTACTCCCGTCATTCCTTCTTATTTAAAATCCTATTAAACGCCTTTGAAATGTCAAACATCCATAAAAATCGATTTTTAAAACGCTTACAAAAAGCCTTTAAAACGATTACCTCGCATTCAAAATACCCGCCGTTAAAGTCTCGCTTTACTACGCTTGCTGTTTGAAGTCCATGAAGCATCAAAAGCCTCATAATAATCAAGCCCGAACTCGTCCGGGCTCATTTTTTCTTCAACGCAGGCAAGTATCCTTTCTACTTTTTTTACGCGTTCGGCTTCTATAGCCGCATCGATTGCGCCCATAACCGATAGATAGCTTAAGCCCTTATCCTCGATCTCAGTCTTAAATTTCTCCAGATCCTCGCCGCCTAGAGTAAGATCAAACCTCTTCTTTGCCGCTACGTCAAGATCGATAGAAGCACTAGCTAGCTCTTTTTGCTCCGCTCTCTTTGCGTCTATCTGCTCAATCAGTGCAAGCACTTCTTGCATAGTTTTGGCTTTTTCTTTGCCGCTTTGAGTAGAGACTATGTCCTTTTTGATCTCCTTTTTCTCTTCAAGTGAAGCTATCTCGCTTTTTGAGCGCGTCGCTAGCATCTATTTGCTTTTTAGTTCTGCAAATTCTCCTACCAGATCTCTTGCCTCGCTCTTTTTTGAGCTCTCTATACTCGAGCTTGATTTGTTTTTCGTCGATGTTTATCTCAAACGGAAAGCGTGTTTTTCATCCTTATTTTTACTTTGCAGGCGAGCTAAGCCTGCCTTTGCGACTACTCGCCGTCCATAAAGCTAAATAGATTTTCGCCCGGAGCCTTTAGCACTTTTACCCTTTTTCAGGCAACTTGGCAAAATCGGTCCCGCTTACGCTCACGTCGCCCTCAAAGCTTAGGTTTACCAGAGGAATAACGAGTTTGAGCCTTACCCGTAGCTAGGGTTTTTGCCCTCGACTATGATTTTTGCCGAGCGAATTTGCGAGTTTTTGCGGCGCGATTCTTTTGAACTTTGCCGGGTAAACCTTTGGCGCACACTTATCTATCGTGAAGCTGCCCGCCGCCATGTTTTCGGTGGCGATGTATATTTTTGTGTCTTTTAGCACCGGATCGCCGATTCGTATTTGTTCGGTGTCGGCTTTGATGGTTTTTCGTTGAAAACATTGCCGGCTGCGGCGTATGTCACGTCCTCTACTACGCCTTTGAAGCAAAGCGCCAAATTTGCGATATTTATATCGCCGATTTCGGTGCTGAAGTTGTACTCAGCCTTAGTCTCAAGCTCCATTACCGTTTCGCCCATACTCTCGTCGTTTGAGAGCAGCTCTTTTTCTCGATGGTTCTGTTTAGGCTCACGCTTTGTTGGTAACCCTGGCGTGATGCTCTCGCTTGCGCCTTGAGGCGCGAAACTCACCGTAGCTACGGCAGAGTCTCGCTACTTTTTCTTGTGCCATTTTCTCCTTTTTTAATTTAATCTATTTCTACGACGTTGATCTCTATCTCAAAAATTACCGCATATAGATACAAGGTGCTACCTTCAAATTTTCATGGCTTTTTGTTTGTTTATAGTAGTTTTTGCCGTATTTAGCGCCGAAGCGAAAAAGCTCGGCTCTGATTTGCTCAGCTCTCTTAACATCGCAAAATTATCGCTATCAAGCGGGTTGCCGCTAACACAAGAGCAAATTGGCTAAGTCTATCGCGGGCGATACGGCATCGCACCCGTCAAATACTAGGTAAAGACCGTTTTGCTTAATGGTTTCTATGCCGTTTATGCAAATAGCTTTAGGAAATATCTCTTTGATTTTTTTCTATCGCTTCTCTTAGCCTCATCTCTTAGTCTCCAAATTTAGCCATATCTTTTTCGCCCGGGTCGTCAAACTCGGACGTTCTTTTGCCCGTGCGCACAAACGCCTAGCTTACCGTCCTCACTTTTTAGACTTTGCGCCAGCCTTATCGCCTCCTTCGCCAGAGCTACCTCCCAATCCGCTATCTCCGCCGTCTTCAGGTGTAGCTTCAGGCGAAACATCGCTAGATCCAGCGAGCATCGCCTCCGGTATCTCCTTGTTGCTCGTTATCTGTCTGGCTTCGTTCATCGCCGTTTGGCAAAGCTGTCGGTCTATCTCCTCCTGGTTGTATAGGCTCTGCCTCGCTCTTTTGTAACAACTTCCTATCATCTCCATCGCTAACCTCTCTAAAATCGTCTATGCAATAGTGCGCCATGAATATGATTCCTCCTTATTTTTTAGTCGTTGTTCGGCTGAGAGCGGCATCTATCAAACGCCGCTGCTCTTGTATGCAAGCTGCCACAACGCGTATCCGGCGTTCATAAAGCTTTTGCAGCCAAACAGCGCCTTATCTTTCATCATTTATAGTCGTTGCTCGACTCAAATACTCCGTCTTTAGCTACTTGTAACACGAAAGGTTTGACCGGTTTTTCCAAGATCCATCAGATACCAGCTGGTATCTGTTATTTCAAAGCAACACCAAAAGCTCATAGCTTTGGTACGTCGGATTACTCTCCCCTCCGGTTAGATACTCTTTTTCACTGCCTGTATAGCTTGTTTTTATTTTTGGGGCCGCAGATCAGATGGGTAGGAGTTACCCCTAGCGCTTGATCGTTATCGCCTTTTATGCTCATCATTAAAGCATCTGCCGCAATTAGGTTGTCCGGCGTTAATGCTCCGGTGCCTACGTTTGCGTATGTGTTTGTTCCCATGGCGTGAGCGTTACTAAAAACGGCTTGCCGTCGTAGCATTTGCCCTTAGTCGTATCCTCGCCGTTAAGCAAGTAATTCTTTGCGGTCAAAGCGGCGCCAGATTACTGGCGTTAAATGCCATTTGCTCGATCGCGGGCATGCACTCCCACCTTATCGTATTCGAGGTGGTTAACCGGCACTTCTACCGTAGCCCTCGTAAGGCACGTTTTCTAAGGCGTACCCGTAGTCTTTGAATTTTCTTAACGTCCCTATCTCCGATCCACTCTTTCATCATAGGGAAGTTGCCTAGCCATACGTATTTCTCGCTTAAATCAGTGCTCTCTATACGCATAGATAGTACGTCCGCATCGCTTTTGGTATCGTTAAATGTTTTTGAAAAGTCGCCTTAAAAACCGATCGCCGTTTCTTCAAAAGTGTGCCATTAGTTCATTCCTCCTTTGTATTCTTCATCGCTGAGCCGAGCATTCGCGCTATCTTGCTTTGCTCATCCGTCAAAGCGTTCGCTTTTGTGTTTTTTTCCAGCTCGGATTTGCCGAAAATTCCTTTGAAATTTTCTTCCATCTTGGCTATTTTCGCGCCTAGTTCGGCGATCTGCTTTGAAACATTATTGGTTTCCTCGCTCCCCCTTTGCTCTCTTCTTGTTTTTGGTTGCTCAGCGGGCTTTTTAGCTTCCGCAAGCTCCGCTTTTTAGCGTTTCGTTTGCGAGCTTTGCTCGTTTCAAGCTCTTTTTGCAGGGCCTCACATTTCGCTTTTAGCTCCTCAAGTTCATTCATGTTCTCTCCTTTTGAGTTGATTGTATTATTTAGTATGTTCGGCCGATTGACGAGACCTACGCTGTCAAGGCCCGTTACGTATCTACCGTCGGTGTCGTAGACCGGACTTAGGTATCTATAAACTTTATCGTTTACCAGAGCCGCTCCGTTTTTGTTTAGCTCTAGCTTTGCGTAAATTCCGTCATTTCTTAGCTCGAAACTATCTTTTATCGAACCAGCCCAGAGCTCCGCCGAAGCTGTGGTTTTCGTCAAGCGGGATATGAAGTCCGTTTGACGATATTCGTTTTAGCAGCGCGTCGCCATCAATCATAAATACGCGTCCGTCAAGACCCGTTATCTCTCCGACGGGCGAGACCTTTACGGGCTCGTTTTCTTTATAATTTAGCGATAGTAGGTTTTTGCTTCTTACGCCGTCCACCGATATCTCCTTCTTTATTCGTAAATACGCGAAAATACGCGAAGGCTGACACGCCTTCGTGTGCTTTTAGGGGTTTCAAAGGGCGTAGCTCTTTGGTCGCAAGGCAGGGCTTTGCTCCGCCGCGAAATCAATGGCGTCATTTTATGGGTTTTTAAAAATAATTTCACTCTATATATGCGGTATATAGAGTGAAAGATTTTTTACGAAATAAAAATTGGGGGCGAAATTTAGATCAAAAGACGAGCCGGTTTATATGAAAAACATTACTTGTCGTTTCGCGGTAGCGAAACATATAACTGAGGCGGGTGAGCGACCGCCGACAGAGGACGACGACTGCTCGTCGTCCGTGTGAAAAGCGAATGAGCGAGTTTATCGCGTAAGCGATGCGAGCGATGGGTGTGAAAATAAAGCGGGGCTGTGCTCCGCTGCGGAGTAAATATATATGAAAAATATTGACATGAAAGATATGTATATCAAGGGCTATTCGATTTCCGATATCGCTAAAACCCACGGCGTGACCCGTCAAACCGTATATAAGAAAAAGCCAAAGATAAAGCTGCGGGCATAGACTGGGACGCTTTAGCGTTAGCAAAAAGCAGAGACGTCGCGACTATAAGAAAAAGCGAAGAGGAGTTTATACTCACTCTTATAGATAGTTTTTGATCGCGCTTTTTGAAGAGGTCAAAGAGTTGGAGCCCGAAAAACGACTAAAAATTCTCAAAAGAGTATAGCGGCGCGTACTACCGCCTAAAAAGCTCCCCTAAAAACAGACGTAAAGCTCAAGTTTTATCGGCGGTGCAAAAACGCCATTAATGAGATAGCCGACCTCAGCCGCAAAAAGCAAAAATGATCACGTAACGGACTTTTTTAGCCCAAAACGCCGACGCTATACTTCAACGGACGCTTCAGGTATGAGTTTACAAGTTGAGGCTCTTAGGGCTAAGTTAAAAAGGGCTTAAGCGTATAAGCGACCCCTTGCAAGAAGAACGCGTGCGTAGAGCCAAAAAGCGACTTTTTGCAGATGGTGAAAGACTATTTTTAGCCATCACGTGCGCTTTCCCGAAACCAGCTTTTTTAGAAAAGAGTTCTACAAAAACGCCGACAAGCTCACGCGCAAAAATAGAAATTTGCTCTTTAAGGCCTACCGCGGCGCAGCAAAAACTACTTTAATATCGCGCCTTTATACCATCTATAAAACGGCGGTTAAACAAAGAAAAACGCAACGCTATCATCATCTCAGCCACCATTACGCTCAGCAAAAAGACGCTGGAATTTATCAGAAACGAATTTGAGGAAAACGAGCTTTTTATAAAAGATTTCGGCATCGCAAAAGGCGATAAATGGACGGAAGAAGAGATCGTATTTTATAGCGGAAATACTCCTTTTAAGATTAGTGTATTTGGATCGGGCAAGAAAATCAGAGGCGAAAACGGCGAGGATTTCGCCCCTGATCTCATCATAGGCGACGACCTTGAGAACGACGAAAACGTAGAAACTAAAGCCCAACGCGACAAGCTTTATAATTGGTTTGAAAAGGCCATAATGAAACTGCCAGCCAGGGGAGACGAAACTCACAATATCATCATCGTAGGCACTACCCTACATTACGATAGCTTGCTTTTTCGTATCGAAGCCAGGCGCGATTTTAAGACGCTTTAGCTATCCTTTGGTTAGAGGTTTCCGATCAAATATCGACGCCGACAAGCCGGATTTAAACGAATTTATCCTAGACGATAGCTCTCTTAACAAGACAAAATACTGGAACGAGGTTATTAGCTCAAAAAGCCGCTTTCATGTCCCAGAATACCAAAAACACGCCCTTAAGCCGCGAAGAAACTAGCTTTAGCGGCTATGAAAACCTTTGATATTATGCCCGTTTGCGACGCGTATTATATGGGCATAGACCCGGCTCTTGGTAAAACAAAAGGAGACTATTTTTCGGTTGCTACGCTTGGGTATTTGGCGGGCCGATTTTCACGCAAGCGTAAAAATGCTAGGTTAAACCCGAACTCATGATGGACAAAATAATTCAGCGGCGCTAGGCATATGAGCGCTTAATCGTCCGCTGAAAATAGCCATAGAAACGATCCAGTTTCAAGAGTTTTTCAAAGATATGCTCGATAAAAAGCTCGCGAGCTCGGGATTTACCTGCCTATCGTAGAGCTTAAAAACTCGGTAGCCAAAGAGCTTCGCATAGATAGTCTTACTCCGCCGATAAATAACGCTCAAATTTTGATAGATAAAAACTCGCTCATCTTTATAGACGAGCTTGATACATATCAAAATCGGCTCACGACGACGGACTTGATAGCCTAGAGATGGCGTGGCGTATAGCAAAGGTTCCATTTCCGATTACGAAAAGGTTAATGCGATACTTCAAAACAAAAAGACAAGGAGAAGTTCTTGCGGGGTTTGTTGAATAAATAAAAATCAATTTTAAGGCGGTTAGAGAGCGTTTAGAATGCCAAAAGCCGTTTAAGGTAGGGCAAGACTACCAAAAGGCGCAAAAACGCTTTAAAAACGCAAATTTACGAAAAGGATATAAAGTGAAAAACGGACGCGATAAAATATATGCTCGAGTCGCTGACGACCTAGAGGCGATTATTCAAAAACCGAGTATTCAAAACTATAGCGAGCTTTCAAGCGGGAAAATCAGAGCTGCGCTACTAACCGAAAAACCAGCAGAGATGTTTTCCGTATTTAGCCTGATCGAGGATAAAGATAGCTCCGTGGGCGCCGAGTGCGAAAAAAGAATATCGTCTATCACGAACACAGTCTTTACTCACTCGCTGGGCGAAGATGAGAATGAAAACATAGAAGAGCTCATAAAAGCGAGCGTCGAGGCTAGGGGTTTTCGGTTTTAGCTTGATTGAGCTATATTTAAAAGACGACGCGTCGCTGGGCGTGTCTAAGGTAGACCGAGAGTTTATACGATTTGAGGAAAACAAGCCTCATCTAAACGTCAAAGGCAAAGATATAGTAGCCAAACCCCCATTTTACCTATCCATCACGGCAAAGCCCGTACTGCTAAAGGTTTTATGGATAGTCTACGCAAAACACTACGTGCTAAGCCAGTATCTTAAATTTACCGAGTTTTTAGGCGTGCCGCCTCTTATCGGCAATAGCGCCAGCGGGGCGAAAAGGTCATCTCGCTGTGGCCGAAGCATTTAAAAACTTGCGTAGCGGCTCATACGGGAGTATTTGGGCCCAAACGATACGGTTAAGGTTTTAGAGGGGCGCGGATCCCAGGCCGATTTTATGGGTTCGTTCGCTACTGCGACGGCGAGATAGCGAAAGTCATAAACGGCTCGGTGCTAAGTTCCAACGTTAGCTCCACGGGCAGCTTTGCGATGAGCAAGGTGCACGACTATAACCGCAAAGAGATACTCGCCGGCGACGTCAAATTTGCCGCCAGAGAGGTGCAAAATGTTTATAAGACGTTCGGCAAAAAAGCCGATTTAAATATCCAGATAGAAAAGGATAGCGATCTGCTCCAGCGCGCGCAGGTGCTATCCATCCTGCATCCTATGGGCTACCAGATGAGCCCAAAAGATATGGCCAAAGAATTCGAGTCTGCCGGAGCCTGTAAAAGATCAAATTCTCTAGAAATAGCCCAGTCTAATTTTAGAGAAAGCAATAATTTAGATTGCGCTAGCAATCTTAGTCCTTTAGGTGGGTGCAGGGAGTGTAACTCCCGCTCGCAAGGCGGGCTTGGCTCGCCTGAGAAGTTAAAATTTTTAGATGAGATAGATAAGGCGGCTTTCGGCGCAAACACCAAAGACGAAGAGGTTCAGATAGAAAAAGCTATCATGGATATCGTTAAAAATGCTGATAGTTTTGAGGGAAGTTTGTGAAAATATGCTTGCAAGCCTTTCCGGGCGCCGACCTTGACGCCGTTGAAGAGGTGCTTGAAAAATCATCGCAAACGCGCATATAAAAAGGTGTTTTGCAAATGGTGACTTTTTATGCCGAGCCTACAAAGGTAGTCGAATATCTCAGACAAAAAGCGCCCCGAGGTGCATTTTTGATTACGACGAGATCATGCACGGCGCTCATCATGGGGCTTTTACGGTAGCCAAGATCACGAAGCTGGACTTGCTCGCCGACGTTCAAGAAAAGCCTAGCGTATGCGGCAGAAAACGGACTGGGGTTTGAGGAGTGGAAGAAAGGTTTACCTGCCCACTCTCGCTAAAAAGGTTGGCTTGGAAACGTAGACGCCAGGATCCAAAAACCGGAGAAATCAAACAAATTACGTTGGATCCCGCAGGCTTATATATATACAATACGAATATGCGAGTAGCTTACGCCGTGGGCGCATACGAAGAGGCGATGAGCTCGGACGCGCAGTTCCTACGCTACACTGCCGTACTCGATAGCAAAACCAGAGCCTCGCATAGGGCCTTGCACGGCGTTATCTTGCCTAAAGACCATCCGTTTTTGGGATACGCACTATCCGCCAAATGCTTGGAACTGCTGCTGCAAAGCAAGAGCATACACCAAACAAGAGCTAAAAAGCAGAGGCTGGAGCATTACCGAAAATATCCCGAGCGTAGAGCCGCATCCGGACTGGGCGTATAACGTAGGCAAAACGGATAATCTTGATGCGGTAGTTTGCGGATAAAGTAGAAAACTAAAAGACAAAGCCGTTTCAGAGGACTTTTATAAAAACGCCAAAGGCTTTTTAGGCGAACCTCGAGCGCAAAAAGAAATCTATACGTATGGCAAAGCGGGCTTGATGAAGCCGTAGAACAAATCATCGTAAAGACGACCCTAAAACGCCTATAAATATGGTGCAAGTAGGAATGCTGGGCGAAGCTCTAGCAAATGCTCAGTGAGTAGAATACTAGGGCTAGACGTAAATAGCGGCGGGATAATATTAACAAAGATCGCCTTATACATGCCTCGCCAAAAAGAAAAAGTACCTATGAGCATGCATTTAGAGTTGAGGAAATAAGGCAAATAGTTAAGTCCCAGATGATCAAAGCAATGCTTATGTCGATACGAGAGACGACAAAAACAATATAGTGTTCATTTTTAAAGATGAAAAAGACGATACGAAATTCGTTGATACCCATAGAAATATCTAAGACGCATAAAAATTTCAAAGACAAAAACTACCTTTTTAACGCTAGATAAAGTGAATAAAGGAGATATTGTAGGACTTATTAGAAACGGGGTTAATCAAAAAGGTGTTCGGGGCGGGCGGGATTTGAACCCGCAAACATAAGCGCATATTTGCCCCACGCCGTTACCTGCACAAAGGCTTAGCAATCTGCGCCCCGATTAATGTAATTATACCACAAAAGGACAAAAATGCCCATAGACTTACAAGGCCTTGAAGAGATCCAAAAGAAAGCTTAAAAACGCTAGAATCCAGCCTGGATGAAGCGGGAATGCGACGCAAGCTAAACACGATAAGGCGGCATGGTAAAAACTCGATAATGGAGGCTTTGAAAACGAAACAGGCCCGTTTGGGCAAAGATGGAAAGCCGTTATCGTCGGTTTACGGCCTTTACCAAATTTGGCGGCGGGATAAAAACGTCAAACGAGGCAGGCAAAACGCCTACTATAAAAACGGAAAAAGCAAAAGAAATCTTTTTAAAGCGTATTCGGCGCGGGCGGCAGAGGAGAATTATAGTGCTTTCTGGAGCGCTTGCCGGTCATTGGGTCGTAAGAGCTAGCGCAAAAAGAGCGTTACGGTCTCGAACAATAGCTCAGCGGCGGATTTGCTTACGGGCTTACGCATCAATTCGGCACCGCCAGACCGGCAAACATAGAAACGTCCATATCCCGGCTCGTCCTTTTTACCAGTGGACGGTAGCGGAAGTAGAGCCCTAGGCTCGCAAAAGACATCAACGATTATCTGAAAGAGGAAATTATAAAAAGAGTTTCAAAGGTAGGCGTTCGCAGGTTAAATGTACAAGATTGCGAACACCTGCGCCGCTTCAAAAGCCCCCTTTATTTCGAGCTTTTTAAAACAAGTGTTCGCATTTTGGTTTATTTTTACATGAGCCCTTTGGTGACCCAATTCACCAAAAAGACCCGAAGCGATGTCGCCGAGCGCATCAAAACTCATGCTAGTAAGGCCCTCTTTAAGCTTGTCGCCTATGCTTTCGCCCTCTTTTAGCGTTTTAGGTTCGGCCTTTTAAGGCTACAAGCCCTTTGAGGCTTAGTCTCGCAAAAGAATACAGTCCGCCGTTTGCCTTGTGTTTTTCGTAATAAACTATAAAACCCTCATCGTATAAGAACTCTATGCACTCGCAAACGAACTCGGCGTCTACGCTCTCAAAAGGATTTATCCTTGAGGGCTAGTATTTTCGTCTACTCTCAATATGATTTTTAGTCAGAAATTACTGCCAAATGCGCCAGTATAAGCCCTATACATATATCGAAATGTTTTAAATTATCCATCCTAAAGCCTTTCATCGTTTCTCCTTATTATATCAGATTATAATTCACGCTATTGCCCGTGCTGCTAAATTTATCCCAGTATATCCCGCAAAACCTCTCTAGCGTCCTTTGCGTCGCGCGGTCGCCTTTTGAGATGCCAAGAGCTTTATAAATTTTTGTTTTGATTAAAGGGAGTAGCCCTGATAAAAATCTCTTTGATATTTTCGGCTCTATCCAGCTCTTTTTGAGAGATCTCCAGGCTTGCGGGATCCGTTTGCGTTAAAGCGCATTCGACGCGCGGATATTAAACGCCGATTTTTCGACGTTTAAACGGCGTTTATAAGGCTCTGAGGATGAAAATTTAATTCGCCTTGTTTTTGAGGGCATAGTCGCGAGCTTCCCACACTTCATCCACGCTATTTATGAGCGAACCAGCTGCCTCTTATGTTGCCGCCGGCCTTGGTGGCGTGAGCTATAACGATGAGCGTCCGCCGGCTCTTCTTATACGCTTACAAAAGGTTATGAGTTTATGAATCTTAGCTTCGTCGTATACGTCTTCACCCAGAAAAAAAGAGACTATCCAGGATAAAGAGGGCTTTATCGTAGCCTTTTTTTCGCATTATCCTCGATGGATTTAAAAATATCGTTCATCCCGCTTTTGGCATCGTCCATAAGATCGGCGTTTACGTAGGTCATAGACCCGTCAAGCTCCTTTATAACGCGGTCGTAGCCCCTATCTTTTTATGAGTTGGGCTCCGTTGTCGGCGTCGAGGTATACGCTCTCAAAACCCATTTTTGGACAGATGCTTTAGCTAGCGCGAAACATAGCCACGTCTTGCCTGAGTCCGCTTCTGCCCCCAAACTATGTTTATGCTTTTTTTCTAGCAAAAGCCGGGGAGTAGAGTCGCCTATCTTCAAGAGCGCAAAGCTCGTCGATACTAGGAGCGTTTAAAAAAATCGAATCTATTTTTACTCCGCGGACGAATAAAATCCGTCCTTGCGGCGGGGAGCTGTTGCTCCCTCGACCCACCTAAAGCACATCTGGGCGTGTCAGCCCCGCCGTAGTTACCGCTCATCGTCTTCCTTTAAAATTTCTTTTACGTATTTCTTTAAGTCGTCGTCTATTTTTACTATTTCCACCGTCACGAATGTGGCTCCGCACTGTGGGCACTTTCGCCACCCTCTCGTTTACGGTGCTTTTTATGGTGCTGATCACCTTTGTTTTTCAAAGGCGCATTTGGGACATATCACCGCTTAACCTCTTTATCTTTCTTAGGTAATTATCTTTTCAAGCCCGGTGATTATCTTTGTGGCGTCCTCTTGCCTTATCTTTGGCAAAAGATCTATTTTAGGCACGAGTACGCGCGTTTGTCTGGCGATAAATTTCATCAAAGAAAAACTCGTCCATGTTTAGCTCTGCTGCCTTGGCTGCGATGAGATTAAACTGCTTGCGGCTTATCTTTTATCCGCCCGGCTACTTTGTTTTTGTTTGATTTGTTTGCGTCTATGCGCGCGTTTGCGACTAAATTTCGCCCCAAGGTATCGGGCTTAAAATCAAGCCTATCGGGCAAGTTGCCAAGCAGTATATCAAGCGCCAAATTTAGCTCGCCGATACTAAGATCCTTTGAGCTTTCGACGCCGAAACGCGAGCCTTAGCCAGTCTTGCCACGCGTGATTACGCTTGATTTCCCTTATACAAGGAGTTAGTATGTATCCTATAAAGCGAGCTGTTTTTCTATAGACGTCTTGGTTTTTGGTCATTTTTATATCCTTTATGCTCCCCGCATATGCGCTTTTGCCGCTTTCAAGATCGGCAATTATATGCTTTCTTATGCGCTCAAAGCCAAGTCTTATAGCTGGATCTTTAGCGCGGTTCTCAAAGCTGCCGTTGCTAGCTCTTCGTATGGCTTCTTTTTCTTCTTGCATAGCTTGCGTGTCGCGCGGCAGGGCGGTGAGATCGCCTCGCAGTCTATCTCGCGAAAGATTATGCCCGCTTCTTTGATCGCGGCAAGATTATCCGCCCAAAAACTCGCGCAGTTTAGCTTTTGATATTTTCTTTTGTTCAGCTCAAGGATCTGCTGCGGCGGGGTGGGAAAAGACGAAATGCAAAGTATACCGTGGATCGCGGCATGCTTAAACATCTTCTCGCTTATTAGCCCGTTTTAGGGCAAATTGCTCATATCGTTTATCAGTTTTTCGTTTGTTTAGTTCGGTCATAGTTTCGTGCATTTTTAAACCTTTTTAAAAATACGTTTAACAGCGAATTAAACGTATTTTTAAAGGGCTTAAAGCCCCTTTAGTCTTCCCTGCGGTTTTTGCTTTTTATATTCTTCGTAGTCAGATTTGCGGACGGCAAGCTCGATGATGAAAAATAGGCAAATAATGGCCATCACGTAAGGTATCAAAGTAAGCGCGATGATTCCGGCCATTGCCGTAGCTTTTATCTTTTTCTCGTCTCTTTTGGTTTTTATTGCCCACAGCAAGCCGGTAGTAATGACCACGGCATAAAGAGTTAGTATCAGCCCCCAAGTAAAAAACTTAGCATGATTTCTCCTTTATCAAATTTTTCATGCACTCGTGCGGGTTTAGTCCGCGCTCGGCCATCTCGTCAAATATCCGCCTGACGCTAGTAGATATCGCATAAAAACTATTATCGCAGCAAAATACTCCATCTGCGTGCCCCTGCATTAATGGCGACTACGGCCAAAGAACAAAGCGAGTCGATATAGTATTGAGGCGTATCTTGATGTACGGGCTCTAAACGCCAATATCTAATGGACATTTCTTGATGCTCAAAAAAATGCCCAAAAAGCTATAATTAAAATTTTTCCTTGCACTGTTTGATGGTGATGCCTCTTTGTTTCCTGTAGAGCTTTAGTAGCTCTTTGATCTCGTCAAACTGTTCGTTCGTCATACTTACTCCTTTCGAAAATTTAAACCTTTTTAAAATACGCTTAACGGCGAATTAAACGCATTTTAAAGGGCTTAAAGCCCTTTTTCATTGAGACGTTTGCGCTTTACCGATCTCTATCTTGGTCTCTATGCGGAAGTTATCCTTTACGACGCGCTTAAGGCCTAGCTTAACAAAGCTCGGCATCTCCCTAGCTCCACGATAGCGTCTTTATTTATAGTCTCTTCGTACGTGATGCACTCCTCGAGCTTATAGCTTTTTAGAGCCTTTATGAGCTTTTTCTACTCTCTCTTTTATGCGCGGTAAGGACACACTTTTGCTTAGCTTATAGCCTATCTTTCCAAAGGTAAGTCTTTGCTACGCTTTTTCTGCAAATTCGGCCTTATTTTCCTCGCAAAAGGCTGTTATTTGGCTCTCGATATACTTTTTCTCGTTATCGAGCTTTTCTACTTGCGCCTTTCTTGAGTCTTTTATCTCGTTGCATTTTAGGGGTTATCTCGCCGTTTATATCGGCAAGCGCCACCTCAAGCTCGCAAATGCGCTTTAGAGCGCTGTCTACGTCCGTAAATGTTTTTATTTCCATCTCTTGCTCCTTGTTTTTTTGCTTTTCTTCTGTTTGCTCTTATCGTTTGGCTTTTGTGCTTTGCGCCCTTTGTTATCGCGCTTTTTACAAAGGCCGCCTTTACTTCTTCTTGCTTTTGGCCGGTGCTGGTATCGGCGCGCCGCCTAATGTACTCGTATCGTTTAGTGCCAGGCTTAGACCTGCTAGCATAGATGCGGCTTTCATCATCCGTTATTCTCCTTTCTAGGATTTTTAAATTCATCGCAAATTTGGGTTTTGTTACGTATCCGTAGATCGTACATATCGCCAAATTCTCTTTGGCTTTTTTGTGGTTTTTAAACTCAAGCGCCATTACTCAAACAAACTAAATTTAAGCTCGCTTAGGCCGTATTCTTTAGCCCACGCCGCCTCTTCTTGCATGCCTTTGCTGTTATCGCTCCACTTGCACGGATGGCGGTAGTAGTAGCTACACTCTAAGCGAGCTCTTCGCAGTTTTCATTACTCTTTTCGCGCTCAAGCTCGCTAGATACGCCCATCCACGCAAGCACGGGCGAGATAGGCTCGTAGCCGTTTTGCCTGACGATAGAGCAGGCTTGCTGCGCTATTTGCCTCGCATAGTAGTTTCTGTCTCTATCTTTGCACTCTATGCTCGAGTACGGGGTAGAGACGAACACTAATCTCGCTGTTTTATGCGTCATTTGATATTCTCCTTTCTTCAAAATTGACTTTACGAGGCGCCCCGCAAGACGCCCGAAAAATCAAATTTAAGCCGCCGTATCGACGACTCTTAGGCTGGTTTTTCCATGATTAGCGCGCCGACCTGCCTAAAATAATCCCTCAGTAGTAGGCCTTTTTGCCCCTTTATCATGTCCCTTGCGGCTTGGTAGCCGTTGCCGCGCCTGATGCCCCACACGTTGCCTTTAGCGTTTATTCTCATTTCAAATCCCTTCTCCCTCATCTTGTCCATAAACTCCTCCAGCCGTTTTGCTTGCGTCGTTTGCGTTCTCATGGTACGTCCTTTAGTTTTTGGTATCTCCGCCGTAAAAGCTCTAGTAGGGTCATCTAGCGCGTATTTGACTTCGCGTAGGTTTCTACACTTTTTCCAAACCGTAGCCGCTTCCTCGTTTGAGATCATTACTCCGCTTTTTTCAAAAAGCATTATCACTTCGTTTTCGCCGAAATGTGACAGCGCGTGAGCCGGTTTTCTGATTCTGGTTTCTACTTGCTCGTGAGAGCGGGCTATTTGCAGGGTCTAGTGCCTCGGTGCCCGCTAGCACGATAGGGACATAGAGCGCAGTCTTGTATGTGGCGGATCTGTTCTAAGCTCTTTTCACTTGAAAATTCGCCTCGTCTATTACGATCACCTTGCCGCCTTTTGCTTAGCTGCTCTTTTATGGCTTTCATTAGGTGTTGTTGCGATCTTGAGGTAGGTTTGGCGCCTATACTTTCCGCTAGCTCCTCTAGTATCTCTTTTTTGCTTATGCCGTCGTATGCGGTTATCATCACGCTTTGAGGCATAGCAGCGCATACGACTCTTAGCGCCGTAGTCTTGCCGGTACCGCTTTTGGCCGTGATTTTCATCAGGGGCCTTTTGGCACGGCCTTTATTACACTTGCAGATGACCGTTATGGTATTATTAAACGGGATGATGTCGGCTTTCTCGCAAATTCGTCGTATTTCGAGCTGATTTTGAGGCGCTTTTGAGTTAAAAACGCCGCTATCTTCTCCTCTACCTCGGCCTTTCTCTCGCTTGAGAGTTTAAAATCTCCCCATCCGTTGATCGCAAGCGTCACGTAGGTGTGATTTTTATACCCTAGCACCTCGGCCAGCTTTCTAAAGCTGCCGCCCGATCTTGATACTCTTCAAACTGCGTTTTTAAGTCCATTTTGACTCCTTTTTAGTGTTCGCATTTAAAAAAATAAAACATATGCGAACACTTGCACCGCCCCAAAAGCCCTATATTTCGAGCTTTTTCAAACAAGTGTTCGCAAATATCTTATATCCCTCTAGGCTCTTGATCGCGTCTGCGGGATCGGGTAGGTAGATGACGTTATTGCCTACGGAGGCCTCTTGCTCTATCTTGCTTACCACCCCTTGACCTCATCTTTTTGATGACCTCGGCCTTGCCTTTTTCTTGCCTCTTTGAGTCTTCTTTCGGCATCAGCCTTATAGTATCCGTCCTTCTCATTTTGTAGCGAGCGGATATACGCTTTTGGTCGGGCGGATAACGCGCTTTTTCGTATTCTTTTTGCGCCTGCCCTTGACCTCTTCGGCGGACATTTTGGCTACGTCTTGATTCACCACGTCGCAGATATACTCTCCGTCTTTATAGACGTGATAGACGCTGGCGTCGTCTATATTTTCGATGGTTTCGAGCCTATCGCCTATTTTTGCGTGCCTAAACACTTCAAGGTCGGTAAATTTAAGCCCGTTTATGCTAAATCCCTCGGCCTGCAAGATTTTTCTTCGCTTCTTCAAAAACCCTTTCGTCAAAGCTGGATTCTCTATCTCTTCGCTTCCTTTGAAGCTCTCGCACCACCTATCCATCATCGTTTGCATCTGATCGCGCGTCATTAGGGTTTTTGATGTTGGTTTTAGCTCCGCTTAGCATCGCGACCTTATCCTCGGCTTGCTTTTTCCCTCAGCGCCCTATCGCCTACGTTATGAGCCAAAAAGCCCGGCAAACACTCGAAGAAATCTTGTAATTCCTATGACATCTTTCTATCTTTCCTTTTGCATTGCCGGTAAATTGTAGGCGCTTTTATGTATTGCACCCCAAGGCGCTTTTAGCACCCCTTGGAAGTGCTTACCCACATAGTCCTTTCCATGGTCGCCTTTTTATGTATCCTGGGCGCCCCATCTCTTTAAGCGCTTTTTCAAAAAGCCGCACGTTGGCATATCCGTTAGGGCTGTCGCACAGGTCGTATACGCGCATTTCGCCGCCTACGTCTATGATGCCCACGGCCGTATAGCGCACAGGCTCGCCATTTTTCGTCAAGGCACATGAAATCATACGGAGTAGCGTCTACTTGCCACTCCTCGTTTACCTTGAGGTAGTTGCGTTTTATGGATATGTTTGTGTTTAGTCCGTCCCTGCCCGCGCGTAAAAAGGTCCTGACCTCGTAGTCCTTGCTGGCTATATTTGAAGCGTGGCGCAAAAAGGTCGAGCGGCTAATATCGGCGCTAAGAGGCGCGAACATATCGAGTAGCCCCTTAGATAGCGCGTATCTGCGGCAGTATTCCATCCACCAGCTGGTCTTTTGCGCCGTTCCGATGGATAGTATCGCGTCCTTTATCATTTTTACGTTAGCTTTCGACGTCCCGCCTCTTTTATCTTCCAGGGCCTCGCCGCCTTTTTGGGCAAACTCTTTTTGCCAGCGGTATATGCTCTTTTCTTTAGCTCCGTAAGCCTGTGCCGCAGCCTTTACGCCGTATAGCTTGGCGTAGCCTGGGACTTCTGACTTATCTAAGGGTTTTTGCGAGCTAGAGCCGCTCTATTATCGTTACTAGAACTATGGTGGCGCAGATCACGATTAGCGACGGCGTCGAGATTTTTATTTTTCCGCCCAGCAGCAAGGTCGCCGCTATGATCCAAAACCAATACTTCCACTTTTTAACTCCTCTGGGTTAGAGACCGTATAAACGGCGTTGCTTCCCTCATTTCCTTGACTTGCGCCAGTATCCCGAGCACCACTAGCTCCCACGGCTCCTATCGCGCCTACTAACAAGATCGTTAGCGATAGCGGCATTATTATCTCGCCCGCTTCCATACTCTTCTCCTTTAACGAACTTTAACGGACGGACGGATGCGTTATTTTCCCCAGTTACCCTAAAGGCCTCATCCGTCCGTGAAAATTCGCTACATTACTACGGCTCTATATCCGCACTCTTGTGCGCTATCTAGCAAGTATACGTCTATATCTTTATCTATTTTTTTCCGCTATTTATCGCCGCATCGACACCGGCGATCTCCACCGCAAACAGCAGACTTTACGCCCCCGCGGCTTCTTGCGCCCGCGCCCTCTATGCGGATGAATGGGTATTTACGCGAACCCCTATTGACAAGGGTACCAAAGCTCTCGGATTAATATCAAAAATCTCAGCAGCCGCAGCGGTCTCGACGTATATCATTTAGCTGGCCTTGCTCTCTTCTCGCTCGCTTTTTAGGGGCACTCAGAGCTCTTTGATTATACCCTCGGACAAAAGCGCCTCAAACACTTTCCTTGAAGTTGCATGGTTTTTCTCGCCTAGCACCTCGCCGTTTATTACCATATAGGTAGTACGCTCGCTGAGATCGTGTTTTTGCCCACTGCCTTATGCTTATGCAGTTGTCTTTGAAATACTGCTTTATCATTCGCGCTCCTTTCTCCTTGATTTTCATTGTTAACGGGGATAGTTAAGCCCTTATTTGATAAATTATTAAAAATACAAGGGTTTAACTATGAACGAGACTCATTTACACTGCTACTGCGGACATTGCAAGAGTAACTTTGTACATATCGCCGCCGAAGATCAAACGCTCGTGCCGTGCTATTTTTTTGCAAAGAGAAATTCAATTTTTCTCTACGATAAAAATCGCCGTAAAACTCAAAAAGAGCTAAAAAGACTAAAAAGTCGTTTCCGCTTCAAGCTTTCTTTACTAGACTCAGATTTGAACAAGACTATTTAAAGGGTAACCAAGGATGCCAAAAACCGATACGAGGGATATAGTAAAAAACGTATTTACCACCAAGGTCTTACCTCATGAGATCATACAGCTTAGACTGGATTTGACGGGCTTTATATTTGGATTAAAAGACGACAAGGCGAGGCTCTTGCTACATGACAAAAGCCTCAATCCTAGGCATTACTCCTTGGCTATTCGTTACAACTTTATATGTTCGTTTGACGAAGCCGTTAATTTCCCTGCAGATTACTTTACTCTAGACTTAAAAAGAATTCGAACTTCTTGAGTTTTTCTTACTTTTTTCGTCTTTAGCGCTAGCGTATAATCACTTTTACATGAAATATTCGATGAAGCACTCTTTTTACTTTTTTCCAGATCTTTAAAGATATTTGAGAAAAACTCCAGTATCTCGTATCTTTGAGCCGATACCAAAGGATGAATGCTCGCAAAAGCTCGTCGTCTCTGCTTATCCTTCCTCTGGGTAGGTTTCGAGCCAAAGCCTCTTTCCACTTCGCCTTTATTTGAGCCGCTATACATTGCGTATCCTTTTTGTGTGAATTATTTTCCCCGTTAACAATGAAAAATTAAGAACTATTTTTCAAACCTTTGAAACTTTTTAATCTCAAATGAGATATAATTTTTCGAATATTTGAAAGTATTATACAGACATTTGCATACATTGTCAAGATATATTTTTGATTTTTTTGCATACATTTTTTATAAAAGGCGTATTTATGGATAAAATTCAAGAGAAATTTTCAGATGGATGGAAGCTTGAACTAGGCATAAAAACAGACAAAAGAGCTTCGTGAAAAGCTAAATGTAGAAAAGGCCTGCCATGGATAAATGGATTAATAGAAATTCTATACCGGACATGGCATTTTAAAGAAATTTAATCAAGTATGTAAAAGTATGCAACAAAAGAATGATACGGATGGCTACTGGATAAAAACTAAATCAAAAGGTTGGCGCGGGCACGAGCGTGGATATAACGGAAGTCGACGTTATAGACGAGGATGAGAGGTTTTTGTTCCTTCCACTTTCTTTAAAACTATAATGAAAAAAATGAAAAAAACTACGTATGGCGCAAGTAGACGGCTATTCTATGGTGCCAATGCTTCATCCCGACAACTGGGTTATCTTTGAAAAACGAAAAGAATTGAGGGCGACGGGCTGTATGTGATCATGTATAACGACAATCTTATGGTTAAAATACTTCAAAAACGCTGCGCGGAAATCTATATATCAAAAGCACAAACAAAGACTATGAGAGTTTTGAGCTAGATGAAGATACTTTGCGGATCTTGCCAAATTGTCGGCAAGGTGATAAAATGTATCATTTAAGATATTTCTACAATGATGATTAATTATTTTAAGTTTTAAAAGGCTTTTTATGGCAATGATGATTAATAAAAGCCCTTAAAAAAACGTTATTACAAGGCATTAAACATCATTAAGCTTTGATTAATCATCGTTTTTCGGCTAAAAATGATGATTAATTGATGATTAATCCCATAAAGTTTGCAATTTTATGCCAATTAAGGAACATTAAGTTTTATTAAGGAACATTTTTGCTTAGTTTTTGTTCCTTAATGCCAAAAATTTAAAAAGACACTCCAGATTTTGCGGTGCGGATACAATGGCTCATAATGGCGTATTTGGGGCGAGGGCTGAAATTAACCGTTTTTGTGCTTTTTGCTTAAACGATATAACGCCCATTCTATCGCTGCTCTAAACACTTTTTTACGCTTTTCTAACCGCTGTCGCCAAAGTGTATGATTTTTGTCAACTGTTCGCAACCCTTTTTCAACACTTTGTCAATTTCATTGAAATGAGAAAAAAATCTTATCTCAAATCCCCCACCACTACGCACTTATCTCACTCTTTTTCTTTGACCTAAATTCTCATTTCATACGATAATTTACAAATTTGAAAGCACGATCCAAAAACAAAGCGGCGTAAAGTTTACCGCCTCATCTTTCTGCCGATTAGCGCAAAAACTACGATCACGCCGGCGATCATCAGCCCAGCCTTGACGTAAAACGCCCTCCTCTCGCACACGGCTTCTGGCGAGCTGGTTTTGAGCCGCACCTTGACACTCATGCCGCCCGCGACGATGCTTAGCGTATCGCCCGCCATGCCTTTTTAGCTTCACACTTAACGTGTTTGTGCTGCTTTGCGCGACCGTAGGCGTCATAAAGCCCGAAGCCTTGTAGGAGTAGCGCGTCATGAGGTCGTTGCAGTCTTTGGGACGGAAAAATATCTCATAGGTCTTGTCCGCATCCACGCCCAGCACGTCGCCGTCGCGCGCGTCGAAATACGGATTTTGCGGGTTTTTGGTTTTAAAGCTCCACTTTATCTGCTTTTACCTGCGAGCCCGCGTTTTGCGCACTTTGATTTCGCGCGCTCGCTTGCTCGTAGCTAAAACCGCCTCGTACTGCGCGCCAAAGTCAAAAACCTCGCGCGAAAAACCGCAAACTGCTTGGACGAAAATTTGGGTTTATGTCGTTGGCGCTCGTGATGATGTGCGATTTCTGGATCTTTCGCCCGTCTTTAAATATCTCGAAATCTTTACGTTTTACCTCGCCAGCGTTCGCGTTAAACTCGATACTGACGGGATTTGCCGTGATCTTGCACTCAGGGAATGGATCCGGGATCTCTGCCGCTAAAATAAGGCGTCACCGCGGTGGCGTCCGGAAGTGACGTATGGCTTCGTAGAGCCTGTGAAGTTGTCAAAGTTTGGCGTCTTTGATTTTTTAGATTTTTATCGGCGCAGACGTTGGTATAAAAACCGTCCCGCGCCCGTATCGCTCGCACCCCTAGCGCAAAAGCCGTTTAACCGCGAGTTACCCATTTCAAAGACGAAGGCGTTAAATTTGTCCTTAGACGCGAGCGCGTAGCCGACCTCATCGACGCTCAAATTTAAAAACGCAAATCGGTGATAGATCGCCGAAAACAGCCCGTCTACCGCCTCCTTAAGGTCGCTTTTATAGGCGATATTTTTCAAGCACCAGGGTTGATTTGTAGCCTACGGCCAGAGCCCTATCGGCTGGAGTCGCGCTGCTACATTCGCCCGTCCGGCTGTCTCGTCGTGCCCCATGTATTCATTTTGGGCACTGTACTCGGCGTGATTTTTAGCGGCCTGGCTTAAAATTTGATTTGGTTTTAGAGCAGAGAGTCCCGAGCCGCGACGATACTCGTTTAGATACGCGACTGCGTCAGAGTCAGGAACAAAAGAAAACTCGGGCTGCTTGGCGGACTTTGGTGCGGAGCTTTGACTCTGTCCGCCCAAGATATCGCAGCCCGAGAGAAAAAGACGCAGGCTAAAAGGCTACATTTAAGCCCGCGTTTTACAGAGTAGAAATTTCAAAATCCCGCGCCCTTTAAATGTAAGCCTTAGGGCCGGCTTTTTGCGTATTCTACGCCCTCTTTTACGTCCTCGTAGCGTTTAAATTCGCCTCAAACATGCTCGCTAGTTTATCGCGAGTCGCGACGTATTCGTCTTTGTTTTTCCCATGTGTTGATAGGATTTAGCGAGCTTCGTCTCGACGCCTGCTAGCTCTTTTTGGGATTGCGAGATTAGATTACTTTCAAGTACTTTCAAATTCGCACTTTTTTTGATACTGCCGTCAGGATCGCGTTTATGCACGCGCGCGTGGCTTTGATGCTCATTCGCTTGCCCACGCCGTATGCGCCGCCGCTCCAGCCGGTGTTTACGAGATAGACGCTGACATTGTGTTTATCAATCTTTTCGCCCAGCAGCTTAGCGTAAACGGTCGGGTGCAGCGGCATAAACAGCTCACCAAAGCACGCGCTAAATGTCGCCACAGGCTCTGTGATACCGCGCTCAGTGCCTGCGACTTTGGCCGTATAACCGCTTAGGAAATAATACATCGCCTGCTCTTTGGTTAGCTTTGCGACCGGAGGCAAAACGCCAAATGCGTCGGCTGTTAGGAAGATGATATTTTTCGGATGGCCGCCCGCAGAGCTTGGCTCGTAGTTATCGATATGATAGATCGGGTAGCTAACGCGCGTGTTTTCGGTCTTGCTACCGTCTTTGTAGTCCACGACGCCAGCCTCATCCGCGACCACGTTTTCAAGCAATGCGTCGCGTTTGATCGCAGCGTACAATTCAGGCTCGCTGCTAGGGTCTACGCTATGCCATTTCGCGTAGCGACGCCCTCGAAGTTAAATATCCCCTCATCGTCCCAGCCGTGCTCATCATCGCCTATTAGCTTGCGGTTTGGATCGGTCGAGAGCGTCGTTTTGCCCGTGCTTGCAGACCGAAAAAAATAGCGCCGTGTCACCATCTTTGCCCACGTTTGCCGAGCAGTGCATGCCCTAGCTTGCCCTCAAGCGGCAGCCAGTAGTTCATCATAGATTCCTTTTTTTCATCTCGCCACCGTACCATGTGCCGCCTATAACCGCGACGTTTTCCTCGACGTTAAAGATAACGAAAACGTCGGAGTTTAGCCCTGCTCTTTTGCACTCTTCGTTTTTGCATTTGCACGCGTTATGAACAACGAAATCAGGGCTAAAGTGGCTAGCTCCGCCTCGCTTGGGCGAATGAACATATTTTTAACAAAATGCGCCTGCCACGCGACTTCGGTCACGAAACGAACTGATTTTTTTGCTCTTTTCGCTCGCGCCGCAAAACGCGTCTTGGATAAAGATTTCCTTGCTGCTTAGCTGGGCTTTGGCTTTGGCCAAAAGCTTATCGAAAAAGCTCTTTTTGAAATAGGCTGATTTACCTTGCCCCCAGGAGATGTATTTTTGGCTTGGATCTTGCTTTACGAAGTACTTATCCTTTGGGCTGCGACCCGTAAAGATGCCCGTATCGACCATAAAAGGTGCCGTTGCTGCTAACGCGTCCCTCGCCCATCGCTTTTTCAAGCTCGAAAAAGCTCGTCGTAGCTAGGTTGTGGTTGATTTTTGATGTCTTTAAGACCTAATTTTTCTATTTCGTTTACCATTTTTCTTCCTTTTTGGATTAAATTTACCGCTAGAAATTGACCGTTTGCTACGGTTTGTCCTTCTTTGCACCTCGATAGACGTCACGAGCCCGTCTTTTGGAGCGTTTACGTCTATTTCCATCTTCATGGCTTCTAGCACGAACATCCTTTGTCCCTTTTTCACGCTATCGCCCACTGCGACTAGGATTTTAAACACGTTTCCAGGAAGCGTGCTTTTTACCAGCTCGCCGCTACCGCCAGTCGTTTTAGCCGGAGAGAGCTCCGGAGGCGGCATGTGCGCTACGCTTGCTGGTTTTACACTTTTTATCTCGGCTTTGCCGTCAGCGTCTGCGACCTCGACGTCAGATTTTTTGCCGTTTACGGTGACGCTGTATTTTTCGTTTATCGGAGTTTTCGCGCGAGGGGTCGGTGCGCTCGTTTCGGCCGCATTTGAGGATTTTTTTCGGATATTTACCTTGCCTTCGCCTTTTTAAAAACGCGATGCCTTTTTTCCTTGCACGCTGCAGCGATAAAGATATTTTTCCTCGCTGGGCTCGATGCCCTCTTTTTGAGTAGCTCGCGCGTACATTAAGCGACTTGCTCTCGTCTTTGTCGGCGATATCCATGGCGTGTTCTTTGGTTGGCTTTTACATTGAGCTGCTCGCTAGCTAAGCTAACCACGCTCTTATCGGGCTCTACGGGCGTTTTACCGAAGTAGCCTAGTACCATTTTGCCATAGCCTTCGGCGATCTTTTTCCATGGGCCAAACATCACGTTGTTAAATGCCTGTTGGAAATAAAACTGACTCTGAGCGTCACGCTCGTGCCGTAGCCGCCTTTTTGCACGACTTCGCGCATAGCAAGGATAACTTCTGGAAAGTATCCAAGATATTATTATCGCGCATCATTTGGGTATTTGCCGTTGGTGCAGCCGCCTGGCATCGGGCTAAACGGGATGAGTGGGCTAACCTGCACGGCTTCGGCGGCGGAAATAGTCTTTCAAGCACTCATTTAGCACGCTTTCGTATTTTAAGATTTTCTCCACATCAAGCCCGCCCAGATCGTAGTTTTTGCCCTTAACGGCATGCGAGCATCGTTAGGATATCTGGCTGACTGGTGCCGCTGCTAACCGGGCTTGCGGCTGAGATCTATGCCGTCTGCGCCAGCCTCTAGAGCGACCATATAACAAGCGACACTAACGCCTGCGGTTTCGTGAGTGTGGAGTCTGATGTGAGTATTTTGCGGGAGGGTTTGCGAGCCATTTTGATAGTTTCATACACTTTTTGCGGGTCTGCTCGTACCGCTGGCGTCCCTTGAAACAAACGCTGTGATACGGTATGCCCGCGTCTAAGATTTCGCGCAAAATCCGCTCGTAAAACGCCACGTCGTGTGCACGCGAACAGCCCGCAGGCAGATCCATCATCGTAACGACCACTTCGTGATTTAGTCCGTGATGAGCGATGCGTTCGCCAGAATATTTTCGATTTTCCACGTCGTTTAGCGCGTCGAAGTTTCGTATCGTGGTCGTGCCGTGCTTTTTTTAAAGAGCTTTGCGTGTAGATCGACTAGCTCGCGGCTGCCCGTATCTAGCGTCACGGTATTTACGCCGCGGCTTAGAGTTTGCAAGTTTGCCTCGGGCCCGACCGTTTCGCGAAAGGTATCCATCATCGCAAACGCGTCTTCGTTTAGATAAAAATAAAGGCTCTGAAACCGCGCCCCGCCGCCAAACTCAAAGTGCGTTATACCAGCCTCTTTAGCAGCGCTAACCGCGGGTAAAAAGTCCGCCATCGCCACACGCGCGCCGAAAACCGACTGAAAGCCGTCTCTAAAGGTAGTGTCCATAACGTCTATAAGTCTTTTCGCCATTTTGCCGCCCTTTCAAATTTCAAAATCGTGCTAATTTTACCTAGTTTTTAGATTAAGTGGATATAATAAAATCAAAGCATTATCACAAAAATGTTTAGCAAGGGGAGCAAATGCAAGAGCGCACGCTAGAAGAGCTTTACAAAAAGCTAAAAGAATGTGATAGATTGACAGATAAAGAAGAGTTTTTGTTTGACGAGATAAGGGACGCCGTAGAGGCTGCAGGATTTGGCGTTTGCCGCGCACATTGCGACTTTGTTTTTAAACGACAGGTTTGAAAAATTCGGCGCGTTTTTAGAACGAGGGCGCTAATGTGGCTCACGGACTATATCGTGCAAATTAAAAAGAAAACGAGAGCGAATACCCAAATTTCGACGACTTTGCAGACTGCCTGTGGAAATTTAAATGGATCGTCTCGGGCGTCGCTCAAAGCTCCATGATAGAAAAGGAGCTCATAGACGAGGCAAACGAAGCGATGCTGTTTTACTACGAGCGCATGGAGCTCTCGCTGGCCTCATACTACAAGGCCTTGATGAATCAAAACATCGACATGGGCGATGCTAGAGAGCGAAGACCAACTACGAGCTATGGAAAAAGCTCGCCAAAGACGATATGGCCAACTGCGAAGCATGCGAGGCATCGGGTGAGATCGCCTATTTAAATTACGCCGGCGAGCACGCAGCGGCGCTGAGCTTGCCGCGCCGATACTCTCAGGCGAGCTAACCTGCGGCGAAGTGCCTCACACGACCTACGCACCGATACTTTTTAGCATGATAAAAACGGGCAAGATAGAAGAGGCAAAAAGCCCTGCTACCAAAGGCCGCGGCGACGATCGAGTCAAATCCTCGCGTCATAAACATGAGTCGCCCCGCTCATCGAGATCGCCGTTAGGCTGGACGAGCGCGAGACGGCACTCATTGGCTCGCAAGCACTCCGCGGCGATGCCATGTAGCAACGACGATCTAAACGACCTGCGATTTTTCATCGCAGTTAGCGCGTTGGCGACGAGGCGACTACAAGATAGCCGTGGAGATGGCGGGCAAATTTGACGCTAGAAACGGCAATACCTACTCTGACTATCTGAACAGATTTTTACGAGGAGTTTGGTTTTTAGCTTTTGCGGGTTCAAATTACTGTGGGTAAAGTGGAGTTAAATTATAAAATTGACGCGCCGAGACCCACATCTTGAAAACTCAAAAAGTTTGGTTTTCATTGACGCTATGTGTTTAATTTCTCTAAACAGAAATAATTCTTTGAAATCGTCTTACTTCTTTGTTAAGGGGAAGGGCTTGAATTACGAGGTCGCTCCCTTCCCCTTAACGATCTATCCCCTACGACGTGAGAGGTTGCTGCGCTATGCGCAGGTTCAAATTGACGCTTACGCGTCGCAAATTCGATTAGTGTTTTCAAGGTGCAGGTCTCGGTGAGTAGAGTACGAAGATAAATTGCCGATTGACTTCGGGCTAGACGTAAAGCGATAAGGCGAAGTATCGCGAGATGGATTTAAGGGTTGCGACGTAAAAGTGGCGAAGATAAGACACGTAGTCTATCAAGCTAAAGTACTACTAGCTCCGTTAAAGACGCTCGCGAGACAAAGCTCGTAACAAAAATTACAATCTTATTCGCTCGGCTTGGTTAGCTCATATGAGAAAATTTACTTCCTTGCTCTCATTTGGCTAGCGCAAATTCCATGTTACTTTGCCGTCTTTGCCTATCTCGTTTTTCTTTCGGGTCGTTTTTCACGCTCACGCTCACGCTCTCATGCGTGCTAACCGGTGTTTGCTCCTCTAAAACCACGTCCCACGCGAGTTTCGAGCCGTTTTTGACACTATATTTATATCCGCGCGAGATCTTGTTTTTAGAGCCGAAAAACGACTCTTTCGTATATTCGCCGTTGGCTTCTTTTTCACGCTAACAAGCTCGTTTTTGCCGAAAAACTCCTTCGCCTCCTCGCCGGCGGCGTAGCCTACGTATCTTTTGCCGATATTTATACCGTCAATCTTAAACTCGCTTTGCGCGCCCTCTATACTACGCTCCGGCTTAAACGCGGCTCTAACAAAAAGCGCTCGCGCTGCCGTAGCCGTCGATCACGAGTCAAATTGGCGTCCAGGCTCTGTTTGTCGTCAGCAAAATCCGCCGTTTCGTCCGCTTTTAAGCTAACGCCCTCGATGCGCCATGCGTTTGCGAGCGCGTTTTCGTCGTTACTCAGCCCGTACGTCTTTTTACGCTATTTTTTTCTTTGCGGACGCTTTTTGCCACGACCATATCAGCACTCGCCTCCATCATCGGCGCGGCTGCTAGCGGCATCATATTTCGCGGTTTTGGCTTGCCCTCATAACGCCGGATAAAACAGGGCGGGCGTCAAAGTTGACGAGTAGTAAAACGGATAAAAGCGCGATCGTAAAGGGAGTTTAGATCGATACCCAGAGGATTCGTCACGGTCAGATATGCGAGATTTCAACCTTGCCCTTTGCGACGTCGGCATGGATTTTTATTTTTCAAATTACGCTAACGCCCACGGGATAGGAGATCTTGACCTGTTTTTGGGTCGCACTCGAATTTCAAATCAAGCTTTTGAAAATTTTTAACCTCAGCCTTGTTCATTTCCTTTTTCAGCTCGTCGATTTGCTTTTTGGTTTGCGAAATTTGAGCTAGATTTTTTAGCACGGCTTCGTAAAATTTATCGCCGTCAGCCTCCAATTTGCGACGCTTTGCTCTTTAAAAGCGGGAAAATTATTTTAAAAAGCGTTTTTGGAGTTTAGCGCGTTCAGTTTATCGTTTAGCTCCCCAAGCTCTTTTTCGTTTTGCTTAAATTTAGCATAGGCCTCGTTTTCTGCGGGCTTTGCTTCGTTTAAATTTAGACTCACTAGCTCGCACGACGCAGCCACATCGATGTCCTCAAGCTCGATGAAATCGAGACCAGTTAAGCTACAGTCGCTTTTTGGTCGGTGAATACTGATGGATAAATGAGGCGTTTTTGTAAATTTCTATCAGGTTGCTTTCGGCGCTCGCTATCAGCGCAAACGCCGAAAACTAAAGGCTATTTCTCTCATTTTCTCTCCTTTGGATGATTTTTAAGAGATTATAGCCTTACAAAGATAAATACAGCCTAACAAGATGATCGTAAAAATGATCAAAACTAAAATTGTATCCCGATAAAAGGCACCACGCCGCGGTAGATGTCGGAGGTCTTGACCTCGGCGGGCGCTACGCCTTTTCAGATAAAAGAGGCTAAAGCCAAACGGCGGCGTGAGGAACGAAGTCTGTAAATTCATCGCGATAACGATAGCGAAATATAGCGGATTTATGCCTAAATTTACGGCTATCGGCGCTAAGATCGGTAGCACGATGTAAGAAATCTCGACGAAATCTATAAAAATCCGAGCGCAAAAATCGTAATCATAGCTAAGATGATAAAGCCCCATTTTTCGCCAGGCAAATTGACATCACTTCCTCTACGATCTCGTCGCCGCCGGTGTAGCTAAACACCATCGAAAACGCGGTCGCTCCGATAAGGATAGTAAAGACGACTGCCGTGGTTTTGACGCTCTCTTCGAGGCGCTTCTTTTAGCATTTTTAAACGAAAAAAGTCCTGTAAAAAAACCGAAAGCAAGATCGCACCCACAGCCAAACGCCGAGCTCTCCGTTGGTGTAGCGATGCCTTCAAATATCGAACCAAGCACTGGCACAACAAGCACCAAAGGCGGTAAAATTGCGAGGATAGCGTTTAAAAATTTGCTTTTGATTTAGGCATGTCGCTTTCGACGACGACCAGCGGCGCGTAGTCCTTTTTCACGTAAGAGATGATAAGGATATAGGCTATATAAGCGCCAACAAAGCGCTGGTCAGGATATATCGCTTCGCGGAAAAAGATCGCCCACAGGCACCGTAAATACGTCGCCCAGGATAATTAGAACGATGGAAGGCGGGATGATCTGCCCAAGCGTACCCGAAGCACGAGATGGTGCCGCAACCCTAAGGCTTTATTGTAGTTGTATTTTTAGCATCACGGGCAAGCTCATAACGCCCATGGCTACGACGCTAGCGCCCACAACGCCCGTAGATGCGGCTGGCAGCGCGCCCGCAAAACGGTACTAATCGCCACGCCGCCGCGAATCTCGCCGAATAAAAACGCCATAGACTCGAGCGAGCCTCTCGGCTGGCTTGGTCTTTTAGTAAAATAATGCCCATAAAAACGAAAAGCGGCACAGCGATGAGGATTTTTATTTTTCCATTATCGAGTAAATGCGGTAAGGCATGAAGTTAAAGGTCTCTTTAAATATCTCAAGCCCGCCCATAAAGCCGTTGCCGCCACCAAAGCTCTCGACCATACCGCCGATGAGTCCGAAAATAACGGCTATTGCGCCAAAAGGTAAATGCGACGCTAAAGCCGATAGCAAGCATAAAAAGCGCGGCTAAAAACATAACGATGCCGGTCATTTTTCCCTCTCCTTGTTGCGCAGTTTGGTTTACGTGCGTCACAGTGCCCTCTTCGCTTCGGTGATCTGGCGTCCGAGATAGACGTTTAGCCACTTTATAAAGTAGCCGACGCTAAAAAAATATAAGTAGCCAAAAAGCTAAACGGGATAAAGGCCTTGATAACCCAGCGATACGGCAAACCGCCAGGATCCGCGCTACCCTCGCCGCTCTCATACGCCTCTACGACGTAGTCTAGCTCAACCACGCGACCAAAAAGCGCAAGCGGCAGGATAAAAGGATAACGCCCGCCATATTTATGAGCGCCCTTTTCTTTACGCTCATCTTTTCGTAAAATATATCCACTCGCACGTGCGTATCGTCTTTTAGCGCGTAGCTCATGCCAAGCAGGATGATGACGCTAAAAAAGTGCCACTCGAGCTCTTGGAGGCCTACGTTACCGTATTTGAAAAAATATCTCGCCGTGACGTTTAAAAACGTCCGCGATCATCAAAAAGCATCACAAAGATACAGATGTAGCCCACGATGTTTGCCGACTTTATCGAAAAACCTCTCTACTTTTTAAATTCGTTCCATTTAACTCCCCAAATTGTCTTATCATTATCGCTAAAATACAAATCGGCGCGACGAATCGCATGATAAAAATACCATTTCAAAAAACCGCCCTGCCCATATACGGCAAAAATAGCTCCTCTAGGCTGACTCTTTTCATCGCGTAGCCGACAAATACCGCTATCACAATACCGCCAAGCGGCAGCGTGATGTTGAGCTAAGATAGTCTAAAAACGTCAAAAATCCCCTTGCCGAAAAAAGGTGAGCGCTTCTTTAGAGTCGGTAATATTTGAAAGCGCGCAAAGCGTGCCCTGGGCAGTAAACGCAAACGCCAACGATCGCAATCGCACCCAGACGAGGGATCTTAAACTCGTTTATGAGATAAAAACGAGCGGCTCGACCATCGAGATAGCCGACGTAAGCCCCGCAAAAATAAGCGCGGTAAAAACGTAAAACTTAAGACGTTTTCCCATCGCTCCTAGCTTAGCAAACAGCGTAGGCGGCGATATAAACGCAAACCCCACGCCCTGGCTGGGCTGCTCGCCGTACTCAAAAAAACAAAGGTAAAAACGATGGGTCCGATGACGACGCTAACGATGATATTTAGCGCGACGACATAGAGCGAAGATGTGAAAAAGATTTGTCTTATCGTCTAAACTTACCGAATACGTCGCGATCGCACCTATACCAACACACATCGTAAAAAGGCAAGCCCAAGAGCGACAAACACCGCCTCACTCGTGATCTTAGAAAAATCAGGCACTAGCAAAAACTCCATCCGCCTGCGAAAATCCGCCCATCTGCATCGAGTAAATAAGCATAAAAATAAGTAGCAAGAAAAGCGTCGGCAAAAGCCATAAAGTTATGCGCTCGATGCTCGCCTTTTATGCCCTCTGAAAGGATGAAAAAGTGAGGGCTGCAAACGCAATGCTAAAGTATAGATTGACCCGAGATATCAGAGCTTACTCGGGTTGCCGGGAGTACTGCGCGAAACCGCGATACTTTGCGGAAGCTCGCCAGAGATAAGACCGAATACCTAATAGCAGCCGATGATAACCGTATAAAACGACGCCGCAAAACGCCAGTTATCATTATGACGCCCGCATATCCCCAAATTGCCGTTTTTAGGAGCGAGCGAGGCGAAAGGCGTTAACGGGATCGGCGTTTGAGTACCCATCGCCATCTCGGCAAAAATATGCTAAGCCCGACCGCAACGGCAAAAACGAGGTATAAAAGCACGAACGCCGAACCGCCGTTTGCGCCGACCATGTATGGGGAATTCCATGCGTTGCCAAGCCCGATCGCAGCACCCACGATGGATAATATAAATCCGATTTTTAGTAAATTTATCGCTTGCCACGCTTAGCCCCTTAGCGCATTTATCGTAATGATGACGATGCTAATAGGGCGACAAATCTAATCATAAAATACCAAATTCAAAAACGGCCCCTACTCATATACGGCCCAAAAAGTATGTAAAGCGCGTCTTTTTGATCACCAAAGCCGACAAAAATCGACACAGTGATGCCGCCAATTGGCATGATGATATTTGAGCTGAGAAAATCAAGGCAGTCAAAGAAGCTCTTGCCAAAAATACCGATACTTTTCTTTAACGCCATCTATGCGAAAGTATGCACAAAATGCCCATGCGGTAAATAAAAGCGCCGATTAGTGCGAGGGCTTTTTACGAGAAAAAAGCCAAATTCGCGGATGAGATAGTGCGTGAAAGGCTCCAGCATCGAGATGGCCGAGGTAATGCCCGCAAAAAGCAGAGCCGAGAAAAATGCAAACGCCAGCACGTGTCCGAGCGTACCGAGCTTCGCAAATAGCGTCGGCGGCGAGATAAACACTAACCCCACGCCCTGACTGAGGCGTCGCGCCAAACTCAAATACAAAGGTAAAAATAACAAGCCCCATCAAAATGCCCATCACGACGTTTATGACGACGATGATGATCGAGAACTAACCAGATTCGTATTATCAGGCAATGACGCAGAGTAGACGATAATGACGCCGACAGCAGAGATAGCGTAAAAACGCGAGTCAAGCGCGGTAAGAATGCTTTGCTCACGCCTAGTTTTTGAAAAATCCGGAACCAGTAAAAGTAGCCGACTGCACAAAGCCGTCCATCGTAAACGAGTAGCTAAGCATGATTATAAGCAAGATAAAAAGCGATGGCATCATCCATACGTTTACGCGCTCTATGCCGCTTTTTATGCCCTTTGATACGATAAAAATGCAGAGAAAAACACGATCGTGAAGTAAAAAGAAATTGAGACGCGGCGTCGTTGGCGTAGAAAAGTTCGAAGAGTACTGCTCCGAAGCCTCAACGTCCTTTGGTAGCTCGGTTATTACCATCACTGCGTATTTTAGTATCCATCCGATGATGACCGTGTAAAAGAGGCGATGATGATCGCGCCTATCATCGTAAAACCTGCACATTCCAAGTTTCTTTGCGCTTTGGAGCAAGTTTTTTAAAAGGCATTTACGGGGTCAGACTCGGAAAGCTTGCCGATAGCTATCTCGCCGAAAAATATCGCAAGTCCGATAAAAACGTCATAAAAAGATACAAAAAGCACAAAGGCCGAACCGCCGTTTTGACCGACTAGATACGGGAATTTCCACGCATTTCCAAGACCCACCGCAGAGCCCGCGACGGCTAAGATAAAAGCCGATTTTTGGTATCCTGCGCCGATTAACCTTAGTATTTAAAATTTCCAGAAGCGAGGGCTAGCATAAAAAGCTTTTTAAAAATTCTAATTTTTAAAATAAATTCAGTGGAAAAAAACGAAACATCGCTGAGAAATACTTTTGTCAAATTGTAGCACTAGCGGCGGCAGATTGACGAACGGAAAAATTATGAAATTTTTTCGGTTTTAAGTAACTCAAAGCTAAATTACATAAAAATGCGCTCTCAAAGCTTCAAAGTAGGGGTCTGATCCGAAATGGCTCAGTACAAAGGAGACTTTATGAAAAAGTTGTTTTCTTAATGATGGCAATTGCCAGCTTCGCATTTGCGGACAGCGGCGAAATGCTAAAAATCTTACTCCGTTCTTGCAGCAGCAGTTGGTCTGAGGTCTAGCGGCTCTTGGCGGCGCTATTGGTATGGGAAATACTGCATCTGCGACAATCTCGAGGCACAGCTAGAAATCCAGGCGTAGGCGGCAAGCTAACTACGACGATGTTCGTTGCTCTTGCGATGATCGAAGCGCAAGTTATCTACGCACTAGTTATCGCGCTAATCGTTCTTTACGCAAACCCAATGTTATAATCTTGGGCGGGCTCGTCCCGCTCTTTGTTCTTACAATCCACGTGCGACCTTGGTGGAACGGTAGACACGCTACTTTGAGGTGGTAGTGCCGAAGGGTGTGCGAGTTCAAATCTCGCAGGTCGCACCATAATTCTTATTTAATTCCAACAAAAAAATCTTCCAAGCCATCAATGATTTTTCCAACTTCAAAAGCACTGATCAATCAAAAACAAGTCGATATTATTCGCTACAACCATGTTCTTGCGCTAGTGCCTCCCATTACCCTAAAGAGTCAAATTGCTGTGTATAATCAAAATACTTGAGATTGCTTTAATACTACATTGTTCATAGAAGCAAATCGCATCTTTACATGAGCTGATCAGCATAGCCATTTAAAAAGTTTACAAATTAAAAATAGTTTTTACTAAGCTTTACCGCTCATAAACTTCTCGAATAACCACAAAAAAATAAATTAGGGTTTTAAAATCGATAAAAAGTAGCCGTCTAGCAAGATAGATTTAATCCTTTTATTTCTAGTATCTAAATTTAAAAATAAGTGCAAAACAATAAGGAAGGAAATAAAAATCACGAATTACTAGGTAAGCGCCTGAAGTCAGTCACAAAATTAAAAAGCGACTGAACTCCTATAGAAGCCGGTCGCTTAGAGTACCTCAGAGCCAAACGTCAAATCTGAAAAAGTCGGCTCGAGATTTTCTGTCTTACATAAATACCGGTATCGTGGTGTTTTTGTAGAAAATACTGAGTCGTACCGCCAAGAAAATCTCCCTAAAACCGTTTTTCTGCATATCTAGTAGCTACGATTAGGTCGAAATTTCCATCCGTCGAGGCTTTTAAAAGCAGTTCGCCCGGAACCGAAAAAGTTCCCTACAACCTCAAAATCCGCATTTATGCCGTGCGGCTCAAGTATTCATCCAGCCTCTTTAAGCTAGCCTCGCTTTGATCGCCCAGTTGCCTTTTGAAGTGATGCATTTTACGCGCTTAGCCTCTTTTTAAAAGCGGTAGCAGAGCTGGTAATGCGCGCGAGCTCTCAGGTGTACCGGTCCAGCTTACCAGGATATTTTCCGCGCTTCAGTTAGTAAGTTTTTCTAGGAATCACGATAACGTTTTTGTCACTTTTTAGCACCATGCCTCAAATGTACCCGTGATCTTACCGTCAAGCGGTACTGCGGCAACTACCATATCGCAGAGTTAGACTCCTGCTCGACCACCACGCTTCGCTTGCCGCTTTTTGTGGTAATTAGCCGTCGTCTTGCCCTCGATCGGCTCGTCGCTGATCTGCACGTCTAACTCTTCGCAAAGTTTATGGAAAAATAGTCTCGTTGCGCTCGTGCTCGACGCCAAGCTCAGCCTTCAGCCGCCTTCAAAAAAACTCGTCATAAAGAACTCCACCCCTAAGCGTCATTTTCATATTATAAACGACGCCTGGATCTAGCCTGGCAAGCTAAAATCTCAATGTGGCTATTGAAATGTAGCGACGAGCAAAAGCACCCCTGATACGCTCTTTTTACGTCGTCGCCCGCGCCGATTGGGAAAAATATTTTATACTGCATCGTTTCTCCTTTAAATTGTTGCGCTAGAAAGGGAGATTTTGTGCCCTTTTTGCTCGCTAATTTTTACCTTAACCTTATCGCCGGCTTTTAGAGGCGTTTTTGATTTTTGAGATATGCAAAAGTCCGTCCACAGCGCTCGGAAGCCCGATAAAAGCGCCAAAGTCTACTACGCTTTTTACCTCGCCTTCAGGTCGATCTCCGATATTAAACTCAGGCGTCTTGTGAGGCTTGCCGTCTTTGCCGTCTCTTCTACCGCCAAAGCCCTTGCCGTTATCTTTTTGAGACGATTTGGATGATGTAGTCTTTGGTCGCATCTACGCTTGATTTTGCGCGCCAGCAATCTTTACCTCGCCTTTTTCGCGATCTAGATCGATAGCGACGTCAAATTTCTCTATGATCTCCTTTATGGTTTTACCAGCCTGTCCGATGATATCTACGATCTTGCCCGGATCCACGCTAAAGAGCTCTAGTTTAGGGGTATATCTTCGTTTACTGAGATATTTTCATTTGCTTTTCCATCAAAATTTAATATATGCGGCCTACCCTCGCGCGCCTGCAGCGCCTCTTTAAAGCACGTCAAGGCTGATACCGCCCAACTTTATATCCATCTGGGCGCTGTTATACCGTCTTTCTTTGCCCGCTACCTTGAAAGTCCATGTCGCCGTCGTGATCCTCTAGCCCTCATTATGTCGGTTAGCACAGCGTGTTTTTCGCCCTCAAAAATCGGTCCATAGCAACGCCAGCTACTAGTTTTGGCGTATCGACGCCCGGCGACTCTTAGCGCTAAAGTAGCCGCAAACGCTAGCCATCGAGCTTGAGCCGTTGCTTTCATTTCGGACACGAGCCCTAATAGTATAAGGCGGGTGCGTCGATGCTGGGCGCAAGCGCGCGTTGTAGCGAGGTTGCCGTGACCAAACTCGCGTCTACCCGGAGCCTTTAGCGGACTGGCCTCGCCGACAGCTAAAGCCAGGAAGTTATGAGTTAAACATCAGTTATCCGTCACGGCGCCTTTTTCCGTTAGCATATCATACATCTGCGCATCGCCGTCGGTGCCTAGAGTCGCCACCACGAGGGCTTGCGTCTGGTCGCGAGTAAAGGCGGCTACCGTGAGCGTTTGGTGAGATATTTGTCTCGATGCTGATCGGACGGACTTCTTTAAGTCCTCTGCCGTCGGCGCGCACGCCCTCGTTTATGATCTGCTCGCGGACGATTTTTCTTAAATTAGCTGCAGGACGTTAGAGACTACCTCCTCCTCCCAGCCCTCTTTTTGCGCTACTTCATCGGTCAAAAATTGCTAGCGATCTTGATTAGCTCGCTGGCGCGCTCGCTTTAGCCATCTGATTTATCGACGGCTTTTACGTCGTTTTTATAAATTCGTTTAGATGAGACGGCGACGCTCTCGTTTCGATCTCCGGTTTTAGCTCTGGTTGCGCGTCTTCTTTTTATGCTGACTAAACGCCCTCCTCGTAGGCGTTTGAGGCGCAATGTAACCTTGCCCGCCTCCGCGATCGCCTCCACGATGAGATCTTCGCTTCAAATCGTTCATATCCTGCATCACTATCACCGCCATAGCTCAAAATTTGGATCCATCATAGGATCTAGCGCGATAGGCACTATCTCGTCTTTTTCAGTTGCGATGCTTCTCATCTCGATCATTAAAAGTTCGTCTTTAACGCCGGCCACGTAAAGATCGAGCGCCGAGTTTTTAAGCTCAGGTTGCTGGGATTTATCCTGGGAAATTGTTGTCTATATAGCCTACGCGCACATGCAAACAGGCGCATTTACAGGGATGTCGCTAAGATAAAGAGCGACTGAGCGGCATTTAGACCGACGACTTGTAGATCAACCTCCGGATCGCAAGATAGCACCATAACGACGATTTGCGTCGGATATGCGTAACCCTTTTGGAAATAGGGGACGTAACGAACGGTCGATGATACGCAGAAGTTAGCGTCTCAAAATCCCCAGGCTTAGTCTCTCTTTTTACGTAACCGCCGGGGATCCTACCCAGCGCGTATGTTTTTTTCGATGTATTGTACCGTTAGCGGCGAAATCCTCGCTAACTTGCGTGATCCTCGCGAGCGACGGTGGCTAAAACGACGGTGTTTTTACGCGCAAAAAGTACCGCGTACTTCAGCTATGCAGCGACCTTGTTTATATCGTACTTCAACGATTATTGACTTCTATTGAGATACTGCATGCCCTGACATCTCCTTGTTTTTGTAATGGTATATAAAATGGACTCTCCTCTAATATGGAAAGCTTACGGTTTCCGGTTTTTGGTTCGATTTTGTTTCGTAGTAAAAATCCACCTCGATAAAATTGCAATCTTGTGCACGGCGTAAATTCATCCACCAGCGGCGCGATAGGCTGCGGCGACGTCGGTAACAATGAGTGGCGTGGCGTAGGTGACTGATTTTACTCGCTCGCGCATGAGCGTTTTTTAGAGCAGGTTAGCGCCGTAAGACCCGTCTCGCAACCCTCATCGACGAGCAGGATGTTTCTATCCTTTAGATCGCCGATAGAGATTGCCTTTTCTAAAGTTATAGACGTTTTTAGGATTTTTCTCGTCGTATTTGCGATCCGCCTCGCCATAAACGAAGTCGTAGCTAATACCAAAACTCCTAATCAGCTCGTCGTTTAGCACCACGTCGTCCTTTTTCGCTAACCATCGCGATCTCACACTCTGGGTTGTTGGCGCAAAAATGCGCTCGCAAAAATAAAATCTCATAGCTCAAATTGGCCCGCGAGCCACGCTGTCGACCATGATAACAGAGTCTATAGAGCTACATATTATCAGATATTCACCTGCAACCAGTTCTTTTTTTGGGCCGATTTCCGAGCAACTTTTCGGTACGCTTCGAGCTGGTTTTTCAAACATAAGATCCCGATAATCGCTCATCAGCTACCTTGCGTCGTCTGTCCTACTGAAAAGTCGTAATGCACATGCCCATCGGATAAAGGTATAAAAAGTAAACACCTCTTGATTTTTGGCGGCCGTTCCGCTGGTAGTCGTAGTCGGTTCAAGCTCCTCTTCGTAGATAAACGTGTAGTTCAGCACTTTCTGCGGTGAGAGACGCCCTACGCTGCCACTGCTTATTATAGTCGCGCTCAAGGTCATACTGAGTACCGCTAAATAGCCTATAGTTATGCGGAAGCTCGACGTAGCCGTTTAGATGCAGATAGTTTTTGCTTTTCCTGCGCATTTTTTTCTTTGCATCGTGTGCCAGAGGCTGGCGCCGGGTATCATTCGTATAGCTCGCATGACTTTTGAACTTTTTCAAAGTATTTATTATCATAAGAGTATTCGAGGTCTGTTGTAAAAAGATAAATTCGGCAAAGGATACCAGCCGATGATGTTTTTAAGTTTGAGCGCTTGTTTTTCTTTGGTGTAATAACCCTGCGAAATAGTATGGCGCAAAAATTTTTCTTCCGTCTTCGTTGAAGAAATACTGCGTCGCTCTGACGGAAACCTCATCTCTAGTATGCTGGGGATTGATAAAACTTTGGTATTTTCGTCCAAGCATATCATAAATATATACGTTGCCATCGCTTTCAGCAGTCTCGTATTCATCAGGCAAATCGCCTTTATTATAGGCTTTCACTACATAATCCATGCCCCAAATTGGCTATGATAAAAGCTCTCGTAAGCCTTAGCTAAGTCGGTCTGGAGCGAAAAGTTATGATAATTTTTCTATATGGTTTGCACTCCTATCCTCATCTCCTGTCCGGACGGTACATTTTTCTTTGCATAATCTACGTGTGTGGCGTATAAATAGTGATAATACGAGATTTCAGATAATCGTCCGCTAAAGGCAAATGAAATGAAACCGGTAAGTTAAATTCATACTGCGTTGCTTTTACGCCGATTTTTCTCGTGTAGTTGTGCGAGTATAAATCGACCGAATAAAGCACGTTCGGCAAGATGAAACTATCGGTAAATTTGTGATACTGAGCTTGGATACTCTTGAAGCGTATCTTTATTTTCATTCGGACTACCGATTTTTTTGAGGGTATTTACATAATATCTAGCATATGCTCCAAAATAATGTTTATCAGCTGCTTAGAAAATAGTTTAAGCTTAGACGTTACCAAAGGATTGTCGTCGCTACCCGAGCCTCGTTTTTCCATTATATAGTCAATATCGTTTAGAGCCGTCGCATCGAGCCACAAAGCCCTCTTGCAAATCCTCGTTTATCAGGTGGCTTGATGAGCCCTATCGCGCTCATATTTTTACATCAACGCCCTTATGCGTTTTATTTTAGCAGGAGTCTTAGCGAGTTTTCTCGATCTGTCTTTGTCGGTAGCCCTCGGTATCTCTAAAAAGCGCCGAGCGTCACCGAACCCTTAGAATAAGGAGAGTCGGCAAACCTAAACGTGCCGTATATGCCCGTACCGCGCCTAGTGCGGGTGAGGTCAAACTGCAAGTCCCAGCTGTCGTATTCGGCGATATAAATAGGCTGTTTGTGGTAAAAATCCGTCGTTTTTGCCGTAACCAAACTCCGGCGGTAAAAGGCCGGTGCGTCTGCAGTGTCTGTAGAAAAAGCCAAAATACGGCAGATAAAACACAGGGACGTTTCCGACATAAAAATACGGGATTATAAAGGTGTAAGTCACTCTCGCGGTTTAATTTACCCGGCTGCTAAATTAATCTTCGAGTCCGGATCTTGGACGTTGCGACTCGATACGACCGCACCGTTTACCTCGTAAAGACCCCAGACGTGCTGTTACTCTCGTCGCTTTGCATCCATACTTCCATATCTCGGTTCATCATAAATAGCGTCTCGTGGTTGCTATCTTTGCTGTTTAGATCGATTTTTGCGTATGAGCGGCGCGAGATTTCATCCTTATTTCTTATCAGTACGTTACCGAAAAGCTCCAAGATCTCTTTTTGCTGATCGTAAAACAGCCCTGTCTGCGCTCATCAAATAATCTTGCGAATACACAAGCACGTTTTTATCTGCGGTAACTATACCCTTATCGCGTTTTACGTCATCAGCCAAAAAGCTCGGAGTACGAGTATCAAAGCAACTAAAAGCCCCAAACATTAGTAACAAAAATTCTAGTAAACATTTATAACTACCGTTTTCATGACCTTATCTTGCCACGTTTGAAATAATGGATTTGAAAACGCCCATGCAAAAACCCTAGGAAAAATGCGTTTTCACCGATGATGCGAACCAAAGATCAGGTGAAGAAGGTAGCAAGCTTGGCTTATCGAGCAGATCGATATCCGCACGATTTTCATCGCGACCTTGCCAATACTACGGCGCCACAATACCACGTAAAAACGTCTGATAAATAACCTCGAGCAAAAACGATCTGCGGTATCATTTCCCATAGCTGGTGCACTGATCTGCTCGTGAGTCTGAGTCCGTCCGTTCTTTCGTAGTAGACTGGCATGGAACAAAAATGAGATGAAAGATTATCTATCCCCCACGCGACGGCTCTTTTACCGATGCTAGCGAGCGTAATGTTTTTCATTTTTCGAGCTTGTCTATGACGCTCCTGCTCATTCACGTCCTTTTAGCAGTTTGCCAGGCAATATCTTTTCGGTACTGCGCACCGTCGATTCTACGTTTTCGCACAGCTCATGGGCCTCTGCTGGGCTTGCTTTATGCTTTTACCTAAACCTATGCATACAGTGCCCGTCCGCCGTCCGCGTAGATCTCACCTCCCTGCTCGCTTACGCCTGCGTAAGCTATGTGCAGTTTTTCAGGCACGTTTTTATGCCGATTTTGGCCCTAGGCGAGCTTGAAAAAGGATAATTTTTACTAGCCATCACGACGCCTACGCAGCCAGTCGTCTTTTAATTTTACGGGCTTTAGATCGCCTTTTGCTGCGTTAACAAATTTCGCCCAGAATCGCCGTCGATCAGCGGCATTAACGCTTCACCTCTGGATCGCCGAAACGCACGTTAAACTCAGTACGTACGGCACACCCTTAACCACCATAAGTCCCACAAAAGTACGCCGCAAAAAGTTTCCCTCGGCTTTCATGCCTTTTAAGGTCGGTTCTACAACCTCTTCTTCGACCTGTCTTATTAGCTCTTGGCTTGCTAGAGGACTAGGGCGCACGCACCCGTCACCGCCAGTATTTGAGTCCCTCGTCGTTATCTTGGGCGTTTATGAGTCCTGCGCTACGGGCAGGCTGACGAAATACTACGCCGTCGCAAATAGCAAAAAAAGCTAAGCTCGAATCCGTCTAAAAACTCCTCCACAACCACGCGTTTACCGGCCTCGCCAAAGCTCTCGACGCTTAGCATATCGCGGTAGCAACCTTTGCTTCATCAGCGGCTTTGCGCGATTATCACGCCTCTGCCGGCGCACAGTCCGTCGGCCTTGATGACGACAGGGAGCAGTAAGAGTCGATAAAGTTGGCGGCAGAATCGTAATCGTCGGTATTTAGATGAGCGAGCCGTTCGGTTGCGTTTCTGGCTAAAAATCCTTCATAAACGCCTTGCTACCCTCGAGTCTAGTCGCAGACTTACTTGGTCCAAAAATGTTTCATTCGCGCCTTAAATATATCCACGACGCCGTCGCTTAACGGCGCTTCGGGACCGACGATCGTTAGTTCTATCTGCTCCGTCTCGGCAAATTCTGCGAGCTGATTATAGTCTTTGATGTTTAGATTTGTGCCGAGCTTTGAGGGTGGCTCCATTGCCTGGAGCAAGCTCGTGTTTGCAGGGATTCTTGAAGTTTAAGAGCTATTGAGTACTCGCGCCCATGCTTCCGATTATCAAAAATTTTCATAATTTCTCCAAAAATAAAAACTCAAGTGAGCGGTGCGCATATAAGTGGCCCGAAAGATTCAAAGCCAACCTTGCAAATAGGCGGTTCCTTTGGGTCGCAACTTCTCGCGCTCGCGCCTCAAGCGAAACCACGTCACACGGTTCGCACATCTTCGCCTATACTAATGTGTTGGACCCTATAAAAATACTGCTGCCAAATCACTCAGGCAAGGTTATTATATAAGAATTTACAGCTTAAAAGTAGCGTTTTTGCGAAACTTACGCAGGAGTTATATTTTGCTGAGCACTCACTACGGGCGAGGGCAAAAGCTTCTAACTCTTTTGCCGTCGTGAAGTCCGATAGCGACGGCTTTATAGCTCTCATCCCAGCCGAGTCGCGTAAAATTTCGCACTGCTGAGGGGCTGTAAAAATAATCGCTGAGTTTTTAGGCGGTTTTTGCTCTTCATTAAGCGGCTTAAAAACGTTTTTCGTAAGCGATTATTTGCGTCAGTACGCCAGCATGAACGCAGAATTTCACCAACGCTCGAAGCCGTTTCGCGCGCCCTTAAAAACAGCGTTTTTGCCTTGCAGAAGCGGTGCGATCTCGGCGGCAAAGTCGTTTCCATGAGCGTTTTTTGCGAGTGTAAACGGTGAGCGAAGCCAAACTCGCTAAGCCGCGTGGCTGGTGCCTTCGCCGATGGAATAGATTACGCAAACTAGCAGGCAAAATTGATTCGAGTACAGCGCGTTTACGGGTTTTTGGAGGTCAAAACCAGCGCGTCAGTCGGCTAGAATTACGCTCAAATTTATTCGATTACATCTCGTTTAAAACCAGCGTCTTTACGCCATCAAATTCAAATTGACCCGACTAGATAGATCATTTTTGCCCTTAAGTTTATGACTTTGCGTCAGATTTACACCGCAAATCCTCAAATTTTAAAAGCGCACACAAAACACAAAATTTTTTGCTTAGCCGCATTGCGCTTGCTTAGGTACTCTTTTGCCTTTTGCTTTGGCGCTTTATATAGCCTGCCAGCCTCGTCTGCGCCGTATTTTTCACGAGCCCGTTGAAAATCGCCCAAGTCACTTTCAAATGCGATTTTTCTTATATCTTGCTTTTTAGCCTCGTCTATCTTGGGCGCGGTGCGTTTTTACCACATTTTTTAGCCTCATTTTTTACTTCGTTTTGGTGCGCACCAGCTTGTTTTTGTTTTTGCGGCGGATGCTTGCTAGATACAGTGCCCTTTTTCGTCCGCATTTAGATTTTCGCCAGAAACCTCGATCTTCGCATCTTTTTGAGCGCTCGGTAGAAGCAGTTTATCCTCCAGTTGACTCCAGCAACCTTAACTTCATCATTTGTCACCGCACCACTTTCGCCCTCTAAAAGATTGCGGTTTTAGAGACTCAAATTACTGCTCTTTTGCCGAGGCGCTTTGAGCATGTAAAGTCTCGCCACTCAAAGTTGACTCCATTTGCGACTTTTCTCGCTCATTAAATTTTTGCTCGTCGACTTTTGTTACAGTCTGTGATTTTGCGAGAGTGGCGCTACGATATGCTTTACTTCGCCTTTTTGTGAGCTTTCTATTTGAGTTTTTGTAGATTTTCCTCGCGTCCTCTTTTGGCGCGTTATACACGCCAGCGCCATTTTTGCTGCCAGAGTACGATACTCATTCATATGAAGTTCGCTGAGGCTGCCCGAGTTTCGTATCAAGATCGCGATTTCGTCTTGATTTTCTTCGATGAGTCTGCGCCGTATGCGAGCAGTTGAAGTCAAATCGAGTTTGTGAAAATTGCCGCCGTTTTTATCTTGTTTATTAAAAATCTATCACGTCGTCGTAAATTATCGTTGCTGACGATGTAAATCTGTCTTTTTGTGCGAGAGTTTACCCATTAGAAACGTAATTATTTTATCGGCATAGTCCTTATGAGGCGCTTTTCTAAAAGTATGATTTTTATTTTGATTTTTCGCGCTAGAAACCACGCCAAAACAGAGATACTTAGTTTTTGCCTATTGTTTGTTACGATATCAGTACTATCTTTCTCGCCTAGTTTTTAGCGTCGCTAGTTATCTATGCTTATGTTTTCGTCATCTATTATAAATCTTGCCATATATTTCCTAAACGAGTCAGGGGCAATCGCCCCAAAACTCTATCTTATCTTTTGTTACGATAAGTAACATTTCAAATTTTTCCGGTATCTTTAGTCCGTGCAGGATTTTTGCCCGGAAGCACGATAGTATCCGCCCTTTTGATATCAAAAATGCTCATCGCCGATGGTTAGCTTCATCTCGCCGTCAAGCGCGACCAAAAGAGCGTCGCCCGGAGCCGCGTGGTGGAGAGCTGTTGGTCTTTTGAAAATGACAGCAGCGACATCGAGTACGCTTTCGTTTTTGACGAGCGTTTTTGCTCACGATTTTTGCCTTCTTCGTATTCGACCGCATCCACTAGGCTAAAAATAGCCGCCTTAGGTAAATGATCTATCATTTGAGTCCTCCTTACAAAATCGATTGAGACGTATTTCGTCGGTTCGCCAAAAACTAGTTTTTCGCCACACTTTTTCTCTATTAGGCGGGCCTCTTCGTCGCCCTAGACACATTTGTTTTTCGCCGTAGTGCGAGCTCGCGCTGCCCTCTACGACCCACGCGAGGCTGTCGCAAAAATAGCATCTCGTGATCCAGCTCCTCGCCCGCATCAAAAGCAAACACGTCGACGTGAGCGTTCTCGCAATCAAAATTCTCTTACTAACGACGCTTTTTGCGATCACTTTCGTGTCGGCGTTTAGATTATCAAGTTTTCACTCATTTTTCTTCCTTTCGTACATTACGCGTCATTGTAGCTAAAAGTACTCGGACGATTTGTTGATAAGGATTATCTCTTTTGGCAAATTGAGTCGGTTTTAAATAAATTTGAGGCGTAAAAACGCTCGATACCTCACTCTATCGTTGCAGGCGGTTTGCTAGAGATGTCGTAAACTACGCGGTTGATGCCGTCTACTTCGTTTATGATGCGTCGAGAGACGTTTTCTAGCGGGTCGTACGGCAAGCGCGAAAAAGCTAGCCGTCATGCCGTCGCTGGCGTCCACTACGCGCACGCACAGGCGTTTTTCGTAGGTGCGATTATCGCCCATACGCCGACTGGATTACATTTAAAAGCACAGCAAAACGCTTGCCACGTTTTGTTGTACCAGTCACGATTTTAGCTCGTCGCGCAGGATCACGTCGGCTTTGCGTAGTAGCTCGAGGCTCGGCGTATTTACTTCACCCATTATGCGGATCGCGAGGCCCGGACCAGGGAATGGATGACGAAACACGAGCTCTCGCGAAAGACCAAGCTCAAAGGCCGAGCTGACGCACCTCGTCTTTAAAGATTTCTCGTAGCGGCTCGATTGGCTCAAGCTCATCCAATCAGAGCGACCCGCCCACGTTGTGGTGGCTTTTGATCGTCTTGCTAGATCCCACGACCGAGCTTTCGATGATGTCGGTATAAAGGTGTGCCTTGGGCTAAAAGTTAACGTTATCGTACTTTTTGGCCTCTTTTTCAGAAAATTTCGATGAAAGTTTCGCCGATGATCTTGCGTTTTTTCTGGATCGGTTACGCCTGCTAGCCTTTCTAGGAAAGGGTTTTACTCGCGTCTATGCTAACTAGCTCCACGCCAAGCTTTGTTCTAAAGGTCGCCTCGACCTGCTCGCGCTCGCCAGTTCTAAAGTGGCCGTTATCGACGAAAAACCAGGGATCAAATTACGCGGTATCGCGGCGGCTAAAAAGCGCGGCGGTAACGGAGCTATCACGCCTCCGCTAACGGCGCAAAGGACTTTTTGTTGCCGACGGTTTCTTTGATCTTAGCGATCTGGGTTTTAGCTAGCGCCCATATTCCACGTGCTTTCCGCGCTGCAGATATATTTGGCGAGATCTACTGGGGTGAGTGCCAAACTCGCTGTCTTTGCACCTCCGGATGAAACTGCAACGCGTAGATTGCGCTTTTCGTCGCCGAATACGCGGTAAGGCGACTTTCGCTCGTCGCGATCGCTTCAAAGCCGTTTGGCCGATTACACGAGGTCAGAGTGGCTCATCCAGACGGTTTTGCTTTTCAGGCGTATCAGTAAAGAGCGGATGAGATTTTAGAGCGTTTAGACTTGCCTTGCCGTACTCTTTGTGAGAGGCAGGGAGCGACTTCGGCGCCGAGGTATGCGCCAAAAGCTGCATGCCGTAACAAATGCCTAAAATCGGCAACTTTAGCTTAAAAACGCCCTCGTCACAAAAATACGCATCCGGCGCGCATAAACGCTAGCTGGACCATGCGCTTAGGATTATGCCTTTTTGGTTTTTAGCCCCTTGATCTCCTCGACCCTTAGCGTTAAAAGGCAAAATCTCGAGTATAAACGCCTTGCTCGCGCAGGGCGTCTAGCGATGAGCTGGGTGTGCTGCAGGCAAAAATCCAAAACTATTATCGTGTTATTCGCGAGTTACCCTTTAAAAATATAAATGAAAAATTTCAAACTGTATGTACCAGACCACGACCGATACGATATAGCCGACAACCACGGTCCAAGCGTATTTCATATGCGCGCCGAAGGTATAGATACCTTTTGGTTTGCCCATAACGCCAACGCCCGCGAGCCGAACCAAAGCTTATCATCGATCCGCCGATACCGGCAGTCAAGGTAACTAGCGACCACTGACCCAAACCCTCGCCCACATCAGCACCCATCATGGGATTTGCTTTTGGCACGGCAGACATAACAGAACGTTATCCACGATAGCAGAGGAAGCCAACGCCGATATTTACGGTCGTGGCGCCAGATTATCATAAAGCGAAACGGCGTAGTTTAAAAATCCGACGAAGTGCGGCGCGCCGACGAGTACCAAGGATGCCGAAAAAGAAGAAAAAAAGCGTGTTGTTTTCGATCTTTGACATATAGTGAAAGACATGCATAGGCTCTTCGTTTTTGTTTGTTTTTGTAGATGTAGGTGTAAATGCTAAGAAGCGAAGCCAAACATCATGCCCCACATCGCAGGCAAGTGGAAAAAGCTGGTGCATCATAACAGCCGAAAATATCGTAAATGCGCCAAGTCCGATAACGACTTTACCACCTTTTTGATGGTTACTTTAGGCTCTGTGGCCGGGTCAAAGTGCGGGCTACCAGCGGGCACTATGCGCACTAGTAAAAACGCCGTAACTAGCCAGCCGATAAATGAAGCAGGGAAAAGTGCGAAAAAGTCGATAAAAGGAGCCTTGCCCGCGACCCCGCCATCGAAGTCGTGATATCGCCAAAACCGGACTCCATGCGCCGCCTGCGTTTGCGGCTACGACGATGTTTATCGCACCTGCGACTAGGAAATTCGTATTGGTCTTATCTATCGTTAAAAGAACAGTAGAAAGGATAAGGGCCGTAGTTGGAGTTATCGGCGACGGGGCTAATGAAAAACGCCAAAGCGCCCGTTAGCCAAAAGAGTCTTTTTATACGTGTAGCCCTTTGAGACGAGGTTGTATTTTAGCGCGTTAAACACGTCACGTTCGATAAGCGCCTCGATATATGTCATCGCGACCATGAGGAAAAATACGATCTGCGAAATCTCTAAAATCAGGTGATTTACCTCATTTTGCAACAAATGCACATCTAGGCCGTTTGCTAGCATATAAAGCCGATGAGCAGAAACATAAAGTGCCGATAAATATAGCCGGCTTAGCCCTTATCGATGTGAAAATTACTCCTCCGTAGCGATGATATCCCGACGAAAATTATGAGGCTCGCGATACCCACCACGTAGTCGTTAGATTTAAAAGCCTCGCCCGCAGCGTCGACGCTACCGAAGGCTGAAAGCGAAAAACAGACCCAAAAGTCCGACGATCTTCATTTACTCTCCTTGATTTATAGTTTATTTATCTTTTCGGTTTTGCTGTTTTGACGGCTCGGACGGCGCCTCGTAGAACGGATCGCCGCTTGTGGTAGCGACCTGCTATAAAAATTAACAAAAAATGCTAAAATCGCCTTGCATGAAGACGCTAAGACTATTATTCGACATATTGTTGATAATCCTTTTTATAAAGAGTTAAAAACCATGTAGCGAATGCGGAGGATACTACAGCTTTTAAGCCTAAATCATCGCAGGCTCATCAGCCTTTTTGCTACGAGAAAACGGCATTTTGTTTTTCGCCCTGTTTCATCCGCTAGGGACTTCAGGAATTAAAAAGCGATGGTAGTATAAAAATGTTAAAAGGCTTATTAAAAATCTATTCTAGCGTAAAGTACGACGGCAGGCTCGCTCGCGTAACGGACGTTAAGTACTGTGACAAAGCATTTAAAAATTAAAAAGCGACCGACCCATACGAGCGAATTACTTATGCCGAGCCTGCTAAAGGCGAGTTGTAAATTAGCCAAAAAGCAAGCGGATTTTTCGAAGGATTTGAAAAAGTCGCCTTGCTATAAAGCAAAGTAGCCAAAAGAATCAAGCGGGCGCAATGGATCAAATTGGGTCAAATTGCCCTCAGCGGCAAAAGCTCAAATTCACCAGCAGGGAGCCATTTTGCTAATCGACGAGATCCGCTCATTGCCCGCCCAACCAGGCGTTTATCAGTATTTCGACAAGGCCGGCAAGCTTCTTTACGTCGGCAGGCTAAAATTTCTAAAAACCGCGTCAAAGCTACTTTTCATTTACGCCGGCGCTCGCCCCCTCGCCCAAGGTTAGCCCGCGCATCCACAAGATGATCAGCGAGGCCGTACACCTCGAGTATATCGTCACTCCCAGCGAGGCCGACGCGCTGATACTAGAAAACTCCTTCATCAAGCGACTAAGGCCCAAATACAACATCTTCTGCGTGACGACAAGACTTATCCCTACATCTACGTAAATTTGGATGACGATTTCCCGCGCTTTGAGATCACGCGAAAAGATCGTCGAGGCACAAAACGTCAAGTATTTTTGGCCCCTATTTTCGCGACGCGCGCGAGCTTTTTAGATGCGCTAAGGCTGAGCTTTAAACTCGTGCAAAAGCAAAAGCGCGCTCAAAAGCCACGGGAGCGTACTTGCCCTATCAGATCGGTTACTCAGAAGCCCCGCTCATCAGCAAAATTTCGCCCGCAGACTACGCCAAGGTCGTAGAGGGCGCGATCGCAGCGCTAAACAATCCGCTTTCTATGCTGCCAAAGCTCGTAAATTGATGAGCAAATACGCCCAAAAACGAAAACTACGAGCGAAAGTCGCCCTCGTGCGCGATAAAATCAACGCTATCGAGGATCTGGACGTCAAAATCGAGGTCGATCTGGCTAAGCTCGAGGATTTTGAGGTTTTTGCCAGTGGGCGCGGAGCAAAGATTTGCTTTGCGCGGTGCGTTTTTAGCGTGCACGGCGGCAAGATCAGCGGCGTTTATCAAAACATCACAAACGCCAAAAATGAGCTCGCGGGGCGATCTAAACGATGCGTATAAAGCAAATCGTTTTAGAAGCTTTCAGCTGGCGCGCCCGTCGTGAGCGCCAGAAATTTTACCGCGCTAGAAGCATTTGAGGGACGCAAGTCTAGTGAGGAGATTTTTAACCTCTCGCCACGGCCGTAGGTTAGCATCTGTGTCCCTAAAATCGGAGAAAAAAAGCGCATCTGCGAAATGGCGCTAACAAACGCGCAAGTCTTTATCCAAAAGTACCTAAAAACCCACGACGACGCGTTTTTGGACGAGCTAAAGGAGTATTTCGGCTTAGCCTGCGCGCCGTACACCATCGAGACCTTCGACAACTCGCATATGTTCGGCGCGTGCCAGTCGGCGCGATGGTGCGCTTTGAGCACGGCAACTTCGCCAAGGAGCACTACCGCCATGCCACTCTCTCACGCAAACGACTACGATCAGATGACCAGATGCTTACAGAGCGCGCTTTGCGGTTTGATGAAACAGCCCACCCGATCTCTGGCTCATCGACGGCGGCCAGGCGCTGCTAGACCTCGCCTCGGACATCATCGCTAGTAGTGGCGCAAACGTCGATATACTCGCCATCTCAAAAAGATAGACGCCAAAGCCCACCGCGCAAAAAGGCGGCGCGAGGGATAAAATTACGCTCCGGGCGGCGTTTTTACGCTACCAACGGGCGACAGACGACTTCAGTTTTTCCAGCGCCTTCGCGACGAGGCGCACCGATTTGACGATTACCTTTCATCAAAAACCAAGCGCAAAGAGGATCTGGGCGCTAGCAAGCTAGCAGACGCGGGCGTATCGGCGGGCGGTATCGCAAAGCTAGTTACATTTACGGCGACTTTGAAGCTATAATGACCGCGAGCGAGCGAAGAGATCGAAAAGGTGACGAATAGGAGCGTGGCGGCTAAGATCGAGCAACTAAAGAGGTGAGTGAGCCGGATTGACGCATTTGTTTTCGTTCAAATTGAAGAGTAAATTAACTCCCCGCTTTTGAATAAATTGGCGGCAGTTATTTGCAAAAAGTCGCCAGTGGCGCAAAACGCAACCAAATTTGTGCGCAAATAGTCTGCGGCACAAATTGGATGCACCGCTTTCGACCGACATTAGGGATTGAGCGAAATTATCGTTTCGCGGCTTTTTCTATCGCTTGCAGCCGCGTCGCGACCATCTTTCCAGCCGTATGCGCACGCCTTTTGCAGATAGTTTTTTGCGTTAGCTACGTCTTTTTCGCCAAGCATCGCGTTGTAGTAAGTACGCCGAGGTTGAAAGCAAGACATCCCGTCCTTTGCCTCGCAGGCTTTGCGCAGATTTTGCCCGCTTTTTGCGCGTCTTTTTGACGCCAAAACCCTGCTCATAAAGCGAGCCCTAAACTGTGCGCAACCTAGCAAATAACCGCTATCGCAGGCTTTTTATAGAGCTCAGCGGCCTTTGGTTCGTCCTTTTAACCCCTTCGCCTTTTGCGATACGCTACGCCCAAATTACGCAGGCTCGCACGTACTCCCCGTCATAGCTTTTTTAAACAGCGCAAACGCCTTTTCGTAGTTTTTGTCCAAGTCGCACTCCTCAAGCTTGATGCCGATGTAGGCAAGACCCAAGATTATCGCGACTCTCAAAATCGCCAGCGTCGCAACCTTTTTGAAGCCAGCCCGTATCGCATTTTTGCGAGCATTTAAAGAAATCGCCGTAAAAGCGGCTAAAAATATACATTTATTCATCTTGTATTTTTAACGTCAAATTTGACGCGCCGTTTTGTAACGGACGCAAAGTTAAGCCCGAACGACTCAGCGGGTTAACGAAAGATCGGGCTTGCTAAATGGTAAAGTGACGTCAAATTGGGCCTTTTTGCCTTTATTGCCTTTATCGCTAGGGTTCTTCACCCTTAAACCACCCTTTTATCTTATCCAAGATTCCTTTGTCCTCTTCCTCGTCGTAGCTCGCCTTGCCCGCCTTGATGCCGAAGCTCTCTTGTAGCTGGTTTAGTAGAGAGATTTGCTCGTCATTAAGCTCTTTTGGCGTTTTTATGGAGATTTGAGCTACGAGCCTGCCGTATCTTTTTGCTATTTACGTTTTTACGCCAAGGCCGTCAAATACGAACTGCTGCTTGTCTTTTGCGCCGACTGGCGGCTTGAGCTCGGTTGTGCCTTTTAGCGTCGGGATCGTGATCGTCTCGCCCAAAATCGCCTGCGTGAAAAATACCGGAATCTCGATATAAACGTCGCTTTCGTGACGTACGAAATGCTCGTCGGCTTCAACCTCGATATGCACGTACAAATCGCCCCTGGCGCCGGTTGAGGAGACGTTGCCCTTTTCGCTCACGCGCATGCGCATGCCGTCGTCGATGCCCTCAGGGGATATTGCTTTGACGCTTTGGCGCTCTTCTTTGTACTGCTACCCCTGCCAATCAGAGCATCTATCGCTTGACCGTTTCGCCCGTGCCGTTACAGTATGGACACTCCTGCACGAAGCTCATAAAGCCTCGTCTTCTGCGATATCCGCCCCCTGCCCTCGCAGTGCGGACATGCGTGCGTTTTGCCGTCTTTTCGAACCGGCTGCCTTTGCAGGTTTGGCACGGTTTTTTTGATCGTAAAATCTATCTCTTTTTCGGCGCCAAACACAGCTTCGTTAAACGGTGATCCTAAGAACTATCTCTAAATCGAGCGGATGTTGTCACTGCTTCTTTTTTGCGGCTACTTGCACCCGAGCTAAATCCACCGCCAAAAACGAGTTAAAGATATCGCCCAAATCAAAAATCCGCGCTAAATCCGCCAGAGCTAAAAGTCGCCCCTGCCCTCAAGTCCAGCTTTGCCGTATCTATCATATATCGCGCGCTTTTCCTCGTCGCCCTAGCACCTGGTAGGCTTCGTTTACCTTTCTCAAATTTTTCTTCGGCGTCTTTATCGCCTTGATTGCGATCCGGGTGATACTTTGGGGCAAGCTTTCTAAATGCTTTTTTTATGGTTTCAGAGTCGCTATTTTTGCTGATTTCTAAAATTTCCGTAGTAGTCTATTTCCACAAAATCTCCTAGAAATTACTACAGTGAAAGGGCGATTTTATCTTATTATTATAAAAATTCAAAAGCGGGGAGAATTTACAAACAAGGATAGTAAATTCGGATTTAACTTTTTTTGGTTATAATCATTTTCGTTAAATCTATTTGAAAGGCTTAAAATGATTAATGTTTTAATGATTGAAGACGATCCAGGGATTCGCGCAAATCCTATCCGAATACTTGAGCGATTTTAATATAAAAAGTAACAAATTCGAAGATCCTTATTTGGGACTAAGTGCTGGAGTAAACATCGACCTGCTTATCCTAGACCTTACACTACCTGGCATGGACGGCCTAGAGGTATGCAAAGAGATCGCAGCCAAAGTACAACATCCCTATCATCATCTCTTCTGCTCGTGACGATATCAGCGACAAAGTCGTGGGCCTGCAGACTAGGCGCAGACGACTATCTACCAAAACCGTACGATCCAAAGGAAATGTACGCGCGCATAATGAGCCCTAATCCGCCGCTACAAAAAGACCAACGAAGTGCAAGAGAGGTCGTTGATACGCTATTTAGGATAGACGAGCGCAGACACGAGATTTACTACAACAACGAAAGCCTAACGCTAACGCCGGCAGAGGTGAAATTACGAGCTACCTTATCAAGCAACACAGCTTTTCAGTCTCTCGCGAGCGAGCTAGTTTATAACTGCAAAAAGCCTAAAAGACAAGGACTCAAAGAGCCTAGACGTCATCATCGGCAGACTAAGAACCAAGATCGGCGACAGCTCAAAAGCGCCTAAACATATATTTTCGGTACGCGGAATAGGCTATAAACTCATCAGGATGAGATGCTCCTTAACCACGAAGATTTCGGTAGTTTTTCGCGCTGGCGTTTTTCGCTTGTTTGCATCTTATTCTACACGTTTGCGAGCATACAGCTGAGATAACGCGCTGAAAAGATAAAAACAAGCGAGCTAAACGCGATAAACTACCTCATCGCTTCATACGAAAAAGTCAAATCCGCCTGGCGATTTGACTAACTATTTAAAAATTTCCGGACTAACCTACGTTAAAAGCGACAAAAACCGTCGCAAACGTCATAAGCTCCGGAAACCGGTCTTTGCCAAGCAAACGCAGCTGGGACTATTTCAATCGTTGCTTTTTTTCAGGATGGTTTGTACCTACAGATCAAAAATCCTTCGTTTCAATTTATGCTCGAAAAGCGACGATACGAAAAACATAAACGATCCGATCTGGGTGGGTTTTATCCTCACGACGGCGCTTCTAGTGTCGCTTTACGTTTCGGTAATGAAGTCGCTAATGCCGCTTAAAAAAAACTAAGCTCTGATATCAGAGGTGGCGCGGGAAACATGGACGTAAATATCGCTAAGCCCGACTCCGACGACGAGATAGCCAAGGTCGCGATAGAATTGACGCCGCAGCCAGCAAGATCAGGGAGCTTTTGCGCTCTAGGCAGCTGTTTTTACGCACGATTATGCACGAGCTAAAAACGCCGATCGGCAAGGTCGCATAGTCTCTGAGATGGTGCAAATTCTACGCACAAAACGCGCTTGATAGCGATATTTGAGCGCCTTGACATGCTCATAAACGAGTTTGGCAAGATCGAGCAGCTGCTATCCAAAAACTACGCGCTAAACTATCAGGAGTCCTACTTTTCAAACATCCTTGACCAAGCGCGCGACATGCTGATGCTCGATAAATTTGAAGAAAAAAGTGAGCGTAGATATCCGCCGAGATATCTTGCTGCGCGTGGATTTCGGGCTCTTTTCGCTCGCGATCAAAAATCTCATAGATAACGCCCTAAAATACGCTGACGATAAAAAAAGCGCAGGTTATCTGCGACGCGGACGGTATCGTCGTGAGAAACCTGAGGCCAACCGCTACAAAATCCTATCGAGTACTACATGCAAGCCTTTATCCGTGAAAAGGGCGGTAAAAGCAGCGGCATGGGGCTGGGACTTTACATCATCGACCACATCTGCCGTATGCACAGTGAGTCTAAAATACTCATACGAGGACGGCTTCCACTCATTTAAAAATTTGCACCAATCAAAGGAAAGCGTTGAAAAAGGGCTTGAGAAATTGTAACGAACTCGTGGCGGCCTTTGAGCGGCTACCGGGCGTTGGCAAAAGTCCGCCCAGCGCTACGCCTATCACGTATGCCTAAAGGATAGCTTCGGCGGACTAAAGCTCGCTCAAAGCATCGAGGACGCAGTGAGATTTACGGGTAAATGTCAAATTTGCGGTGGGCTTAGCGAAGATGAAATTTGCGACATTTGCGGCGACGAAACGCGAGATAAGGAGCTACTGGCCGTCGTGAAAGCCCAAAAAGACATCCTGGTTTTTCGAACAAAGTGCGATCTACCGCGGACGCTACTTCGTGCTTGAAGAGATAACTCCCGAACAAACCGAAAAAACTACGCGCGATCATCCGCCAAAACGGTGTAACCGAGATTATTTTTGCACTAACGCCGGGGCTTAGCAGCGACGCGGTGATGGTTTTTATCGAGGATAAGCTAAGCGATATGGGCGTTAAATTAGTAAGATAGCCCAAGGTGTACCTACCGGCGTAAATCTCGAAAAATATCGACCTTCTATCGCTTATGAAGGCGCTTGATAGCAGGACTGAGCTGTAAATTAACTCAAGCGCGTGAAGCTTTTTATCAATTTAACGGTATCGCTTTTTAAATTAGCTCGAATTCAAATTTAAGACTAGGCGAGCAAGTTTTTGCCACATTTCAAACAGACAAACCGCTTCAGGTTTAACCCATGCCTAAAGCTAGTCAAATTGCAACGACTCAAATTGACGCGTAGCCCCAAAATCAATTACAAGCACGACAAAGAATAAAAAGAAAAATTTAAAGAGAAATTACGACCCGAAGGCCGTAAATTTCAAAGTACCTGAAATGAGCGATAGAAGTTATTTCGTAGTTTTTGGATATAGAGAACTCGGAAATCTTCGTCCACTCCGCGAGCTTTAGCAAAAACGCTCTTTGAGGTCAAAATCTCCTTAAATAGCGGATCTTTTGCCGCTCTTCGTCTAGGATTTCGTCGCTTGCTTTTCTAAGCGCGTCCATAACGTCCTGCGGGGAACGAGCGAACCTCGATATCAGGATACTCGGCTTTCATCTTCGCCCAGTACTCGGCGTTATCAAAGAACGAGCGGCTATTTAGCATGCTAGCTACCTCGTTAGCCGCGGCCTCGATCACGGCCTGAAGGTCGGCAGGTAGATTCTCGTAGGTCTTTTATTTACGAAAAACTGAGTCTGACCGCTCGGCTCTTGCCAGCCTGTGTAGTAGTATTTAGCGATCTTGTGAAAGCCAAGACCCATATCAAATGCAGGGCTTACCCACTCGACCGAGTCGATCGTGCCCATCTCTAGCGCCTATATAGCTCGCCGGTTGGGATCGTGTTTATCGTCGCTCCCACGCGCCATCACCTCATCGCCAAAGCCGGGGATCCTGATTTTTAGGCCCTTTAAAATCCTCTACGCTTTTTGATCTCTTTTTAAACCAGTCGCCCATTTTGCGTGCCGGTATCCCCCGCAAGGAAAACTTTGATATTGTATTTGTCGTAAACTTTTTCCTCTAGGCTGCTTGCCGCCGCCGAATTCATACCAAGCGCGAAGCTCGGTTGCAGTCATACCAAAAAGGTACGGCGGTAAAAAAACATAGTATTTGCGTCCTTGCCCGCTTGTAGTAGTAAGACGCCGTGTAGCCGATATCGTACTGGCCGCCTTTTACGAAGTCTAGGATACCAAACGGGGATTTGTGCTTAGAGGGATAGTCTATCCTCACCTCTAGTCTGCCATCACTTAGCGTCTCGACTACGCGTTTTAAATTCTTTCAGCTGCGTCGCCCAAAACCGGAGTCGTGCTCTCCCAGGTGCTGGCTAGCTTTAGCTTATAGGTTTTTGTCCCGCTGCGTTCGCGCCTAGCGCTAAACCGAAAGCGACCAAAAACCGCTAAAAAAACTTTTTCATTTTTGCTCCTTAAAAATAAATTGGCCGATTATACTTATAAAAATTTGGTAAAATTGCGCGAAAAGGGGCATCCATGAATAAAAACCAAAATCCTAGCCACGGTCGGACCGGCCAGCGAATCCATAGAGGTTATGGAGCAATTAGTCTTAGCCGGAGTCAATGCTTTTAGGGCTAAATTTCAGCCACGGCACGCACGAATACCATAAATCCAACATAGATAAAATCAGGCAAGTAGAGGCGAAACTCGGGCGAAAAATAGGCATATTTCAGGATATCTGCGGCCCTAAAATAAGAGTCAGCAAGCTAGATAGAAGCGAATTTAAACTAAAAAGTCGGCGATACGCTTATCTTCGTAAAAGATGAAATAATCGGCGAGCAAGTAGACGAAAATCACTATAAGCTTTGCATAAATCAGCCTCAAATTTTGAGCCGCATTAAAAACAGGCGAGTACATATATCTATGCGACGGACAGATCCGCGCTAAGATCGTAAATGCAAGCGCGCAAAAAGTAGAAGCCGTAGTGGAAAACGACGGGTGCTTCGCTCGAACAAAGGCGTAAATTTCCCAAACACCAAGCTTAATATCGAAGTTATCACGCCTAAAGATTTAAAAGATTTGGAATTTGGCGCCAAAAACGGGGTGCATTTCGTCGCGATCTCTTTCGTGCAAAACGCAAATGACATAAGAAAAGCCAGAGAAATCCTAAAGGGCTTTGGCTCTAAAAGCTCAAATTACGCCAAAATAGAAAAATTTGACGCAGTGGAAAATATCGACGAGATCATCGAGGCCAGCGACGGCGTGATGGTCGCTCGCGGAGATCTAGGGTATCGAGGTGCCCTACTATAAGGTGCCGACGATCCAAAAAGCTCATCATCAAAAAGCAAACGAAGCCGTCAAGCCAGTCATCACGGCTACGCAGATGATGCTAAGCATGGCCGAGCACGAAACAGCTACTAGAGCCGAGATTAGCGACGTGGCAAACGCCGTACTAGACGGCACCGACGTGGTCATGCTAAGCGAAGAAAGCGCGGTCGGCATAAACCCGGTCGCCGTCGTAGAAGCGATGAGCAACACCATAATCAAACGCAGACCGATTTACCCTTTTTAACCGTTGATTTTTGCCCGCTACGACGATACCGATATGATGGCATCTAGCACCGCAAGACTCGCCTCTGCACTAAAAAGTAGACGGCATAATCGCGCTAACCTCATCAGGCGGCTCAGCGGCAAAACTGGCCAGATACCGCACCGATATAGATATCATCGCCATAGCGCACAACGAGCAGGTCGCATATAGGCTCACTCTTTGCTGGGGCATAACAGCGGCATTCGTGATAGAAAAAGAAGAAAGACTGCACACGCTCATGGCCAAATCGATCAAAGCCGCAGTCGAAAAAGGCTACATAAAAGACGACAAAAGCTACATCATGACCGCGGGATATCCGACGGGAGTGGCGGGCAGCTCGGACCTGATCAGGATTTTTAAGAAAAAGCTCAGATAGATTATTATCTAGAAGAAGCCGATAAGTAAAGGGCTTTTTCGCATCGAGGCCTCAATTTTGGCCTCGTCAAGCGATCCCTCGAAAAATAAATTTAACGCTAAAACCGCCTGAAAAAGTAGCATCTCAGCGCCGTCTTTATGCGCGAGCCCGCTAGCGGCGGCTAAATTTAAAAAAGGCGTTTTTTTGCCGTAAATAACGTCAAAGCCGATTTCGCTTTTCATCAAAAATCGGGCGCAAAATCTCGATCGGTGCAGGCAAATTTATCGTCTTTTAGTCCTGCCGAGGTTGTGTTTATGACGAAGTCAAATTTGCCGCCATTAAATTTGCCGAAATCCGCCCAGCTAAATTTTTCAAATTCGGTAAAATTTGCCAGCCTCTCCTCGCTTCTATTTAGCACGCAAACTCGCACGCCGCGGCTTTTTAGCGCATATGCGACCGCTCTAGCCGTCCCGCCGGCACCCAAAACCAGAGCTGAGATTTATCTGCCCAAAAATGTTCTATCGCTCGCAAAAATCCCGGCGCATCAGTATTGTAGCCGTAAATTTTATCGCTGCGAGAGACGAGAGTATTACGGAGCCGATTTTTATAGCCGCTTCGTCTGGGACGTCACTGCGCGAGTGCGGCTTCTTTGTGAGGTATTGTGACGTTTGCGCCGCTTAATTTTAGTTCTTTAAATTTAGAGATGAGTTGCGAGCCATCTGCTAGCTCGTAGCGAGTATATAGGGCTTCGCGAGATAGACCGAGCTCGCCGAGAGCTAGATTGTGTAGTCTCGGCGAAACAGGGTGGGATATAGGGGTTGCCAAAAACGGCAAAAACCATCATTTTATATTTACGATAAAGGCGTTTGGAGCCGCGCTTTGTGATTTTGGCAAGCTCGCTTTTTAACTGCTCGCCGCTATAAGGTCCAACTAGCACCTTGATGATTTCGTTACCGTTTACGTTCGTCCTATATAGCTTATAGGCGTATCCTGCGGCTTTTTAGTTTGCCAAGCTCAGGCGCTTTTTTTCATTAAAGTGTTTAACGGCGAAAACTTGCACGTAACTACCGCTGTGAGCATCGCCGCTGCTAGCTGCAGGGAGCTTGTTTGACAGGCTTTTTGTTTTGCGGTTTTTTTCTTTAGCTTGTTTGTCTTTAGTCGCATCATTTTTAGGCTGTTTTGTAACTTTTTCTTGCTTAGGTTCTTTTTGTTTTACTACGTTTACGTGCTGCTTAGGCTCAGCTTTTTTTGTTCACTTGGTTGAGTGCTCGGCGTATCATTTTTGCTTTAAGGCTCCATGTATGGTTGATGGCTCGGTCAGGGCAGGCGCAGCCATGCTTGCATCCTGCTGCTTTTTTTATCCTCTTTTTTTCCTTAAGCGCTTTTTACCATATCCTCAAAGCTATCTTGACCTTTATTTTTCAGGGCACTATAGGCACCTGCTCAAAGGCAGGATTTGGGCTGCTGCGCCTGAGGCTCGGATGCTGGAGGCGGAGCAACTGGAGGGACGTTACTTTCCGCTATTTGCGGCGTAGGCTCGCTAGGGCGGCGTAGTAGAGCACGTTCAGTGTTGCGGGATACTTCGCGTATTATCAGGTTCAGGCGGTAAAACCATTCTAGAGTCGGTTTGCGCAACCTGATCACTCGTTTCAGTTGAATTAAAAATTTCATCACGATGAGGACGGCCAAAAATATAATAACAAAAAAACAGCCACAAGGATAAGAATCCTCTTAATGTTTCTGCTCTTTTTATCCTCGTTGTTATCAAGCATGATGTCTCTTAGCTCATTATACTCCATTTTTACTCCTTACATATGTTTAGACCAGCTTGCGCTGCGCTCTTTTTGATAAACCTTGTATGGCAAGGTCAAAATATTAAATTCTTTTTGGCAGTTCCATCGCAGGAAACACTCTCCACTCTTTTGCTAGACGCGAACTAAGTAGCATAGATAGCTTATTTGCAATCTGACAGCCTTCGTTTAGCGTTGTATGCCCCTTGTGCACGTAAAAGATGCAGGTGTCCCGGCGTTTTTACTCTCATAGGCTGTAAAGTAAAAATCCTTCCTCGCGGAGCAAAAGTTGAGTTCTATGCCAAAAGCGCTCGGGCATCCTACCATTGTAATCAAAGACGATATTTTTCTATCTTGTCGCCAGGGTAGTATCAGCGAGTGCGCGACCGTGATCTTGCCCTCGTCGTGATCTTTTTATCACCTGATAGCTTAGAGGCTCGTTTATGAGCTCAAATTTGATTAAAAACGTCCGCCCCTTATACTCGATCTTGCTTACGATACTATCGCGTTTGATCCAGTAGTGGCTCGTGTTCATTTTAATTAGCGCAGTATCCATACTATGCATCAATAAGTCGCTTTATCGTAGATTATAAATTTATGAGCTAGCTCTTTTTAGCTCGCCCTTGATCTTCTCTTGTAAAGAGGTGTTGTTGATATCGCTTAGCACGTCGGCTATCTTGTTTGCTATTAGCTCAAATTCAGCCTCTTTCATGCCGCGAGCTGTAAGAGCTGGGCTACCTACACGTATGCCGCTTGTGATAAACGGACTTCGTGTCTCGCCTGGAACTGTGTTTTTTATTTTACTGTTATACCAGCGTTGCCAAGAGCGATGTCAGCGTCTTTTCCACTCAAATTCGCGGTTTAAGAAGCTCATTAAGATTAGGTGGTTATCGGTGCCGCCACTTACTAGATCAAAACCTCTGCTAATTAGCACTTCGCCAAGTTTTTTTAGCGTTTGCTTTTACTTGTTTTAGCATAAATTTTCCACTCAGGGCTAAGGTTGTGTTTTAAAAGCCAACTGCCTTTGCAGCGATGACGTGAACTAGTGGGCCACCTTGGATGCCCGGGAAGATAGAAGAGTTTATCTTTTAGCGTACTCTTCGTTGTTTTGTCATGATGATACCGCCTCTTGGGCCTCTTAGAGTTTTATGCGTAGTTGAGCTTACGACGTCGCAGTGCGGGAAAGGACTTTTGATGCTCACCGGCTACTACAAGGCCAGCGATGTGAGCAACGTCTGCAAAGAGTATCGCGCCAACAGCATCAGCTATCTCTCAAATTTCTTAAACTCGATCTCTCTTGTGTATGCGCTAGCGCCACAAACGATCATTTTTGGTTTTACTATCTTTTGCGATATCCATAACTCTATCGTAGTTTATGCGACCATCAAGCTCTACGCCATAAAAGAAAGCTCTCATACATCTTGCCAGAGCTGCTTACCTTTGCGCCATGAGTTAGGTGTCCGCCGTGGCTTAGATCCATGCCTGAAAATTTTATCGCCCGGGTTAAGCAAAGCACCATAAACGCCTTGGTTTGCCTGAGAGCCTGAGTTTGGCTGAACGTTTGCAGATTCACATCCAAAGAGCTCTTTACATCTATCGATAGCGATTTGCTCGATCTCATCGACAGATTCGCAGCCACCATAATACCTTTTTTTCCAGGGTAGCCTTCGGCGTATTTGTTTTGATTAGGATTGAGCCCATCACTTCCATGACTTCTGGATATGTGAGTTTTTCACTAGCGATCATCTCAAGGTGATCACACTGGCGTTTTAACTCAAATTTACTAGGTCGTAAATATCTTTATCGTAGCTTTGCAAACTCATTTTTTCGTTCTCCTTTGTCTCAGTTTTTTTAGTGGCCTCATCGCTGGGAAGAGGACAACGTCGCGTATTGATTTTTTTATCTGTTAAAAAGCATAACAAGTCTGTCGATGCCTATGCCTTCGCCTGCAACTGGTGGCATGCCGTATCCTAGGGGCTTTTACATAGTCTTCGTCCATCTCGTGAGCCTCGTCATCGCCTGCGTTTTTTAGCATCGATTTGAGCCTTAAAGCGGTTGTATTGATCGATCGGATCATTTAGCTCGTTAAAGCCATTTGCTAGCTCTCTACCAGCGATAAATAGCTCAAATCTCTCTGCCACATCAGGATTTGTGTCGCTTCTTCTTGAAAGCGGGCTAATAGAGATCGGATAGTCTATGACAAAAGTTGGATGGATGAGCTTACCTCTACGTAGTTGTCAAAGAGTTCAGCCTGTAAGTGGCCAAGGTCGAGCTTCTCGTTTGCCTCAAAGCCGTCAGCTCTTAGTTTTGCTAAAATTTATCCTTGTCGTTTACCACATCCTCAGCAAGCCCGCCTATCTCAACTAAAGGCTTTTTGTAGCTTATGCGTTTAAATGGCTTACTAAAATCAATTTCCATGCCGTCAAAATGTATCACTTTTCCCATATCTAGCTTGTCTAAAATGACATTAAATAAATCCTCTGTGATGCCCATTAGGTCGTGGTAGTTGTGGTATGCCCAGTAAAACTCTATGCTTGTAAATTCAGGGTTGTGGGTTAGGGTCCATACCCTCATTTCTGAAGTTTCTATTCATCTCATAAACAGCTTCAAAACCGCCAACTACAAGACGTTTTAGATATAGCTCAGGTGCGATCCTTAGGTATCTCTCAACTCCAAGAGCGTTGTGAAATGTCACAAATGGTTTTGCATTTGCGCCGCCAGCTATTGGGTGAAGCATTGGAGTTTCAACCTCTAAAAAGCCCTTATCCTCGAAAAATCTGCGAATCGTGCTAACGATAACCGAGCGGCGTTTAAAAATCAGCCCCTAACCTCGGGGTTCATTATCATATCGAGGTATCTTTGGCGGTATCTAGTCTCGATATCCGTTAGTCCGTGGAATTTCTCCGGAAGCGGCGAAATAGCCTTTGATGCCAAAAAGTAAGTTCGCTAACGTGCATAGAAAATTCGCCTGTTCGCGTGACGAAGGCATATCCGCGCACATATATGATGTCGCCTACTTCGATATTTTTTTCTTTACGACCTTAAACCAATCAGGATCAAGCGTCTTGTTGCTAAAGTAAGTTTGAATATTGCCGTCCTCGTCTTCGATGTTGGCAAATATCGCCTTGCCCGCATCCCTGATGAGCTTTTACGCGCCCGGCAATGCTTACTAGCTGACCTTCGGCGCTCTTCTCTTCGGTATCTATTATATGTTTAAATTTGAGTCTAAATTTAGTTATATCCATATCGCGGCGTAAAAAATGCGGATAGGGATTTACACCCGCGCTTCTTAGTTCGTTTGCCGTCTCTAATCTTTGTATTTCTAATTGATTTTCAAATATCACTTGCCACCCTTTTGCCTCTTTAGCAATACACTCTTTACATACTCCGTAAAGCTGCATCATGTGCCCCGTTAGCTTAAAGCCGTGCTCTTTTGCGATGTTTGCTTGTCTTTTTTCTATAGTTGCGTCTTCAAATTCAATTATAGCGCCACATCTGCGACATATCATGTGATCGTGGTGAGGCTTGGTTGCAAGCTCGAATTTTTTACCTTGTGAGCCAAAGCTGATAGAGGTTACCATCTCGGCCTCTTCGAGCAAACCCGTTAACGTCCTATAAACGGTTGCTATACCGACGTTTAGGGTCGGGATAGGTCTCTTTAATGAAAAAAATAAAGTCTCTCCGGGTGAAGTGCTCGTCGTTGTTGTGAGAGCGTTTTTAGTAGAACTTCTCGCTGTTGCGTGTATTTTAGGCCATTGTCTCTCAAAATTTCTTTTCAGTTTATCAGAAGCGCGTCGTATTCTAAATTCTCAATCATTATTTATACTCCTTAATCGTCGATTTATCTCAAAATTGGGTCTTTGCTCCTGCATAGATGCGTCAAACGGCGTTTCGATATTTTCCCACGCCGCCTGATATGCCTTTTACGTTAACATTCATTATCCATTTGCCGGTATCCAGCAAAAATCGGGTACAGTTTACTTCCCCTAAAATACGGCTCGATTTTGTTATTTAAAACTTGAATGTTTGAAATAGTTACTATCAAAACTGCAAAAACCAGGAAAAGTAGCGCTTCCGATAACGAAACCACCCATTTTATCTAAAAAAACCGAGCCCGCTTAATCTAACTAACCTTGACAAAAATGCGCCGATACCCAGGCAAAGCAACCCAAAAATACGATAAGCGTCGTTAAAAATCCTGCAAAAACAGAATAGAATCGCCATCCATTTTATAAATATTATCGCTTATTAAATGACCGACCTTAATACCAAATCTACTAGCTACAACTATACCGCCGATAAGGCCGATAAGGCCAAAAATTTCCTTTATCAGTCCGCTTATCACGCCTTTTTATACCCAGTATCAAAACTAATGAAACGACGACTACGTCAAATAGTGTAACAAAGTCCATTACACACCCAACAACGGCGCGAGTTCTTGCTGATTGGTTGAATACCTCATCGCCATTTCTTTCGTAATTTGATTTGCTCTAATAGCTTTCATTAAGGACTGCGTTTGCGTTACCATGCCGGTTACTTGTTGGTTGAGTTGCATTTGGGAGTAATTTGATGCACCTTATTTTCTCTAATAAGGTTTGCGATAGCGTTATTGTTAATTAGAATCTCATGGATAGCAAGTCGTCCGCCACCTATTTTTAGGGCAGTAAGCTTTGCGATATAACCGCCGTTAAAGAAACAGAAAGCATATTTCGAACCTGGAGTTGCTCGCCGCCCTCAAAGCTATCTATGATACGGTTGATGGTCTGAATAGCTGAGTTTGTGTGTAGCGTGCCAAATACTAAGTGGCCTGTTTCCGCCGCAGTAATAGCCGTGGATATCGTTTCCCTATCTCGAAGCTCGCCCACCAAAATAATATCAGGGTCCTCGCGAAGCGCGCTTTTGAGCGCCTTGGCATAAGACTTGGTATCCACGCCGACGTTTCTATGAGAAAAAAAGACCTTTTTTTATTCGTGTGTACGAACTCAACGGGATCTTCTACGGTAATAATATGCTTTCTCTCGTTTCAAATGTATCTCGTTTAGCATCGCGGCAAGCGTCGTCGATTTACCGCTACCCGTAGGTCCGGTGACCAAAATTAGTCCCTTTTCGCGCTTTACCACTTCTTTAAAAATAGCAGGCGCTCTAAGGTCGTCAAGAGACGGAATATCTGTCGGAATAATACGGAATGCGGCGGCCAAATCGCCGTTCATAGTATAGTAATAGTTGCCCCTGAAGCGCCCGACGCCCGGAAGTTCTATCGCGAAGTCAAGCTCCCTATTTTTCCTCAAGATCGCTTTTTTTGCACGTCTGTTGTGAGCGCATAGCAGATATCTTGTATATCGTCACCTTTTAGCACGCCGAGCTCAAGCGGCCTCAAAGTTCCGTCTATTCTGATCTGCGGCTCGCTTCTTGCGACAAGGTGCAAGTCGCTGGCCTTATTGTGGACGACCGTTTTTAATAACGTCTCCAAGCTTACGTCTATTTTCTTGGGCTCTAAACTATCATTTTGAGTTTCTTGCCTTATTTGCTCCATATAAAATTTTTCCTTATTCTATAATTTTCGGCACGACAAAGAAGTGTTCGCTACTCATTGGAGCGTTTTTTTAAGTATAGTTTCTATCACATCAGAGCTCACGCTTACGTCTTCTCTTAACGGAGTTCCGCCCTCTCTAGAGCTTACTACCGCTTGAGAAGCGCTTAAATCAAGCTCGTCTAGTATGCCTGCAAAGCTCAGACTCACTGAGTTGACCTTCGATTTCCCTTCGCTTGTCGCTCTCGACTTTAAGCGAACTAAGCTTTTCGAGTTTGGTTAATAAAGTATCGTCTATCTGCATAAAAACCTCGTCAAATTTCTTTAAAATTTTCCGCATTATAACACAATTTGCCTTGATTTTTTTATGATGTTTTATATTTATTATGCTACAATTACGAACTTTCAATAACTAAAATTTAAGGAACAAACTTGGCCATCAAAGATGATATTGATTCTATAAAGGAAGAGTTAAATACTCAAGAACAATTTTTAGAAAACATAATAAAAAGCGAAAAGATTTTTTAAAAAAATATAAAAATTATCATAGGCGCAGTCGTTTTTGGGTATCGTCGGAGCGGCAGGATACTATATAAACGGCGCCTTAAAAGAAAAAGAGTTTAAAGCAGCAAACGCCGCATATGCAAAAACTGATACTCAATCCAAAAGACGAGCAGGCAAAAGGCTGAACTAAAGCAAAAAGACGCCTCGCTTTACGCGCTTTACGAGTTTAAAAGAGCGGTTGATAACAACGACACAAACGCGCTAAAGTCGCTAGCAAACGAGCAGATTGACCCCCTTTTAAAAGATATCGTAAAGTCTCAGATAAACGAGCCTAGCGGTCAAATTCTAAGCTCGTATAAGGCCGTTGTTAGAGGGTATGAGCTAATGAAAGAAAATAAAATCGACGAAGCAAAAAAACGAATTTAAAAAGGTTCCTTTAAATTCTCAGCTTCAATCCATCGTCAGAAATTTAGAACACTATCAAGGAAATGCAAAATGAGAAAAATTTCAAGCTATTTTTAGCGGCTGCGCTCTGCGTCGCGGTACTTAGCGGATGCAGTACGAAAAAGGCAGTATTTCGAGACCGACCGACGTGCAAAATGAAAAAATTTCAGAAAAACAGGCTACCGGCTAGTATCGCGACGGCGAGCATAAACGGAGCGGTGCTAAAAAACGGTATGGCGATAACTAAAAACGGTTTACTAGCGCCCGAAACAAAGCTGACAAAAAGGCGCTACTTTGTTAAATTACAGCGACGATAAAAATTATAAGCTCTGATTTGGACGGAAAATTTGATCGTTGCAAACAGCTCAAACGAAATTTCTATTTCAAAGAAGCTTCAATGAAGCAATCGTTTCAGCCGCTCTAGAAGATAATAAACTAGCCCTTTTAAGCGCGGGCAATGTCATATATCTCATCGACATTGCAACAAACGATACTTTGCTCGAGTTTGAAAGCTCAAACGTCTATGCGCAGGACTCTCGCGTCGCTGCGCCGTTATTTATGAGCTCGCTCGTTATATTTCCTACGCTTGACGGAAAGATCATGATAGCCGATAAAAACCAAGGCCGAATTTTACGTGACGTGGTCGTGAGTAGCGAGCAGTTTTTAACAACATCATCTCGCTCAACGTCGTAAACGACACGATGATAGCCGCCACCGGCAAAACGTATCGTCTCGATAAATCCGGAAAAAAACGGTTTATTATAACGGCGAGATCAAAGACATCGTCATAAACGGCGAATATATATATATCTTGCTAAAAGACGGAAAAAAATCGTGCTTAGCGACTTAAATTTGAAACAAATCAAAGACGCATATTTTTAAATTCGCCATCTTTTTCAAGCGCCACCGTCTATAACGGCTCGCTTTTATATAATGGAAAAACAGGATATCTCATAAAGACAGATCTAGCGCTCGACAAATGCCAGAAATTTACGAGCTTTCAGACGAGGTCGAGAGCCAGTACTCGCCGGCGCGAAAGAATTTTACTACGACGATTACAGTTTAGAGCTTAAATGACGAAACAAGAAATTTATCAAGTTCTGGAAGCCAAAAATTATCTTAAAAATTTAAGCTGGACGGAGCTTGATAAATTTACTAAAAAAGACCCTTGCCGCACTTACGGGCGTTGATATGAAGGGATTTTATACACTTTTATTTTTCCGTAGCGCAAAGGCTAGATTTTTTTAAGCAAAGAGTTTGAAACAATCAACGAAATAGCCAGCAAAAATCGCCGAGCAAACAGGAGTAAATTTCTAAGAAAAAAAGCTATTTTTTTATAGCTCTGATATCTGCTCAAAAACCGCAAAATTAATGAAAAGAAAACGGCTACAAACATGACTCTATGTGACGTGGGCAACACTAACGCCACCTTTTTTTGAAAACGGCAAAATCACAAAAATCAGACTTGAAAATTTCTAAATATTTTAGAAGCGATGAGAAGATTTATTTTTATCAGCGTAAACGACGAAGTAACCAAGAGATTGCAAAAATTCGCCCAGATTCGTAAATTTGGAGCCGTATTTTTGAACTGGACACTATCTATAAAGGTCTAGGTATAGACCGCGTGGCTAGCTGTTACGCCGCAAAAACGGCCTTATTGTCGATGCAGGTAGCGCCATAACGATGAGACGTCATGATGAACTCTATGCATCTTGGCGGCGCAATACTGCCCGGCATTTCGCACATCTTAAAAAGCTTGCGAGACAATCTCACCTAGGCTAAAAAAATCTCGCTCAAATTCGCAGATCGACCTCGACGCGCTCCCGCAAAAACGACCGACGCAGTAAGCTACGGCGTTATCAAGCCAATCCTGCTTCTTATCGAAAGTATGGCAAACGGCTCAAAAATCTACTTCACGGGCGGCGACGGCGAGTTTTTATCGCGCTTTTTTTCGCCACGAGTATCTACGACCGCATGCTCGTATTTCGCGGGATGCAAAAACTAATCGAACAAAAAGGACATCTTATGCTAACGGTTGCTTTGCCAAAAAGGCCGCATCGCCGACGAAACTCTCGCGATTTTTTTAGGAAAAATTTTTCAAAGCTCGTTTGAGTTTGAGGATAGAAAAACTGCTGATGAGTGAGGGTGATTTTTAAATTTCTAATGGTTCGCAACCAAGACATCCCGACCTACGTCGTAAACGGCGCTGCAGATATCGGCGTGGTGGGTCTTGACGTGCTTGAAGAGCACCGTCCTGACGTCGTGCGCCTACTTGATCTAAAGATCGGTAAATCGCCGCGTCTGCGTGGGCATAAAAGAGGGTGAGGAGCTAAAGTTTAAACACTCCCGAGCTAAAAATCGCCACTAAAAATGCCGCACATTTCGCGCAACTATTTTTGCCGCAAAGGCCACCGCGCTAAAGATCATCAAACTATACGGCTCGATCGAGTTAGCACCGCTGGTCGGGCTAGCCGACGCTATCGTGGACGTCGTGGAAACAGGCACGACAATGAAGCAAAACGGACTCAGAGTCGCCGAGACCATCATGTACAGCTCTGCTCACCTCATCGCAAATAAAAAAATAGCTTTTATCATCAAAAAGACGAAAATTTTATCGCTTTTACGAAAAATCAAAGCGCAAATTTAAGCTAAATTTGTAAGTCGAATTAACCTGCGTCTTTACGATGCAGGTCGCTAATTTAGCTTTTTTTATTTCTGCAAAAAAATATCTTGAAATTTGATAGTTTTTAATCACAATACTCGGCGATCAATCTTGATAAAATTTAAACCACACAAAGCTCGCAAGCCAAACTACAAAAACCAATTATACTTAGCTTTTTTTGGGCGCATGTACAAATCTTATCCTTGCGCGATATGATGCTTTTTCGTAATCAAACAAGAATCGCCAAAAACCCAATAAAAAAATTAAAGTCAAATTGACGCCGTTGTCGCAAAAAAACAAAAAGTCTAAACCAAACTTAGTACAAACACAAGAAGGCAATTGATCCATAAATAATTACAAAAAGTTAATGAAGCAGGCCCTAAAGCGTGTCAAGTGCATAAATTCGGCAATTATCTCAACGAGATTTCATTTTATAAGGCTTTACTTGGTAGTTTATTTACAAAAACCGGTACGCTTTTAAAAATTTCCGCAAGAGACATTATTGTTTTTATTAAAAGTTAAAAATGATATAAAAATCGGCGATAATTCATCAAAAAAATCAAGACTAATTTATAAGACGGCAAAAGATTAAAGCCTCCGACAAAAATAGCGTCGCAGTTCAAATTTCTAATCCTCATAAAGGCTGTCTCTAGGCTCTCCCTAGATAAAAGCCCTGAAACTCGTCCACGCCAAGCTCTACGCATGTATCAAACACCTCTTTTGAGCGGACAAATTCGGCTATTACCGTGATATCAAGCTTTTTAGCAAAGGCGATGATGGCGCCCGCTATCGCGCGAGAGTCCCTCGCTCGTATCGATATTTTTTATGATGGAGCCGTCAATTTTTTTATGTAGTCGGGCTTTAGTTTTAGGGATGTAGGAGAAGTTACTATAGCCAGAGCCAAAAGTCGTCTATCGCTATCTTTACGCCCATCCTGCGCACGCGCTCGATAAATGTTCCTATACGCTCGATATTCTCGACGTTTTCATCCTCTAATATCTCAAATATCACGCGCCCTGCAACTTTATATTTATTTAATTTTTTTCAATAATAAACACGCTTACGTCGCCGTCAGTCATATCTCGTCCGGACAAATTTACAGAAATCACGGCATTTGGTATACCGGCGATTAGTTTAAAAGCTTTTTTTCAATCAACATTTTTTTCTATGTCCGTGTAACGCTTAATGCGCTTTGAAACCTCCAGAAACACGCTCGGCGATATGATTTCATTACTATTTTGAATACGGATTAGCGCCTCATGCTTTACGATTTGCTTTTTCTTTTATTAAATATCGGTTGATAAAACGGCACAATCTTGTCATTTACGATAGCATTTCGTATCATATTTGATCGTGTAATCTGCTCTGCATATTGTGGAGTATCATCTATATTTTTAAAGTAACAAAAATAATCCTTTCCGTTTTGCTTGGCAAACTCTAGCGCCGTCATTGCCTTTTTAAGGGTATTTGTTTCGTCAAGCGCAAAACCGACCGTGCAATGAATCTCTATCTCGATTTGCTCGCCATCTGGCGCAGCTATGCCGACAATTAAACCCTTGATATTATCCAAAAGCTCGGTCGCCAGATCTTCATACCTATCGATAAATAGCATAGCATCCTCGACAAATGCAAATTGATCGGGACCCACGCGATAAACGGCCATATTATTATCGTTTGCGAATTTTTGTGAAATTTGAGTCATGCGTACCAAAATTTGATCGCAAACTACTACGCCAAAGTAGTTATTCATCTTTCTAAACTCATCGATATCTACAACGATAATTTTAGGACTTTTCATCGTCTCCAAATCACGCTCCAAAGCCGTTTTATTTGGCAAGCCGGTCAATGCGTCGCTATAAAGACGCTTTTGCATCTCGATATTATTAGCAGCAAGCTTTAGCATTAGTCTTTACAAGCGAGATTTGATTACTTCTTATGCTTTTTATAAAAAAAGAAGATACTGAAAAATACAAATAAACACCATTACGCTTGTTACGATAAAAAGTGTTTTTTCATATTTACTATAAGCCATTGCATGAAAAGCGGATCGTCAAAACCTGAAATTTTAACGCCCTGAACCATATTATAACCGATAATTACACCGTCTATTTTTTTAAAGTAACAAATTTCCAGCCTTGTTATCTGGAATCAGTTTTACGCTTTTTATAAACGCCGTTACGCGCTAACTCCATGTGTGCACTGGAGTTCATTCCGCAAAAATTATAAAGAGCAGATTTTCTCCAATCAAATTTGGCTGTTGTGAGCTAGCCAAAGCAACGAGCTCGTTTTTTTCACCGGTTTGCTTTTACTATCCACGAAGGAATAGATTTTTGCGACTTCGCTATATCTTTTGGAACTCATCTATATTGCCCTTTGCTATGTCCTTATAGATCATTTGTAGTATATTCATATAGTATTCGGATTTGTTCTGTATATCGACGTTTGAGATATCATTAGAAGAGTCCTGCAGTTTTTTTATAAAATATAAAACATATCGCCAAGCATGCACAAATCACAAGTACTATAATCGGCACAATAATAAACTGCATTGTTGATTTTTTTAAAATACGAATTTTGCATAAAACTTCTTTAAAAAAATTACTCTCATTTTATCATTATTTACTTAAGTTAATTATAAAAGCTAAATTTCTATAAAAATAGTTTATAAAGTAAAAGAAAAGCAAAACCCAGCAAAATGACCGCGCACACGTAGTTTAGCAATTTTGCAAGGTTTTTGCGAGATACCTCGCGCTTTTATGCACGGCAAACGGCATAGAAACGATCCAGATAAATATCGCCGCTATTAGCCCCTGCTACGACAGCGCCCGCGTTTTTCAAAACTTTTCGCAAAGCCAGCCACGCTGAGCCAAAATCCAACGGTGTACGGGTTTGCAAGCGTGACAAAAAGGCCTTTTGCGTAGTTTTTGCTAAATTTTACTTCACCGCCCTGCGCGTCCGCCATTATAGGCTTGTTTGCGCTTTTAAATATGGCGTAGGAGATGTAGGCTAGATAGCAAAAATCCAAAAATCCCGATGATTTTTTTCTACCGTTTCGCCCTGCAAATACTCAAGCACGCCAAACGCCAAAAGCAACAGATACGCCACGTCCGCGCTCATAGCGCCAAGCCCGATAGCAAACGCCGCCCAAAACGACCTTACCGCCGCGCTCATTATCATCACGTTTACGGGTCCTAGCGGTACCGCCGCGCTAAAACCCAGCAGCAAGCCCTGCAAAAATGCGTTCATCTTTGTCCTTTTTCATTTTTGTATTTTGGATTTTACCCTAAAGTGAGAGATTTTTGAGGTCGTTAAATCTGACGCGAAAAGCGGATTTAATTTTTAATGAAGCATGCAAATTTGACTTTGGGATTTGGAAATTTACCCACTGAGACCTGCACCTTTAAGGTGCTAAATTTGGTTTTATCAAATTTAGTACTGTGTACTTAATCTTTCTTGTTAAGGGGGAAGGGGCTTGAGTGCGCTCTGCTTTGCAGCTCTCAAAGAGTGCAAGCACAAGGCGAGCAAAGCCGAAGCAAAAGAGCTCCCTTCCCCTTAACGATCCCCTATCCCCCTACGACGTGAGAGGTTGCTGCGCTATGCGCAGGTTTCAAATCTGCATTTTTCAAGGTGAGGGTCTCAGCAACTCAGATTTACAAATTTGACTTCAATTTGATCGCAAAAACGATAAGGCGAAGTATCGCGAGATGATTTTTCGAGTTTTGAAGCAAAATTGAGCGTGCGCTAGGGCATATAGCCTGCGGAGCGAAAAATTTTGCGAAATCTCGGAAAAAGCGCTCGCGAGACGAGTCGCCAATCTCCGAACTCACAATCGCACTATCTGCGCTCCAAATCCCCCTGCCCCGCCGGCGCGTCAAAAACTCCCTTCACGCTCGGATGCTCGCGCAAGAAGTTTTTGACCGCGTAGGCGAGCTTACCCGTGCCGATGCCGTGATACACCTGCACCTCGTCAAAGCCCATCACTAGGGCTATCTGAGATACATTTATCGAGCTTTTGCACCGCTTCGTCGGCGCGCAGGCCGTGTAGATCGAGCGTGACGCTAGCGTTTTGCGGCTTTTTGCACGCTTAGATTTATACCTGATTTCTTAGGCGGGGCGGGCGTTTCGCCGCTTATTTTTTTAGCTGATTTATCGGTACGCGCATACTCACGTTATCGGTTTGTATCACGGCGTCATTTTTGCTAAGGCTTACTACGACGCCCTTTATCTTGCCGTATTTTACGCGGTCGCCGACTTTTAGCTGGGGCGGCGCGGAGATTTCTGGTTTTTGCACGGCGCGTTTGGCCTCGTTTGCGCGGTTTAGGGCGCGCTGTTTTTTTCTTTGTGTCGTCTCAAATTTATCGCGCGTCTAGCCTCGTTTATCGCCTTAAAATACTCCCGCTCTAGCCGCGTTATAACCTCGTGCTGCTCGGCCTCGGCTCGCTCTTTTTGCTCTTTTAAATTCTCGATTAGGGAGTCTAGCTTTTGCTCTTTTTCTCGGCACTTTCGAGCTTTTCTTTGAGCTGCACTTCTAATTCAACGTCTTTGTGATGATTTCGTTTAAATTCTTTCTTTGTCCTCGCCGTAGATTTTTCGCCTGCGCAACCAAATTTGCCGCGATGCCGTATCTAGCCGCGGTCTCAAAGGCGTATGATTTACCGATCGTGCCCTTTAAAAACTCAAATTAGGGCCGCGAGTTTTTCCTCGTCGTATAGCGCGGCAACCAGCTCGACGTCGGGGTTTTTAGCTAGCAGCATAGCAAGGCGCTTGTGGTGGGTGGTGATGATCATCTTGATATCCTGACTCATCAGCCGCTCGATCATCACGCCATACAGGCTCGCCGCCTCCTCAAAATCCGTTCCGAGCTCAATCTCATCGACTCCGATGAGCAGATTTTTTTCTTCGTAAAAAGCTTAGAAAAATGCACCATACGCCCGGCAAAGGTCGAGATGTCGTTTTTCACGTTTTGCGGATCCTCGATGATGGCGTCAAAGTCTTTGAAATTCCCGATCTGCGATTTTTGCGCGTTTATGCGCATCGGCAGTAGGTATTTAGCTAAAAAGGCCGCCGCTATCAGCGATTTTAGCAGCATCGATTTACCGCCCGCGTTTACGCCGGTGATTAACAGTACCTTTTTGCTAAAGTCGATGCTGATGCTTTTTGGATTTTTTTAGTGCCGGGTGGGCGAAATTGCTAGCTTTTAAATGTGACCCGCCGCTTGGTAGCACGAACTCAAAATCTGCGCTTTTAGCCGTAAAAACTCGCGCGCAGTAGGCGTCAAATACGTCAAACGCGCCGTTTATAAATTTTAAAAACGGCAGGCCCTTGTGCATCGCGGAGCTAAAAATTTTGCAGTGTTCATAGACGATTTCCTCTTTTTTATCCAGCAGCTCGCTTTGCTCTTTTTTGAGCTTTTGGATGTTTTCCGGCGCGACGTAGAAGTATCCGCCCGAGCTTCTAGCCACGACCGTGCCCTTTAGCACGTGATTAAACCCGCCTCGCACGAGCAGCGCCTCAACCGAGCTGATGTAGTGCACCTGTGTATCGACGAGGTATGGCGTGATGGATTTTGAGTAGATGAGGCGGCGCAGATCGGCGTCTATTTGCGCTCTTTTGGCGCTAAATGCGTCTCTGATACCGCCCAGGCGCTCGTCTACCTCGTCTTTTTAGTTCGCCGTTTTTTGTCAAATGAATTGCGAGCTTTAACATCGGCTGCGGGATTTCTATTTTAGCGAGCCACTCGCCTAGTTTGCCTTCAATCGGAGCGTTTTTAGGTAGGTAAAGTAGCTGATAATCTTAGCAAACTCGAAAAATCTCGCTCACGTGCAGCGTGGCTTGTTTGCTTAGGCGCATGAGCGCGTCGTCTAGGTTTTGAGCCGGTGCGGGAGGGTCAAACTGCTTTTGCGAGAGTTCTAAAATTTTCTCATAATGCAGCCTGCTGTCGCCCGCCATAAAAAGTGGCTTTGGGCGCGCTAAAAAGGAGTTAAATCGCTCCATATAGCCTTGCAAATCTAAAATTTTATAAGCCGCTCAAAGCCTTCCGCGTTTGTAAATTCTTTTTGCTCGCGGTGCGCCGCAGCGTCCGAAATATCGCCGTTTCTTTGCTCGAGCGAGACGTTATTTTCCAGCCCGTTCGCCTCCCCAAACGCTCGCCTTTGAGTCAAATTTTCGGTTATCTTTAAAAATTACGCAATTATTCGCCTTTAATCCGCAACCGTCAAGCGCGATCTTGACGCTGTTTAGTTCCTTTGCCGCGCGTTTTTGCGACGAAGGAGGACGTGCCGAACTCGTAGTTAATTTAGTATTATTTACATCGAAAATTTCCGCATTTTTAGGGGTTTTTGCCTTGGTTAAAAAGCGCGACTAGCTCCAGCCTTTTGCCCTGCTCGCTTTCTAGCCTGGTCTCGTAAAAATATAGCGCCGCCACGACAAAAATCACCGAAAAAGTGATGATACATTTCGCCTTTTTGCTTAGCTTCTCGTCGCTCACGCTAAATATCGCGATCGCGGCAAGTACGCCTAAAAAGTACGATTATGACCTCATGCGTCGCCCCGCAGCTGATAGGTGATATCGCCCGCGCCAAATCCTATAACCAGCCCGTCATCAAAGCCGATTTTTCACGCCAAATTCGTCCGTAAAAGCAATCCCCTCTCCCTCGCGCGCGACTTTTTGCGTCATCACGGGATTATAGCGTTTAAACTCCTCTTTTAAACTTATATCTATCGGCGTCTCGCCCGCGGCGTAAACGGGCAGGATAACAAGCTCGTCTATGCCCTCGAAGCACTCTTTAAAGCCTTGCAAATTTGCGCTTAGGCGCGTAAATCTATGCGGCTGAAAGATCGCCGTGATCTTAGTGATGCCCAGTAGCTTGGCATACTCAAAGACTGATTGCAAAGTGGCCTTGATCTCGGTCGGATGGTGCGCGTAGTCGTCGATGAGTACGAATTTCCTACTCGCGGTTAGGATATCGAAGCGCTTTTTGATACCTTTTAGTAATGTAGCAAATTTTGCCTGATTTGCGCGAGAGAGGTTTCATTTAGCGCGGCAAGTATGGCTAGCGACGCGTCCACGGCGATATGCTCGCCCATGCCTAGCACTTCAAATTTGGCTTTACATTTTTTTAGATTAAACGCGGTGTAAGGCACGAAATCGCGCACGATCATGCTAAGCTCGGTGATATCGGTGCTCGGATAAAGGCGCACGGCATCAAGCTTTAGCGTACTTAAAAACTCGTCCTCGGCGTTTATCACGCGCACTTTAGCTCGCTCCAAAAAGCCTCGATACGCCGCGTGAAATTTCTCCAAATCATATCCGTAATGCTCCATGTGCTCGGGCTCGGCGTTGGTCACGACGGCTAGATACGGATTTGAGTTGAGAAAACTACTATCGCTCTCGTCGGCTTCGAAAATGACGTTGTCGCAGGGCTCGTATTTCATATTTGAGCCAAAACTGCTTACTGATAGCGCCGATGATGACCGAGCCCTCCACGAGGCTAGAGAGCATCGCCGAGGTCGTGCTTTTGCCGTGTGCACCCGCCACCGAAAACACGCGCTTGCCCTCAAGCACCATCGGCAGAGCCTCTTTGCGCGATAGGCACTGCAGCCCTTTACTTCGCGCTTCGACGAGTTCGATGTTACCCGGTTTTATCGCGGCAGAGTAAATGACAAAGTCCTGATCCCTGATCGCGGCCTTTGCTATGCGGCGTGATGACGTCGATGCCCTGCGCGGCTAGCTCGCGCGTAGTCGGGCTTTCTTTGATGTCGCTACCGCTGATTATGAATCCCTTTTTCGTGCAAAAACCGCGCGATCGCCGAGATGCCGATACCGCCGATACCGATGAAATGGACCTTTTTGCGCTCGATGTTTTTGCTCTTTTGCGCGAGCTCTTTCGTCAGCATGGGTTGCTTGTCCGCTCAAATTTGACTGCGCTACATTTTCTCGCGACCCTGATTTGACGCCCCGCCCGCTTCTACCGTGCGGTGAAGCCCGCTTGCTTAGTTAAAATTTCCTTGTTTTAAATTTTTCCACTCATTTTCCTTGCTGGTTCCTAAAATACCAAATCCCGCGCCCAAGTCTGCGGCTTTGAGGCTTATTTCACACGCAAACGGCATATCTTTTAGCACCTCGCCGCTTGCCGTTACGCTTAAAGTTCGCGTGATTTTTCTTTAAATTTATTAGCCCGATTTTTAGCGAAAATGAAATATCAAGACGCTGAAAAAGGCGAAATTTACGCGAGTTAGCCGTTTAAAATCGGCAAGGCACTAACCGCCCGAATTCGGCGCAAAAGGGTTTGCGTTAAAATTTAGCTCAAATCTAGCCGCTTTCTAGCAAGCCAGGCTCGCCAAAATCAGAAAAAGCGCTTAGCTAAAACGGGCTCTTTTAGGGCATTTTACCGCGTCAGCTCAAAGCTAAGATCTATCAGATCCTCCACCTGCCCTGGCGCGATTTTTGGAGCTTCAAATTTACGCTGATCCAGTGCTTTTTTATTCATATGATAGGCGGGCAAAATTGTTCTGCGTCGCGCAGGATCGCTGCTAGATCGGGCTTGCATTTTTAGATTTAGGATTTCTAACGCTTCGCCGCTTTTAAGCCCCAGCTTGCCGCCGTCCACGCGCATAAAAACGGCGAACCATTTTTCGGTTTTTCGCGTGGCGAAACACGGCAAATTCCGGGTGTTTGTCAAATATCCGCTCGCCCTGCGCGCCGAATTTTCTCCTCGATGTAGCTAAAAACTCGCTTTCGTGCGGGCATCATCTGCCTCCTTTGCAAAAAGCAAGCGTCCAGATGATCGTCCACTACGCCCGCGCTTTGCAAAAACGCATAGACGCTCGTAGGCCCCTAGAAATTTAAATCCGCGCTTTTTTTCATCTCTTTTGCGACAAAGTCCGAAAGAGGCGCGGTAGCAGGCGCTTGTTTTAGGTTTTCATAGTGATTTACGATGGGTTTGCCGTCAAATTTGGGATCAAATTTAGGCAAAAAGATAACCCCTAAAGATAGTCGTAAAAGCTACCGAACTCGCCCACCACGGCGAGGAATGCGCGGGCGTTTGCGGCAAGCGAGTTTAGCTTGAGGCGGTTTCTGATGAGTGCGGGCTTTTGCATACCTTTCGCCGTCTGCTCCTCGCCGTAGAGCGGAATTTCATGCGCGTCAAATCCGTCAAACGCCGCTCGCATCGCCTCGCGTTTAAGCAGCACGGCATGCCACGAAATTCCCGCCTGAAAGCCCTCTAGCACGATAAGCTCGAAAGTACTTTCGCATCGTCTTTTACGAGCTTGCCCCGCTCTTCGTCGCGATATACGCGCTCCAGATCGCTTTTCTCCACCCGGTCGCAGCGGATTTTTAGATTTTTTTGAGTATTTTTGCAAATTTAACTTCCCTGCTTGGATAAATTTTAAAAGATTGTAGCGAAATTTGACTCAAACAAGGCGATAAGAAATTAAATTTATCCGCCAAAATTTATTTTTTTGATGCTGCTTTTGCAAATTCGATTTCCAAGTTAAAAAGTATCGCAAGCTCAAATTTGACTTATGATACAAAAACTAAGTTTACTAGTATTTTTGGGGCCGACTCTAGAATTACGTATAATTTTAAGCCAAGACTATACCTTAACTACAAGGACGGCGAAGCAAATACGTCAAAAGCTAAAAACGACTTCTACCGACGACTGCAAGAAACGCGAACGAGATCAAATTTACCGACGCTATCGCATAATCTTAATTAAAAAAATGAATTAAATAAAGTTACGATTTGCGGTTTATTTTTATCGATTTGATTTGAAAAAGATTAGAAATTTATAAAAAAATAGTATGAAATAAAAATTATGTGGAAAAAAATATTTATATAAAAAACAGGCGGCCTAAGCCGCCTGAAAGGGAAGATTAAGCCTGATCAAGACTATCGATAGTGATAGTACCTTTTTTCAGGATCAACAGAGTATTTTTAGGTTTTCTAGGTTTTACGCCCGCAAGTCTTACGATGGTATCCTCAGCGCCTATGGTATTGCTACCGTTATATGCTACGGCTTGCTTATCATAAACTAGATATGTATCGCCCTTCCAAGAGAACGCATATAGTCTATCGTTGTGAGCGTCGTAGTTTCCGCTAGCGCTAATATATCTAGTATAGCCCATAATTACGTTATCGCCGGTCATGCTAGTACTATTGGCATCTGCAAATTTGCTGAAATACGTATAATTTGCTTGCCAGTACGTCGAGTCATTACCCCATAGTCTATTGTTTGCTATAGCATGGTTTACCGCCTGAATCAAGGTATCTAGGCCGGCTACCGTACTCAAATCGGTAAGCTTAGAGTTAACCGTTACTTTAATAGTGTTGTGAGCGTCATAGAAGCTCTGATCGTTAGAGGCTATGCCGCCGGTATATTTATCACTATTAGTAGACGTTTGAACGATTACGCTCTTTATTAGGTTATTAGCAGTTATAGTACCTGCGCTAGCTGACTTAGTACTTGCTACGCCGGAGTTTTGGATAACCACCTGACCGTTTGTACCTACCACTGGAGTGCCTTGCTTGGTTCCGCCGCCTGCAGTCTGGTTAACGTCATCATATGTATTGTAGTACATTTTTCCAGCCACTTCAGTATGCTTAGCCGTATCAAAGAATAGATTTCCTTGCTTTTTCATGGTAAGACCCGTGAAAGGCGTAGCAGTACCGTTGTTTGCATAGTAGCTTACAGTACCGCCGCCGACTTGCGTTACCGACCATGTAGCCCAAGCTAAGCTGTTAGGGATCAAGCGGAGTAGTAGGAGTTCCTTGCGTCCAACCGGTAGGTAGAGCTTGTCCGGCATCCGCAGCAGCTACACTAGCATCCGTAGACAACGTAGCTTTTACGGCCGCCTTACCCGGCTCGTAGAATGGACTAACAGCATTATTAAAGCCGCGATTACCGCTTGCGTCTATGGCGATATTGGTGCCTCGCCGCCGCAGCCGCAGCATTTCCCGCTTTGCCAAGAAAAGTCGCCGTGGTTAGCCTTGTACTGATATCTGTCGCCGCCCCAGTGACCGGTAGTGGTTCCTTGTTGGAGATTTTCCTCAAAAGCTGCCGATCCGGTCGGAGTATTGTAGCCGTGCACCGTGCTTGTAGCATTACCGGAAGTGGTTCCCGTTATAGTTAGCGGAGGAGTAGTACTATTTGCATTAGCGGTATTTGTAGCCGTGCTAAAGGTCTGACCGTGCGTAGCGGCGCTAGTGCTAGCATCAGGGGTGGTTGCCTGTATAGAATTGAACTTTGTCGCTACCGTATGCTTTTACGGCGCCCCAACTAGAGTCTTTGCTGTCGCCGCTTGGATCTCTTGGATCATAGCCGTGCGCAAACCAGTCGGCAAGTTTGATTCTATCGCCAGCCTCGATATTTTTTTGATAGTTACGATTTTTACTTACTGTAGCATCGGTTTTAGCTCTACTTACGTCAAACAGATCGCGTCCTTTACCGCCGTCGATGATGATCTCGGTGTTTGCCGCTAATTTACCAACGTGGATGATATCGTCTCCGTCGCCTAGATCTACGTTTAGTTTGCCGGTGCCGTTAGCTGCGGCCATATCGTTAGCTAGCAATACTACGTCGTTACCTTGCGTACCTTTGATCTCTTTAAGCATAGTATGAGCATTTGTACCTAGGGTCGCTCTTTTTCTCTTACTAGATCCGTAGACGGTCTACCTAGCGACACTGACGTACCGTCGACATTTTTTTATGCGTCCACTTAGTACCGGTAAAGTTAGGGACGTCATTACCCGTAACTCCTGTTCTAGCGCCAAAATCAGGTAAAGTCGAAGTAGCTTTAAAGCTTGTAGGAGTATTGTAGTTATCCGAAAGAGGATTTTTTTAGATTTGATTGGCCTGCATTACCGAAACCTTGATTTAGGGGCTTGGTTGTGCCAGTGCTATATCCGCCATTGGCGCCGCCCATGTGGCTTGTCGTATCGGTAGAATACGCAACTTCAGATAGATTCAACCATGAAGTAGATCCTGCTTTTACTGCGCTTAGATCTATCGTCTCTAGTTTTGAAGTAGTTGCAGCGTTAAATTTAGGGATTTACGATAAGGTTGATATCCTCGCCTTGCGCGACGATTTTTAAGATCCGCCGGAGAAGCAGTACCGTCGTCAAATTTAGCGTATACGTCTGTTTTTTCGCCGGTTTGAACGCCTTTAACATTAAGGTTTACGACGTCTTGATTTAGCTCTAGCTCCGCCGAAATTTACCTTGATAGCATTAGGAGTGGAGTACTTTTGACCGCTCCCGCTGTAATGGTCGCTATACAAACCGGTATCTATCTGATCGCTATAATATATAGGAGTGGTAAATACGGCTCCTTTGAAAGTTTGATATTTTTGACCAAATAGCTCGCCTATAGCATATCTACCTGCCATTTTGAGACATATCTATAGTATTGTTTATAGTTTTTCTCGCTACCGACCTTGCCTACCGAGTTTGCATACCAAGAATGAGTAGTATACTCTCCGCCGCCGCTTGCGATACTGACGCTACCTCTTGCATTACCAGGATTGATCTCTATATCTCTTGCAGATATATTACCTATCAAAAGATTATTGATATTATTGCCGTTTACGCTAAACGTAGCGTCGGTAACGATAGAGTTATCGGCTGTTGCGTATGCGAAGTCGTATTTCGTAGGAGTATGGGTAAAAATAGCTCTGCATATTAGAACCGGGAGTCGGGTTGTTTGCAGTAGTAGTAGCCATCACAGCAGAGTTTATACCGTTTACCATCTCTACGTTGCCGGCGATATCGTTTAATTGCACAGCAATAGAACCCTTCGTAAATATGCCTTTATTTGCTTTTAAACGAATTAAGGTGCTCGGCAGTGATAGCTATAGACTGAGTGGCCGTAGCGGCTGCCGTAGTGCCTTCACCGATCACGTTATCTACGAAATAAATATTACCGGTCTTAATGTTATTTGACGCAAGACCTCTAGCGTTGATCTGCTCGATATCGTTAAACTGTTTATTGCTGTAAGCGTCAAAGTTGCTATCAGTGTTGATATTGAAAACTTTTAACTTTTCAAAGAACGTTGCATCTAGATTACTTAGGATGCTTGACTTTGAATTTACGGTTAGTTTTTTTCAAGAGTCTTTGCCTGCATAGGAACTGTAGAAGATAAATCATGAACAGCTATGTTTGTAAGGCTCATACCCGTATTGTTAGCTACGCTATTTCCATATGTGCCGATAGAGTTGAAATGTACGGTTATGTCTTTAGCTTTTTGGAGCTATGATACCTATGCCTTCGTTTGCGTGCATTTTGTTACCATCTACCCAGCAGCGCTAGCACTCGGCTCCGCCGATCTTTTGAGCATATACGTTTTTTTATCTACGTTTACCGTTACTCTTTCGCTCTCGTCTGCAGCTACATAAGCCGTAACCTGACTGCGTAGTCCAGGAGTAACAGGATTGATAATTGCGTTGCCGTTAACGTCTTGCGGATCGATTGTGTTTGTTATATTGATCTCTTGCAAATAGCCGTTTTTTTAAACTCGACTCTACCGTAAGGGCCAGAGGCTACATCGGTATTTTCCGGATCAGGCTTGTCTACCGTAACGCTTTTTTATAGTAGAGTTTGTAACTACTAGGTTGCTCTTTGTTTTTTTGTGGTGTTAAGAGCTGTTACGTCTGAGCCAGCAAAAATCTATACTTGCAGTATCATTTGGCGTACCGGTGTATACTTTTTTGTATATTTACCTTTTTCTATGTTGTTTACGGTAAATTTATTCTCTTTTGCTTTTTAATCTTTCGATATTTAGAGTATCTTTACCAGTACCGCCGTCTATATCGAAATTTGTTTTATTTGTAGCATCTACGTCTTTAAAGTCGAGCTTTATAGTGTCGTTACCGCTACCGCCTTTTTATAACATTTGTGGCACCGATAGGGGTATGTTGGCTAGGGTTAAATTCATACTCTAGATTGTGAGTAAAGGCAGAGGCATCGACCTTTTCTAAGCGATCGCTTTCCACCATAAGTTTAATATCGGTAGTGCCTTTAACGGATATTGTTTTATAGTGGTTTGTATTATCGCCTGATTTTTATAAATACAGTGCTTTTTCTCGCCTTTTTGTAGTTATGTTTAAATTTTTCGATATTCGGGATATCTATGCCTGTGCCTGCAACGCCGACCACGTTATCTATAGCATTTTTTTATGCAAATTTACATTATCTAATGTTAAATTTTTGCGTATCATTTGTGCCAGCGATAGTTCCGGTGTTATAATTTAATTTAAACGACTCCGTACTGCTTTTTAGATTCTCAATGGTTAAATCGACTAAATTTTGAGGATTTATGAATGTATACCATTTTCGCCATCTAAAGTTACTTTTTGAGACCATCAATATTTCTTGCATTAAAGGTCTTTTTAGCTGTAGAGGTGTTTGTTAAATTTAGGTTATCTATATTTTTGATAAACCCCGTAGTCATACCGTTAAAATTATCTTTCAAGGTAACATTCAGAGTATTTTCTCCCATACCGCCGTCGATCTTATCTGTAGGCTTTAGAGTGTTTGTACCCATGAATGAGTCTGCAACAGCGTTGAAAATATCTTGTCCAACTCCACCGGTTAAATCGTTTGGCTCAGTAGTTAGAGTGTATGAAGTAGAAGCGGCAAGGGCGTCTATTTTTGCTTTTTGCTCTTCAAAATTCGTATCGGTCGTAGTTTTTATAATTTCCTGAAACGGTTTATAATCATAACTTCCGGAAACACTTGTTTCTATGTTAGCGATTTTTTTCAGCCATATAAGCTGAAAATTGCCGTCTTATTTTTCGAAAAATTTCTAGCTGCAACTGGATCCGCCGCTTTAGCTGCCGCAGACTGTGCTACCTCAAATATTTTTGACGAGAGTCTCGCCTCTTGAATGACCCTAGCTGAAGGTGCTTAACCCATGCGTTAATACCATCAGGATCTTGCGTATAATCTTTGCCAAGAATATTTTTTTATAGATAAGCTCTATATAATCTTTATCTTGGTCTATTCTACCGCCATAGTAGTCTATAGCTGCCGGAGATTCTAGCATCAATTGAGCTATCTCAGCCTGTGTTTTGTTGTGGCCAAAGCTAATCCATGCTTTGAATCCAGCGCCTTCTGGGGCTCTGTTAAATAACGCCACGTAAAGCTGCGCAACCTCTGCTTGTGTTACTGCCATTAAGGACTCCTTTAAAGTTACTTGATGTTTAGTGTTCTATTTTTACAGAATACTATCGCCAATTATACCATAATTTTATAAAAAAAGAGGAGCTGATTTTTAGTTTGTTTAACTGATTATTTCTAAAAGATCAGAACTTTCAATATTGAATTAGTAATTTATTAATTTAATATTGAAATACTGCTCACAGCTTAAAAGTGGTATAAAATATTAATTTACAAATCAAAGTCGATAGTAAAATAGTATTGCGGATGAAGTACAAATTTGATTCTAAAAAAATATTTTTTAAAAAGTTTATTAATGTGGCTGTAAAATGTCCCCAGCGAGATTCGAACTCACGGCCTCAGAATTAGGAATTCTGCGCTCTATCCAGCTGAGCTATGAGGACATAAAAAAATAAAAAAACCCGTTTTAATTACAAGGGTCAAAATATAGATTAAATTGAAGGCGAGGATTTGCATCCCCGCCAAATTTCTTGGTTTAACCGTTTCTTTTCTTGATAATCTCTTCGCTGACGTTTTTTTGGAACTTCCTCATAGTGGTCAAATTCCATAGAATATGTCGCGCGACCTTGCGTCATAGAGCGAAGGTCAGTAGAGTAACCAAACATCTGGGCTAGCGGGCAGAAAGCCGTGATGATCTTGCTTCCGTTGCGCTCATCCATAGAGTTTACCTGACCGCGGCGTTTATTTAGGGTCGCCGATAACGTCGCCCATATAGTCCTCAGGTGTCTCAACCTCGACCTTCATCATAGGCTCAAGAATAACCGCACCCGCTTTTCTAGCGCCCTCTTTGAAAGCCCATAGAAGCAGCGAGCTTAAATGCCATTTCAGATGAGTCAACTTCGTGGTAGCTACCGTCAAATAGGGTAACTTTAACGTCCTCAACAGGATAGCCGGCAAGTACGCCGTTTTTGAAGCGCCTCTTGCAGCCCTTTTTTCAACCGCAGGGATGTACTCTTTTGGAACCACGCCGCCTTTGATGTCGTTAACGAACTCAAATCCGCTAGCTGCAGGTAGTGGCTCAAGGCGCAAGAATACGTGTCCGTACTGACCGCGACCGCCTGATTGCTTAGCATATTTATACTCTTGCTCGACGGTTTTGCGGATAGTCTCGCGGTATGCAACTTGCGGTTGACCCACTTCGGCATCGACCTTGATCTGCGTAGCATTCTGTCTACGATGATCTCAAGGTGAAGCTCGCCCATACCGCTGATAATAGTTTGACCACTCTCTTCATCGGTGCCTACTCTAAAGCTTGGGTCTTCTTGAGCTAGTTTTTTGAAGCGCGATAGCCATTTTTTTCTTGGTCGGCTTTTAGTTTTTGGCTCTACGGCAACGCTAATAACCGGCTCAGGGAAGTCCATTTTCTCAAGGATAACCTTGTCTTTTTCGCTAGCTAGCGTATCGCCAGTTAGGGTATTTTTAGACCTACAACCGCACCGATCTCGCCGGCGTGAATAACAGAAATTTCCTCGCGTTTATTTGAGTGCATTTTTAGTAGACGGCCGATTCTTTCTTTATTGTCTTGAACGGTATTGTAAGCATAGCTACCGCTCTCAGGCTACCGCGGTAAACGCGGATAAAGGTAAGCTGTCCGACGAATGGGTCAGTCATAATCTTAAACGCAAGAGCCGCAATTCGCCGTTATCAGTGCTTTCTACCGTTACTTCGCTACCGTCTTCATAAACGCCTTTGATCGCCTCGATCTCATCCGGTGCAGGCAAATACGCTACGACCGCGTCAAGTAGCGGCTGGATACCCTTGTTTTTAAACGCCGTTCCGCAAAGCATCGGAGTTATAGTCATTCTTAAGCAGCCTGCTTTAATGCCTTTTTGATCTCCTCTTCGCTTAGCTCCTCGCCTGAGAAAAAATTTTCTCCATCAAAGCTATCGTCGGTTTCAGAAACCGCTTCGATTAGCTTCGCGCGGTACTCTTCGGCTTTATCTTTTTACCTCTGCAGGGATTTCTATCTCTTTATAATCGGTCGGTTTTTTTGTCATCCTCCCAAACGTAAGCTTTCATCTTAACAAGATCAACCACGCCTCTAAAGTTATCCTCTGCGCCGATAGGAATTTGAATAGGCACAGGATTTGCTTTTAGGCGATTTCTGATTTGAGACTCGACGTTAAAAGAAATTTGCGCCGATTCTGTCCATTTTATTTACAAAAACGATTCTTGGGACGTGATATTTATTTGCTTGCCTCCAAACGGTCTCAGACTGAGGCTGTACGCCGCCAACTGAGCAAAATACCGAAACAGCGCCGTCAAGAACGCGCATAGAACGCTCAACTTCGATAGTAAAGTCAACGTGGCCCGGAGTGTCGATCAAATTTATCTGGTGATCTTTCCAAAAACAAGTTGTCGCCGCAGACGTAATCGTGATTCCGCGCTCTTTTTTCTTGCTCCATCCAGTCCATTGTAGCAGCGCCATCGTGAACCTCGCCGATCTTGTGGCTCATACCAGTAAAGAACAAAATTCTTTCGCTGGTCGTAGTTTTACCAGCATCGATGTGAGCAGCGATACCGATGTTTCTAACCATATGTAAAGGGGTTTTTCTATCTGCCATACTAGCCTCCTCTTACCAGCGGTAGTGAGCAAACGCTTTGTTAGCCTCTGCCATTTTGTAGGTGTCTTCCTTCTTCTTAAAAGACGCGCCTTTTTGAATTTGCCGCATCAAGTAGCTCGTTAGCTAGCTTATCGATCATGGTTCTTTCGCTTCTTTTTCTAGCAAAACCGATGATCCAGCGGATAGCAAGAGCTTGCTGGCGAGCCGGGCGAACTTCTACCGGCACTGGTAGGTAGCACCGCCGACGCGACGAGACTTAACCTCCATAAGAGGCTTAATGTTTTCGATAGCATCGTTAAATACGTCTATACCTTTTACGTCGCCGCTTTTTTTCTCGATAGCTTTGATAGCGCCGTACATGATCTCGGTAGCGACGCTTTTTTTGCCGTCGTACATAAGAGAGTTAATAAACGTTTAGTGATTACCTTATTGCCGTAAATTGGATCCGGCATTACTTCCCTGACGGGAGCTTTTCTTCTTCTCATTTGATTATTCCTTCAAATTCTATAAATTTTACTCAAACCTATGCCGCTAATGGCATGGTCTGCGAACCCTAAATTTTTATTTCTTTTTTTACCTGCTGCTGCGGCTGCTTGACCAGGTTTTGGACGTTTAGCGCCGTATTTTGAGCGAGAAACAGTTCTTTTCGCAACGCCGGCTGTATCAAGAGCGCCACGTACGATGTGGTATTTAACGCCCGGTAAGTCCTTAACACGGCCACCGCGTACTAGCACGATGCTGTGTTCTTGTAGGTTGTGGCCTTCACCGCCGATATAGCTGATCACTTCAAATCCGCTTGTAAGCCTAACTTTTGGCAACTTTTCTCAAAGCCGAGTTTGGTTTTTTAGGAGTCGTAGTATAGACCCTAGTGCAAACTCCTCTTCTTTGAGGACACTCTTTTTAGCGCTGGAGATTTTGACTTAAAAGTCACTTTCTTGCGCTCTTTTTCTGACCAATTGATTAATGGTTGGCACAGTAATTCCTTTCGACTCAAATTTATTAAAAAAGACTTGATTTTTATTTTACATGTGCCTTAATATAAGGTAAATTTCATCTTTAAAAGCCGAGTTTTTATCACACTAATCTTTTTCTAATCGCGTATTTTTCCGCTTCCGTTAAAGATGATGCAGAGCAACAAGGCGATGTAAAGATATAAAATTCAGCCTTAAAGCCGCTGACGTTTGTAAGCTCTAGCAAATTTCCAAGCCCGTGATAGGGCGCACATTATCGTTAGGCTCGTGCCGGTTATGAGTAGCGCGCCGATCCTTGAAAATATCCCTAGAATTATCATTATCAGAGCAACAACCTCGCCTATATAGGAGCTGTATGCAATAATCTCAGGCAAAGCCGGCTTTTGCCAAAAATGCCTTTTACGCCGCCCTACGCCGTGTAAAATTTTAGCAAAAGCCGCGCATAAAAAGGCAGATGCCAAGCCCTAGCCTCACAAACAAAATTCCCCAAATCGAAAATTTTTCATTTTTACTACAATTTTAAAATTCAGAGGATGGATTTTTATCTGATTAGTTTTTAAAGCGAGGCAAATTTAAGCCTCGCCGAATTTAACGAGGCTTAGGAGCTAAATTTTAGTTTTGTTTTAGCTTGATCTTTTGATCCTGATAAAGACCCGTTCCAACAGGGATCATACGTCCTAGGATGACGTTTTCTTTTAGATCCTCGAGGTGGTCGATCTTGGCTGCAATCGAAGCCTCGGTTAGAACCTTAGTCGTCTCTTGGAACGATGCCGCCGAGATCACGCTATCGCTTCCGATAGCCGCACGCGTAACGCCCTAGCAAAATAGGCTCGGCGATCGCAGGATTGCCGCCCATTCGCATTATACGCTCGTTTTCTTCCTTAAATCTCGTTCGAGAGATCATATCGCCAGTAATGAAATTCGTATCGCCGCTATCTACTATCTTAACCTGACGAAGCATCTGAGAAACGATGATCTCAATGTGCTTATCAGCAATCGCAACGCCTTGAGAGCGGTAAACTTGCTGAATTTCACTAATCAAATAATAGTGCAGCGCCTTCTCGCCCAAAATTCTCAAAACGTCGTGGCTTGAGATTAGTCCGTCGGTTAGCTTCTCGCCAGCGTGGATAAATTCTCCGTCGCGCACTTGAATTTGACGATTTTTTATCTATCAAATACTCAGATGTTGCGCCGTCATCGGCTTCGATTACGATGCGCTCTTTTGGATCGAAGCGGCTTTTTCAAACCTTACCGTACCGTCAATCTCGGCAATGATAGCCGTATTTTTAGGACGTCTAGCCTCAAATAGCTCAGATACTCGCGGCAAACCGCCCGTGATGTCTTTAGACTTAGCGACGGCTTTAGGCGTCTTAGCTAGGATGTCGGCTTGTTGCACCACCTGATCGTTGCCTACAAATATTGCGGTTTTCGGCTCTAGTTGATAGCGAATCATCCTGCCTTCATCAGTACTAATAACGATTGTAGGCTTGATACCGGATGGCAAATACTCGTTAATCACAAGGCGACTTTTGACCAGTTGCTTCATCATACTGCTCATCAGCGCTATATCCAGGCTCGATATCCTCGTACGTCACTCTACCGCCCTCTTCGGCAATTATTGGAGTTGAATACGGATCCCACTCGGCAATAATAGTTTTTTTCTTGTTTTTCAGGCTCTGAGATAATCGTCTTACTATCAACCATCTCACTATCGTTTGCCTGAATAATAGAGCTTCGCGGGATGTAGTAGCGAACCGCCTCTCTATCGTCCTCGTCGGCAACCACGACGAATAATCCCTTTTCCGTTACTACGTGACCTTTTTGATGCTTCTTGTGCGCTCTGGATAATCGCCTTTTAAGATGTAAAATGAGTACGCCGTTTGCGCCGGCAAGGATTCTCTTGGCAATCGGTTCACCGTCTTCCACTTTTATTTCGCTCGCAAACGGAATACGTTTCGGTACGTTCCAGCCCTCTTTGATGAGCTCTGCAATACTTTCATTCTCTTTAACTATGTCGCCGTCCGCGTAAGGGATGTAATTTTACCCTCGACCTTGCCGCTAACGCCTGCTAGCTCGTTAGGTTTAGCTAAATCGCCTCTTCTTAGAGCATATTTAACCTCTTCTTTTTTTCGCCTTTTGATGATGATATTTACGTCCTCGTGAGCAATCTCGATCTCGATCTTTCCGTCAAACGGAGCTTTTGATCTTAGGGCTCGACGAGCAATACGGCTGAGTTTCTGCGGTTTGCCACGATTCTCTTACCGCCGTTTTTCGTAAACGTTTAGATTATAGTATCTTATAAAGCCCTCTTTTTGTGCGACGACTTGGTAGTCTTGCTGCTCAGTCGATGCCGTACCACCGATGTGGAAGGTTCTTAGCGTTAGCTGAGTACCAGGTTCGCCGATAGATTGAGCCGAGATGATACCTACGGCCTCGCCAGGTTTTTACCAGCTTTCCTTCGCCCAAATTCACGCCGTAGCATTTCGCGCAAACGCCTTTTGCGGCCTTGCAAGTTATCGGCGTTCTGATACTTACAGATTTTATGCCAGCTTCGGTTATCGCTTTAGCTTTTTCTTCATCTATAAGAGTACCCTCATGAAATAAAACATCATTTGCTATAGGATCGATAATGTCGTCGGCCAGTACGCGACCCTAAAAATTCTCTCCTCTAAGCTCTCAATAAGCTCGCCGTTATCGGTAATCTCGGTAATCTCGACACCCTCGTGCGTACCGCAATCATGCATAGTAACTTTCACGTTTTGCGCGACGTCGATCAGCTTTTCTAGTTAGATATCCAGCATTCGCCGTTTTTTTAGCGCGGTATCTGCTAGACCTTTTCTAGCGCCGTGGGTTGAGTTAAAATACTCAAGAACGTTTAGGCCTTCGCGGAAGTTGATATGATCGGCGTCTCGATGATCGAGCCGTCAGGTTTCGCCATAAGACCGCGCATACCGGCTAGCTGGCGAATTTGCGCCGCAGAACCTCTCGCGCCGCTATCGGCCATCATATAAATCGAGTTAAATCCGCCCTTGTCCCCTGGATAAGCTTCATCATCTCGCCAGCGACGACGTTATTTGTATCTGTCCAGATGTCGATGATTTTTATTATATCTCTCAGAGTCCGTTAGCAAGCCCGCGCCGTATTGATTTTGTATCTCGCGGACTTTTTTTCTTAGCTTCGTTGATGTATTTTTGCTTTGCTATCAGGCACGATGATGTCAGCGATTGAGATCGAGATGCCGGCCTTGGTCGCATAGCGGAAGCCCAAATTTCTTTAAGCTTATCCAAAAATCCTGCCGTTACCTCAAGGCCGCCGTTTTTATAAACGTAATCGACCAAATTCGCGATATCTTTTTTTCTTCATAACTCTGTTCCACATATTCTCAGGAACAAAATCAGGCAGAATCGAGCGGATGATCAAACGACCCGCAGTCGTAAATAGAGTCTTTACCATCAATCATTGTTTTTGATTTTCGAGTGCACCTCTAGGCAGTGTGCTTCCTCGGCGATCATTACTTCATCTACAGATGCAAAAATTTTATTCGCACCCTTGCTATCGGTCTTCTCTAAGCTTAGATAGTAAATTCCCAAAAACCATATCCTGGCTAGGAACGGTGATAGCTTTACCGCTTGCAGGAAGCAAAATATTCATTGAGCTAAGCATCAGTACTTTGCACTCGGCGATAGCCTCCTGAGACAGCGGCACGTGAACGGCCATCTGGTCGCCGTCGAAGTCCGCGTTAAATGCTGCACAAACTAACGGGTGTAGCTGGATAGCCTTGCCCTCGACAAGCACAGGGTGAAACGCCTGGATGGATAGCTTGTGGAGCGTCGGAGCGCGGTTTAGCATAACTGGATGATCTTCAACGACCTCCTCTAGGCACTCCCAAACCCTCATTAGTCTTATCCTCAATCATTTTTTTGGCTTGTTTTTACGGTCGTAGCATAGCCTTTCTCCTCGAGGCGAGCTAGCAAATGCGGCTTAAACAGCTCAAGAGCCATTCTTTTTCGGTAGTCCGCACTGATCCATGCGTAGTTTTGGGCCAACGACGATAACCGAACGACCTGAAAAGTCAACACGCTTACCGAGCAAATTTTGACGGAAGCGGCCTTGCTTGCCTTTAATTATTTCAGAAAGCGATTTTAGCGGGCGTTTATTTGCGCCTTTTACCGCATTTGCGCGGCGACCGTTGTCAAATAGCGCATCGACGGACTCCTGAAGCATACGCTTTTCGTTTCTAATGATGATTTCGGGCGCGTCAAGCTCCATAAGGCGTTTTAAGCGTGCGTTTCTGTTAATAACGCGGCGATACAAATCATTTACGTCAGAAACTGCAAATTTACCGCCGTCAAGGCTAACTAGCGGACGAAGATCCGGTGGAAGGACCGGTAAATTCGTAATCATCATCCACTCAGGACGGTTGCCAGAATTTAAAAAGCTCTCAACGACTTTTTAATCTTTTTACAATAGTTTTTTTCTTCGCTTCCGAATTTGTCGCACTAATCTCGTCTTTTAGAGTATTTAAAAGTTCTACCAAATCGATATTTGCTAGCAAATCACGGATCACTTCGCCGCCCATTCTAGCTCTAAATCCGCTCTCTTCAAAGCGAGAAGCCAAAGAAACATATTGCTCTTCGTTTAGAACGTCGAAAATTTCGACTTTTTTGCTATTTTCGGTATCGTAAAACGCGTCGCCTACGCTCTCGACGATATACGCCTCGTAGTAAAGCACGCGCTCAAGGTCTTTCATCTTTATACCAAGCAGCGTTCCTATGCGGCTTGGGAGCGAGTTTACGTACCAAATGTGCGCAACAGGAGTCACGAGCTCGATATGGCCCATTCTGGAGCGGCGTACCTTTGAGCTAGTTACCTCAACGCCGCACTTTTCGCACTTGATGCCTTTGTAGCGCATTTTTTATACTTACCGCAAAGGCACTCGTAGTCGCGGATCGGACCGAGTAATTTAGCACAAAATAGACCGTCGCGCTCAGGTTTTTAGCGTGCGGTAGTTTATGGTTTCGGGTTTTTTGACCTCGCCGTGGCTCCACGACTTTATCCTCTCAGGGCTAGCCAAACGAAGCTGAAACGCCTCAAAATCGCGCGGTCTGCGTTCTTCTTTTATCTCAATAGGTTTTAACTCACTCATTATTTTCATCCTCATCGTATATCTCGACATCAAGCGCCAATGATTTTAGCTCGTTTGTTAGAACGAAAAATGTCTCAGGAATACCTGTTTCAGGCACGTTTTCGCCTCTAGTTAGGGCTTTATACGCAGACAAGCGTCCTTCGACGTCGTCTGATTTGACCGTTAGCATCTCGCGAAGCGTATGAGCTGCGCCGTATGCCCTCAAGCGCCCAAACCTCCATCTCTCCGAATCTTTGTCCGCCAAATAGCGCCTTACCGCCGACTGGCTGCTGAGTAACAAGGCTGTATGGCCCCGTGCTTCTAGCGTGGACTTTTTCGTCGACTAGGTGGTGAAGCTTTAGCATATACATACATCCGACGTTTACGCGTTCTTTGATCTTTGAGCCCGTGCGTCCGTCGTAAAGCTCGGTCTTGCCATCCATATCGATCTTAGCTAGTTCAAATAGTTTCATCAGCTCATCAACTCTAACGCCCTCAAATATAGGCGTGGCAATTTGACGCCGTTAGCCCAGTCTCTAGCGTAATCTAAAAAGCAACTCGTCGCTCATTTTTGCCTAGAGTCTTTTTAGCATCCATAACTTTGAGGCCGAGGCTATCTCGATCATTTTGGCTCGTAGCTCTTTTACCCACTCGCCTTTTTTTCTCTTGGAAAATTTGATTTATCTGCTCGCCTAAGCGGTAGCCGACAAGTCCCAAGTGGCTTTCTAAAATTTGGCCGATATTCATACGGCTAGGAACGCCCAGCGGGTTTAACACGATATCGACCGGCTGACCGCTCGGCAGATACGGCATATCAACCTCAGGAACGATGTTTGAAACAATACCCTTGTTTCCGTGGCGACCCGCCATCTTATCGCCCACCTTGAGCTTGCGCTTGGTTGCGATGTAGACTTTAACGAGCTTAACTACGCCGCTTGGCAAGATGTCGTCTTTTTCTAAAATTTCCATCTTCGCGTCATGCTCTTCTTTGAGCTTTTTTTCTTCTCGTTTTGGAAATGATTTTTATGTCGTCGTATGATTTTTTTGAACATCTTTTTGAAAAGCCTTTAACGATCGCGCTTAGAGTAAAGCGGTTGATGTTTTCAAACTCTTCTTTATCGATTTTCTCGCCTTTTTTTATAGGTTTTTTTGCCGATAGTTTGAGCAGAACTCAAAGGCGTTTTTGCAAAAGCAGAGCGCCCACTTTTTAGCATCTCTTCGCGGTCTAGCATCAAGAGTCTATCGTGGTGTTCTTTTTCAAAAGCCGCTTTTTTTCTTCTTCATAAACTTTATTTGAACGATTATCTTTTTCGTGGCCTTTTTTTGGTAAAATTTTAACATCTACGACGACACCTTCCATAGAAGCTGCAGCGTAAAGGGATTTATTTACCACGTGGCCGGCTTTTTTCTCCAAAAATCGCGCGAAGTAAGCGCTCCTCAGGCGTTGGCTTAACCTCGCCTTTTGGAGAAACCTTACCAACTAGGATCATGCCGGGTTTTACTTGCGTGCCGATTTTTATTATACCGCTATCATCAAGATGAAGTAGGTCTTCCTCTTTGATATTCGGAATATCCTTTGTGATCTCCTCAACGCCGTCTTTTAGCTCGCGCGCTTCGATTTCTTTTTTTCGTAAATATGCACGCTCGTAAATGCATCCTCCCGGATCATTTTTTTCGCTAATTACGATCGCGTCCTCGTAGTTGTAACCATTCCACGGCATGAAAGCTATAAGGGCGTTTTTTACCGATAGCCAGCTCGCCGCGCTCCATAGACGGACCGTCGGCGATGATCTGCCCGGCCGCTACGCTTTCGCCTTTTTTAACGATAGGATGCTGAGAGAAGGTCGTATTTTGGTTGGTTCTTAAGTTTTTCTCCATAGAGTAGTGATCGATATATGGACCCTGCCTCGTCTTCGCCAAGGATAAAGATGTTTTTTTATTGTCCACCTTTTCGACTACTCCAGCGCGTCTAGCCTTTATCGCCTCCCATGCGTCGCGCGCTACAGTACTCTCCATGCCGGTTCCAACGATAGGAGCGGACGAGCGAAGTAGCGGTACTGCTTGGCGCTGCATGTTTGATCCCATGAGGGGCACGGTTTGCGTCGTCATGCTCCAAAAAAACGGAATAAGCGATGCAGCAACACCGGCTATCATGCCGGAGCAAAGGTCGATTAGCTTAACGTCCTCACGTTTGGCTAGTATCATCTCGCCGTCTTGTCTGGCTTCGATCAAATCCTCTACTATATATCCGCTTTCGTCAAGCGCGGTAGAGGCCGGAGCGATAACTCAAATTTTTCCTCTTGAGTCGCCGTTAAATAAACGATCTCGTCGGTTACCTTGCCATCTACGACTTTTTTTATAAGGAGCCTCTACGAAGCCGAGGTTATTTACCTTCGCATAAGTAGAAAGCGTGTTGATAAGGCCGATGTTTTGACCTTCCGGAGTCTCTACTGGACAATTCTACCGTAGTGAGTCGGGTGAACGTCGCGCACTTCAAAGCCGGCCCCTATCTTTTAACAAGACCACCTTCGCCCAGCGCTGAAAGTCTGCGCTTATGCGTAACTTCGCTAAGCGGGTTGGTTTGATCCATAAACTGGCTCAACTGACCGCCGGTGAAAAATTCCATTATCGTCGTGGTTATCATTTTTGGATTAACCAAATCGTAAGGCATAATCTCTTCGGTATTACCCAGCGTCGTAAATTTATCCCTGATGGCTTTTTGCATTTTTACAAATCCCAGGTGAAGTTCGTTCGCCAAAAGCTCGCCGATAGAGCGGATACGACGGTTGCCGAGGTGATCGCGATCGTCTATATGTCCCTTGTCCGTTTTTTTGACCTTTATCAAATATTTTGCCGTTTTTATAATGTCTTCGTTGGTCAAAACCGTTACGTATTCAGGTACTTCAAGTGCTAGCTTGTGGTTCATTTTCATACGGCCAACACCAGTCAAATCATATCTTTCAGGATTAAAGAATAGATCATTTACGAAAGCGCGAGCAAGCATCTTTAACGACCGGCTCGCCAGGACGCATAACTTTATAAAATTCTTATCGCCGCAAGATCGTTTTCGTCATCAACATTTTCGGTTTGACGTAGTAGTTTGAGTGTCTCGTTATCGGCGATAAATGAATTTATGATAGCGTCGTCCACGCCAGCAGCCAAGTCGTTTGCAATTTCGATACTTTCTTGATCAGCCAGAAATTTTAACCAATTTATTTTCATCAAGCTGGGCAAGAGTATCATAAAGCACCCTCGCCACTGTTTTTGTCGATAACCGGGTGAGCTAAAAACCTATTTACCGAAAATTTCAGTCGGATACTCGACAAATTTCACTCCATCGGCAATAATCTTATCAGCCTTTCTCTTTGTAAGCCTTTTTGCCTGCCTCATGCAAAAACATTGCCTTCTTCGTCTTTTTATGTCGTATTCAACCCCTGCCCTGGTAATCATCTGGATTAAACGGCATCAAAAATTTGTTGTCTTTTTATAGTTAACGTTTGTATTGGATAAAAATAATTTAATAATATCTTGTTTTTTGTATCCAAGCGCCCTAAAAAAAGTATAGTTACAGGCACTTTTTCTGCGTTTGTTGATACGAACGTAAAAGTACATCTTTGGTATCATACTCAAAATACAGCCAGCTACCGCGGTCAGGAATAATTTGAGCCGTATAAATAAGCTTATTTACGACTGTAGGACTCTCTTCTTCTTTAAAGATAACGCCCGGACTTCTGTGAAGTTGATTAACCACGACACGCTCGACGCCGTTAATAATGAATGAAAATTCTATCTGTCATCAAAGGAATTTCACGAACGAGTACTTTCTTGTTCTTTTTATATCTTTTTATGCCGATCTTCTCGCCTGTTTTTTCATCTCTTTCGTGAACAATCAGCCTTATTTTTCATTTTTTAAATTTACAGAATAAGTAAGCCCACGCTCCATGCACTCTCTGATCGTATATTTTTGGCTTTTCCGATTTCAGAGCTTACGTATTCCAAGCTTAAGCGGTTTTGCGGATCATGTATAGGAAATATTGATTTAAAAACTTTTTCTATACCGCTTTCGCCTTGATTTTTATCTACGTTTAAAAATTGGTCAAAAACTCTTTTTTTGTAATTGTAGCAGGTTAGGAACATCTATCTCTTTGGCAACATTTGAAAAAAATCAACCCTAAGACGATTTCCTGAGTATAAACTATTTAGCATATTCTACCTCATGGTATAAGTTTGAAAGAAAGTAAATAACCGCACGTCTGCGGCATCTTTGTAAAAATTAAATAAGGAGGCGTCGCCTCCTTTGTAAAAATAAATGAAATTATTTAAGTTCGACTTTAGCGCCAGCTTCTTCAAGCTCTTTTTGGCTGCTTCAGCCTCGTCTTTACTAACGCCCTCTTTGATAACAGAAGGAGTTTGCTCGACTGCGTCTTTAGCCTCTTTTAAGACCAAGACCTGTAAGAGCGCGAACAACTTTAATAACGTTGATTTTTCTTGTCGCCGCCGTCAACTAGTACAACGTTAAATCTCTGTTTTCTCTTCAGCTGCATCGGTCTGCGCTGCTTGCTACTGCGCCGCCTGCTACCATTACCGGAGCAGACGCTTACGCCACTCTCTTCAAATTCTTTTTACTAGTTCGCTTTAGCTCTAATACTGAAAGATTAGAGATAAACTCTAATACGTCCTCTTTAGTAATTGCCATTTTTTTATCCTTTTTATATTATGCTGATTTTTTTCTTTTTTTCTTTAAGCGCATTTAGTCCAATAGTGAAATTTTGGATAGGCGCATTCCAAACTTGCAAAAGCATAGCAAGTAACTCGTCACGGCTAGGGCATCTTAGATAGAGCCTTGACCTTCTCGACGCTTGCAACTTCGCCGTCGATATGAGCGGTTTTGATTTTTGAATAGTTCGCTGTTGGTCTCTTCAAACTTAGCCGCAACCTTAGTGGCTGAAAGCTGATCGCCCCAGATAAAGATATTTTGTATCCTTCAAAAACCATACCAGACTTTTCAACGTTATTAAGAGCGATATTTTGCAAGAGTATTTTTTACAATTTGAACTTTTACGTTTTAAAAACTCTAGCCGCATCTCTTAATGCTTCAAGTTTTTTTAGTACTAAGACCGCGATAATCGCAAACTATAATCGCTTCATTTTTCTTTAAATTCAGCTTCAAGTTTACTGATTATTTCAGATTTTTCGTTTCTCGTCATCTAGTTTTTCTCCTTTCCGACTAGTGATTTCAAGCAGAGCGGCATAAAAGCACGATTAAGCAAAAGCCTCTGCTATCTCCAATCTAAGATAAAAATTATTAGCTAAATCAGCGTAGATCCATAAGCTCTTGAGCCTCAAGTAAAACAGAAGGGCTCATAGTTAATGATAAAGCAGCACTCTTAATATATCTACCTTTTGCTGCCGCAGGTTTTTTTGTCTATTTACCGCTTTGATAAGAGTTAAAAATATTATCGTTTAATTGCTCTTTTGAAAAAGCTAACTTTGCCTAGACCTGCATGTATATTTCCTTGCTTATCTACGCGGAAATTAACTTGACCGCTTTTTGCGTTATTAACCGCTTGAGCTACATCCATAGTAACTGTGCCAGTTTTTGGGTTTGGCATAAGACCTTTTGGTCCCCGAAAATTCGCCCTACTTTTACCAACTAGTCCCATTAAATTTGGAGTAGCGATAAGAACGTCGAAATTCATAATTCCCTTTTGAATATCCTCAACAAGCTCATCGCTACCGACTATATCAGCACCGGCAGCTTTTTGCTTCATCAGCTTTCGCGTCTTTTGCTATAACTGCTACACGAACGGTTTTTGCCAGTTCCTGCAGGAAGCACTACCGAGCCTCTAACCATTTGATCGGCATGTCTTGGATCGACGTTGAGTTTTAGTGCTATTTCGACCGTTTCGTCAAATTTAGCGCTTTTTAGTAATTTTACAGTATCAATAGCTTCTGCTAAAGAGTAGGTTTTAGTGGTATCAACTTTTTCAAGTAGCTTACCAAATCTTTTTGTAGTTTTTTGACATTAATCTCTCCGCATTTTTTTACATTTTATGCTTCCACATTGTCAAATTAAAATACACGCGCTAAAAAAATATTAACGCGTGTGCATAAATTCAACTTTATAAAAATCCTTATGTGGTAAAAGGATTAATCTACTACCGTAATTCCTATTGAGCGAGCCGAACCAGCAATGATTTTTAGCTGCTTGCTCTCTATCTTTAGTATTTAAGTCGGCAATTTTTTCTCAACTATTTCAAGCACCTGAGCTTTTGTGAGCTTGGCTACTTTATTTTTTTAACGGATTATCCGAACCTTTATCTATTCCTGCAGCTTTTTTTAATCAAATCCGTAGCAGGCGGTTGTTTTGTAATAAATGTAAAAGCTTCTATCAGCATAAACAGTGATAACGACCGGAACCCTGAAGCCAGCCATATCTTTTTGTTCTTTCATTAAATGCTTTTACAGAAATTCCCATAATATTAACGCCTTGCTGACCAAGAGCCGGACCTACCGGAGGACTTGGATTTGCTTTTTAGCAGCAATGTGTAATTTAATTTCGCCTATAACTTTTTTTAGCCATAAACTTCTCCTTATACTATTTTTCTCGACTTGTGAATATAAAAATTTCAACTGGGGTGCTTCTGCCAAATATTGAAACATTTAGCCTTAGCTTTCCGTGTATCATATCGTACTCTTCTACTATACCAGTAAAATTTGCGAAAGGTCCTTCCGTAATACGAACAATTTCTCCGTTATCAAAGAAAATTTTTGGTTTAGGAGCAGCTCGTTTTTGGACTTTTTCTAAAATTAAATTTATATCTTTTTCGCTTAACGGCGTAGGTTTTTTTGCTTCACCTATAAATCTACCGACTTTAGGGAAGAGACTGAATCTTGTGCCAAAGAGCTGTATCCAAATCAAGATGTGCAAAAAGCATATCCGGGATAAAGACTTCTTTCATTTATTTTTCTTGCCGTTTTTTTGATTTCTATTACATCTTCAGTAGGAACTATAATCTCTTTTAGTTGTTCTTCAATGTGATTATCTCTAACTACATTTTCAATAGCTCTTTTACGCTCATTTCGCTACCGGCATAAGTTTGAATCGCATACCATTTATGTGCCATGATTCAACCTTAAATCAGCTTTGAAAGAGAAAAAGACATAATTGCATCAACAAGAGCTAAAAAGTGAAACAATGGCTACTACAGCAAAAAAACTGTTATAAAAGCATTTCTTATTTGCTCTTTGAGCGGAAAAAAATTACCTTTCCGATTTCAGCGCGAGAAAGCTTTTATATAATTTATCATTTTTCCATTTTTAACCTTTTTGATGGCAGGGCAAGAGGGATTCGAACCCCCAACCATTGGATTTGGAATCCAGTGCTCTACCGTTGGAGCTATTGCCCTAAAAAGCCTTAGCTCTTTAACTTAACTTCTTTATGAATAGTATGTTTTTTTAGTCTTGGGCAATATTTTTTTAGTTCTAACTTTTCAGTCGTTGTCTTGCTATTTTTCACTGTGGTGTAATTTATATCACCTGATTCAGAACATTTAAGACCAACTTTTATTCTATTACCTTTTTGCCATAAATTCCCTTTCAAAAAGCGGAGAACAATCTCCGCCAAAAATTATAAATTAGTTTATGCTAGAATCTTAGAAACAACGCCTGAACCAACAGTTCTGCTGCCTTCGCGGATCGCAAAAGCGAGTACCTTCTTCAAGAGCAACTGGAGCAATAAGCTCAACGCTTATTTTTAGGTTGTCACCAGGCATAACCATCTCTGTTCCTCTGGAAGGGTGATAGAACCAGTAACATCAGTTGTTCTTACATAAAACTGTGGTCTATAGTTGTTAAAGAACGGAGTATGACGTCCGCCCTCTTCTTTTGTTAAGATATAAACCTCTCCCTCAAATTTAGTGTGAGGAGTAATTGACTTAGGTTTGCAAAGAACCATACCGCGCTCAACGTCTTCTTTTTTAGTGCCTCTTAGAAGAACACCTACGTTGTCGCCTGCTTCACCCTGATCCATCTCTTTTCTAAACATCTCAACGCCAGTAACTGTTGTTGTTTGTGTAGGTTTAATACCAACGATTTCTATAGTATCACCAACCTTAACAACACCTTTCTCAATTCTACCTGTTACAACTGTACCGCGACCAGAGATAGAGAAAACGTCCTCGATCGGCATCAAGAAGTCTTTGTCCGTTGCACGAACTGGAGTTGGGATATACTCGTCAACCCTAGCCATAAGCTCAAGAACTTTTGCAGACCATTCACCCTCTGTTCCAGCTTTAGCCTCATTAAGAGCCTGCAGAGCCGAGCCAGCTACGATTGGAGTATCGTCACCAGGAAAAATCATACTCGTTTAGAAGCTCGCGAATTTCCATTTCAACTAGTTCAAGAAGCTCAGCATCGTCAACCATATCAGCTTTGTTCATGAAAAACAACGATATATGGAACGCCTACTTGGCGAGATAGCAAGATGTGCTCTCTGGTTTGAGGCATTGGGCCGTCGGCAGCAGAAACAACTAGGATAGCACCATCCATTTGAGCCGCACCGGTAATCATGTTTTTTTAACATAGTCGGCGTGGCCTGGGCAGTCAACGTGTGCATAGTGGCGATTTTCAGTCTCATACTCAATGTGAGAAGTAGCGATGGTAATACCGCGCTCTTTCTCTTCTGGGGCGTTGTCGATATTATCATAGTCTTTTTAGCTCAGCAAGACCTTTTCTTGAAAGAACAGCAGAAATTGCAGCTGTCAAAGTTGTTTTACCATGGTCAACGTGACCAATAGTACCAATGTTTACGTGTGGCTTGTTACGTGAAAATTTCTTTTCTTTTGCCATCTCTTCCTCCGTAATGATATTTGCGTTTTCAAATTTATGCTTAATTTTTTTCTTCTCTAAAAATCCGTGGAGCTCATAGCGGGACTTGAACCCGCGACCTCTTCCTTACCAAGGAAGTGCTCTACCTCTGAGCCATATGAGCGTCAAACTCTTGGCGTTAGAGAATTTTTGAAAAAGCATAAACAACTAAATGAAATTAAAAAGGTGTGCCGTAGAAAATGTATAGAATCTAATATTTTTATCATCTTACAGCTCCCAGTTTAGTTCCAAAATCTGGAGCGGGAAACGGGGCTCGAACCCGCGACCCTCAGCTTGGAAGGCTGATGCTCTAGCCAACTGAGCTACTCCCGCGCGTAGCATGGTGGTGAGACGTGGATTCGAACCACGGAAGACATAGTCAGCAGATTTACAGTCTGCCCTCGTTGGCCACTTGAGTATCTCACCCTATTTAAAAAATAAATGCTTTGCAATGGTATTTCTGGTCAAACACTGTTATGAAATGGAGCTGGTGAACGGACTTGAACCGCCGACCCACTGCTTACAAGGCAGTAGCTCTACCAACTGAGCTACACCAGCATCCTTGATTTGTGAAAGTTGGATTATAGCCCAATTTCTTTTCAAAGTCAAGCTTTTTAAAATTTTTGAAAAATAAGGATAAAAAAATTAGAATTTAGCTGCACATGCAAGCTAAATTTTAGCCCATTGGTTCCGGAGCCTCTTTAAAAAAATAGGTCCGGCTTCTTTCTTAATCCTCGTTTTTTTAGGCATAGTTACGTCTTTTTTCTTCTACCGAGTTTTTTTAGGATCCGAGATACCTCTATCGTCGTTGTTTTCATTCTTTACTATCCCAGCGTACGCCTCTTTGTATCCTACGGATTTTATTTTATTAATTAAAATTTTAATTTTTTTCTCCACTTAGAGGCTGTGTTTTTTTATCGCGATGGCACGGTATCTACCAATTACCGCTAACGACCTTTTTCGACGCCCCTCAAGGTCGCCTACTTTTTTTCGACGGCTAATCGCGTGCTTTCTATTGCCTTTTTCGCTTACGTCGTCGCCAAAAGCGCTCACAAAAAAATATGATATTCGTCGTTTTGCAAGCAAGGCGCCAAAAAGCATCAAAATAACGAATATCACCTTTTTCACGAAATTTCCTTAGGATATTTATCACATTTACAGTATCGACCGACCGTCTTATCATTATACAACAAAAAAAGTATAAACTTACCGTCAAACTCTATCCAAGCACCCTTGCGATTAACTCTATCGGGTTCTCAAATTTTACGTCAGAACCGCTGATGTGTAGTGCATTTGAAATCTGCATTTTACAGGCGCTACACTCCGCGCTTACGATTTTTGCGCCCGAGTTTTTTTATCATCTCGGATTTTTCTTTTGTCCGGCCGCGCGGCTTAGATGATATTTTTTTCAGATTGCATCGTCACGCCGCCAAAAACCGCAACACTCGTTTGGATCTTCCATTTCGATCATTTCATAGTTTTGAGCGAGCAGTTTGCGAGGCTCTTTCAATACGCCTTGCATTTTTTTCTGGCGTGACAAGGGTCATGATAGGTCACGGAGGTAGAAATTTCTGCCTTTTTTTAGCCAAAAATTTCAGCCAATTTGTAAATTTCTCAAAATATTCCGTCGCTAAAAATATCTTTTTGCTTACAGCTTTCGCGCGCTCTCGCCAATGCTCATCATCATGAAAAAAAGTGCTCGTAGTCGATCTTTATCATCGCCGAACAAGTAGCCTCGGGCACGATGATGGCGTCTAGCTCGCCCTAGCATTTTTTTCCAAAAATACTCGATATTTCGCTTTGCCAAAACCTCGACCGTCGCAAAAATCCCCCGTAAAATACGCCGGCGCACCGCAACAGGCCTGCTTTTTTTCATCAAATTCAAATTTAACCCAAGCTCGCGAGCTATCTTAACCAGAGCCTCGCCGATGCCCGTATACGCGTAGTTTCCCATACACCCGATGAAAACGCCGATGGTTTTATCGCCGCCGTTATCTATAAACTCTGCGTGCGAGTTTAAAAAGCTCTTTTTGCTAGCGGTTGGCAAAAGACGTTCTTTTTCACCATCGGCAGGCTAAATCTCGGGCTCATCGCACCTTCGCGGATCTTAAACGCACAGCTTTGAAAACACGTAGCCCAAACTCGCACAAAAGTCCATTACAGCGCGGTGGCGAAGCAACCAAAAAACGCCTTTTTATACCACGCGATGCCAAATTCTCCGCGATATCGCGGCGGACATTTTCTATCGCCGTATCCACGCGCAAGGAGTTTGGACAGACCTCGACGCAGCTGGTGCATAAAAAAACAGCTCTCAAAGATATTTTTTTCGCACTTTTATCAAGCTTTTAGCTCGCCGCGCTCATAGGCTCCCACGAGATCCAAAAAAACCGCGCGGAGAGGTCGTCTCGTCGGAGTTTATCTTGTGGATCGTGCAGACTTGGATACATTTGCCGCATTTTACGCATTTATCTGAAATTTCGCTCAAAGTTTAAACATGTCCGCCCATCAAACCGTTTTTTGAAAATCGGCGTAAATTTTTCAGGTATTTTTCAAATACGCGTCAAAACACATCGCGATATTTCGGATGATCAGCGTGCCTGTCTCGTTTACGCTGATTTTTTTCAGGAGTTACGGTTACGAATTCGCTCAAATTTTCAAGCTCCACCAAATCATCTTTAAAATACTCAGAAATTTGATGTCAAATTTAGCCTCGACCGCCTTAATATCAAGCGCAAAGTTGCTCATCAGGCTCATTATCACAGCTTTTCTGATTAGATCATCGCCAGTTAGATAAATGCCCTTGCAATACGGCAAAACGCCGCTATCTAGGGCTTTTTTCGTATTCGTCCATGTCTTTGAAATTTTGCGCGTAGTATCTTTGCCCTTCGCCGATGCTAGTTAGTCCGATGCCGATGAGATCGGCTCCGCCCTTGGTCGTGTAACCTTGGAAGTTACGATGAAGCGTGCCGTTAGCAAGCGCGCCAAAAAGCTCGTCGCCAGGCTTTGCAAAGTGATCCATACCGATCATTTTGTAGCCGTTTTTTGATAAAAAAACTCGGCCGTGTATTTTTAAAATTTCAAGCTTGGTTTTAGGGCTAGGCAGCGTCGCTTCGTCAAATTTACGCATAGATTTTTTTATCCACGGCACGTGCGCGTAGTTAAACACCGCCAGGCGGTCGGGAGACAGCGTCAGAGCCTTATCCAGCGTCGCTTTAAAACTCTCTAGCGTCTGATACGGCAGGGCCGTAGATCAGGTCCATATTTATCGAGTTTATGCCCTTGGCGCGCGCCATATCCACAGCGTTTTTTTGGTGATCTCGTAGGGCTGGATGCGGTGGATCTCTTTTTGTACGCGCTCATCAAAGTCCTGCACGCCGTAGCTGATACGGTTAAAGCCGTGAGAAACGAGCACATCAAGCTGCTCGCGAGTTAAAAATCTCGGATCGATTTCGCAGCTGATTTCAGCCTCGGGCGAGAAGTTTTTAAATTTAGCCTTTATCATTTTGATGATTTCATCTAGCTGATCCGCGCCGTAGAATGTCGGAGTGCCACCGCCAAAGTGCATTTGCAGCACAGGCGCGCTCGTATCGAGGTTTGCCGCTAGCAGATCAAGCTCTTTTTGCAGATACTCCATGTACCGCGTTTTGCGGTCTTCCTTACTCGTATAGATCACGTTGCAACCGCAAAAATAACAGGCGCTGCGGCAAAACGGCAGGTGCAAATAAAGCGAAAGCGGGCGCGAGGCGTCGCGTTTTTTTAGCTCCCGCAGGTAGTCTTCGTAGCTAAATTTATCGCTAAACTCGGGCGCGGTCGGATAGCTCGTGTAGCGCGGTCCCGGGCGCGAATACTTCACGTAAGCGTCAAAATCTATCATAGCGTTTTATTCCTCGCGTTTTTCATTCAGTCTGCATATCGACGAACAAATTTGGATACTGCTTTTTGATACCCTTTACCAGTTTTTCCAAATTTACGTCGATGCTTTTTTTGTTTTTATTTTTGCGGCGATCTTGCGTATCTCGTCCATCGCCACGACCCAAACGTCGGCGAAGTCTATCGGCACGTTCTGCCAGATCATCTTTTTCAAGCCTTAGCTCAAAATTTTCCTTTTTGGACGTTGCGGTAGGCTTCGACGAGTTGCGAGAGCGATTTTTAACGAAACCATCGTGTGTAATTTTCGATTTTCGTCAATGCCAAACCATGGCTCCACTCCGTCCCACGAGCCGCTTTTTAGGCTGAGGCTCATTTGATTAGGATCGCTCGTCGGAACGATCTCAAATATCGTTTTTCGCCCTCTTTTTATCCCAAGCTCGCCCGAAATTTCGTCGATTTTTCGTATGTTTTTTTGTAGATTTTTCTTTCATTTATTTCCTTAACTTACCCGTTTCGCTGCCTATCCAGCCAAACCATCACGCCTTTTTGCGCGTGCAATCTATTTTCCGCCTCAGCAAAAATCTCATCCGCATGCGCCTCAAACACGCCTTCGCTCACCTCGTATCCGCGGTAAGCCGGCAAGCAGTGTAAAAATATCGCTCGGGGCGCAGCTAATTTCATCAAATTTTCATCCACGCAAAAACCCGCGAAGTCTTTTTAAGCGCTTTTTCTTTTTTCCGCTTCTTGTCCCATAGATACCCAGGTGTCGGTCGTAACGACGTTAGCGCCCAAGACGGCTTCTTTTTACGTCATGAGTTAGATAAATTTTAGCTCCCGAAATTTGAGCGTTTTTCATCGCTAAATTTACGACGTCGGCGTCCGGCTCGTAGCCCTTTGGCGTAGCGATCCTTAGCTCAAAGCCTAGCTTGCTAGCTAGCATCAGCCACGAGTGCGCCATGTTGTTGCCGTCGCCCACGAACGCCGCTTTTATCTCGTCTATTTTTAGCCCGCATTCGACCGCCGTCATGAGATCGGCCATCAGCTGCGCGGGATGAAATTTATCGCTAAGGCCGTTTATCACGGGTACGCGGCTAAATTTGGCGAATTCCTCAAGCGTCTCGTGGCGATTAACGCGAGCCATGATGAGATCGCACATTCGCGAGATTACGCGCGCGGTGTCTTTTATCGGTTCGCCGCGCCCGATCTGGATGTCGCTCGAGCTGAGAAACAACGCGTGCCCGCCTAGCTCGTTCATCCCAACATCAAAGCTCACACGCGTTCTAGTCGAGCTTTTTCTCAAATATCATCGCTAATTTTTGATCTTTTTAGATACGGCTTAAAATCTCGCGCCTTTGCCTCTTTTTTTATCTGCAAACCCAAATTTAGTACATTTCTATGATTTCGTCTTTACTAAAATCGTTTAACGTTAAAAAGTGCCGCATTTTGCCCCCTTAAATTCCCAAATTTTACCCATAAAATCTACAAGACGAAGTATCGCAAGATATATTTGCTTGTTTTGAAGTAAATCTCGTCCCAAGATAAGGCACGTAGCCTATCGCAGGGGCGAATGTGCGAAATCAAGCAAAGATACTCGCGAGACAAGCCGCTATTTTTCTTAGTAAAGCGGCGGCTCTTTAGCATGATAGCTGATTATCAAATCCGCCCCTGCCCTCTTAAACCCGACTAGCGTCTCCATCATCACGCGCTCGTAGTCGATGACGCCCGCAATTGCTGCGGCTTTTAGCATGGCGTATTCGCCGCTCACGTTATACGCGCAGATCGGCAGTCTCGTAGCCTCGCGCAGATCGCGGATGACGTCTAGATACGCAAGAGCTGGCTTTACCATCAAGATATCGGCCCCCTGCGCCTCGTCTTCTAGGGCTCTCGCTCACGGCTTCTAGGCGGTTTGCGGGATCCATTTGGTAGCTTTTTCTATCACCAAAACTTGGCGCGCTTTCGGCTACGTCGCGAAACGGACCATAGTACGCCGAAGCAGATTGGTCGAATACGACATAATCGGCAAAGTACCATATCCGTTCGCATCCAGCGCTCCGCGCAAGGTAGCGATGATGCCGTCCATCATGCCGCTTGGAGCGATCATATCGGCTCCGTTCCTAGCGTGGATCAGCGCTTGTTTAGCAGAGATCTCCAGAGTCGCGTCGTTATCGACGGTCTGGTGGACGTGGTCTAGGATGCCGCAGTGACCGTGATCGGTGTACTCGCAAAAGCAAAGATCTGTTATCAAGACCAGATCAGGAATTTATCCTTTATCGCTCGCAGCGCGGTCGCTATGATGCCATCATCGCTCAGAGCGTCGCTGCCTACGCTATCTTTTAGGCTAGGGATTCCAAATAAAAATAACCGCTTTTTATGCCCTAAATTTCGCACGATTTCGCACTCTTTTTAAAATTTCGTCCAAACTCATCTGAAAGACGCCCGGCATCGAGCTTATCTCTTTTTTTATACCTTTGCCCTCGACGACGAAAAAGCGGGTAGATAAAAATCGCTCGCGCAAACGCTAGTTTCGCGCACCATCTCTCTGATTGCAGGATTTATCCTGAGTCTTCTAAAAACGTTTAAACATAATTTTTCCTTTTTACTTCGCTACAATTTACGCTTAGTGTAACATAATAGGAGTTAAAATTTTATGAATATCGAGCTTTCAAATACGGCAAATTTACCCTCTCGTTTCGGGATATTTGAGATAAAGGCATTTAAGGAGGGCGAGAAAGAACATTTAGCGATTTACAAAAAAACCTTTCGGCGAGGTCGTAAACGTCCGCATCCACTCCGAGTGTCTAACTGGCGATGCGATCGGTAGCCCTAAAGTGCGACTGCCGCGACCAGCTGGAAGCCAGCCTAAAAATACATCGAAAAGTACGGCGGCATGGTGATCTATCTGCGCCAAGAGGGGCGAAATATCGGCCTGCTAAACAAAGTAAACGCCTACCATCTGCAAGATCAGGGCCTTGACACCATCGAGGCAAACCACCAGCTAGGGTTTTAAGGCCGACGAGCGCACGTATGAGATAGTTGATTTTATATTAAAAACACTTCGGTATCGAAAAGATAAATTGCTAACCAATAACCCAAAAAAACTGTCCGGGCTAAAATGCGTGCAAATCGTCTCTCGCGTGCCGATCGTCATCCATGCGAACAGATTTAACGAAAACTATCTGCGCGTGAAAAAAAGAGCAGATGGGGCATATGTTAGATGAAAAATTGACCTGCCGAGGGATTTTAGCGCGCAAACGGCGAAATGTAGCGAGATTTTTGGCTACGTTTAACCGCGTGCACAGCCTCACCAACTATAAAAAAATTTAAACGAGCAGATCGCCGATAGCATAGCTCCGCTTGAAATTTTTCCCCGCAAATTTGGGGCGCCAAAACGGCGATTGATGTGGGCAGTGGAGCAGGCTTTCCAGCAATATTTCTCGCGATGATTTTTAAGGGAGTGCGAGTGGCATCTCTTTGAGCCCAGCCCGAAAAAAATCGGCGTTTCTAAGCTACGTCAAGGCCGAGCTCAAATTTAGCAAAACGTCCGCGTAAAATCTTGCAAAATCGAGGATGGCGAACCCTTTGCGGCGCAGCTAATCACGAGCCGCGCGCTAATGAAAACAAAAAGATTTGCTTGGGATTTGCGACGGTTTTTTTGACACGCAAACTCAATTTTTACTTTACAAAGGAAGCAGCGTGCAAAAGCGAGCTAGACGGGCTCAAAGCTCAAATTTACGGGCGCGGCAACCGAAATTACGTACTTATAAAGGGCGGCGATGTTATTTTAGAAATTTTAGCTTTCTTGGCGGTTTTAATCGCGATTTATTTGATATTTTTTTAAAACCCGCGTAAAAAAAGAGGCGTAAAAGGCGGTGCAAAAAAAGAGGACAAAGAGGCCCGAAAATTTCGTCGAATGCAAACAATGCGGCACCTTTTATAGAAGCCAAAAACGCCGTAATAAGCGGCGGCGGGTATATATGTGAGGACTGCATAAAGGATAAAAAAAATGAAACTAATCGGCCACGAGCTAGTGCCCTATGAGCCGCTGTTTTGGCGCGAGAATGCCCAGCAGATCGAAGCGGGCAAGCAAAATTTATTTAAATTTGACGCAGCTACGATAAAGCGCGCACAGGAGCTCGGCGCCCAGTTTTGCGTCGAAGCGGAAAATCTAAACGAAATCATCGTCGCAAACGCGGCCGGAGCGAATGTATCGTCGTGCCTCGCGAGCTTGCCGGCAAAGCGGCAAAACTGGCGCAGGACTATCTATTTGACGCTCAAATTTGCGTTATCATAGAGAGCCAAAACGAGCTAGCCGCGCTTAGCGAGACTGGCGCGGACGCCGCGGTATTTAAAACCGCCATAATAGGCAAGGATAAACGGTGATGAAAATTTCCGCCACTATATCTAAAAATTTTTAGAGGATCTCGAGGGCGAGGAGTGCTTAGACGTTTTTAACGAATCTGGCGCTGGCGCTTATCTATACGGGCGCGCAGCTCTAGCCGAGCGAAACGAAACCTACGAAGTAGCGCTTTACGAGCCAACTTTTCATATGATAGGTCAAGACGGCGACCTTGGATTTTTTTCATAAAATTAAACTCGGACGATGCGATTTATCTAAACGATCTAGGCGCGCTAGGATCGGCTCCGATGCGCCTAGCTGAGCGAGATATTTTTGCCCTCATAGAAAAAAAATAAAAAGAGGGCGGCGAGATATTTTTGTGTAATTTTACGAGTAAAGGAAACAAATGGAACTTTTTAAAAACCGCATTTTTTTGATGACCGTGCTGATGCTGCTTTTTGTAGCAGTCGGCGGCGCTATAGGCGGCACGAGCGGTATGCTGGTCGCGTTTGTAATAGCGCTTGGGATGAATTTCTTTTCATACTTTTTTTCTCTGACACGCTCGTGCTCAAGCACTACCGAGCCGTACCCGTGGACGAGGCACACGCGACGGGACTTTATCAGATCGTACGCGAGCTTTGCGCGAAGGCAAACGTTGCCGATGCCAAAGATCTACATCATCCCAGAAGCCGTACCAAACGCATTCGCCACAGGTCGCAACCCTAGCCACGCCGCAGTAGCCGTGACCGAGGGCCTGCTAAATATACTAAACAAAGACGAGATCGAGGGCGTGCTAGCTCACGAGCTAAGCCACGTGCGCCACTACGACATCCCTAACGGGCTCTATCGCGGCGGTTTTTGCTGGCGCGATCGCGATACTGGCAGATTTCTGCACAGTTTGGCGCGGCGAATCGTGAAGGCAAGCAAAATCCCTTGATGCTAATCGCTCTAGCCGTCATCATGCCGCTAGCAGCCACGATCATACGCATGGCGATATCGCGGGCGCGGGAGTTTGAGGCCGACAGGGGCGCAGCGATGATAACTGGCAAGCCCCAGCACCTAGCAGGCGCACTGCGCAAACTCGAGGACTACGCGCGCGGACGCGTGATGGCAAACGCCGACGAACAAAGCGCGCATATGTTTATCGTTAATCCATTTAGCGGCGTAAAAAGCGCGCTGGGTTCGCTATTTCGCACGCACCCAAGCACCCAAGATCGTATCGCCGCGCTAGAAAAAAATTACGCTCGCAACTAGATGGCGAAAACGGTGTGAAAGAGTATTTTAGAAAGTAAATTTGGCGGGTGAATTTAAGCCCTCGTTTCGCCGTCAAATTTAAGCGAAACGGCTTGGCTTTGGGCGTTAAATTTGACGCCAAATTTAACCCTGCGGCGCGTCAAATTTGACCGCACGCATAAAAAGTAAATTATCAAAAAGGCAAAATATGAAAAATAGCCGTAAACGGCACGAGCGGATTTATCGGCGGCGAGCTTTTGCAGATTTTTTTAGAGCCGAAGGTCACGAGGTCGTAGCCATACCGCGAGCTGTCTACGCCGATAAAGACGCACTCAAAAGACCTCGCTGGCGGCTGTGATGCGGTTACTACATTTAGCAGGCGCTTCTATCGCGGCCAGATGGAGCGAGGCGTATAAAAACGCCTTCGCACAAGCAGGATAGAGACGACGCGCACGCTGGCAGGCGCGATAAACGAGCTAGAAAATCCGCCATTTTTTTCATCAGCGCTTCGGCCGTGGGTATCTACGAAAACGGCATTGATCACGACGAGAGCTCGGTCAAATTTGACCGCGGATTTTTAGGCGAGCTGGCATGCGAGTGGGAGAGCGAGGCCGCTAAAGCACGGACGCAAACGGCGATATTTCGCCTAGGCGTGGTGCTGGGGCGAGGCGGCGCACTAGCTAAGATGTTGCCGGCATTTAGGCTCGGTCTTGGCGGAAAGCTCGGTAGCGGCGAGCAGGCGTTTTGCTGGATTCATATCACTGATTTGCTAGAGGCGTTTAAAGTTTACCTTACAAAACCGTCAAAGCGGCGTTTTTAATCTCGTTTCGCCGCAACCTAGCGCAAACGGCGATTTACTCAAATTTTAGGCGAAGTTTTGGGGCGACCGACGTTTTTTTAAAGTGCCCTAAATTGCGTTCAAATTGATGCTGGGTGAGGGATCCGTCGTGCTGCTTGAGGGTGCGAAAGTTTATCCCAAAAGCCTTAATGGAGAGCGGATTTAGCTTTTAATGTAGCGATCTAAAAAAACTGCGCTTCGGGATATTTTTGAAGTAAATTAATCAATCTTTTAAAACTTTAAATTTAAACTTTGCAACACTTTTTTTATCAATTTAATATTTTACGCTAGGACTAAAATTGCAGACCTCTCGCACATACCGCAATAATTACGGCTTACGATACGACCAAATCAAGCTAAGCAATTAAAAGGATATTTTTGGCGTCTGATATGCCGTCGTAAAAAGCGGTGAAATATAAAAGTTTTTAGTGTATATTTGGGGTTTTAGGGTTATTAAATTTAACCCCATCTGCGGTTTATGCTAGGCGAGAGCTTAGTCAAAACATCATAACTGATCGTGCCGAAAAAATCAGCCCAAACGCGCGCATCGTCAAATACGCAAATTTTATCGCCGACGTCTTCGCAGCAAAAACTATCCATCGACATTTTGCCAAGCAGTCGCTGTCCGCCCGCCGTCTTTAGCTCACCCTCGCCCGTGTATCGCAGCAGTCCGTCGCCGTAGCCCAGGTCGTAAACAGCGATTTTTCATATCCTCGCTTGCGCAAAAATTGAGCGCCGTAGCCCGCGCATTGTCCTTTTTTTAGCACTCTGCCGCTAACCTTATGTGCCCAGAGCGACGCCACGCGCTTTAGCTCCAAACTCTCGTCAAACTGCGCGTATCCGTAGGCTGCGATACCCACGCGCACGCACTCGTCCGCTAGCTCGCCAAAGCGCTCGGTTGCGGCAGAGTTGTGCGAGTGAAAGGTCAAACTCGATCCGTCGCAAATTGCGCGCACTACGGCTTTTTGCCGCGGCGAAATTTTGCCTCTGTACAAAATAATCTCCGCTAAGCTCCTCGGCGCTTCTAAAATGCGTAAATGCACCGCAAATTTGCAGTCCGTGCGTCAAGGCCGCCTCGCACGCCGCCCGTACCTCATCTATCGCCACGCCGTTTCGGTGCATGAGCGTATCGACGGCGATATGCACGCGCACGCCTTTTTTTAAGTTTAGCAATCAGCGAAATGTCGTTTACCGCGTAGATAAATCGCTCGCTCTCGCCGCCGTGCGGGATATGCGAAAGGATGAGGATGTGCTCGAAAAAGGGCTCCAGCTCGCACGCCTCGATTTCATTTTTTTGACTGCGCAAAATGTGATGCCGTAGCTCGCCGCCTCACGCCCCACAAGCGCCGCTCCGTGCCCGTAGGCATTGTCTTTTAGCACCAAAATCACGCGATCTTTGCCGCCGGCTTTGGCGCAAATTTAGTTAGATTATGGATGTAGGCGGATCTGTTTAAAACGAGTTCAGACATTGAATTTACGCCAAACGCCTCATAAACATTAGGAAGCAGCTTCCTAATACTATAATCGTAAGAGTGAAATTGAGCGTAAAGCGCCTTTAGATCGGCCTCTTTAACCGCCGCAAAGTCAAACACGTCCGTGCCCGCAACCTTTGGCACTTGGCGGTCTAGCTCGGCGAAAAAAACTCGCCCCTCGCCTTTTAAAATTTTCCTCAATTTGAGCCTTTACTATTTCGCTTTTTTTCTTGCATTTACTTCTCCGTTAGAAATTTCTAATTTATCTTTATCTAGCCGCACGTAGAGCTCTTTTTGCCCCTTAAATTCGTGACTCGGCGCAGCATAATCCTCGTCAAAAAAACCACTCTAAAAAGATTTTTGCCCTTTTATGTTTGGATACGGCGTCACGCTGAAATTTGAAGCTTTTTATGCTCTTTTTCGTTTAGCGCAAAAAATTCTCTTTTTATTTTCGGCAATCGGCTCTCGTTAGCGCGTTTTTTTGCCGTCTATTTTTACAATTCGTCCGCGTAAAAGCCGAGGTAAATCTTTAGTCTCGTTATCTCGCCACGCCTGCAACCACTCGTGCAGATGCGCCAGAACGCGCGCTACGTCATCTTTGCTAGCGTCCACTTTCTGGCTTTCGCTGATTATCACGACGCCCTCGCTGCCGATTAGTTGGCCACTCTACTAGAGCTTCGTTGTTAAACGCCACGCAGCCGCGCGTTTTTACTTCGTCCTCACGCTTGCCTTTCATCGGCAGACCGTGTATCCAGATACCTCCGCCTGTTTTTTTGTGCGGCTTTGTCGTGAGCGTTCGGGTATGATAGCGACATAGCAAGCGGCCCGTAAAACGGGTCCGGCGGAGCAAATTTGTCCGTGACATCGTAAACTCCGACCGGCGTTTTTTTAGGTCGCCTTCTTTAAATTTATCCCCGTTTTTTTGCCCGTTATCACGCTTTGCGAGAAAATTTCCTCCAGCGCTCCGCCTGCATACTCGAAGCTTTTCAGTGTCTTTTTTTGATTTATTTACGACGATGATTTTTAGTCTTAGCCTCGTAGTAGCCGTATCTGACGTCAGCTGCGCCTAGCTTTTTTTAGCCAGTATTTAGCTCCCGTCAATTTGCGTCCGTCGGTACTTCGGCGAGTAAAATTTGAGAAAAAAGCATAAAAAAATAAGTAAGCCGAGTAGTTTTTTTCAGTAATTTTTTCCTAACGTTGCGTATTTTTCGTAATAAAGGCCAGAATTATATTACATTTTCTCTTAAAAATTTTAAAAAGCTTTTTATTTTTGTGTTACAATAGCGAATATCAAATTCTACATAAAAGGATACAAAAAAATGAAAAGCAAATTTTTAGCTTTATCTCTAGTAGTCGCCTCTTTGGGCTTTGCAAACGCCGCAGATATCGAGATCGTTGATATCTACGCCAAGGCTACTCCTCCAGGCGCTAAAAAAACACGGCTCTGTTTTTTTCGACATCAAAAAAATAACACAGATAAGCCAGTAAAACTAGTCGGCGCTAGCTCTCCGGCGGCTGCTACGGGCGAGATACATACGCACAAAGAAGTAGACGGCATGAAAAATGGTACAAATAGAAAACATCGAAGTACCTGCGATGGGCGAGGCGAATTAAAGCCTGGCGGTCTGCACGTAATGCTAATGGGCATCAAAGCTCCGATCAAAGAGGGCGACAAACTAGATGCTACGCTAGAGTTTGACAATGGACAAAAACTCGAGCTAAAAGACATCGTCGCAAAGCCGGTCGTAGCTAAAAAAGACGGCGAACACGGACACGATCACGGCGGACACCACAAACATTAATGAAAAAGTTTCTCATTATTTTAGTCCTGTTAGTCGGCGTTTTGGGCACCTCGGCGTACCTGTTTTTTTAAACCGAAAGCGCAAGAGGACTTTTTGAGCGCAGAGGACGTGGGGGCAAATTTAACCCCGCTTCCTTGCGATATGAACGCCGAGCACTCCTGCGGCGTAGAGTTTCGCGGCAAGACGGTTAAATTTAGCCTCTCGCCAAAGCCCGTTTACACGATGCAGCCGACGATCGTGCGTATCGAGGGGCTAGAAGGGTTCAAAACCCGAGCCTTGAGATCCACGGCGTAAATATGGATATGGGCGTAATCAAGGCTGAAGTCGAAAAACGCGACAACGCCTACGTCTCAAACGTCGTGCTAAGCGCATGCCTGATAAACATCATGAGGTACCGTTTCGAGGTGCTAGAAAACGGTAAAAAGCGGACTTTATATAGATTTCGACTTGCATCAATAGATGCAAAATTTCACTAGAAAGGGCGGATGATGAAAAAAAGCTTCTTATCGTAGTTATACTGTTTTTAACGGTTCTTGGCGTAGGTTATCTCGCATTTTACTCAAACAAATACGCTCTTACCGGCCAAAGCGCAAACGGCGCGGTGAGTCTAAAGAGCTTTGAAGGCAAAAATAAGGTTATTTACTTTGGCTACACCACCTGCCCCGACGTCTGTCCTGCGACTCTGGGTATCCTTTCGGGCGTTTTAAACGAAATTAAACGAGACGATATCGTCGTGATTTTTCGTCACTCTCGATCCGGAGCGCGACGAACCTAAAAACGTCGACGAGTACGCGAAGTATTTTTTTATCCGAATTCTTACGGTATAGTATTAGACGATCTACCTAAGGTTGCCAAAAGCTACGGCGTGAAGTATCAAAAGGTGCTGCTTGAAAAATCGGTCATGGGGTACTCCGTCGCTCATAGCTCCTCGCTATACGTACTAGATAAAAACGATAAATTCGTCGCCGAGATCTCCAATCTAACGGCGCAAAGCATCAAGAAAACGCTGGAAAATCTGAAATAATAACAACTTTATTATTTAGTTGTTATGAGTGTTACGTTATAACACAGAAATATTTTTTTATGCTCAATTATTACTGATATTGATTTAAATCAATACACTTTAAGCCTTCCGGTTGTATAGTTTCTTTAACGGAAATTTAAAAACTCGGAAGTCATCCATGAAGATTATAGCGCTCGTATGCGCTCTGTTTATTTTTCTCCTTCGCAAACGATGTTAGCGCTACGGCTAGCATCGACGTAAAAAGCTGCGCGTATAGCGAGCAGAACAAAACCCTAGCCGTCTATGATGCCAAAAATTCGCTAAATATACTTAATCAAAAAGATCTAAAAAAACCATAAACAAATTTGACTTTAAAACAGACGAGATAACCTCGCTAGCCTTTGATGGCGCAAATTATATGCAGGATTTTCAAGCGGCGAGATAGCTAAATTAGCGATAATTTTAGCTCTTTTGCCGGCATACTAAATCTTTCAAATTTGAAGCCTTGATGCGCAGGTAACGCACCTTCACGTCGCAAACGGCAAAATTTACGCGGTCGCCGGCAAAAATGCCTTTATCTCTTACGATCTTGCGTCAAAAAAAGCTGATGCGCGCGGATCTTAACGGCGCATACTGTATCGCAACCCTGTCAGATTTCTAAACAGTACTGCGCTGATAACTAGCTGGGATAGATCGGTTTTTAGCGTAAATTGAAGCACCATGAAGGCAAAAAAACCCTAGGCAAGTTAAAATCCGTAGCTCTGAGCGCGGCGGAGATAAACTCGGGCGTGATTTTTCGGACTTGCTAGCGGCGAGATAGCTAGTCTCGACTGACGCCGAAGCACATTGACGCAAACAAACGGCAAAGACAACGCTAGCTCAAATTTGACTGCCGTCAAAAACGCGCAAAAACAAAGCGGATTTAAATTTGACTAGCGGCAAAGCAAACGCAAATTGACGGACGCAGAAATTCAAACTTACAAAATCTCAAATTCGCGCGTTAAAAGCCTACTGGTCGTGCAGGATAAAGTTTATATCGGGCTTGGAAACGGCGAGATTTTACGAAGCGACGCGGAGTTTAAACAGATAGAAAAAAATAGGCAAAAAAACTCTGACGCCGTGATAAAAAATTTTCTAACGACGAAGATAGCGTCATAGCCGTTAGCATAAACGGCGAGATCCAAATTACAAGAAAAAAATCTTAGGAAAGGAGATTTTCAATGAACAAACTACTTAGTTGCGGTATCGTTGCGGCTGCGGGCCTCGCGTTTTTCCGTTAGCAGTGCGTGTGCATCGGATAGCGACCTACAAGCTATCATGAAAGCGCGCGGACTAACGGAAAAAGACGTCCTAGCGGCTGCTAAAACATATCAGCCAAGCGGTAAAAAAAGACGACTATATCGTCTTTTTCCTCAGGAGGCCAAAAGCGGACAGGTGATGGTTTACGGCGTACCTTCGATGAGGATTTACAGATTTATCGGCGTCTTTACGCCCGAGCCTTAGCAGGGATACGGCTTTGATGAGGAGTCTAAGGCTATCCTAAAAAGCGGCGCGATTAGAGGCAAGGAACTTTCGTGGGGCGACACTCACCATCCTGCATTAACCGAGAAAAACGGCGAATACGTCGGCGATTATCTTTTCATCAACGACAAGGCCAACCCTCGCATCGCGGTGATAAATTTACACGATTTCGAGACGACTCAGATCGTGGTTAACCCTATCATGAAAAAGCGAACACGGCGGTAGCTTTATCACTCAAACAGCGAATACGTCATCGAAGCGGCGCAATACGCGGCTCCGCTGAGATAACGGCTACCACTCGATGGACGAGTACGAAGCGGTTTTCCGTGGCGCTGTAACGTTTTGGAAATTTGACTATCCAAAAGGCAAGATAGACGAGAAAGCTTCCTTCTCGCTCGAACTTCCTCCGTACTGGCAGGACCTAAGCGACGCCGGTAAGGGCGAGAGCTTCGGCTGGGCGTTTACAAACTCGATAAACTCCGAGATGTATACGGGCGGTATCGAAAAAGGCTTACCTCCGTTTGAAGCGGGCGCGAGCAGAAACGACACAGACTATTTGCACGTTTATAACTGGCAAATTTTAGAAAAACTAGCTCAGGATAAGAAAAACTACATGGAGATAAACGGCCATAGAGTAGTTACCTTAGACGCCGCGGTTAAAAGCCGGCGCGCTATTTTTTGATCCCTGAGCCAAAAGAGCCCCGCACGGCGTAGACGTCACTCCTGACGGCCGCTACATCGTTATCGGTGGTAAGCTAGATACTCATGCGACGGTTTATGATTTTTAAAAAGATCAAAAAAACCTAATCGATAAAAAAAGAGTTTGCCGGCACCGATCCGTACGGTATCCCAGTGCTTGATATGGCAAAGAGCTTGCAAGGACAAGTGGAACTTGGCCTTGGACCTCTGCACAACTCTTTTGACGAAAAAGACGGCATCATCTACACCTCTCTTTACGTCGATAGCCAGATCGTGAAATGGGACTATAAAAATTTAAAAGTTCTAGATAGGATCAATGTCCACTACAACATCGGACACCTTGATACTATGGAGGGTAAATCGTCAAAACCTAAAGGAAAATACGCTATCGCTCTTGATAAACTTTCGATCGATCGCTTTAACCCAGTCGGCCCTCTTCACCCGCAAAAACCACCAACTTATCGATATCACGGGCGCCAAGATGGAGCTTTTATACGATATGCCGATACCTCTTGGCGAGCCTCACGACGTAGTTTCTATCGCAGCTAGCAAGCTAAAAACCGGCTACTACCTACACGATGGGAACAAACTCTCGCACGGGTAAAGAAAGTCCGTTCGTAACTCTTGCAGGACAAGAGAGAGTCGAGCGCAACGGCAAAAACGTAACCGTCTACGCTACGATGATCGAAGCCACATCAACCCCTGAACACATCGAGGTAAATAAAGGCGACAACGTAACTATCCACCCTAACAAACCTAGAGCGCGCCCAGGACGAGACGCACGGCTTTACAGTGGATCTTTACAACATCCACGCCTCTTTAGAGCCGGGTAAAACAGCGACCGTAAATTTCGTAGCGGATGAAGAGGGCGTATTCCCTTACTACTGCACCGAATTTGCTCTGCATTGCACCTTGAGATGATGGGTTACTTGCTAGTTAAAGATCCGAACAAAAAATACGAATCCGCCAAAGCAAGCAAGCTAAAAACCCTAAGCCCGGAAGCTCTAAAAGCCGAATACGATAAAGTAATCGCTACAAACAAAGCTACCGACGAAGTTATTCAAAGCGTCGTTACTTATTTGAAGGAAAAGCATTATGAAAAAAATATCCTAAGGTAAAAGAGCTAGTTACCGACGCGCTGGATCAATACGGCAAAATCCCTGAAGTAAAAGCAAAAGCTGACGAAGCCTACAAAAAAGGCGACGTAAACGGCGCGATATTATGGGAGTACCAAGTATGGCAGTATATGGTTAAAACCGCGGACGTCGGCCTAAGAGCCAAAAAAACAATCTCGCTAAAGAGATCGCCACGCCTATGAGCCCGGCTGCGGCCAAAGGTGAGGAAGCCTATCTAAAAAGGCGGTTGTAACGGCTGCCACGTCATCGGTCAGGTTAGCTCGGGTCCAGATCTAACCGGCGTTCTTTTACGCCATGAAAACGGCGAGAAATGGGTGTTTGACTTTATCAAAGATCCTGCTAAATTTCTACAACGACGAGTACGTCAAATCTATGATAGATTTCTTTAACCTCAGGATGCCTAATCAGCATATGAGCGACCAAGAGATCAAAGATATCATCGAATATCTAAAATGGATCGACGAAAACGCGGGAATGTAATCCGATTTGATTCGGGCTTAGCAGTCCGAATCAGTCCATAATTGAGGCTCGGCACGCGTAATCCGAGCCTCCTACGTTCATTAAAAGCGTTTTTGCAGCAGTACTCAAATTTAATAAAGGAGAAACGATGAAGAAGTATCAAAGTTACACTATTATCGCGTTAGTCTTGATGACCGTTTGTTTTTACGATCCCGGTGCTGGGCTTTTTCGAGCCAAAGCCAAGATCGCCGCGGGCGAGCCGCTCGCTGGGTATTCGTAGTACATTTACGACCTTTACACCTCGTTTCAGTACAAAAACCACCTGATGCCAAAGGATGTCGCAAGCAGCCTAGAAAAAATGATCGAGCAAAAAGCCGAGATCGGCACGCCCTCTTTTCCTATCTGGTATGTCGCGCTTGAAGCGCCAAACTACCCAAAAGACGCATTCCCCGACGGTATTCCGGTTTATTTTCACGTTGACGGATACAGCGGCGACGTGCACGAGATGAACACCATAAACCACTACATCGGCATGTATCCGATGGAGCACGGCGGCAACGTCGAGCGCGCGATTGCGCCTTATTATCTGCTTATTTCCACGCTTTGCATGCTAGCCTTTTTATACTACGACGGCAAAGTTTAACTCCCTGCTCATGGTGCTTCCGACCATCGCTCCGCTGCTTTTTATGGGAGCGTTTGCGGGTTAGCTATACTGGTACGGACACAATATGCAAGAGTGGGGCGCGTTTAAGATAAAAACCGTTTATGCCGACCGTACTTGGCGACGGTAAGGTCGCGCAGTTTACACACACTCGTATCCTAGTATAGGATTTTTGGGTGATGATGGCTATGAGCGCGCTTTGTATCCCTAGCCGTATTTTTCAAAGAAAAAAAGAGCTCAAAGACGCGAAATGAAAATTTAAGCTTTTTGCTCTTTTGTGCGCTAAAGTTTGACGGCCTTCGCCGGTCCGCTACAAGACGCTATAAACGCCGCCGAACCGGGCGATATCTTGCGCCTAAACGACGGACTTTACGAGGGAAATATAATCGTAGATAAGCCGCTAACGATAATAGGCAAAGGCGATGGCGCCGTGATACGAGGCGACCGCAAATCAAGCGTGATAAAAGTAACGGCAAAAAACGTCAAGCTTATAAATTTAAACATCGAAGGTAGCGGCACGAGCCAGATGGAGCTAGACGCAGGGCGTTAGCTGCGCAAAGGGCAATAATCTCTTGGTCGAAAAAAGCCGCTTTAAAGACGTGCTGTTTGGTATCGAGCTATCAGAGTGCAATCAAGCCGTGATAAGAGATAACAACATCACCTCAAAAGATGGCTTTGACGTGCCCTAGACGCGGAGACGCCGTGCGAGCGTGGTATTCGCACGAAAAACTTAATCGAGCAAAACTACGTCTATAACAGCCGCGACATCGTGGCGTGGTTTTCTAGCAACAACATAATCCGCAAAAATTTCGGCAAAAAACAACCGCTACGCCGTGCATACGATGTATTCGGCGGACAACCTCATCGAGGATAACGAATTTGAGCGGCGGAGCGGTGGGAATGTATTTTATGTTTTCAACGAATTCCCTCGTGCGCCGAAACGTGATAATCAACTCAAACGGAGCATTCGGCGTGGGTATCGCACTAAAAAGACGCCTCTGGATTTAACATCAGAGAAAATACCTTTTTGTATAACTCGCGCGGCATCTACTCCGACCGCTCGCCGCTAAATCCAGGCACCGTAAATACCCTCGAAAAACAATCAAATTTTCATACAACGTCATCGGGCTGCAAATGCACGCGACGCAGGAAAAAAAGCGTGTTTAAGGGCAATGATTTTATCGGAAACATGGAAACGGCTATCAACGACACGCCTGGCTCAAAGATCGAGCTAAACGAGGTGGAGCGGTAATTATTTCGACGAATACGAAGGACTCGACGTCGATAGAGATGGTATCGGCGATACGCCATACTTGCACTTCGTTTACGCCGACAAGCTTTTGGCAGTATTATCCGACACTGCGCTTTTTTTCTACGGTTCGACCGTGATTAGCGGGCTAAATTTCCTAGCTAAGCTTGCGCCTTTTTCCGAGCCGCTCAAGCTTTTAGAGGACGGCTCTCCTAAAATGCGCCCAAATAACGCTCAAAAGGCAACGCTATGAATAGACGAAATTTTATCGCCCTAACGGCAGGCGCGGCGGCCGCAGGATACGGCATCGGATATTTTTTACCCAAAACGCGCGCGGACGAGCTTTTTTTACGGCCTCCGGGGGCGGTTAGAAACTTTCGAATCGCTCTGCATAAAATGCGGCCAGTGCGTGCAGGTCTGCCCGTATCACAGCATCGAGCTACTAGATATAACGCAGGGCTACTCAAACGGCACGTCCTATATCGACGCACACAAGCGAGGCTGCTATCTGTGCGACCTTTTTCCTTGCGTTTTAGCCTGTCCCAGCGGCGCGCTAGATCACGCTACGACGCAGATTAGCGACGTAAAGATGGGCGTGGGCGTGCTGCGAGGACGCGAAGCCTGTCTTGCCTACAAAAACGAAAACGTAAATTTAGCGGCGTTACGAAAATGCTTGAGCGTAAAATGTACAACGACCGCGAGCAAGCCGTAAAAGACGCCGTCCAAAATAGCGTGGATAAGCCCTGCGATCTGTGCGTGAGCCTCTGCCCGGTCGGAGATGCCGCCATAGCGATGGCTAAAAGCGACGGGCGAAAAGGTACCCGAATCTAAACAAAGGCTGCGTCGGATGCGGGTGTGCGCCGAGGTTTGCCCGGCGCAGATCATCGATATAGCGCCAAACCGCGGCTATGACGAAAAGTTTACAAAGGATAAAAAAATGAGAAATAAAATTACTAGGCTGTCTCATCGCCCCTCGCCGCCGCCATGCTGATAACCGGCTGCGAGAGCAAGGATGATAAAAAAAGCGCGACGCAAGCGGCAAAAACGCAGGCGACGCCAGCCGCCGCAGGCATGATAGAGACGCAAAAAGCAGACGCAAACGCAACCGCGCAAAAAGACTACGATCAGTTTATAACCTACGATATAAACGGCAAAAAGAGAGTCAATTGGCCTAGATGACGAGGGAGAGCGAGACTAGCCGCTCAGTCGGCGCGCTAGCGATGGTGCGAAGCCCGCTGCAAAAGCACTCATTTAAAAACTCATCAAAGGGCGCCTTAGCAAGGACTTTATCGTCAAATGCTCCGCTTGCCACGACGACTACGCCAACGGCATCATCGGCCCGTCGCTGCTAAATAAAAACCTCGGATCAAATTTACGACATGATCGCCGCATATAAGAGCAAGCAAAAAGGCAAATCCGCTGATGAAAGATCTAGTTCGCGGCATGGACGAGGCGCAGATCAGGGCGCTAGCTAATGAAATCAGCGAGTTAACGAGCAATTTAGAAAAATAGGAGGCTAAAATGGGAAAGAAAATAGCGATAATCTTTGGAGTTTTGGTACTTGCGCTCATGGTTTTTTTATGCTGACTAGCCAGCCCTTGGCACCCATAAAGGACGCTAGCAGGCCCGAGCTAAAACCGGCACAACAAACGCAGCCAAAAGTCGTAAATGAAGAGCTAAAGTTTGCAAGATAGCGAAGAGATCAAAAAGATCAAACAGCTACAAAACAGCGTCGCAAATCAGCCTAGCCAGGGCGTTAGCAAGCGATACCTGACCTCCTGCGCGCCTTGTCACGGAGCAAACGGCAAGGGCGTGATGGCGCCCTAGCATCGCAGGCAAGAGCAAGGACGAAATCCTAGCTTCGCTAAAAAAACTACAAAAGAAGGCAAGGTGTCAAATAGCCTGATGAAGGGGCTTCTTACAAACGTATCAGACGAGGATCTAGGCGCGTTAGCTGATGAAATTTCAAAATTTAAAGAGTAGAAAATGGACAAGTACGCCACGCGCTGCACGGTCGCCAAAGTCCCGTTTCTAAGCACGCTCACGGTAAAAAAACGCGGAGGGCAAAAAGCGCCTTAGCATCCGCGCTTGGCGGCTCATGACGATCGCGCTAGTGCATATTTTGTTCGTGCTTTCTTACCGCGCGGATATTCAAATTTTAGAAGGCGACATCAGCGGATCAAGGATTTTTAGGCTTTCATTTGACCGACGCTTTTATGAGCTTTCAGGTATTTGCCGCGACGCACGAGTTTCCGATAAAGTTGATCATCGGCACGGCTACGATTTTGCTTTTTTACGCGCTTGTTGGCGGGCGAGCTTTTTGCGGCTGGATTTGCCCTTATACTTTTTTGGGCGAGATCGGCGAGAAAATCCACGAAAATTTAGCCGCCAAAAAGATAATCAAACGCCGAAATTTCGACCCCAAATGGCGCTACGTCTTTACCGTGCTTTTTTTATCGCGATGAGTTTTGCCAGCGCGCAGCTCGTGTTTGAGGTATTTAGCGTGACGGGCATAGTGTCGAGGTTTGTTATTTACGGCTACTTTCACGCGATTTGGTTTGCGGTTTTTATACTTTTAGTCGAGATTTTCTACTCCCGTAGAGGCTGGTGCCGCTACGTCTGCCCCATCGGTGCGACGTATTCGCTGCTAACCCGCACCAACGCCGTCAAAGTTAGCTGGAACAAAGATCGCTGCGACCACTGCCTAGTCTGCATCGATACCTGTCTCGTGCCGCATGTGCTTGAAATCACGAAGAAAAACGCTAAATTTGACGGCGACGAAAATAAAAAAGAATTTCGTCTCGTGGGCGGCGACTGCACGCTTTGCGGGCGCTGTATCGACGTGTGTCACCACGACGCGCTGAGATTCGACAACGGCTTTTAAAAAGCTCATCTAAAAAGGATACATTGATAATCTTAAAAGACATCACCAAGGCTTTTTGGCTCGCAAAAAGATACTGCAAAACGTAAATTAAGCATAGAAAAGGGGCAAAAAAACGGTCGTGCTCGGGCAAAACAGCGCCGGCAAAAGCTCGCTGATGCGCATAATCCTAGGCGAATTTAAACCAAACAGCGGCAAGGTGCGAGTAAACGGCTTTGACCCATTTACCGCGCGCAAAGAAGCCCTTAGCGTGATATCTTTCGTTCCGCAAACGCCGCCGCCGCTTAAAGTTAACCTAAAAAGAGCTTTGCGAGTTCGTCTGCAAAAAGTTCGGGCGTTGCTCAGGAAAATATAGAGAAAATTTTGCGAGAAAATGGAGCTTGATCTAAAAGGAAATTTTCACAAGCCCTTTTACAAACTCTCAGGCGGTATGAAGCAAAAAAATGCTAATCGCAATCGCCTTTGCCAAAGATACCGAAGCTATTATGTTTGATGAGCCCACGGCAAATTTTCGGACCCAAAAAGCCAGGCGAAAGTACTATGGATCTACTAGGCGAGTTTGCGCGCGAAAAGACGCTGGTTTTCATCTCGCACAGGCTTGATGAGGTGCAAGGCATATCAAACCGCTACGTCGAGATGGATCTGGGGCAAATCGTAAAAGATGAGCTAATCTCTCAAGGAGGCGCGCATGCGTAACCTGCTACTCATCGCCAAACTAGACGTCGCCGAGTCGCTGCGCTCGCGCTGGTTTCTCATCTATATGCTGGTTTTTATGGGGCTTATCGTTACTTTTTATATTTAGCGGCGTGACGGACTCGCGGGTGCTGGGCTTTAGCGGGCTTACGCGGCTTTTTTGCTTTTTTTATCCAAATTGTATCGTTATCGTGCCTATTTTTATCCTCATCTCGACCGTGCGCAGTATCAGCGCCGACCGCGATACGAATCTGCTTGAGTATATGCTTAGCTTTCCCGTTAGCCTGGGCGAATACTATTTTGGCAAGGCTTTAGGGGCGCATTTTCGTTATTTTTCGTGCCGCTTTTTGCTCTCTTTTGTTTTTAGCCGTGGCTGCCGGTCTAGTTAAAAATAGAAATCCCGTGGAATATCCTAACCCTCTACACAGCCCTACTTTTTCGCGCTTAGCTTCGTATTTTTTGTCGTTTGGATTTCTCATCTCGTCGATGATCAAAAACCAAGAAATGGGTCAAGGCGTCGCGTTTTTTTGCTCTGGCTTATCTTGCTAGCGTTTTTTTGGACCTCGCGCTGATCGGCTTTTTGATGAAGAGCAACGTGCGCGAGGATATCATCTTTTTATCGCGCTCATTAACCCCATCGAGGTCTTTAGGATTGCGGCGATTAGCCTGTTTGATCCAAATTTAGCCGTGATCGGCGTGGCGTCACATTCGTGCTAAACAACTTTAGCGCGTTTGGATTTGTTATTTACTCGATTTTTTTATCCGCTGATTTTTGGGTGCGATTATGCTTGTGGGCGGATATTTTTATCTTTAGTAGCAGGGATTTGGTGTAAATTGGCTAGTCTACGGTAGCCAGGCTAGCTAGTCGTTTTATCAAGCAAATTGACCACACATGCGGCTAAACCGTGATGAAACGACGCTATTTTCTACGCTATCCATAACCGCTAAAACCCAGATTTTATCATCGCAGTGAGGCGTATTGAGTTAAACTAAGACCTAGCTCGGAGTTTTTGAATAAATTTTAGCAAGATGTATAAGATAGAATTATAACGCTTTGGAACGAGGCCAAATCAAGCCCTGTCTCGGAAAAATTTAAAAGCAAATTTAGCGGCGCCGACCCATCGCCTATATCACAAAAGACCAGCCGTCATCTCCGCCCTGGCTCCAGCCGCTCATCATTATATTTTTTTATTTATGGTAACATTTTTTTCCTATCTATCCATTGTGCACTAGATATCTCTTCTGGTTTTTGGTATATTGCTTTGTCCCCAAAGATAATAAGATAACATCGTAACACCGTAATCCTTTGTTAAGTCCAGACAATTATCCTTAGTTGACTCCAAACAATTAATCATTCTGTCTCCCTTATTAAGAATTTGTTAACGTATAGTCTTCTGCATATTTTTCGGTTGAAAATTTTTATCTACGTAGCCGCAATTAGAAATAGGATAGTAGTAATATTTTTATTAAATCATATATTCCAAACGGTATATCGGCTTTTTAGATCCTGGTTGATACCTTTTGCCGACTCTAGCACATTTATTTTTTTAAATAAAACTTCGAGTATCCGGTATCAGGAAACAAATTCTGCTCTTTGTTTCTTTGACCCACTAATTTCAAATTTCTTATTTTTTTACCTCGTCTATATGGATTATGTCTATACTATTAAAGGTAAAAAGCTGTATTTCAATACCCCCAATATCATACAAGATAGTGTATTTTTAGTTTATTGTCTTTACCGACAAGGGCGTCTTTAAAAAAATATCTAAAATATAAAAAAACCTAAATTTCTTTAAATTTTGCTCCCATGTCTTATTTCCATCAATAAAGTCACTCAATTCGTATATTCCTATCCGTCTATCAGATGCCCAAAATTGACATCTTTTATCAGACTTCATACAATAATCATCATATATATATTTATCTTCGAAGATATTGTATCTCCTCTCTACTCTAGGGTATTCGTAAAGGTTAATAAAAATAGCTCCTTACGGCTCTTTTATACAGCTCCTCTCTCGGCAAAATTCTATCCTCTTTTAGGCAGTATCCTTGCTTGTATTTGTTATAGTCAAAAAGAGAAACTATGGCGAAGCCTCGCGAAGTGGAGTAGTCGGGGATTATACGGATAAATGCTGCGCAAAGTATCGCCGTAAAAAGCACTACCGACCAAACTATCTTTTTAAGTTTACCACCGAAGAGTTTTTTTGTTTTAAATTAAGTTCGAAAATTCGCCTTATTGTTTTATTTTTCGTTATGATTATATTGTGATTAAACTTAGGTGTTTATAAGCGGGTATCGTCGTTTTAAAATTTAATTTTGCAGGGGTCTTTTGCCAGTCTTAGACGATAGGCAAATTGACGACCTAGCCGCCAAATTGCCTTTCATAGCGTAAATTAAGCTTCCTCCGCCGTGCCCATTCCCTCGCCAGCAACCAACTGGGCCGCTAGTTTTTTTACTTGATTTAAAGTCCACTTTGCCCGTTCCTAGCACAGGTACGGCCTCGACTTTAAAAATCTTTGAAGGCTGCATGATGGACGGTATCGCGGAAGCCCTGATGCGCGCGGCCACGTCCTCCTCGCTCATCTCGCCGCTAAAGAGCATGACGACTTGCTCGCCCTTTTTCTCGTCGGCGACATTGGTGCACACAAATGTCGCCTCATCGCCCAATACGGCTGAAATTGAGCCTCGAGCGCGCCTAGGCTGATCATCTCGCCGCCGATTTTTAGCAAAAGCGAGAGAGCCTATCCGTGATGGTTAAAAAAAGCCAGCCTCGTCCAAAAAAATCCGATGTCGCCGCTGTTATAGTAGCGCACGCCGTCTAGCTCGACGATCGCCTCTTTCGTGCGTTCCTCATCTAGATAGTAGCCCTTCATCACCTGATGGCCGCCGATTAGGATTAGGCCGGCTTGCCCGTTTTCTAGCTTTTCTAGGCTTGTAGGGTCGCAGATTCTTATTATCGTGCCGGCTGTCGGTAGACCCACGCTGCCCTCTTTTGAGAAAACAAGCTCTTTAAAAAACTCGGGCTCTAGCACGTTTGCGGTATTTACGCTGACAACGGGCGAGGTCTCGGTCGTACCGTAGCCCTCGTAAACTCGATGCCATTCATCTTAAACTCGCGCTTTACCACCGCATTTAATTTTTCTGCGCCAGCTATCGCGTAGCGGATCGTAGAAAACATCAGCGGATTTAGCTTTTTTTGTTTTTGGTGTAGAGCCTAAAAAACGTCGAGGTGCCAAACATTATCGTCGCGTGGTATTTGGTGACCATCTTGCCCACGGCAAAGGCGTCTGTGGGATCTGGCACGTGAGCGGTGGCGATACCCTCGCTAAGCGGAAAAAGGTCGCCGCAGTAAGCCCAAACGAATGAAATATTGGTAGCGACGCCAAGATCACGTCGTTGCCGCCCGTGTTTATGATCTCTGAAATTTGCTTGATGTTTGCCATTATGTTTTTATGCGTTAGCACTATGCCCTTTGGCGTGCCCTCGCTGCCGCTGCTAAAGAGTATCGCCGCCTCGTCGTCGATGCGAACGTCGCGAAAATATATAAGCTCGAGCAGCCAGCGCGGCATCAGCACGGCCTTTAGCATCGCGCAAATTTTATCAGCCTTGCTTATACCCTGCGCGACGTCTTCGAGGTAGATTAGTCTGCCTTTTAGCGACTCTTCTAGCTCAAAGCCGCGAGCCTTTAGCTTGGCGATAAACTGGCGCGACGTGATTATGCTTTTTAGCTTTGCCTTGTCCGCGCAGCCGATCAAATTTTGCTCGCTAAGCGTGTAGTTTAGATTTACGCTTACCTTGCCTCTGATAAATAGCATCAAATTTATAATACTACCCATCACCGAGGAGGGCAGTATCACGCCGACGTGTCGCTCTTTTAAAAACGCGAATTTAAATTTGGACAAAAACACGAGCACGGTCGCGATGACTTTTAGATTGCTTAGGTCGGCACCCGTACTATCTACCATCGAGCGTTTAAATAGATCCGCTTTAGCGTGTTTTAGCCAGCTAAACTGCATAGGCTCAAGAGTCTTTAGATACTCAGCCCAGCTAAAAAACGACAGCTCGACGACCTTTTCGTGTACCTGCGGGGCTTTGGTCTCAGGCGCCAAAGGCGCACCAAAGCTCACCCTGATAGCGCGTTTGCCATCTACTTTGCGGCTGATTTTTTGATAGTATTTTTGAGCGCGCGAGAAGCTCGAACCCCAAAGGCCGCGCAGGTAAAACGGCACTATGACGGAGTTTGTATCGCTTGCGGCTATCTCGTATCCGTGCGCAAACTCGTCTATCTGGCCGTTATAGCTGATGTGGCCTTCCGGAAACAGCGCCACCACGTCGCCCGCGTCTAGGCACTCGCGGATCTTTTTCTAGCGCGCTTTTGCTCGCACCCGCGCCAATGGGGATCACGTCAAATAAATTTAACAGCCATTTTAGGTACCAAATTTCATAAAAGCTCTTATGCATCGCAAATCTGATCGGACGCGGAGAGGCCATCTGCAGCACAGCCCAGTCTATCCAGCTTATGTGGTTGCCAAGCAGCAGCACGCCGCCTTTTTGCGGGATATTCTCGACGCCATCGACGTTGATCGTATAGCCGATCCTAAAAAAACGGCATGATAAGCAAACGCGCAAAAAGATGCGGTAGGTATTTTATCGTCGCTAGCGCGCAGATAAGCACGCTAAAAGGATGTAATGACGAAAAATTTCGGGCGTGCTAACGGCAAATATGCTAAACGCCATCGCAAGCAGCAAAAAAACGCCGCCATGAAGATATTTTTGGATAAAGTTACTGCCCGCTAGCGTGCGGCCCATCTGCTCTTCGGACGTAAAAAACTGGATATTTGCGTTTAACGGCACGATGAAAATACCGCCGCTAAAGCCAAACAAAAAGGACGCCAGCGTCGCAAATGCAGCGCTTGAGCCCTGTGCAAACATAAGTAGCGAAGCAAAGAGCCCCAGCGCCCCCAAAAAGGCACGATGCCCATCTCGATGTGGTTTTTCGAGTAGCTGCCCGCTAGCGCCGAGCCAGCGACTAGGCCGATGGTGCTAACGGCTAAAATCGCCTGCACGACCATGACGTTGTTATCCGCGCTCATAGCCTTGTAGTGAGCGGGGAAAAACGGCGATAACCAGCTGCGCCACCGCCCAAAAACCGAAAGCCCCAGCGTACATAAAAAAAGGCGTTTTTTTGTTGTTAAAGATGTGCCTGGTGTTTTCTTTTAGGTAGCCTAGTTTAAAGTACTTTTTCGCGTCAAATTTGAAGCCCTACATCAGTCGCCCTCGAAAAACGGAATCTTAAACGTAAAAATCGTCTCGGCTACCGAACAAACAAAAAAAGTATCGCGCCGATAAACCAGACCGATTTTTATCATCTCGCCAGCGTCCGTACTCTGCGCCGCGTAGCTCTCAAAAATCGCCGAGAAAAACAAACGAACCAAGCAAAATCGCCACGATAGTAAAGGCCTGCACGATACCGTTTGCAGCACCCAGCTTTTCGCCGCCTACGATTTTTTTGATGAGGCCGTATTTAGCCGGGCTATATATCGCGCTTTGCACCGCTAGCAGTAGCGTCGTACCAAACGCCACGTAAAACCAGCCGCAAAGGTAGCTCACCGTTATAAAAAGCGTGAGTAAAATTTCGCTCGCAGCCGCATATCTCGTGATGCGCGTTCGCGGTAAATTTGTCGTTTAAAAAGCCCAGAAATGCTAAAAAGCATGATGTATGGAAGCAAGATCAGCAAATTTACGAGCGAGGTCAGGATGATCTGTAAAGTTCTCATCCTCGATGCTCTTAAAAAGTATGTTTTTGGATCGTGATCTTGTGGCCAAGATCCACGACCGCGTTGATAAACATAACGACCAAAAAGGGCAAAAAGCCCCCTAACCGAAAAAAACGCCCTTCATTTGTTCTCCTTTTTGTAGGCATCAAAGGTGTGGAAATTTAAGATATACGGTTTTAGGATCAAGATATTATCAAAAACGAGCTTTAAAGCCGCATTTTTGTCCTTTGCTTTCGCGTAAATTTCACGCGCACACTCGGCTTCGATTTTTAGCCGTTTGTTTGGCTAAATTTATATAGGTCTGTAAAATTTTCTCGCCCGCGCTCGCTCTTTTGGGTTTCTAGCACGATTTGCAGGATCTCGACCTCTTTCTCGGTTAGCTTGCCCCCTCGCATAAAGATAAATCCCTCCTCGATAAAGTTTATCTAGCTCAGCCTGGCTGATACCAAGCCTCTCGCACGCCTCGCTAGCGCTTAGCGTCTGGGCGAAATGTGACCCCATAAAGGTATCTAGCGAATCAAAAAGCGCCTCGTAGCAGCGCTTAAAGCTAAAGCCCTTTTGCTGCGTGAGCGCCTTGACCTCCTTTAGGCTGAGGTGGAAGTTACTCTGGACGTATTTGATGAGATTTAGCATCAAAAGCGTGTCCTCGCCGTACTGATGGACATTATCTTTTACCTTCACGGGCTTGGGCAAAAGCCCTTCTTTTACGTAAAAAGAGTATCGTTGATTTGGGCGTTTGCGATAGTTCGCAAAAGCTCGCTCATCTTGTAGCTCATCTCTTTCCTTTCGTTAAAGGTGACGAAATCTTACGCAAATTTAGCTTAGAAAATCATAAAGTGTAAAGCACCACTTGATACTTTTTTTAGAAATTTGAGGCTATGATTTCGCCGAAATTTTCAAAAAAAGGGGAAACGATGTTTCGAGATGGTTTTTACCGCGCAGGCGAGGGTTTGGAGGCTTTTGGTTTTGTTGCAAATTTGAGAGGCGGAAAAACGGCGGCAAATTTGACGCCAAACTCAGCTTGCGCGAGTGCCGCAAACTCTGGCTTCAGTTTGACTCGTAAAACGGAAACAAATTTAACTCGCGCACATTTAGCCGAGCAAAACGCGCGAATAAATTTGAACTCAAAGTTTGAGAGCAAACGAGACGGCCGCGTCAAAAACGCTCGGGTTTTGCCAAAACGCGAGTCAAATTACGCCAAAGATAAATTGCCAAAGCGAGCGTAAAGTTTAACGGCAAACGAAGCAAATTGAGCGGATTTTCATCGGGCACATTTAACGAAAGCGACTCGGAGAGCCTACAAAACTCAATTAACGCAGATAAAAAAACCGTCGATATCCACTCGCATTTGCTTAGCGCGGATGTGAAATTCGACCGATTTTACGACAAACTAGCGCTTGCGTTTTTTTGCTGAAAATTCGACATAAACAGGCGTGAGCTTATTAAAAAAACGGCTTTGAAGGCTACAAAAGCAACTTCACGCGGCTGATTAAAAGCTCAAACTCGTCCAAAAAGTCCGTGGTTTTCGGCGTCGATGCGAGATGTGACGCGAGCGGAAATCTCGTGCACAAAGACAAAACCGTCTGCGCCTCAAACGAAGATGTTTTTGCATTTTACGAGCAAAATCCGAGCGAAGTCGTGCCGTTTTTTTAGCGTAAATCCAAACCGCAAAGACGCGCTAAAGTTTGATAGAAAAAGTACCATAAAATGGGCTTTAAAAGGCGGCAAGCTGCTGCACTCGTACTGGGAGACGGATCTAAACGACAAGCGCTACAAGCCCTATTTTTAGGCTACTTAGCGAGCTTTAGGCTGCCGCTAGTGATCCACGTGGGCGACGAAAAACTCGCTCGCCTCAAACAAAGGCGCTTGAGAGCATCGAACAGCTAAAATCCCCGCTAAATCTTGGCTGCCGCATCGTCTGCGCTCACATGGGCGCCTCAAGCGACGGCGCTTTATCTATGTTTTCGCGAGATCCCGAGAAATTCGGTGCAAAACTACTTCACGCTGCTTGGCTGGCTGCGCGAGTTTGACGGGCTTTACGCCGATGTTTCGGCGCTGCTTTGCATAAACAAGGCCCGCATCCTGCCGCATCTAAAAACACAAACGCAAATCCACGACAAAATCCTTTTTTTCGGCACCGATTTTCCCGTGCCTTTTAGCGTGATTTTTAAGCAGCTACGACCTGCCGTTTCGCGACCGCCTGGCGCTAAACCGCATCCAAAATCCGCTCGATCGCTACGTGCGCGCGATGAGTTTATATTTTGGCGAGGATTCGCCGATTTTTTTAGCAATTATAAAAAAAGATTTTAGGGGAGATTTGAGCTTGGATTTGGGTGCACATTTAATAGTGGGCGTGCAAAGTTTGAGCGCGGCGGGTGAAAATCGTGCACGTTTTTGGCGGCGGAAGATTATAAGGTCAAACTATGCGCCTTATCTACCGCGCCTAAAAAAAGCTGCCAATTTGACTACAACTACATAGCAAAGCGAGCGAGTTGACAGCATCTCGGGTCAAAGTTTAACTACCGACTCGCGGCTTTTAAATCAAATTTACAAAGCAAAAAGCGTCAAATTTGAGTAAGTCATGACTTTGACGCGAAATTTGAAGCCTCGCGACTCTACCACCTGCCGCTAGCTCCGCCTCCGCCAAAGCCTCCGCCTCCGCCGCTAAAGCCGCCTCCGGAGCTTCTACCGCTTCCGCTAAATCCGCCACCGCCGTAACCGCCTCCAGAGCCGCCGCCATACAAGCCTCTGCCGCCGGTTTTCATATTTCGCATTAGGTACAAAAAGTAGCACAAAAAGAACGAGCAAGACCCCGCCTCTAACAAGCAGATTCTCGATACCAAATGTCCCTGCGACTACGCCCGAGATAAAGCCAGATAGCGTCGCGCTAGCTCCGATTCGTAGAGCCGCCGTGCCAAAAATAGCCGAAGCAAATACCATCGCCATGCCCACTACTATCCCATAGGCTTCCACAGGCGTCTCATCTTGCTTTTCTATCTCCTCCTTAACCCTCTCATCCCCATCAAGCAATGCAATGATCTTTTGTATGCCTATGTTTATACCGTTTTGAATATCTCCTTTTTTTAAACTCTGGGATTATGTAATAGTTTATGATACTGCTACTAAGAGCGTCCGTTAGAGTACCTTCTAGGCCGTATCCCTACCTCTATGCGTACTTGTTTGTCGTTTGGAGCTACTACTAATACTACTCCGTTATCTTTACCTTTTTTTGTCCCTATACCCCAACGTCTAGCTAGTTCTATGGAGTACTCTTCTATTTGAGCGTTACCTAGAGATTCTATAGTAGCTACTACGACTTGATTAGTAGTATTGTTTTCGTGAGTAGCTAGTAATGTTTCTAGTTCGTCTTTTGCGCTCTGGCTTAGTACTCTTGCCTGATCTACTACCCTGCCGGTTAAGGCAGGGAAATTTGAACTCTTTTCGTTTGAGGTTTGAGTAGTAGTTTGTTTTACGGTTTTGTTTTGTTCGGTAGCATTATCTGCTGCCGATAAATTTATAGCCGTAAGTCCTAAAAAGCGTAAAAAAACGCAAAATAAAGTAGATAAAAATGCGTTTCATTTTTTTGTACCTTGGTTGGGTTATTTGGCGAAAGACACGTCCGGTGCGCTTTGTTCGGCTTCGCTTGCTTCAAACGTCACGCGCGGTTTTGAGCTCTGGATAAAAAAATCGCAGCTATAAACTTATCTGGTATCTTGCGAAGGGCGATGTTATAGTCCTTGACCGCTGCGATATAGTCCTTTCTAGCGACTGCGATGCGATTTTCCGTACCTTCAAGCTGACTTTGAAGAGAGAGGAAATTTTGATCGGCTTTTAGCTGAGGATAGTTCTCGGTGATGGCCATTAGCCTAGATAGCGCGCCACCTAGAGTTTTTTTGAGCGTTTTCAAACTCTTTTTAGCTTAGCAGGGATCGTCTATCGAGCTAACGTCGATCGTCATCTGAGAAGCCTTGCTTCTAGCTTCCGTTACTTCCTTAAATACGCCTTCCTCGTGGCTAGCGTAGCCTTGAACTGTTTTTACCAAATTTGGGATAAGATCGGCGCGGCGTTTGTATTGGTTTTTGCACCTGAGCCCATTTCTCTTTGACCGTCTCGTCGAGTACCGGAAAGGCGTTAATATACTTCATGGCGATACCGCCGATGATACCTAGGACGACTAGAAAAATAACTCAAATTTTTTTCATGGCTGCTCCTTTTAAAAGATTTTTCTATCTCCATTATACATCTAAATACATTTGAAAGTAATAATTTTTAAATAAATTTTACATTGTTTTAAACATATACCTAAAAATTTCTCCTAAAAAAATAAAGAAATTTAAAGCAAAAAGTAATATGCTAAACTTTGCATATTACTTAAATAATTCTTAAAGAAATATACTAATTTTAAAACTCAAATTTATATTTGCCATTGTATAATAATCTCATAAATTTCAGTAATACCAGAAAAGGAGCAAAAAAATGGAAGAGATAGTAAAAACTACCTGTCCATATTGCGGTACGGGCTGTGGCATCGATCTTATCGTGCGAAACGGTAGGATCGTAGATGCAAACCCAGCAAAGATCACCACGTAAACGATGGCGAGCTTTTGCTTAAAAAGGAATGTTCGGTTGGGAGTTCGTAAACTCTCCTAAACGCTTAAGCCGTCCGATGATGAGAAAGTTAAACGGCGTTTACGACAAGCGCGGCGAGCTTGAAGAAGTAAGTTTTGAGGAGGTTTATGATTTCCTCGCGGATAAATTAAATCCACCGTCGCAAAATACGGTCCAAGCTCGATCATGGGCTTTAGCTCGGCGCGCTCAAATAACGAAGACAACTACGTTTTTCCAGAAAATTTTTCCGCGCCCAGGGCAGCAACAACGTCGATCACTGCGCCCGTCTTTGACACGCTCCTACAGTGGCAGGTCTTGCCAGCACGCTAGGAAACGGAACGATGACGAACGATTTGGTCGAATTTGCGACCGACACGGACGTATTTTTACTCATCGGTACCAACACGAGCGAATGCCATCCAATCATCGCTATGCAGATGCAGCGCGGACTTCAGCGCGGCGCAAAGATGATCGTCGTAGATCCAAAGCGCACCGATATGGCCAAAAAGCCGATATCCATCTACAAATCCCGATCGGCGCGAATATCAAAACGCTAAATACGATGATGAACGTTATAATCGCCGAGAAATTTACAAGATACCGAGTTTATCGAGAAATACTCCGAGGGATTTGAATATCTAAAAGAGGCGGTTAAGGACTTTACGCCTGAGCGTTTCGAGCGCGAAACCGGTATAAAAAAAGAGCTCATCATAGAGGCGGCTAGAATGTATGCTAAAGCAGGCACGGCGGCGATTTGCTACACGATGGGCATCACGCAGTTTAGCGACGGCACGTCAAACGTCTTTTTCGCTATCAAATTTAGCCGTTTTTAACCGGAAAGTGGGCAAAAAGGCGCTGGCGTAAATCCTCTGCGCGGTCAAAACAACGTCCAAGGCGCATGTGACATGGGTGCACTGCCTAACGTCATCCCGGCCGGCGCGGTAAATAGCCCTTACGCACAGGAGCAAGCACGCAAAGTATGGCACTTTGAGCTAAATCCGGTTCCAGGCTTTAAGCTAACGCAAGCGCCGGATAAAATGGATAGCGGCGAGCTAAAAGTACTCTACGTCTACGGCGAAAACCCCGTAATGAGCGACCCTTGGACCGAGCACTTCGTCCACGCCGTGCACCATCTAGACTGCTTTATCGTACAGGATCTTTTCTTTACCGAGAGTGCGCATAAGGCCGACGTGGTACTACCTGCCGCAGGTTGGGGCGAAAAGGACGGAACGTTTATCAACACTTCTCGCCGCGTCCAACGTACGCGCAAAGCTAGCGAGCCGGTTAGCGGTGTAGAGCCCGACTGGAAAGTCGTTTGCAACATCGCAAATCGCATGGGACTAGAGGGTTTTGACTTTGCTAGCCCTGAACAAATTTGGAATGAGATAAGAGAACTTATGCCTAAATTTTTCGGCGGTATCAGCTACTATAGACTAGGTAGGTTAGGCGGCATCAGCTGGCCGTGCCCCGACGAGGAGCATCCTGGTACGCCCGTGCTTTACGCAGATCACAAGTCCATGCTGCCTGGCGGTAAATTCCGCTTCGCGCCGGTACTTTACGTAAATAATAAAGAAGATCGCGCAAAAGCTGAGGCTGGATTTAGAGCCAAAATGAATATCCCAGAAGGATATCCAGTGGGTACAGGCGCGCTTAGCGAGGTACCGGACGAGGTATATCCGTGCCTATTTACGACAGGACGAAAGGTATACCACTATCACACTGGCTCTATGACGAGAGAGTGTCCGGCTCTTGAATACGGTGCCGGCGTTGAAGGTGCGCTCATAGAGGTGAGCCCTGATATCGCTCGCGAGAGGGAGCTAGAAGACGGTTGCTACGCGCTCGTGCAAAAATAAACGCGGCCAAATCGCGGCCAAACTGCGCATAAATCCGGATCTGAGAGAAGGAACGATATTTACGACCTTCCACTATAGCGAGGCCGACGGCAACGAGCTAGCAAACGCCGGGCGATCCAGATCCGCTCTCAGGCATAACGCCGCTAAAGATGACTATAGCAAATATCAGACGTCTAAGCGAGACGGAGTTTATTAAAGTGAGAGCAAAACGAGATGTCGATGCACTCGGCAAATCCGTACTTGTCGCCTGTAAGGGCTTAAGTTTAGGGTGGGAGACCGCCCTTTTTTTCTACTAAATTTTATCTACTTTTTATTTCAAACTTACACGTACCACAAAGTTAACACTCACATTAATAAACCGTTCGCGCAAAAATTTGATTCATTTAAAAAGCCGAAGTTGGATAAATTGATGAAGTTTTAAAACCGAGTCGAGTAGAATTTAGTTGAGTCAAATTGACGCAGCCAAACCGCGTCAAATTTGATGAGATTAATCGCCCCGCTAAAGTGCGGAGCGAGAAATTTAGAAACTGTATTTTTAGCCTGTCGCCCTGCATAATAAGCAAGCTTCCAGGTCGGAGTTTGTTTTAGGTCTTTAAATCCGTAGCCGCGAGCCTTGACCCTATCGCCGTAGATTTTTTTCTATCATTGCGGATTCTCCTACTAGCAGCGCCTTTGTTGAGCACATTGCGGCACAAACCGGCACTTTGCCTTCGGAAATTCTATCCTGGCCGTACTCTTCGCGCTCGGCTTCGCTATTTGTCGGTAGCGGACCGCCTGCGCACATCGTGCACTTATCCATCGAACCTTTGGTGCCAAACACTCCCTCGCGCGGAAACTGAGGCGCGCCGAACGGACACGCGTATAGGCAGTATCCGCAGCCGATGCAGATATCTTTGTCGTGTAGCACTACGCCGTCGGCTCTGATATAAAAGCAATCGACCGGGCAAACCAGCGAGCACGGAGCGTCCTCGCAGTGCATGCAGGCTATAGAGGTCGAGATCTCTTCACCTGGCACACCCTCGTTTAGCGTGATGACGCGGCGGCGGCGGATGCCAAGAGGTAGCTCGTGAGCCTCGTCGCAAGCCACCGCGCAACCGTTACAGTCGATGCACCTGTCGTCGTCGCAGTAAAATGTAAGTCTATTGTTATCGTTAAATTCGCTCATTTTACGCCTTTTCTATGCGGCATAGACCGCCTTTTGTTTCTGGGATTTGAGTGACTATATCGTAGCCGTAGTTGGTGACGGTATTTGCGATCTCGCCTACCGCATAAGGCCTCGTGCCCTCAGGGAAATTACCCGTCATATCGACGCCCTGCATGTATCCGGCGAAGTGAAACGGCAAGAAAAATCATATCAGGCTTGACAGACGGTACGATTCTGGCGCGTACTTTGATTTTCGTGCCTTCCGGCGAATGAATCCATACGAAATCCCAGTGTTTAATGCCGTGTTTAGCCGCAAGATCCGGGTGAATATCCGCAAACATCTCAGGCGTGATACGCGATAGATACATACTAGCACGCGTCTCCATGCCCGCACCGCTAAAGTTTACGAGACGAGCGGTGACTAGATTTATCGGGAATTCTTTTGAGAAGTCCTTACTTAGCTGCAAGCTCTTATACTTCGTAAATACGCGGTAGTGGTTTGGCTTATCCTCAAAAGCTCGGATACTTCTGCGCAAGGTCTTGGCGCTGCGAGTGGATAGGCTCTCTGTGCTGCGGTATCTGATCGACGAATGTCCAAACTACAGCTCTAGCGCGCGCGTTGCCATACGGAGCGATGCCCTTTTCCATGCATTTTTTTCGGCGATTATGCCACTGCCGTCAGTTGCCCATGTAGCACCCATTTTTCTCGCGCTCTTCATCTGTTAGAGTGATACCAAGTACTTCTTCTATGTTTTCTTAGTTATCTCAGGATATCCACCACCTTTGAACGCCTCCAGTTGGTGCTGAGCCGCTTGCTGCTAGCTGACTAACTCCGTTGTGCTCTAAGCCAAAAGCGGTTTCTAAAGCCCATGCCGCCTTGTGTCACTGGCGTGGTTATATCATATAATTTTGGACTGCCTGGGTGTTTTTCTGTCCAGCAAGGCCATGGTAAACCATAGTATTCGCCTTCAACTGGCGTTCCCTGGCTTGCCATAGCGTTTTTCTCGTCAAATTATCCCAGTTTTTCTTGGTGGCGTTTTAAGCGCTCTGGTGTCCAGCCTGTAAGGCCTATGCTTTTTTTACGATGCTAGCGATCTCACGAGTCGCAGCCTCTGGCCACTCTATCTTGCCTTCAGCATCGCGTATAGTACGTGTTAGCTCGTCATAGAAACCTATGCGCTTAGCTAGCTCAAATAAAATTTCATGATCTGGCATGCTCTCAAATAGTGGTTTAACTACTTGGCTTCTCCACTGACCACTTCTGTTTGTAGCTACGACTGTGCCACTACCCTCAAACTGCGTTGCAGCAGGGAGTAGATAAACATCATCTTTTTTTGTTTGTGATAACGCCAGCGTCGTTTACAAAAGGATCCATAAGCACTAAAAGCTCTAGTCCGTCAAGACCTTCTTGAACTTTTTACTTGTTGTGCTGTTGAAGTGATACCATTGCCGATAACAACAAGTGCTTTTTAGGCTATCGCCTGCGTTTTCAACTGGGTCGTTGCCGTCTTTGCCATTAAGTACACCGGCCCACCAGCGAGCTAGGGTAAATCCAGGTTTAAACATCCACTCTGGTTTTACGAAGTTGCCTTGTAGCCACTCATAGTCTACTTTCCACATCTTAGCAAAGTACTTCCAAGTGCCTTCGTTTTTAGCATAGTATCCAGGCAAGCTATCAGGTGCGTTTGCCATGTCGCTTGCGCCTTGAACGTTGTCGTGGCCCCTTAGGATGTTACAGCCACCGCCACTTACGCCCATGTTTCCAAGTACTAGTTGTAAGATCGGAGCGATACGAGTGTTTGAACTGCCTATTGTGTGCTGAGTTAGACCCATCGCCCAAACGACCGAACCAGGGCGGTTTTTCGCAAAAACTTCAGTTATCTCTTTTTAGCGTAGCAGCAGGCACGCCGGTCACGTCCTCGACCACTTCAGGTGTCCATTTTGCAGCCTCTTTGCGTATCTCATCTATGCCGTAAGTGCGGTCTTCTATAAATTTCTTATCTTCCCAGCCGTTTTCGAATATCAAATTTATCATACCATACATAAAAGGTATGTCTGTGCCTGGGCGAATTTGAGCGAAATAATCAGCCTTAGCCGCAGTTCTCGTGTATCTTGGATCGACAACAATCAGCTTTGCGCCATTATTCTCTTTTTGCTTTTTAAAAAGTGTCTAAAGCCAACTGGGTGATTTACCGCTGGATTTGCGCCGATTATGAAGATAGACTTCGCGTTTTGGATATCTCCAAGATGGTTTGTCATAGCTCCATAACCCCACGTATTCGCCACACCGGCGACTGTTGCGCTATGTCAAATTCTTGCTTGGTGATCTAGGTTGTTTGTCCCAAACATCGCAGAAGATTTACTGATGTAGTAGCTCTGCTCGTTGCTATCTTTTGCTGAACCCAAAAACATAACTTGCTCTGGGTTTTTCTCGCGGTAAGCTTTTTAGCTTTGCACCGATCTCGTCAAGCGCTTGCGCCATAGAGATACGTTGCCACTTGCCGCCAACTTTTTTTCATTGGATATTTTTACACGGCAGTGTGAGCGCACCATATCGATGACGTCGCTACCTTTACAGCAGTGACCGCCAGCGCTTACTGGGTGGTCTTGAGCCACTTCTTGGCGTACCCAAACGCCGTTTTTCTACCTCTGCTAATACCCCGCATCCAACAGAGCAAACTGAGCAAACGGTTTTTACGATTTTAGAGTTTGGAAACGGATTTGCCATCTCTTCTTTGGTCGCGCTTCTAGTTACGCCGCTAGCGCTTAGACCGCTAATGCCGCCCGCTACGCCCGCTAGCGCGGCCATTTTTAAAAACGATCTTCGCCCGACTGCGTTTGAGTGGGGCATAAGACGTAAACTTTGCCTCAGACATATTCATCCTTTCTTAAATTTCTATTTATTTCGCTTGTTCGTAGTATAGATCCCAGTTTTTGCTTCTTTTATAAAAGCACCTCGGTCTTTTTACTTTTTACCGTATTTTAGGTTTGACGCCGTTTCTGTAGCGACTCCGGCCGTAGCCGCTACCGCGCCCAGCGATGCCTGCTTTTCTTTAGAAATTCTCGTCTATTTTTTTGCATTTTCTTCCTCCATAGCTTTTTAGTTTTTCTCACTCGGTTTTTGTCTTCTTATAGCCTCAGATCTTGAAACTCCGTCCAAAGTCTTTTTTTGTTTTTCGCCTTGATTTATAGGACGCGGCGCGCTTAAAACCACGCGCTCAAACTCGATAAATCCTTGCAGCAGTACTGCTACGTCCTTGTACATTCACTACTTTCGTGATTAAAAAGGTCATTTATAAACTCTTCGATGTTTGGATTTATGATCTCTTTAAAAAGCTGTTCCTCAAGCTCGCCGTATAACTCCAGCTCACCCTCGCGCGCGATAAATTCGCTCATCAGAGCAAACACGAAGCCCACGTTGTCTTCGTTTTTCTTTAAATTTAGCCTCGTCGCGTCTAATATCCGTGCGAGCTGAAAATTTTACGCACTTTCGCGCAAGCATGCCCGACCTCGTAACCCTCGTCGTAGTATGACAGCGAGTTTCTAAGCGGACTTGGCGGAGCGTGGAAAATGTCATCAAACTCATCAGCTAAATTTTGCAGGATTTTTCTCGTCGAATTTTTGCCTGTATATGCATTATCGCAGCGGCTGATTCTTCGTTTAGAGCGTGAGCTGCGGCAAGTCCCTAGCATCGCATTTAGGCCGGTAAATCTATCGCCACTTAGACTAAAAACGAAAAAAACGCGAAAAAAAGCGAGTAGTAAAGTCCTCGTCCCGGCCGCAATTCGCCCTTGCTAGTCATCGCTTTCCTTTATCATTTTTCATCTATTTTTTGAGATTTTTTTCTCAATTTGTGAAACTATACTACTTTTTCGGCTTATTTCTTATACTTATTAAATCAGAAAAAAATTAATATACGCTTAAATATGCCTTAATTGCATATTATATACGGCGAATTTTAGGGGATAAAATAAATATGAATACTTTTCGCATATATCTAACTTTTTGTCGCTCATTTTGATATTTACTTTTTAACTCGGCTATTTTAACGGGCGTTAAACGAGTCTAAACTTTAGTAGCTGAAGCAAAATTTTGCAAAATTTCGGGGCTCACTCAAGCCCCAAAAACGCTTCCTCGTCAAATTTAAAATAAATATTTTCGCCCGACGCTGTATTCTTGCGAATTAGGCGCCAGCGTTTTAATCAAAAAAAGTCGCCTACTTTGATTTTTCACCAAAAAGCTCTTTGCCAAGATAGAGCGAAACTGAGTGCAAGATACCGCTCAAGCACCCATCAATCGGCGTTTTACTTAGCGTTATTTTGCCGGGATTTACGGCGATCTTTGTGGCGCTACGCAAATTTGACGGCAAATTGATGATAGCGTTTTCGTCACATTCAAAACCCCGTCCCGAGCGTCGAATATTTTTTTGTATTCAAACTCGCACACGCGCCCCTTGTGCAAAAAGACGTTTTTCTTCGGCGATCGCGGTTAGCCATTTATCGTCGTGACTAGCGATCACAAAGCCGCAGCCGTATCTTTGCCACATGTAAAGCACCGCCTTGCCGAAAAGCTTTGACGTGCCCGCGTCCACGCTATTTGTCGGCTCGTCGAGTAGATATAGCCGCGATCTAAGCGCCAAATTTAGCGCAAAGCTAACGCGCTGCGTCTGCCCCGAGCTTAGCTCAAAGTGGCGCTTGTTTAAAAAACTCTCGTCAAGCCCGACCAAATTTAACGCCTCGCTCGCTCGCTCGTCAAATTCCCCTAGCACTCCGCGGCTTTTTAAAACGGCTTTTAGTACTTCCCTCACGGGGCGTTTTAAAAGCGCGGGCTCAGGCAACAAAACGCTAACGTCGCGCAGTAAATTTAAGCTAGGCGCGCTGCTTCCCCACAGCCGCACCTCGCCGCTAGTGGGCTTTTGTAAAAACGAAATCACACGCATCAGCGTACTTTTGCCGCTGCCGTTGCTACCAGTTAACGCGGTGATTTTAGTGACATCGATATCAAGGTGCGGGATGTTTAAAATCTCGCTCGCGCCGTAGTTTAGGCGTAAATTTTCTAACGTTTATCACTTTGCGCCTTTCTTGTTAAATTTGAAATAAAAGGCTCAAATTTGACGCGCCCAGCCCGCTTTTTACGAGCGTAAAATTTTACCAGTTTATCACATTTCATCGATCAAGCCTTTTTTAGCGCGTGTATCGCCAAATTACAGCAAATGCAATAAAGATGAGCACCAAAGCCAGCGCGATACCCATCGCAAACTCGCCTTTGTTCGTCTCCAGCGACACCGCGGTCGTGATCGTGCGGGTAAAATATTTGATATTTCCGCCGATCATCATCGCCACGCCGACCTCAGCCACGATGCGCCCGTACGCCGTCGCTACGACCACCATCAGGGCATACCTCAGCTCGTAAAGCACGCAGCCCAACAAGCCCTAGGCGCGCTCAGGCGTAAATTTAGGGATGGTTAGATAGTGCTTTTTGTCCATATTTTCCACGACGCTAGCGCTTAGCGAGATGATGATAGGCAGAGCCAGCACGAACTGCCCCAGCATCACGGCCTTTAGCGTAAAAAGCAGCCCAAACTCGCCAAACGGGCCGTTTCGCGTGATAAATGCGTACAAAATAAGCCCGATCGCAACGGTGGGCATCGCAAGCGCCGTATCGCTGAGCAGCCGCAGCACCCTGCGCCCTTTAAAATCATAAAATCCCAGGGTAAATCCCTAGCGGAAAACCGACTAAAAATCGCAAAAAAATATCGAAACGCTCGAAGTGTAAAGCGTCGCCCTGATCGCCGAATACGTCTCCTCGTCGCCGCTAAAAAGCAGCCTAAAGGCCTCCAAAAAAATCCGTTTAGTAGAAAATCCAAATATTCTTTCCTTGCATATTTCTTAAGCGTTAATTTAATGTGCTATAATAGCATACTTTTTAAAAAAAGGAGAAAAAAATGAAAAAAAGTAATACTAGGCTCGCTAATCGCGAGCGTTTTGGCGTTTGCGGGCGATAGCGAACTCATCATGGCAACTACCACCAGCACCGATAACACGGGGCTACTAGACGCGATCTACCCTGCGTATAAGGCAAAAACCGGCGTCGATATCAAATGGACTGCCGTAGGCACTGGAGCGGCTTTAAAAACTAGGCGAAAACTGCGATGCGGACATACTTTTCGTTCACTCACCAAAAGTTGAGAAAGAATTTGTAGAAAAAGGTTTTTGGCTTAAAAAGAAATGCCGTAATGTACAATGACTTCGTCGTTATCGCTGATAAATCAATCGCTGATAAATTTAAAGGCAAAGATATAAAACAAAGCTTTGAACTTATCAAAAAGATGGTATCAAATTCTTCTCACGTGGCGATAAATCAGGCACAGACAATAAAGAAAAAGGCATCTGGAAAAAGATCGCTGGTGAAGTCCCTGAAAAAGACGGCTGGTATATGCAAACAGGTCAAGGCATGCTAGCTACGATAAATGCTGCTGCTGAGCAAAAAGGCGTTACATTTTACTGACCGTGGTACTTACATTAAATATGAAGCAAACCAAAAAAAGGTCATCCTGAGATGGTCATCATCAACGAGGGCGACAACGATCTTAAAAACTTCTACTCTCTAATCGCAGTAAATCCAAAAACACTGCCCTAAAACTGACATCGAAAATGCAGAGAATTTATAAAATGGGCTACAAGCGAAGAGGGTCGAGAAATGTATAGGTGACTTCAAACTTCTTGACAAGCTCACTTTTTCACACCAGACGCAAATACGCGCAAAAACTAATTTTTTTACGCGCGTTTAGGTCAATTGACTCTACTCGCGTAATTCGGGCGCGCTTTGCGCCCTTTTTCTTCTTAAAGTTTACTCTTTTTTATTTTTTTGAATGTAATCAAACTTTGAGCGCCCAGACCCGTATCTTTACGGCGTAAATTTTCAAACTTTGACCGCGTATTTTTTTGATTTACTCAATTTGACCTTTTCGCGAGTCAAACGTTTAACCCGCTCACCTGAAATTTTCCCGCCAAACATCTCGTACATCGCCTTTTCCTCGCCCCAAAGCTCGCGGTGCTTTTTGATACAGGATTTTATCGCGCCAACTAGATATAGTACGTCTTGCTCGGTGTACGTGTAGTGCAGGCTCACGCGCACGAAGCCGGGCTTGGCTTCTGGCATGCGCCCCTCCTTGATACCCAGCAAATCGTGAGCGTACGGGCCCGCGCACATCACGCCCGCGCGCGTCTGGATACCGAAGTCGTTGCTAAGGCTCGCGGCGAAATCATAAGCCGATACGCCGCGCACGTTAAACGAAATTATCGGCAGCCGCGGCGCGCCCTTTGGAGCGTAGTTTATGATCTCGTCTATGCCTGCTAGCTCGCTCTCAAAAAGCTGCGCGAGCTCGTCCTCGGCGCTTTTTATCCTCTCAAAACCGACCTCGTTTCGCAGCGCGTAAAGCCAAATTGCCCGTATAAGGCCGATGATAGGCGGCGTACCGCCCTCCCTCTAGCTGCTCGGGATTTTTTTCAAAAATACGTGCCCTTCGCGGTTAGCATAAGCGACCGTCCCGCCCGCGGCAAATGTCGGTACGTCGCTGTTAAGCAACTCTTTTTTGATCGCCAAAAGCCCACAGCTTGCAGGTCCGCCGAGTAGCTTATGAGGTGAGAGAAAAATCGCGTCGAAATGGTCGCAGTCTCAAATTTGCGTGCGAGCTCAGCGCCGCGCAGTCAAAAAGCGACGATACCGCCTGCGGCTCTGATTAGCTCGCTGATCTTTTTATAGTCGCTAATGATGCCCGTGACGTTTGAGGCGGCGCTAAACGAGCCGATGATGCGGCGTCCCGCATTTAGCTTTAGGATGCGCTCAGGTGCGAGCAGATCGATCTCGCCAGATTCGCTAAGAGGCACGCGCAGGTAGTCGCAAAGCCCCTCGCGAAAGCTAAGCTCGTTTGAGTGGTGTTCGTAGGGCGAAACGAGCACGAGCGGAAGCTGTGCGGCGCGTAAACTTTGCCTCGCCGATCGCGCTTCTGGTCGCAGGCGGCAAGTAGATGCCAAGCAGCTCCTGAAAATTTTCTTGATCGCAGCCGTCGCGCCCTGTCCGCAGGCGATGAGATAAAACCGCTCGTCAAGCCCCAGCAGCTTTTTTTAGGGCTCTGCGCGCGCCCTCGTAGCGACGCTGCGTGATGATCGCGCTAGAGCTACTATCGGAGTGGGTGTTGGCGTAGGTTTTTGTACTTTCGCCTATCTCGCGCTCTACGAGCTCATAAGCAAGCCCCGAAGCCGCGAAATCAAAATAATGCACGCCAGGTTTTTAGGATGATATTTTTTTCTTATTTCGTCTAAATTTGCCATTTTTTTACTCTTTAAATTTGATGCGGTAATTATAGTAAGTACCGCAAACTTTGGGGCTTTTGCGGTGGAAATGATTTAGTAAATTTGGAGGTTAATTGAGCAAGCTAAATTGAACCGCAAAGCGGCAATTTAACTTGATAAAGCACAGAAGCGCGAGCCACAGAGGCTCACGACCATTTTTATTATTTGTTTATAAAATTTTTTCTCTAGCCACTCGATAGCTTTTTGCTTCGGTTTCGAAGCGTCCGCTTTTAGCGACTTGGTTTTTGCCCCTCGTAAAAGCGAATCCTGATACCGTCTTGGACGCTATCTACCTTTACTCTGGTGATCTTATCTTTGTTTAGATAGACCCTATCGTTTAGTTTTACGTACATTTTTTTCTCCCTTAAATTGATGTGGTTTTATTTCTTTTTATCGTTTGTCTCGTCTTTTTTCTCGCCGTCTTTTTTCAAAAACAGCTCCTTAAAGCGCTTATCCGCAAAATCCTCGATGTCGTTTTGAAGCTGTCTATAGGCGTTTATGAGCTCATGCGCGCGCTCGTTTAGCGTCGTGCCGGCGTTTTTCTCCGCCGCCTTGCTTAGTGGTAAAGAGCTCCTCTTTTAGATTTTTTTGCAAATCTGCAGATGAGTCCAGCATTTTTTATAGTTCATGCCTAGAATTTCGGCGGCCTTTGAGATCGAGCCAACCTCTGCGATGACGTCTAGGACTTCTGTTTTACCCTTGCCGAAGATAAGCTCGCCCTCGTCGTTTTCTATCCAGGTTTTGGTTTTTACTCTCATCTTTTTTTCCTTTCTTCTCCTTAAAACACCCCAACTGGCAGTATTTTTACGTCGATTTTATAGTCTTTTTAGCGTCGAGCGGATCGTCTTTAGCCCCACGCCCGCAGCCGCGTCTCTAGCGTCTTTGCACAGGATTCTGTTCTTTTCGTCGGTCATCTGCTTTAGCTGCGTCATCACGGTGTATTTGCCGCGTCCGTTTTTCCAGCCCGCCAAACTGCCCCTAGCTCGCAGTTGTCGATCTTTACACCCATTTTTTTCGGCCTCGTCGCTAACCAGCCCGACCTCTACGCCCTAGCTTTGCAGCGATCTTAAACGCCGCGCCGCAGTCTAGCCTGCCCTTTGGATTTAGCAGTTTTGCGATCAGTTCGCGGATTTGCTCACTCATAGATTCTCTCCGCGCCGCTATACACGTTTATGTTTTCGCCGCGAGCAAAGCCGCATAGCGTGAGGTTAAATTTACGCGCTATCACGACGCCAAGGCTAGTCGGAGCCGTGCGCGAGACGAGCACGGGGATGCCGTGCATGACGGCTTTTGCGACCATCTCGGAGCTCAGCCTCCCGCTCACCATCAAAAACGAATTTTGCAGCTGCGCACCTGCTAGTACCGCTTTGCCGACGGCTTTATCTATGGTGTTGTGCTGGGCGATATCCTCGCCGATGTAAAACTGTTCGCCGCTAACAAAAAGCTTAGCCGTGTGCACGCAGCCAGTCATCTCGTAGAGCTCGCACTGCGTGTAAAACTGCCCCATCTGGCGCAAAATCTCGTCTTTGTGAATGTAACCTCGCCCTTTATCGAGGCGTGCCGCCATAGCCCCTGGATCGATATTTGCCGTAGAGCTACGCCCGCAGCCACTGATTATCACCTTTTCCTCGTCAAACTGCTCGAGGCGTTTTTTTCGTTGATTTTAGCCTTTACCCGCACGATTAAAGCGTCGTCTGAGAGCTCGATACTCTCGATATCCTCGGGGCTCGCGATCAAATTTCTCGCTGATTAGATAGCCCGCAGCCAGAGCCTCCTGATCGGTCGGGTTGCCATCAGTGCGCCAAAACGCTTGCCGTTTATGTAGATCTCAAGCTTGATCTCGCGCACCAAAAATATCATCCACGGCGCTTTTTTTGCGCACCTTTCAAATTTGATGATTTGCGTCGTAAAAATAGGTTGCATGATTTTTCCTTAATTTTTTTGCAAAATGATAGCTTGAAAATCTAAATTTAAGATTTGATTGTAGTGAATTATTGCTTAAATCAAGCAAAAAAACTTAAACTATTTTTTAGTACGATTTTTATCGGTATCTGATGATGATTTATATATGCAGATTTAGCATATATCTTAAATAATAATTTCCGTAATCGCTGCAAAAAGCTTCACTACTAGTTTAGTCTAAATTGACTTTTTCATTCCGCCCCTTTTCAAATTTAACCCAAAAAAATGTTTGTCCCGAATTCCAAATTACGAAATTAAATTTTTCTACTTCATTTATCAAAATACCTAAAATCCGATAATCGTTAATGT
>BNJT01001813.1_pt1 | contig 160708 bp, 240 predicted proteins | sample 8540491 | NCBI WGS metagenome assembly BNJT01 (sample SAMD00202455, study PRJDB9452) | human saliva metagenome | host: Homo sapiens
GGGTTACGTATTACAAAAGGGGTTGCGGCGATATGTCGAAACTAATGGACGACGATGTCCTCATCAGCGAGCACCCAGCGTTATCCGCCGGAAAGCAGCCGCATAACGGGTGAATAAAGAGGCGTACACAGCACGTTATCTTCTGCATGTGAACGCATGATTTCCGCTGTTCCACCTCCGTAGCATTGGCCAGCGGTCTGCTAGGGTACCCTAGTGAGAGAAGCCTTTCGCGATAAATCTGTTCACTAATATCATGGATGAAAAGCAAAGTCCTTCATCACCAAGATGGACGCATCGGGTAGATAGCTTAGAAAGAGAAACACGCTCACTACCCAACAAAGCCGGTTCGGGAACGATTTCCACCGGAGTCCCTTTGCAGGTCCTTCGACAGCTGATCCTGCACCTCGCAAAAAGTACGGATTGCATCAATCTCATCGCCAAAGAAGTCGATGCGGAAAGGATATTCGCAAGAAAAAGAGAAAACATCGATGATGCTGCTACGGGTAGCAAACTGGCCGGGCCTATATACATAATCCGTTTCACGAAAAGCCAATCGCGCAACGTATCGGGCCACCTCCGTAATATCGATTTACGCCGCCGCAAACTGAAAGTCTGCGCTCGTCCATCAGTTTCTTCGACACCACCAATTCTACCAAGGCTTCCGGATGGGTCACAATGAACGGAGAAACGGCTGTCGCAATTTGTCTCGCAATCCGCCAAACGGCTCAACACCTCGGTGCGCAGAATTCATTAGCCGCGTCGCGCTGCCCCGGCATATTTCACGGCACGGCGATAGGATGAAGGGAAAGAAAACACTCGGTCGCCACCCAAAAGCTGCATCAAGTCGTGATAGAAATAGCCAGCCTCATCGGCATCGTTCAAGATAAAGACAAACGGAGGCGTAAACGCGTTGGGCCAACGAGGCAAAAACAAAGACGCGGCCGAACCGACAAGCCTTGCAGAATATGCCGCCGAATCTTTCTTTCCAGACAAATGTAAAAGGGCTCCACGCTGTGGAGCCTTTGCACTATGTTTCAGAAGGTCAGCAATCTTCACTGACCGACGAGGCATTTCAGGGTATTTTGCGGGAACCAACCATCCATCCTCAATCGCATCACTGCAAAGAAAGCTTGCCGAAAATACCACCGCTCATCTTGTTGGTGCCCTCTGTCGGTTGATAAAAATCACGGGAACTTCCTTGATCTTAAAGCCAATCTTGTATGCGGTAAACTTATTTCGATTTGGAAGATCCCACGCCCTTTTGAAGCGTATCTTCGTCAAGAGGAATCGTTTTCCAACACACCTCGATAATAACTAAACGAAGTTTGCCTGTCGTATCGTTCACCCTAAACCGGTGACAGACTGCACATACTTAGAGGCAAAATAGCTCATCAGCACTCTGCCCATCGGCCAATTGACAACATTCACGCCACTGACATAATGGGAACCGATGGCCACATCATTCCCCTCGTCAGGTGGCGGCATACAGGCGAGGCAGGTCGTTCGATCGATGACCGAAGTCGGCATCCATCTCGGAAAAATATACTCAGCCGAACGCTGCAATGCCCACTTAAAACCGGTGATATAAGCCGTTCCCAGACCCAGTCGTTCGAACGCTCAATGATAAAAGCCGATCGAGAAAATTCCGCATCTATCAAATGATGAACAATCTTAGCCGTCCCGTCCGGACTTCCATCGTCAATCACAAGAATATGAAAATCCTTTTGCAAATTAAATACGGCACGAATGATATTCTCAATGTTTTCCTTCTCGTTATAAGTAGGAATAATTACAATACCATCGCTTTGAGTCATTATTTATTCGTTTTAAATATGTCAATGATTATACAAAGATAGTGATGCAAGTGGGCACAAAACCGACTACTCATGAAACACCCTATTCTTTTGAGTGCCCGTAAAAGTCAAATTATTTTCTAAATTTTCAGCCAATTCGTCGACGACGCGTCATTGCATAAAAATAATCAACGAGTTTTCACGCAGCCAACAACAATCTTCGCCATCACCATATAGGTACAGAACGCACTTGCATTTCCCCAAAATTGGGAAATACAACTTTTTGCCATTTTCTGCACTTCCTATCACTTGAAATGCAACTTTTTGCCATCTTCTGCACCTCCCAACTTCGGGAAATGCAACTTTTACCGATTTCTGCACTTCCCAACTTTGGGAAATGCAACTTTTAGCATTTCTGCACTTTCCCAACTTTGGGAATGTAATTTTACTAATTTCACCACTTTCCCAACTTTGGGAAATGCAGAAATCAACTATGGCTCTCAAAGTTGAGAAAGCCAATTGTAGCTCTGATTAATCTAATCAGATTGATTATTTGTAGGATTTTTGATTATTGATCTGGATTCTCCACAAATCCTTGGTACTTGGGCGTCAAGTCCATCCATCACCGCCCGGTAAGCCTGTTCCATTGTCTGTTTTTCAAACTCGATTCCCTGCCTTTGGGAATCGGCTGATGAATCGTCAGTGTCAGCGGATGCCAGTTTACCCAGCGCAGGTCGCATACGGGCATGACATCGAACGAGCCGTTGATTGTCAGCGGCACAACCGGCAGTGGAAGTTCGTCGGCCAACATAAAAAGCGCCGCGACGGAAAATCCCATGTGGCCCGTGAATGTGCGCGAGCCTTTCGAAAAGACCACCAGCGACATGCCTTCACGAAGAATCTTGCTGGCGTTGGAATAGGTTTAGCTATCTTGCTCGGACCTCGCTTATCGACAAAAATATGGTGGGCTGCCCGACAGGCCATGCCCTATCAACGAATATTGCCCAGCTGACGCTTCATCATCCATTTGAAATTACGGTTCAGATAGCCGTATATCAGAAAAATATCAGAAAGCCCCTTTGATGATTGGCCACAAAACACATAGGACTGACTGGGCTGCAGGTGCTCGCGTCCTCAACCTGCACGGGCAGCAGAAGCACTGTAATGAGCCAAGCCCAACACTGACCGGGATAATATCCCAGAAATGGCCATTGCCTGCCAGACAGCCGATGACCGTGACAAGCGATGTAGTACGGAAGCCAGCAGAATGACCGGAAACAAATCAAAGAGTTGATAAACACGATAAAGGAATTTCATTGGGATGATTTGCGATGAAGAGTGAATACTACGATTTCGGAACAGCACCTACGCGGATGGGTACAACGCCGCCCAATCCGGCGGACACGTAGAGATAACGACCGGCTCAAACAAGCCATAATCTTCCTTATAGGTAAGCATGGTGTCGGACGCAGGCCCAAAAATATTGATTTGGCCGGCATGCGTGTACCACCAAGGTTATTCGGGCATTGGTATGGGCATATCGTGCGATCCCGTGCCGAGGGATCGCTGCTAGCATGACGACAAACGATCGACGATCAACGCTCGCCATGGCTTTACGAATGTCAATCTAGCTCGCGGGAAAAGGGGCTTCTCCATCATTATGCGTTGCCGATAGAGCGATGTCTGTCGTTGTCGCGCCGTGACGACCATGGCACTACTGTCTATAAGAAGAATTCCAGCAAACTGCTGCTGGAGTTCCGCGTGTAGCCGCTCGTTATATTGTCGCATCTCGTCTCCGTTTCTGCAAGTAAAGACTGTGAGTCGTGATTACCCAGCACGGAATAGAGGCCGTCTTTGGCCCTCAACGAAGATAATTCGCGCGGAAAGGCGGTAAGTTCCTGCCAATGGCCTGACGTCTGCAGATCGCCGGTAGAGACTACTGCATATCGGAACCTTGCGCGTGGACTAGTGCATCGATGTCGCGCTGTCAATATCTGTAGCGCCAGCACGATAAGTGCCCGCATGAAAATCAGAGAGGTGGAGGTGATTCGATGAGCGTCAAACGCCTTCGGCAGTCATCGAAATACAAATGAACATGACGCTCTTTCCGACAGCTTAAGCCTCGCAAACGTGAAACCATGAAAAGAATCCGATGCCAAGAAGCGAAGACACAGGGCCGATAATATTTCCCCGAATTGCGATGGCTGCATGGTCACGATACTCACAGCCAACCCGCACGCGAACAGAGTACAAAGAGGAAAATCGGCAAGAACAACCCATGCTGGGGTAGGATAGCAATTCTGTCCACAGTTATTAATCCGGGTACGAAATCTCTGATACAGGCCATGCCACCGACGCTGATGAAGCTGCTACGAGCGCGCGCGCCAGCACCGAGATTCTTTTCCTCCGGTCCAAAATGCCAATCGCCCACGAGCTAAAAGTGGACGATCAATATAAATCTGCACGAAGAATCGCTAAAAGCAGAGGTGTAATGATTCGACAACCATGGTCTGTTATCTCTCAACAAAATCGGCTGAAGAAACTTTTAATTTTGCGCATCTTTCTGGATTATCCGAAAATCAACTGCTGCCCTCTGGGTCGCGCTCAACGCTGCGGTGTGGACCCAAGCGCTATTACAGAACGTTGCGCGCACTTTCCAATTCAATGAATCACCCTCTAACGGACTCCAATTGCATTTACTGGAGAATCACTTGTTTGTCCCAGCAATCTGTTCCGTGCGCTGCACAATGGCCAAATCTGCCCAATAACCTTCAAGGTGGATGAACTTCGCTCGACGGAGTTTTTAAACAGCGAAGCGGGACGATGGCACATAAGTGTCACCAGCTGTTCTATTGACAAGACGCCAACTTTGTCTCACCAATCCCTGCATGGAGACCAGAGAGAACTGAACTATGCCGGCACGCCACCCGGAAAGAGCTTGCGAGCTCGCTCTGCGCTGCTTCCCAAAGATGGGGTGGCATGGTCGGTGGTTATCGCTAAAGATGCGGCCATCGGCCGCGTCTGACGTGGCAACTGATCACGACTGTTCGCTGTTTTCGCAGCGCGGGATTGCATTTCGGTTTGCAGGCATGTTTGTAAGATAATCTTCATCAGAGAACAGAAGATTGAGGAACGCAGGCCTCAAGCGAAAGCATTACTGCCGGCCAGCGTCGGTTCGTGCGCGGTGCCAACATGGGCTGCTAATGCAGACGTGTATCATATGCGCTCGACAGCCAAAGCCGATGACGTCACAAGCTTGGCTGGCCCGTATCTTTGGATGCATAGGTCCGGATCACTCTCCGCGGGTCGCTATCGCCTCACGCATATTCACGGTTGATAAGCGCAGTATCTTCGCAATGGGTCAGTGGCAGTGTGCAGATCATGACAGGTCGCATAGATATCCTCTCCAGTGATTCCTGCTACTCTACAGAGCATACGTACCCGTGTACTGGCTCCCATAAACAACTTGATACCGAGATCATACTGCGGGAACAACAGCAGACTATACCGCATTCAGAGACGTTGCCCCATAAAGAACCCAAAATTAACGACACTCTTTTCCGCAGCCAACCGATATTTCTCTTCCAATGCGTCGAGAGAGTTGTGGTTTGCGTTCTGTATTGGAGCATTTGCAGTAGTTATGCACCACCGAAGCCGCCGCCGCCATACTCTCTGTATGGATATCAGCCTGGCCGTTATACCGGCTCACGAAAATGGCACATGCTCATCAATAACTCCGGGTAAAATAAAACAGCGGACGTCTATCATTTCCTGATAGGCATCACGACGTTGTTCCCGGTCTTAATACATTCTTGATGCGACCGTCTTCTATTAAGAGATTCTGCCAGAGTGACCTTCATTAACTACGATGCCACCTTTTATTAATAAACTCATTCAACAGGGAAGAATTATTTACGTTCAGAAGCCGGAGAAGTTGGCTGGGCCAACTGGTTAGGAGTCGGTGCTCCACCTGTGGCACCGGAACTGGCAGGCTGATTTAGTCGAATTTCCTTCGATTCCATTACAATCTGCTCATTCTCCTGCGCTTTCTTATAGTAATCTTTACGTGCGGATCATTTTTGAACTTTTCGGTAGCCTTACTCATGATGTCTCATCCATGGGGTAAGTTTTAGGATATTGATAACCATTGTCACCATACACGCCGGGCCCCCACATGTTATCAAAATTATCACAAACAAAATTTGTTACTAATTGATCTTCCTGTTCCGTAAGCCTGCTTGCCTCATTGCTAAGATGTACGCTGACAATATCCATATTACTGCCGTTCATAATAGCTTGATCATGCTTATGTACAAGTTCTGCTTCCTGATAGTTGGTTATACTTGCCTTTACAAACTTAAAGGGTTTATCATTCAGTGGTGTTCGCTAACGGTCTGTTGTGTATCATCAGTTTGACTGAAATATCACCATCCTCTATCACTATTGGTATAACGCTCTCGTCATCCATAAATATATTAGCCATCCCTAACAGAGTCGTATGTACCACTAAAATGGAACCGCCCTATGCACCACATCACACGAATCCAAACTTTTAAATTCGTTATCTTTCAAGACCCTTCAAATACTGCTTACGACCATCCAGATTTGACATTTGATGCGCCTTGGATATTATAGGAGTTCACATAGAAGTGAATGCGATTAGAGATAGGAACAGGGTATAGAACTTTATTCATATATAGGTTGATTCATTCTCAAGCCAGGTAATATGACTATCGATGTTCAGAACTTTTTCATGCAATTTTAATTGATAATACTTAACTTTTATGTGGGATTAACATTTTAGCCTTTTTCGAGTTCGGAAGAAATACGGTGCATCGTATATATTTCGGAGCAATGCGGCTATCAAAGAATAACAACCCATTTATTATATACGTAGTGCCCGGATAATCCACAACATGCGTAAAACATCGGTCGCAATAATCCATAAGCATTATCAACCATTAAAAAGTCCGGCCACGATAAACAAAATATCAGCCAGCCCCATTATCCTTTTTCAAACGTCTGATTACGATTGACGGTCCCGTATAAACTTGCAACAATTGAATCATCGCAAAAGAACTGCGCCTGATAAAAATACTCAGCTACAATCTGCTGATTCCACATCAGGACATAAGTTCCGGATCCAATCACCATTAAAGTTCCTCCTAAAAAGGAATAAATAACGTTGTGTCTTTTGTTAACTCCTTCATTGTCGTTATTATTCTATAACTACATTTTGATTTTCATCAACGGGCTTTTCATCTGAACTCAAGACAAAGATATCCTCATCATCGGCCTTCATAAAATAACGTTCACGGGCGATCCTGCTCTATCGCTTTCGGACTACGCCGGATTTCCTGCAACTGTTTAGAATCAGCCGCATGTTGATCTTCGTATTTTTGATTTCCTAAATCTTCAATTTGTAATTCAAGTCTCACCCGCTTCAACACACCTATCCTCACCCTACCACTCCCTATGAGCAGTGTACAAAACCACAATCACAAGAAAATACTTGTACGTAATATAAAAATTCCATAGTATATTTAGCTTATTTGCTATACGGAAAATCTTTTGCAAAAGTAACACAGAGAACCATCAGTTGAGCTTCTGAAAATTTAGATTAATTAATAAGAGTATATCTATTATCCGCCTAATTACAGTAACTTTGCAATACGCCACTATATAATAAAAATGGAATATATTGTATCTGCACGCAAATATCGTCCTATGACCTTTTGGATTCTGTTGTAGGACAATCTGCACTAACCACAACTCTTAAAATGCAGTTAAAAGCAGCAAATTAGCACACGCATATCTTTTGCTGGCCCGCGTGGTGTAGGTAAGACCACATGTGCCCGCATTTTTGCGAAAGCCATCAACTGCCAAACTCCTACGCAGGATGGTGAAGCATGCAACTCCTGCGAAAGTTGCGTGAGTCGTTTAACGAGCAACGCTCTCTCAACATCTTTGAACTCGACGCTGCCAGCAACAACTCTGTCGAAAATATCAAAACCTTGATGGAGCAAACCAGAATTCCGCCACAAGTAGGACACTATAAGGTTTTTATTATAGATGAGGTCCACAATGCTTTCAACGGCAGCTTTTAACGCGTTTCTAAAAACATTAGAAGAACCGCCAGCCCACGTTATTTTCTATATTAGCCACCACTGAAAACACAAGATTTTGCCAACGATTTTATCACGATGCCAGATCTATGACTTTGAGAGGATGACCATTGCCAATACCATTAGCCATTTAAAAAGTTGCGGAAAAAGAGGGAATCACCTATGAAAAACAAGCTTTAGAATTGATTGCCGAGAAAGCAGATGGCGGTATGCGTGATGCTTTGTCCATCTTTGATCAGTTGCCAGCTTTTGCCATAGGCAATATCACCTATCAAAAAGTAATTGAAGATCTGAATGTTCTTGATGTTGAGAATTATTTCAAGATTGTAGATTATGCCTTGACCAACCAAGCAAGCGAGACATCATGTTGCTTTTAAACAGTATTTTTAGCCAAAGGCTTTGATGGGGCCAACCTTATCAATGGGCTTGCCATGCATGTCCGCAATCTACTGATGAGCAAAGATCCCGTCACACTCCCTTTGCTAGAATGTAGCCAACAACAGGCGCAACACTATCAGGCACAAGCTCAAAAGTGTCCCACCAAATTTCTTTATCAAGCATTGAAGTTAATGAATCAGTGCGATGTTAATTATAAACAGAGCGGAAACAAGCGATTATTGGTTGAACTGACCCCTTATACAAATCGCACAAATAACACAGGCAGAAGACAGGATGTGCTCTGTCGCGGGCGCTGCCCCAAAAGATTAAAAATCCCTGTTCCGCAAAAATTATGAAATCTCAACCGCAACAGGCAGAGCAGGTGGCCGAGGTTGAGATTACTCCCTTCCCCCAACCTATCGCTACGGAGAGTCTACTCCAACAAAACGTTCAAACTCCTACAACCAACTCTGCGGATATAAAAAGCAGAGATAAAAGCCTCTGCCGACCCTAAATTCAAGCTAGGTAATCATTGGTTTTACCTTTAATGACATAAGAAAAAGGACCGGAAAACCAACTTATCAGAAAGATCCGGTTGTAAAAGACGAAGAAGCGGCCAGCAAATTTTCACAAGAAGAACTAGAACCATAATGGATGTCTATGGCAACCGCATGCCGCAACAAATGGTCGGCATGGCTTCACGCTTAAAAATGCAGTTCCCAAAATAACGGAATATCCGGCTGTCGAAGTCGTCTTCGACAATAACATACTACTCAATCAGGTTGAAAAATCAAAGGATTTGGATTCGAGTAACATTGGCTAATGAACTGCATAATGTTGCATTGACACTTAATTTCAGACTTGCAGAAGGTGAGGAAATTAGAAGATACTAAATAAACGCGAAGTTTTTGAGGAGATAAGAATACAAAATCCAGCAATCGAAAACTTCGTTCATTGCTGGATTTAGAGTTAGCTTAAATCAGTGGCATCCCTGCTACCTCACATTCCACGCGCACAGCATCAGGCCAAATACTAGCTTTGAATTTCTCCTATGTGCGCTTCTATGGAGCAATACCATACACAATCTACTCTGACCGATACCACCACCGATACTCAATGGTAGCTATCTTGCAAAAGTTGCTGATGGAAGAATAGCTTTTTCCTTATCTTCCTTGCCTTCTATCTTTAATTGCCGAAGCAAACTCTCATCATCTGCAATGAATACCCATAGAACTTAATCTCAAACGATCTTCCCTAATACGGGATACCATAATAGGATATCCCCATTCAGTCCAACTCTTTACCATTTTCGCCACCGAACTCCAGTCGTCTAGAGTCCGGAGCGCGTCCATCGTGCTTCTCACCATTGCTCAACTTACTGCCAATTCCTTCCACAAAAACGGCTCCATATTTCTACAAATAGCGTCCTCACGCCTTTTGGCCGTCATCTCCGGATACATCTGAAGCAACTCGCTATGCACAAAAAGATATCCTCGGGCAAGAAAGGCTTTAGCTGGGGATAAGTCTCACAGGGTGAGATATTCCGTAGCCGACGAATGGCCGAATAAATGCGGCGGACAATATCATGGAGAAAACCAAGACGGCGTTGCTCCTTTAGTAATTACTGCTTCCCCAGTCCCACTGGTCTACATATAAAGAATGCAAATTATCAAGTTCCTCATCTGCACGAATCGCATTCATATCCGTGTACACGCCATAACCGGGGGCTATTTGATATTCAGCCAGCGTCAATCTTTTTCCACTTGGCCAAAGAATGCACAACCTCTGCCTCTGCATCATTTAAATCTTTTATCGGAAAAAGTTACGGACGTTCCACACCATTTAGGTCATCATTGATTCCCAAACCTTTCAAAACAAACAAAAGGCGCTGTCACCGACGCAAGCGCAACTCGGTCGACAGATTTTGCTGAAAGAACTCTATATGAGTTTTTATCCCTTGTTCTGTCTGGCGCATATCAAGCAAAGCTCGGTAAACTACGGGCTTTATCAAATCACTCATATAATATAAATATTATTTACAAAACCATTTTCTTTTTATTACAACGTTATAAAACGTAGAGTATTCCGACAAAATATCATGAAGTGATTACCGTATTTACCAATGACAATCGTTTCAACGAATCAATTTCGCTGACCACCCAAATGATATCCCCTTTCTCAAATCTACGCATGGGATCAATCATCGTTAGGTTTTCTTGCCCTTCTTCTACGCCTACCACCATACGAGTCATAAACATCCTGAATTCCACTTTCCTCCAATGTTTTACCAACAAAACCACTTTACTCGTAATAATCATTTGCCACAGTTTCATTTCTCGCTTTTCAATTTCAGTATCAGCCGGTATTAATTCCATTTTGACACTATCACCAAATCTTTTTCAACTGATCATCATTGCCAATTACCTGCAGAAATGATCACTGGAAAAAGAATCGTTCCTCCATTTGGGATGTTGATACGCTGTGCTCCTCGTAAGATGCTACACCAAATGAACACCAAAGCGATTTCTCATTTGTAAATTAGCCAATTTCTGCCCCCAAGCAGAATCCTCCGGCAGTTCAAAATGTCCGATATGAATATCACGATCCAACAAATGCTCCCTTCATAAAGCGGTTTCTTCAGTACCTTGCACCTGAGCCTGAATATCTCTTTGAGCGCAGATTCAACATGAACTGAGCGCTCATTTTTGATACTTCGCGTTTTGGTTACACGCGAGAGTATAATCAGGCTGACGACAACAGCACCTATAGGCAAATTATCAGCGCATTGGCAAAACGAGAAAGGAAATTAATGATATAGAAAATGAAAGCTAAGGCTATCATGAATCGTAAGCAATAATCGTAAAAATCAATAGCGGCTGGTTTAAATTGCTTTCAAGCCAAAAGACGTTTGAACTCATCGCTATGATTTTTCTTCATGACCATAGCCCGAAGGAAAGGAGCAATTAAAAAGATGGTAGCGAATCCTGTAATCGCATTGGCATACCAATGAAGTTCCCAACCCGGCAAAAAGCCGGCGAACAATCGGCAGCACAAAGGTAAACTATGATGGCTAGTCACGGCAGCCGAAAAGTATACCAGCTACACGACCGTATTGAGCAACATCTGGATTGAGCAGTCGCTTTCCACTTGTTTTGCTGTGTCGTATTGGGATGACTCCATCTGCATACTGTTAAGCCAATGTATCAGCTTTTCTGGCAAATGCCTTCCAGTCGATTATAAGCAGGACTTGCACAACTTAATCATGTAGGGTGTAAAGAATGTGGTAATCATACTTTACCGCCACGTACAACCGGATACAGAAATTTCACTGATTACCCCCAACGACAAGCCCATGGAAGCTATAATAAAACTAAACTCACCAATCTGCGACATGGAAAAAGCCGCACTTCATGGCAGACTTCAGCGACTCACCGGCCAACATGAAAGCCAATGATCCATAAATATAGCCTGACCTAACATGATTGTCAACACCAACACAAAGATGAGGTAGAAGTACTGCGCGATAATCTGCGGATCAACCCAGCATACCCACAGATACAAAAATATCGCACCAAACAGATTCTTAACCGGTTCTACTAACTAACAAATACGATCAGCCTCACTCGTCTCTATCAAGATACTACCCATGATAAAAGCACCAAAAAGCCCTGCTGAAGCTAACTTTCGTAAGTGAGAACACAGCCATCGCGCAGCATGCTCAAAGCCACGATGAGCATAGTCCGTTATTGATCAATTTGCGAACTGAACGCAGGAACATCGGAATCGTACTAAATACCCACCACGAGCCACAGTACCAAGAAGAATACGATTTTCACGACCGATGTCAACATGGTGCCGCCATTCGCATGTCCCGTCGCCATAGCACTCTAACATAACCATCATGATAATGGCCGGAATATCCTCCAGAATAAGTACGCTCATTGCCACCTTTACCGGCAAACTGCTGCTGGCGAATACCCAAATCATCAAAGGCTTTATAGATAATCGTCGTAGAACCTATGGCACAGCATACCGCCAAGGAAGATGCAGTCCATCTTTGCCCAACCAAAAGTATGCCCCACACTTATGCCTAACGCCATCATGCAAAAATATAATGATGACGGTGGAGATGATGGGCGACGCTCCCATCTTCAGTATCTTCTTAAAAAGAAAAATCCAACCCTAAGACTGAACAACGTGAACATCACGCCGATATCGGGCCCCAGGAATGGATATTAGCCTCATCAACCACAGACATCGTATAAGCAGTGTGGCGAGACTAAAAATCCCTGCCACAAGATAACCTAATACCAAAGGTTGACGCAGTTTCTTAAAAACGATTGTAGTGATACCCGCTACAATCAGAATTAACGCAAGGTCTCTAATCATTAATCTTCAAAATTTCCGGTAATCTCACATATTTTTCGTCAAATCACGTTGACAGCTTTCTCCATCACTTGGATGCTTACGAACTCATGTGGACCATGGAAATTGACTCCACCAGCAAAGATATTCGGACAGGGCAACCCTTGAAACTCAACTGGGCACCATCCGTTCCGGCCACGTATCGGTTCTACCTTCGGAGCGACACCGCTTTCTTGCATGGCTCGCAAAAACGATATCTATGACGTGCATGTTGGGTTCAATCTCTCTTTCATATTATAATACTGATCCTTCATGGCTATCGTCACCGTGCCCTCACCATACTTGGCATTCATCTTATCTACGCACGCCTGCATAAAGCTCTTTTCGACTTTCAAACTTCGCTACGGTCATGATCACGGATAATATAACTGAGCTTGGCTTCCTCCGTTCGGCTGTCGATATTCAGCAGATGATAAAAACCTTCGTAGCCTCCGTGGTCTCGGGGATATCGGTCTCAGGTATCATCGCGTTGAACTCACAAGCCAATCTGTTGGCATTCACCATCTTACCCTTAGCATAACCCGTATGTACGCTCACGCCTTTTATATGAACTTTGGCACCGGCGGCATTGAAATTCTCATATTCCAAATCGCCCTCATCACCGCCATCCATGGTATAGGCCCAGTCACAACCAAACTTCTCAACATCGAAATGATGGGCACCTTCCCGATTTCCTCGTCCGGATTGAACCCTACACGAATATCTCCGTGCTTTTATCTCATCATGGTCACGCAGATAACACATGGCCTGAACGATTTCCGCAATACTGGCTTTGTCGTCCGCGCCCAACAATGTCGTGCCATCTGTGACAATCAAGTCTTCGCCCACATGCTCCTTCAACTCCGGAAACTTCTCTACCGAAGAAACAATTCCTTCGCTCAGCACGATGTCTTTCCCATCATAATTACGAATAACACGGGCCTTAACGTCCTTTCCGCTAGCGTCGGGACTGGTATCATAGTGCGAAATAAAACCAATGGTCGGTGTTTTCTTTTTCGTATTCGACTTTAAGGTGGCGTAGATGTAACCTTTCTCGTCCATTTCTACATCAACCAAGCCCTCGTCTTGAAGTTCTTTAACCAGATACTTTGCAAATTCTAATTGCTTGGCAGTACTGGGCACGCTCTCCCGAATCCTCACTCGATTGCGTGTCAAATTTTGTGTAATTGATAAAATCTTTCTGTAAGATCCATATTCAAAAATCTATAAAATGTTGTAATTGCAAAATATACATACTATCCAAACAAAATCAACAAACCTTGTTTAACAAAAAAGCAATGGGCCTTGGGCTTCATTGCTTTTCTATCGTCAGATTCTATCTAATATCATTCCGGTAAATCCGGCTGTTTATTCCTGTTCTTCCACCTTACCGACCTGCTCCAGTCCATTCCACAGGATTGTTGGTCGTGATGAAATCAACACCGGCTTCTATGAAATATTTAACTCTCCTTAGGGCTTATTCACCGTCCATACATTGACGGTCATGCCCAGCTCATGACACCGGCGAATCCATTCGGGGTGTCGTTTCGAGTACTTGATACTGATAGTCAATACCATTACAGCCCCACGACTTTACCTCATCGGGCGTTGCATCTCCGTTCAAATAAGCGATATTAGCTCCCTTCTGCTTCTTGGCCAGTCGCTGACAAACGTTCTTACTGAAAGAAATATAGTCGACACGATCAGCAATTCCCGAAGCCTTTACGGCCTTCAAGACCTCGTCCACGCACACGTTCTCGCGCTTTTCTGACTTATGTTTCTTGATTTCCAGCACCAAACGGGTCGTACAATTCTTGCCGGCCGCCAGATATTCGTGCAACAACGGGCGACGTTCTCCATTGCCCAGCTTGTGATCGATAATATCCTTCCACTTCGCTTCTTCTATTAAGATACCGTCAATGGTGTCATCGTGATTGATTACCAGTTTACCATCAGCCGTCAAACGAAGATCAAACTCCGAACCATAACAATGAATACTCATCGGCTTTCATCAACGAAGCAATCGAGTTCTGCGCGCTCCCCGCAGTGTCCCAATAGCCACGGTGGGCGATTATCTTCGGGCCGACGATGGCTTTCAACGCGATTGGCGCATGTCTGAGCGTAAATCATCGAACCGATGTCGTTCGGATGAAGACCTTCTATCATGCCATCTTCAGTCAGATTCAGTCGGTCATGTGTCAACAAATAGAGTTCATCAACACCCTCCTTTTCAACATCTTGTAGGCCTCGCGTAGCGTCATTGCCACGCTTATAGGGTTTATAGGCATTGGCGCGCATCACGCTGTCGCTCAGTTCATGGCTTTCTACCAACAGGATGGGCACATTAGTCTTCTGGCGCAACAGCCTCACCCTCTAAAAGCTTTACTCTTGATGGTTGCGGCGTCAAATTTCCATGAATTGGGTATCGGATCAATCACGTAAGCCTGCGCGTCGAATTCTCGGCAAGTGCCTTAAACAGCTCAGGATCCATATAGCAGTTGCCGAGAAACCCAAATTAACGAAAGGTTTATGAAGCATTCTTGCCACGATATTAGTAATGGATAAGCCGGGACGCGATGGCGAAGCGCCTTGGATAATGCTGCTACCATAAAAGCCACAATAGGCTTCTCCATGGTTTGGGCAGGCGACTTAAACTCCACGTTGCAGCCTTCGTCCACGCCCACTTCGAGCCATTTCACGCTGTTGTAATTCGGCAGATAGAGTTCTACTCTGTGTTCCCTTTACGTTCAAATCCTTATAAACAGAAGTCAATGTGTCTTTCGCAGTCTTTCAAAGGAATACTTCATGCGATTACTTATCCAATGATAACGACCATTGGGCAGCATGAGCATACAAATCAACGCCCAACGAATTCATATCCGACATGTTGTGCAGCCTTCTCAAGTCCTCCACTCCATACCTTATATATATATTCTTCGCGTCTGTGACCGATCGTACAGACAGCCCACTGCTGTTAGCGACAAATCCCGAACTGCTCCGGACACACTCGCCTGCAACCGCTCAGGCGGTCGGTCATAACGCTTCCCCTATCTCCCGTTCCATGCTCGCCCAAATACGGCAGGAACACTTCCCTCCATTGGATTATACCACTTTGTCTGGGCAGTCAAAGCCGATGAAAGAACTAAACCTAAAACGACAAGAACTCGATCGTGTTTTCATTTTATAATGTTTTTAAATGGTTTTTCTTTCCCAATACTGCAAAAATACAATTAATATTTTTATTCCGAAAAGAAAATCATATCATTACAGCACAAAACGTTTTCATTTAATCGTCCATCCGCTTGATATTGAGTTTAGCCTGCAAAAAACTTATCTATAAACAGTTCACACAATAATCCTTCTTCATCTGCAACATAATTTTCATCAAAATGGTGGAAGTACTAACTCATCAGCTGCCAATTCCCGGAATCTCATCGGCTGTATATTCGTCTAAGTATATATCTACCTCTTGTGTATCTTTCGTTTCCATCTCATTTTGCGAAGAAACCCGGATGTTCTTTTAATACAGTTCCCACAAGAAAAACTATATTCATAGCGTAACTTCTCATTTTGTCGATGTTTCGTTAATAACTATTCTATATTCATCACCTCTTTCTAAATTAACGTGAGTTCGACGAATTATGAGTATCTATGAATTTGGTGGTTAGCGAAATTTGTTGTAACTTTAAAGTGTTAAAAATCAAATAATTACAAACAAAAATCGCTATGCTCACTCGAGGACAAAGTTACAGAGATATTTTGTATGGCAGACGACTTCTGCAAGTTTTTGATGCTATGACAGCAAAATATACGCTAAAACCTATTGGAAAAAGAAAATATCATCGCAGTTCTACCATGTCAAAGGCAGAAGTCATGCTGATAATGATTCTTTTTCCACGATTCGGGTTATCGCTGCTTTAAACATTTCTATCTTGAAAAAGTATGCAAGCAGCTTCGCCATCTATTTCAAAAAGTTGTTTCTTATAACCGTATAGTAGAATAGGAAAGGGATGTAGCCATACCCTTAACCTTGTTTATCAAGAAGGTACTGTTGGGCAAATGTACGGGCATAAACTTCGTTGACAGCACACCACTGCGTGTCTGCAAAAACCAAAGAATACATATTCACAAAGTTTTCAAAAGGCATAGCCCAAAGAGGAAAATGCTCTATGGGTTGGTTCTTCGGTTTCAAATTGCACTTGATTTGCAATGAGAAAGTGAAAGCTTCTCAACTTTATGATAACGCCGGGGAGATATTGATGACCGTAAGCCTTTGGAGTACAAAGCATTCATAGATTTTATATATGGTAAGCTGGTCGGTGACAAGGGATACATCAGCAAGAACCTCTTTCAAAGGCTTTTCGTTGACGGAATACAACTTATTACCAAATTGAAAAGTAACATGAAAGGAGCTTTAATGCGTGTTTCAGACAGACTTTTACTCAGAAAAGAGCCATTATAGAAACGGTGAATGATGAACTTAAGAACATTGCGCAGGTGGAACACTCCAGACATAGATGCTTTGACAATTTCATCGTCAACTTATTAGGGGCTATTGCTGCCTATTGCCTGTTTCAAAGAAGCCGTGCATCAATGTGCAAAGGACTATTGACACACAACTTACTTTGTTCTGAATTCATCAAACTCACGTTAAATATGTCTTTATGATGGCATCATTTTCCATTTTTAAAACCCATGCATGAATTCTCTTATAATATTTAACTATCATTGGAAGAAATAAACCAATAATACTCAAGTGTTAAAAACGGTTCTTTCATGTTATGACCAAATATCACATCACTCCACTCTGCTACTGTTTGAAAGGTTGCCCATATAATAAATCCTATCCCTAAAGGCTTTAATACCAACCTTAATTCTCTTTCCAATATCTTACATATAGTATATATGGTATGAGCTATAACATGTTTTGTTTTTGTCTTCCATGATTCATTTTGATTTATTTGTTGCAAACCAACTTGCATAATTTTTACGATGTATCGCATTAATATTGTTAGGGGATAATGCTATAATTGCAGCCCATTTCATATGATTGTGTAAATCATTATTATAACATGAGTTCGGCGAATTATAAGTGTCTATAAATTTGGGGCTCACTGAGGACAAAGTTACTGAAATATTTTTGTATGCCAGATGACTTCTGCAAGTTTTTGATGATATGACAGCAAAATATACGCTAAAAACCTACCGGAAAAAGAAAATATCATCGCAGTTCTACCATGTCAAAGGCAGAAGTCATGCTGATAATGATTCTTTTCCACGATTCAGAGTTATCGCTGCTTTTAAACATTTCTATCTTGAAAAAGTATGCAAGCATCTTCGCCATCTATTTCCAAAAGTTGTTTCTTATAACCGTATAGTAGAATTGGAAAGGGATGTAGCCATACCTCAACCTTGTTTATCAAGAAGGTCCTGTTGGGCAAATGTACGGGCATAAACTTCGTTGACAGCACACCACTGCGTGTCTGCAAAAACCAAAGAATACATATTCACAAAAGTTTTCAAAGGCATAACCAAAGAGGAAAAATGCTCTATGGGTTGGTTCTTCGGTTTCAAATTGCACTTGATTTGCAAATGAAAGTGAGAGCTTCTCAACTTTATGATAACGCCGGGAGATATTGATGACCGTAAGCCTTTGGAGTACAAAGCATTCATAGATCTTATATATGGTAAAGCTGGTCGGTGACAAGGGATACATCAGCAAGAACCTCTTTCAAAGGCTTTTTCGTTGACGGAATACAGCTTATTACCAAATTGAAAAGTAACATGAAAGGAGCTTTTTAATGCGTGTTTCAGACAGACTTTTACTCAGAAAAAGAGCCATTATAGAAACGGTGAATGATGAACTTAAGAACATTGCTGCAGGTGGAACACTCCAGACATAGATGCTTTTTGACACTTTCATCGTCAACCTATTAGGAGCAATTGCTGCCTATTGCCTGTTTCCAAAGAAGCCGTGCATCAATGTACAAAGGACCATTGACACACAGCTTGCATTGTTCTGAATTCGTCGAACTCACGTTAAATAATCGTATTTTTCTTGGAACAAACGATTAAATGGTGAGTACACTCTACTCCAACGCTCGGTTGAGAACAGTCGACGTTCTTTAACCACAATGATAACAGACACGATAAGCAGTAATACCGTCTGTATGCACTTGCTGTCGGGATGGGTAGAAAATATCTCATTGAAATATCCTGCTGTAATATGAAAGATAATGGCAACGAGAATATTTCGATTTGTTTTTGTAATAGAGCCAATTCATCAAAAACAAAAGGAAAGATACTAACGATGAAGTTCAGACTATAAAGCTATCCTTCACTCACCACATTAGCGTGGTAATAACCCTTAATACCTGCAGGGGGAAATGCCAGATAGCCCAATAAGCTGCAAAACAGTATAGATGTTTTTGAAGAGACTCATTCGAGAACGGAGACAGTCTGTTCCATAACCATGCCATGCAAGTTCCTCAAGCGTAGGTGCAAGGATAAGGAGGAACCATACAGGAAAAACACCCGACGTAAAAGGTGTAATGACCTGTAATAATGAATTGTGATGGACTATAACCGAACAACAGAGATACTGCCATAGCACTACAGATACTTGCTGGCATCAGTAGGCAGGCTGTGAGATAATATTGCCACTTATCGGAAGACAAGTTTAGGAATCTCCCAAGAAAGTCTTTCCGCAGTTCCTGGCGCTGAAAAACCAAAATAATGGTCAGAAACATTGGAAAGAAAAAGTCCTGCCAATCCCAACAATGGGGCTGTCCATGTACTTTCCGAATAAACTACATGATGACTTACATAACTGGCAGCAAACCAGAATATCCATGGGATAAGGGTTGCCAAGAGATAGAAAAAGTGCCGTATGGCGATACTTGATGACGATGTTTTCTTTCATGCTGTTTTTATTTTTTTATATATATGTAATAATCCTGACAATCTGTCTGAGATCGCTGTAATTACTACAATCCTTTTATTTCACCTGCAATGACTTATAATACGAGATAATAGGTTACAAAGATAATACAAAAATTTATATAATATAACGTGAGTTCGACGAATTATAAGTGTCTATAAATTTGGTGATTAGCTGAAATTTGTTGTAACTTTAAGGTGTTAAAAATCAAATAATTACAAACAAAAATCGCTATGCTCACCGAGGACAAAGTTACAGAGATATTTTGTATGGCAGACGACTTCTGCAAGTTTTTGATGCTATGACAGCAAAATATACGCTAAAACCTATTGGAAAAAGAAAATATCATCGCAGTTCTACCATGTCAAAGGCAGAAGTCATGCTGATAATGATTCTTTTCCACGATTCAGGTTATCGCTGCTTTAAACATTTCTATCTTGAAAAAGTATGCAAGCAGCTTCGCCATCTATTTCCAAAAGTTGTTTCTTATAACCGTATAGTAGAATAGGAAAGGGATGTAGCCATACCCTTAACCTTGTTTATCAAGAAGGTACTGTTGGGCAAATGTATGGGCATAAACTTCGTTGACAGCACACCACTGCGTGTCTGCAAAAACCAAAGAATACATATTCACAAAGTTTTTCAAAGGCATAGCCCAAAGAGGAAAATGCTCTATGGGTTGGTTCTTCGGTTTCAAATTGCACTTGATTTGCAATGAGAAAGGAAAGCTTCTCAACTTTATGATAACGCTGGAGATATTGATGACCGTAAGCCTTTGAGTACAAAGCATTCATAGATTTTATATATGGTAAGCTGGTCGGTGACAAGGGATACATCAGCAAGAACCTCTTTCAAAGGCTTTTTCGTTGACGGAATACAACTTATTACCAAATTGAAAAGTAACATGAAAGGAGCGTTAATAAGCGTTTTCAGACAGACTTTTGCAGTGCAAAAAAGAGCCATTATAGAAACGGTGAATGATGAACTTAAGAACATTGCACAAGTGGAACACTCCAGACATAGATGCTTTTGACAATTTCATCGTCAACTTATTAGGGAGCAATTGCTGCCTATTGCCTGTTTCCAGTAGCTGTGCTTCAATGTACAAAGAACCATTGACACACAGCTTGCATTGTTCTGAATTCGTCGAACTCACGTTAATATACTATGAATCAGAGGAATATTAGGTTTATAAGGGAGGACTAATTAGGGAAGCTTGAATTTTGAAAAATGCGGAATTACCTAAAAAGGCAATTCCGCAAGGATTTCTATTCAATTTAAGTTTTACCGACAGCAATATTTAGCAATATAATGTCCTTGTATATCCCGACTATTCATAACTAGGATACCATTTTATACGCTCAACAGCAGCACGTGCATCAGTAATATTCTCTCTTGTATTTTGATGATCAATAGCATATTGTGCTACCACTCAGCAAGATGTTGTGAGAAGTTATTTTGTTCACAGGAGGGAGTACTGCTGCACCAGGTTGTGATGCATCCACAGTTCCGCCTAATGCATGCGCTGCAGCCGATAATAGTGATTGATCTACTAATTTTGCAGTAGAAGCTATCACACCTAGTCCTAATCCAGGATACATTAGAGCGTTATTTGCCTGTCCGATAGTGTGGGTTACTCCTTTATAATTGACAGGTGAGCTTGGTATACCAGTAGCGACGAGCGCACGTCCATCGGTCCATTCTATCAAATTAGAAGCCTTTTGCTTCTGCAAGTTCTGTTGGATTTGATAGTGGGAGATAATAGGACGTTCTGTATGTGCGCCATTTCCTTCACAATTTCTTCTGTAGCTCCTGGACATGTAGAAGTTCCTATTAATATGGTAGGCCGAATCGTACTGAACTGCTGCGAGTAAAGTAGGTTGAGGCACCTGTAAATCACTTGTCGAGCGTGCAAAGAACTGCTGTCCTTCTGTCAAATCAGTCATGTCATCAGTGAGTAATCCCTGCTTATCTACTAAATAAATATGTTGCTTTGCCTCATCGAGAAGATAGTCCTTGTTGCATGAACTCTTCGTAAATCTGATGTGCAATACCTGCGCCTGCTGTTCCTGCACCAAACACCATCACACATTGGTTAGTAAATTTCTGTTTTGAGATATTCAGTGCGCTGAGAATACCCGCCAAAGCAACTATACTTGTTCTCTGTATATCATCATTGAATGTTGTAATCTTATTTTTGGTAGCGTTCGAGAATGGCCGCTGCATTAGGGCGACCAAAGTCCTCCCAATGAAGGTATAAGTTCGGAAAGAGACGTTCTGCTGTTTCAACAAACTTGTCTACAAATTCATGATAGTCTTTTACCACGAACGCGTTCATGACGATTGCCTAAATAAAGAGGATTGTCGAGCAACTGTTTATTATCAGTTCCCACATCAAGTACTAATGGCAAATACCTCATTAGGGTTAATACCAGCCTGCAGTATAAACCATTAGCTTTTCCAATGGCAATAGCAACACCATTTACACTGCAGTCACCTATACCTAATATGGCCTCGGCATCAGTAACCACAATGAGTTTTATATCTCTTCCTTCTGAAGCATTGCGCAATGATTTCTCAATATCTTCAGGATGGTCAATAGAGAGGATCCTGCATCCTGTGGCTTTGCATGAATAATTCGTCGTATTGTCGAATAGCATCTGCAACAACCGGATCATAAACAATCGGCATGAACTCCCTCGATGTGTTGCCATAAGTGCATAAAAGCAGAGTACGGTTGGTATTGAAAAAGTGTCATCAAATATACACGTTTCTCCAGATTATTTACCTTTTTCTGATATTCCAGATATGTTCTTTCTATCTGTTCCTCAAGTGTCTGCACAACTGGAGGGAGTAATCCTACTGAGATTTTAATTTCTCACTCAGTCCATACTAAAGGCTGTTCCTTTGTTAACGAAAAGGGTTGTTCAAGATTTCATTAAATATACCCATACTTTTTTTAATTTTTAATGGTAGAGAAAAGTTACCTCCCTACTTATTAGAATCTATATATAATTTTAATTGACAATCTTATTTGATATCAAATTTGTCTAATCTTTTCAGTGTTATGAAGATATCTTTTAATAACTCCATTAATAATTGTACGTTGTCAAACAAAAGTGCACAACTGCAAATATAGTTATTTACTCTGATATTTCATTGTTTTATTATCAAAAATTCTTTTTGTTGATTGAATTTTTGCTTTATTATTTCTCTTATCTTTTTGATTTTTTCTCCCTTGCCCTAAATATACGTCTTTGGGTGTAAGATTATCTAACGATTCATGAAACCTTCTCTCATTATAATATTTCACCCCACCTATCGATAGCATTTTCCAATTCAGAGGACAAAAATAATGATTTAGCTTAATCACATTTTTTCATCGATCTGTGATATCGTTCTATCTTTCCTGCGTCTGCTGGATGCAAAGGGTTTGCCATGGATATGCTTGATATTATATTCCTTACAGAGATACTGTTTGAGAGAGGAAGCAATATAACATGGTCCATTATCTGATAACAGACAAGGAGGATTCTGGAATGTAACTCCTGCCTTCTCAATTGCTTTATCTATAGTTCTGGATACATCATCAGAAGTCATACTCGAACATAACTCCCAATGGATAATATACCACTGTAGTCATCAATTACCGTAGAGATAATACCAGCCCCAACCCTTGACTTTGAAATAGGTAAAAATCGGTCTGCCACATCTCATTGGCGAATTTAGTCTCATGATGGAATTCATCAGCTGCAAAGATAAAAATCATGCTCCTACGTTCCAATAGACCTCTTTCGTGCAAAAATACGATAAAGCTTGCTCGAAACAAATATCTGACTCTCTTCCAATAAAAAGAACTGATAATTCCCTGGGGGTGAGCTCTGGATGTTCTAAAGAAAGTTCAACCACTATTTGTCGAATATATATCAGGTATGCGGTTCCACGTTGTCGGTGCTCTGCAATGTGTTGCTCTGAGAGCATTCAAACCTCCTATAGCATATTTCTTATACCAATTATAAAAGGTACGCCTTGGAATACCTAAGCGTTTTGAGGGACCTGAACAATACTTAACTCTGAACGCTTTGTGTTGAGAATGATGCTCTTTCTCTTCCTCTTCGCACTATCATCGTATATACGATTCATGCATAGAGCTTGATTCGATGAGTTTCAGAGCTACGGTTCTGCGGGATTTAGTGTGAGATTAACATGCCGTATCCCGCAGAACCATAATCATAACTTCAAAAACCCCAAACTTAATTGGAGGTCAAGTTGTGCACTTTTGTTTGACAACGTACATAGGGTATACAGCTCTTCCAATTCACCCGCGTTGCGATTACGCCGTAAGTACTGAAATAGGGATAACATACAAGACCATCGCCATATTGATCTTTGACAAACTTGCTCCTCTTGGAAACGCAATCGTGGGAGAAGTATTGTGTAAGAAACAATCGCTCACGGCGAAAAGACGCAGAGCCTGTTGGTCACGACATCGGTATAAGCAAACGTCAAGGGCGGCTGCGACGAAGCTCCCGACTTGCAATCAATTTGCGTCAGCAGGCTAACCGTTACCTGCCGATGTGTCAGCACATAGGTGTGAAGTTCCTGGGCGGGAGCCATTCACGATATTCTTGATGGCGATTCGTTTGAAAACAGATTAGCAGACAGAGGGACACCGGCATGGTAAACCGTCGTGAAATCGGTTCGTGAAGCATACTCAAACGTGATTTCGCGGACTTGCCTGTAAGCCCTTGGTGCCATAAGTGATCTTAGAAATGTAATGAGTTATTGCCCGATTCGACATACTCGCAGCGGATCATATTGCCCGTCGATATCCGTCAGATGTATATTTCCGGCGACAGGCGGCTCATGTCAATCCGTGTGGAGCCTGCTTGCAGTCGCTACGCTGTAATTGGGCTCCTTTAGTGTATGAGCAGGGGAATAGATTGCCGGCGTTTGAGACTGCCCATCGGTCAGCGAGATTGTCAGAATTGATTGTACCGGATTGGGATAAATGCGCAAAGACGCGTCATAGCATCTCCTGCACAAAGAGAATCATTTTGGAGAGCTTCACTACGAGTCGCACGACTTTGCAACACAATGGTGCGATCAGACTCTGTTACCAGCATCATAGGCATAGGAGACATATTGCTGGCCGTATGCGCAGAAAGAGCGCAAAGAAAGCGAGAAAGGTATAGATTGTTCTCATAAAACAGGTTTTAATGACGCATGATATCAACAGTGATGCGGATGCTTTCGTTTCATGCCGTAAATATAAGAAAAGAACAAATAAGTTCCAAGTAAAAACAAAAATGCTCAAAAATGCTAAAATGACGATGAATTTTATGTGACAAACAGGCCTAGTGAGGTTTTTCTGAAAAGAAAAAGGCTGTTGGCGGAAAAAACGCAAGGAGTTTTTGACGTTTGGTTTATTCACTGATTATCAATGATTTATAAATTAATGCGCTACAAAATGAGCATGGATTCTTTGCCAAAGCTGTGCTTTTAGGCGCTAAAAGCATAGCTTTTACTATGCAATAGCAACCCTTTGACCATGCAAAAGGGCTGCTTTCTAGCAACTAAAAAGGCGGCTTTGGAGGCCAAAGTACAAAAACAAGTGATTTTTGGATCACTAAAATGACAAAGTAAAAAGACAGAAAAAGGGGGATTATCGTGCTAAATGAAGAAAAAAATCAGAGGGCGTTTTCGTGAGCCAAAATTGACAAATTACCTTTTAAAAGCACTAAAAACGAGGGAAGCGGATGTCTAAGAGAGTGGATGATGTACATGAGGACAGTCGGAACGTGATGAATCACATCTCCATGGCTGTGCCCTCACAGGCCGTATGATAACCGGGAGAAGCATGGGATGGTGGGCTATAGAAGGCACGACTCATCACGTTTCGACTTGCTATCTTTTTACAAAGAATGTTAAAAAGAGAGTCGTATGGCATAAACTTGCGACCGATTAATTCGTTATAAATAAACAGACAAAGTTTTTATACGCGCTATTATAGAAATTAGAAAGATGATGGAATGATAAGTTTTTCTCAGCTGGTGAGTCTTATAATCTGCATCGTCCTCATCGCGGTGGTTTCCATCCGAAGGACAGCAAACTTCTAGGACAGGAGATTGGAAATCCAGCTACCACAATGGTAAAATCAGGAGCCAAACGATACGCTCAGAAAGATGGCGGACGGCGCTTACATCATCAGCACGACCCAGTTGGGCAAGGATATTATCGGCTACGGCGGGCAGGTACCACTGGAAATAACCCTCAAAGACGGAAAAATCAAAGGGAGTAAAGCCCTTCCCAACGCCGAGACACCGATGAACAAGCCCAACCGCTGCTGACACGATGGAACGGCAAGACCATAGAGGAAGCTGCGGCGTTGAAGGTGGACGCGAGTGTCGAGGGGTCATTCTCATCGAAAGGCCATCATCGGCAATATAGAACGTGGACTGCGATATGCCAGCAAGTCAGAGGTGACGAAAGCTGGTGGAGAAGCTGGACATAAGCTGGAAAGACGCATGGCCGGTTTGCTGGTGGCGCTGATGGCGGCCATCGTCCCCTGTTCTATAAAAACAAACGTTATCGCATAACCCAGCAGCTATTGAACATCGTTGTACTGGGGTTCTGGTGCGGCACGTTCCTCTCCTACTCCGCCATCATCGGTTTCATGTCTAACGGAATGAACGTTCTGGCCCTGCTCACATCAGTGCTCATGCTCATCATGGCGTTTGTCTACCCGCTGTTTGGCAGAGAAAAACTATTACTGCACCAGCGTTTGTCCGCTGGGCAGCCTGCAGGAACTAGCCGGAAAATGCGTGAAGACGATCTGAAAATGAGTTCAAACACCGTCAAGCGGCTCGACATCTTTTGAGGCAAGCGCTGTGGGGCGCGCTGATGATTTGCCTGTGGACAGGGCGCTTGGGCCGGCTGGGTGGACTACGAACCCTTCTCTGCCTTTATCTTCCAATCGGCCTCATGGGTTGTCATAACCATAGCCGTGACGTTTACCCTCCTGTCTACCGTTGTCATGCGGCCGTATTGTCGGTTTATATGTCCTATGGGAACATTGTTCAAAAGTAAGTCAACAAAAATAATACCACCTATGAAATCAAAAGGTATTAATAGCCGTCTTGGCTATCGCCTTGCTGGCAGTCGGTATTCAGTTAATAAGCACCCAGAACAGCGGTCAACAGCAACCTGCCAATGACAGCGGCGCATGTCAGACCATACTCTGCGCGCCAGCGTCAGAAGCTATACAGACCAAAAGGTAGAGAAAGCCAAAATAGAAAAGCTGTTGCGTGCCGCCATGGCTGCTCCAACGGCCGTCAACAAGCAGCCTTGGCATTTTGTCGTTATTGAGGACAAGCACGTCCTTGAACAGATTGCCGAAGAAATACCTACGGCGAAGATGGCTGCCCGGGCACCGTGGCCATTACCATTTGCGGTGATATGAGAAAGCGTTGGATGGCGAAGGCGGGACTTCTGGTACAAGACGCTTCGGCGGCTACAGAAAATCTGCTATTAGCGGCTCATGCCATGGGTTTAGGTGCTGTTTGGACGAGTGTCTATCCCATCAAAGACAAGGTGGAGACCACGCGCGCATTGCTGAAACTGCCCGAAACGATTGTTCCGCTGGGCACCATTGTCATTGGTTATCCGAAAGAAAAGCCTCAGCCCAAGGACAAATGGAAGCCGGAAAACGTTTCATCACAATCACATTTGGCGGAAAGGACGCTGCCGAATAAACCATAGCGAAAACGCAAAAAGCGGAAACTCCTATTGATGGAATTTCCGCTTTTTCATGTTATGATCCGTTGGGATTCAAACCCAAGACCTTCAGAACCGGAATCTGACGCTCTATTCAGCTAAGCTACGGGACCTTTTGTGCATGCAAATGTACAACAAAATAATAGATTGACCAAAAGAAAGGTGCATTTTTGAAATGCACCTTGACGATATCTAAATAAAATGTATTGAAATCAGACGTTCGGAGAGCGACAGGGCCGTCAATACCATTGAACGGAATTGCTGTAACACTCTTCTTGTCATGACTTCAGAGCGTCGAGTAAGCGTGCTGGCATTGCAACGGAAGGTGAAATTATAGCATTGTAAGGTGCCAAAAACCACCGAACAACTCATATTGAAGCAGTGCAAATCGCGTTGCAAACTAGCGTTGTCGTGCTCAGCGAATGGTTTTTCAAAGTCGTAACCGGAGAAACTGATGTTCCATCCTTCGCTAATACGAATATTACCGCTCATGTTTAATGTCTGCGTAAACTTGTAAGGATAACGCATGGTCTTGGTATTGAACTTTTTGATATCAGTATTCTCGCGCATCGTAATACCGCAACGAAAGTGATTGACCATGGCATTGAGAATTTCATGCAGCCATCGTCATCGGTCTCTGCCCACTGCTGCTTTGCTTTTTGCTTCGCGGCATGTTGCGCACCGACCATATCCTCGTCCATTACTTTCTATATCGGTGTCGATACCTTCATCATCCATGTCTTTCTTTTTATTTCCTTTCTTGTCTGTATTGTCTTCGCCGGTGAACAACACGTATTTCTCCGGCGTCAACGTCAAAGAATGATTCTGAGGACATGCCTTGGGAAGCGGCCCTAACCCATTCCCAATAAGTATGATTACCAACAAAGGGCTTACCGTCCTATCAGCTCGTAAGCATAGCTGGCAAAGACCGCGTTTACATTGAAAGTGTAGTTCTTCACCGCTTTTAATCGAAAGTTGACCGACAAATCACTCCAAAGACTTTTTCCTTAGCCGACATGTTATAAGAACATGTTAAAGCCGAGATCATCGATGATGGATAATTTCTTACTAACTGGTAGAATCATCGTCAGACTTCACCTTCATTTCAACATTATTGCTGAATCCAAAGCTGATGTTTCCGGTCTTTTCCCTACCGAGGAACACCGTAAAAAGACATTTTGGAAAGGTGAATATTCTATCAGATCCACACTGCCATCGGCGTTTGTTTTTCTGGTAGGAATCATAATAGCCATAACGGGATGTGCCGAAATCCGGAGCATAAGAGAAAGATACCGTTGGCGTAATGACGTGACGAATGGTCTGGATTTTATCGCCAAAGAGTTTTACGGATAGGGTGTAGAACATGTAAAACTTAGAACTGGCACTCAGACTCAGATTCCAGTTATATACATATGGAAACCGTAAGTCGTATCAGTCTCTTCGCGCTGAGTCACTTCATTCCAACGCCGTTTCACCTTATTGGTATACATTCGGTCGGTAGAATTGAACGAAGGATTCACATTGATATAATTCAACAGGGTGAAACTTCCACTGACTGGTATCTGATGTTGCATGCCATTGCGCCAGTCTTTAATGAGATTAGAATGAAGAAGCTTATCCTCCTTTGTTGAAATCGAGGTTGCTCAACTGACCGGTATAACTCATCGAAATCTTCTCATACCATTTTTGTTCTCCTGCTCCATGTTTGCGTTTGAACGGATAGAAACGCGAAATCGAGATGTTCAAATCGGGCAATGTCATCGCAATACTCGAGTCACGCATATTCTGCGAGAGGTTGGCCGTAGAGCTAAGCGTCATTCCTATGCTTGAGGAATGTCGTGCTCCAGTTGATAGAAAGTTCTGGTTGATTGCGTTAAGAGATTGAGGGATTATAAAGACTGGTCAGATTATTTCGCTCACTAACTGGACGAAGCGAAGTTGACACTGTGCCGACAAAAGTGCTGTAAGGATTGGCCTTTGCGTCCTGTCGATGGCTCCATTGGATTTTCAAAAACTCTGCTGCTTGGCATAATCCGGAAGACCTTTGTCGCCCGTACGGGTATCTTGATAGCTCACATAGAAGCTGCCATTATAACGATAACGCTTTCGATAATTGGAAGCGCACTCAGTCCCCATGAGCCTTTGGTATATATTTCGCCCAATAGTTTTAAGTCCCATTTGTCGCTCATGGCAAAATAATAACCCTGCCAGTCTCTCAGGTAGAAACCGCGTTCACTCTCGTCTCCATAGCTAGGCATAATAAAGCCACTCGAATAACTTTTTGGTGGGGAAGAAGCCATAAAGGGATGGCTAGCAAGGCAGCAGTACGTCGGCAACAACCAGATAAGCTGGCCCAAAAACGACATCCTTGCCCGGCCGTACCTTTAGCTCTAGAGAGAGAAATATAAAAGGATCAGGACACGAGGCATCACAAGTAGTATAGCGTCCATGCTGCAGATAAACGTCGCCGTTATCGTTTCGCTTGGACAGCTTACTGTATAGGAAGCCTTCTTCCTGTTGAGTATAAACATTTTGAATAAGTCCTTTCTTGGATTTAAAATTGAAAGCCATTGTGTCGCTTTCATAAGAATCAGACCCCATTTGGAAAACCGGTGTTCCCGTAAGCTAACTTTTTCGTTGAGTCTGCATAAATGCCTGTGGCATGAACAATACTACTATCCAGACTCATATAAATCTTTTCGCTCTTGAGATCCATGGCCGTATACTTTACGTTAGATGAACCGTAAAAGATGAGCCGTGTTGCGTTGTGCATCATAAATCATAGAGTCATTCGCCGAAAATACGACGGGGGCTTCTATGCCTGTCGACCTTTTTCCGGTTCAGGGAATCCTGTCGAATAGAATCATCTATCTGCTTATTATAACGGTAAATGGCTAATTGCAACGAGTCCATCTTTGTAGTGTCCATCGCGTTCGCCCCCAAAGAATCACGCTTTAAAGAATCATTCATTGCCAAAGAGTCAGCGATAGGCTTCTTTTTCGACGACTTGAAAAGAGGCATATTCGTACTGGCCATTACGTAAACAACAACCAGGAAAAAGCAGAACAATAAACGTTTTTCCTTCTCATGTGAGGTACAAAAGTAATAAAAAGAAGACACACGTATGCCTTCTTTCTATAAGATTTAGTTCAATTCAACGTATTTTTAACTTTTCTATTCAAACATTTTAACCCAGTTGTCAAAGCGTTTGAGCCCCTCGTCACTGAACTTTAAAAATACTGTTTCAGGGCCTGCTCAATCGTCTTTGTACGCTCGGGATGACTCTTGCTATAGAATTTATCCGCATAACAGATAATCTGCTCCTCAATGGTTTCGGGCAGTAAAATCGACCAATGGTAAAGGTAAATGCCGGCTGGCGATATCCTCGCGGGTAATTCCGGTGCCTGATGACGTTCGCATACACGTGCATAACACTCGTCAACACCTTGCGCACGCAAGATTCGTGCTCCCAATATACCATGCTGAATATGAAGTTTGTGCCATGACAATGGATTCCCGGCGCGTCGCACTCTTTAATACCGATGTCATGGAGCATAGCTGCGTTGATAATAAAAATCACGGTTTGCGTTCAGTTCGGGATGTAAAGAAACAATCTGTAGCGATTTAATCACTACAGATTGACTATGTTACAAAGAGAATATGACGTAAATCGTTATCCTCCGGATAGCAAATTCTGAACACATCCTTCCATAACATGAAGGAGGCGTCAGTTTTCAAAACTATTCTTCATTTCTTTTGAATATAGGCAATAACATCGCCTCTATTGACCTTGCAGCCTTGCTTCGCATTAATCTCAACAAGCTGACCACCAAGTGCTGCCGGAATCATTTCGAACTCGCTCCCAAGGTGTACAGATGTAGCAGAAAGCATCGCCTTCCTTATATTCTTTACCGATAAACGGCTCTACGGCAGCCACTGCTTCAGCATCACCTTGGAAGTCCCAGAATATCTGTCCCTTAACAGGTGACACGATAGCGTCAGCCTTAGCATGCTTGAAAGCTGCGGCCTGCTCCGGAGTTACTTTGACTTCTAACTTCGCATCCCTTAGCGCTCTGCAGATCTGCCAAGAGTTTTTCTTGGCCTGTCACTTCTATAGTTGCGATATTGCTCAGGGTGCATAGCCAATTCGAAAGAGTTCTTCGTCGTCCTCTCATACTCCCGCCATTCTCGTCCATCTCTTTTCTAAAGTCGTCGAGTGCATAAGAAGCAAAAGTATGAGGATCAGCATCTGTAAATTCGCGGCCCTTGCGCCTTGGCCAATTCAATCAATTCCGGAATCAATCGAGCCAGGGAATCTTACCACTCTTACCGAGAATCCTTACCCACATAGACTCGTCCATCATCACAAATCGGCCCCTTGCCCTGCTCCATCGTAAGGAGATTCATCAGTGCTCATATTCTTTACATACTGGCTAAAAGGCGTTACCAATGGAGGGTAACCAACACGTGGCCATACATATTCAACCTCATTGAATAGGTTCACAAGCATATCATCCATCGACAACTCTGCGTCACCCTTCTTCTTTCTCAGGTTGTTGATTGTCTGACGAATACCGCCTAAGTCGGCCATCATGCTACCCATCATACTCACCCGGCAGGCCACAGCCCAACAACAAAGATGACATAATCTTGTTGCAGGATTGATAAAGTAACCCAACCACTCGTCAATAAACTCCTGTGTAAGCGCACGGGCCTTCATATAAGCACTCATGTTGATTTCAGGAACATCAAAGCCTTCGTTCTTCCAACATGCTCAATACCGAGATGATATCCGGATGAACCTTACCCCAAGACAAAGGGTTCGATGGCCGTATCAATGATATCGGCGCCGTTGTTGCGAGACTTCAAGAATAGAAGCCATTGACAAGCCCTGGACCTGAATGCCCATGATATTCTATCAAAATTTCAGGATGTTTATCTTTGATCGCTTTGATCAACTGCCCCAAAAGAGCAGGCTGACCAATGCCAGCCCATATCAACTTCAGACAGATTTTCTTCTGCACCGGCCTCTATCAATTCATCAGCAATTTTTGGTATAATATTCCAAAGTATGAACAGGCGAAGTCGTAATACACAATGTTCCCTGCGCCGTCATTTCCCCTTCCTTTGCCCACTTAATAGAAGGTATAATATTGCGGACGTCATTTAAACCATCAAAAATACGTGTAATATCAGTACCCTGCGCATGCTGACTTTGTACATCAACTGACGAACATCATCAGGAACAGGATACATACGGAGGCGCGTTCAGACCACGATCAAGCATGTGTGTCTTTATACCGGCTTCATGAAGTGGTTTGCAGAAAGCTACGAACTGCTTGATTAGGATTCTCACCAGCCAAGAGGTTTACCTGCTCAAAAGCTCCTCCGTTGGTCTCAACTCGAGCAAAACAGCCCATCTCCACAAAAGACGGGAGCTATACGCTCCAACTGATCCTTACGTGGTTGAAATTTACCAGAGCTCTGCCACATATCTCGATAAACGAGACTGAACTGAATCTTTTCTTTCATATTATTCAAAATTAATGATCTAAAGAAAATTTATTACTTTGTAATCGGTAATTAATTGCAAAAAGTATATATGAATAACATCCCCCATAGTCTATTCAGTGTTTTTGTTTTATACAAAAACAAGGTGTAATTTGGTTGACTAATGAATATTTACTACATTTGCAAGGTCTAAAAATACACTGATTCAAAGATGAAAACAAAGTGGACTATTGGAATAGCTTTGGTTGTATTATTTTTTTAGTGCATGCAACCAAGCACAAACCAAACTTGATGGTTTAAAAATAAAAGTAAAAGCGTAGAGGAACGACGCTTGAAAGGCGACATACGGTATATGGAATCGCGTGCGAAGGATGCAATGACTCTGTTATTGTCCTGCTACCTACCGATGGAAGCGATCCTATACGCTATAATTGCTATGATGCGTCACAAAACGGAAAGATTATCGGGAAGCCCACGACTGGTGATAGAATTGGCGTCATGGTCAATAATCATGACAAAAAAAAAGGTAGACCTTGTGATCAATATTGAAGAACTCAAAGGTATTTTGGTGCTATGTGGTCATGCCCAAAATGCGTGATTGGGAACACATGAGCGAAGTCTGCAACAACGTATTGAGCGTAACATGCCCGATTCAGTAAAAGCCACCCTACATGATCCCACGAGAATATGGTTTCTGGATGAAACGAAATTGGGAATGCCAGAGCGTAGGTTATATCAGCGAAGCCAGTTCGATCGAAGCCGAAAGTCCCGTCGTTTACCCGCAACCTGGTAATTTTTACCGAGTGGCATATTTGGAATAGCAAACTTATTGTTGTCAACGGAACTCCCCAACTCTCCCCAACCGACAATAAAGCTTAGCGTTATCAACCTGCAATACGACACATGCAACATTGATTATCTTGGACCAGACTCATTGGTTTTGAGCGATTGTTGGGGAACACGCAGCTATTACCGCAAGAATGACATCAATGATATCAACGTCAAAGCCAAGCAGATTATAGCAGAATTAAAGGCTAAAGCGCTCAGAAAAACCACAAAATAACAGACTGGCGCAGGGCTACCACTTATCCGCGGTTCATATTATAGTTCATAAAACGATGTTCGGCCAGTTGTTCGAACTTCGTTTTTGGTTTTTCCATAATTGGCTATAAGGATAAATACTAATGCCACCACGAGGCGTGAAATAGCCAGTCACCTCTATATATTTAGGCTCCATCAGCTTTATCAAGTCCTTCATAATCGTATTCACACTAATCCTCATGGAAGTCACCATGGTTACGAAAAACTGAACAGATAAAGCTTCAAACTCTTGCTCTCCACCATCTTTTCTGCCGGAATATAGCTAATTCGTATCTCCGCAAAAATCAGGTTGTCCCGTTATGGGACACAACGAAGTGAACTCCGGACAGTTAAACTGCACCCAGTAATCATTATCCGGATGCTTATTATCAAACGTCTCCAACACTTCGGGAGCATAATCCATACGATAACTGAGTCCTTGCTCCCAAAGCCTGAAGGCCTTCATCTTTTTCTGTTTTCTGACATATCAAATTATATTTGAAATACTTTCAATACATTATAATTAATACCTTCATCATAGACATCTTCGCCCTCATGGCGCTTCAAAGCCTTCACTACACGAATCGTCACGGGCAACACAATCACCTCATACAAAGTCTTCAGCACCACTTGTCCTATCATCAATCCCGGCAATGCCTCCATCGGCACAACGCCACCCAAAGCCAATGGAAAAGAAAAATAATACTATCGGCACTCTCCAAAAGATAGTACTGAGGATGGCACGAGCAGAGAAACGCCGATCCCCATCACGTAATTTCATCTTACTCATCACGTAAGCATTGATAAAACTACCACAAAAAGAAAGGCGATGAACGATGCTGCTGCAATACGAGGAGCCAGACCAAAGATAGCATGAAAACCTGCTTTCATTAGTCCAATAAGACGCACCGGGAATAGCGTCACAGATAGCACCTACGGTTACGAAAAAGAAGTTCATATACAAAGCCTGTCCAAATTAATAGTCGAGCTTTGCGATATCCCCACACTTCGCACACGCAATCATTAATAATGTAAGAGACAGGAAAAAAACTATCAGACCGCCCGTCAAACTAATCGGACCAGCCACGATTTGTTTTGTTTTCCAACAAGTTTGCCGCAATAAGGCAAACACAGAAGAGATATACTGAAAAGCATAAACAGTACACTCACAGATTGAGTTTTTTTGTTTCATTTTCTTGTTTTTTTAACGAGGTTTACCAAGCACTCTTTCCCTTGTTTTTAAAGAGGTTTCAAGAACTCCTGCCTTGTTTTTAAGAGGTATCAAGCACTCTGTTTTATTAAATTTTGCAGGCACAAAATTACAAAAACAATTCTGCTCCTACAAATATTTTTCTGATTACAGCTTACGCTATCGATATCAAATGGGCCATATAACCCATGAAAACAACGACCAGCACAGCTCCCTCCCACCGCTGAATGGTATATTTGGTAAAGGAGAACAGCCACAGCAAAATCATCAGGAAACAATCAAAAATGGTCATATCTATCGATGTAATTCCTTCCAACCGCAGAGGAGTTACCAAACCCGTAGCACCCAAAATGAAAAGTATATTAAATACGTTCAAGCCCAACACGTTACCAATGGCAATGCCACTGTTTTCGCTTTGCGGGCCGCCACAATGCTCAGTTGCCAACTCGGGCAGGGATATTTCCACCGGCTGCAATGGTCAGTCCGATGACTGCATCGCTCACTCCCAGACTCCCTGCTACTTCCGTTGCACTATCTACAAAAGAAGTTGGAACCGAATACCAAAGCTGCCAAACCAAAAAGAACAAAGGCCAAAGCTTTCCAGATGGGCAATGGTTTCTTTGCACCATCACTCGATTGTACCGCTTCAACCGCGCCTACACGGGCACCATGTAACGTAAAATACATAAACAAAACCAAACAATATAGCCAACACAGCGGCATCTATTCTCGACATCACCATCCATGCCTGTCACAGCAACGACCTCTACCGACGCCACCACACGCAAAAGATGTCTTTTTCTCCACAGTTGTCGGTAATATGACCATAGGCGACACCAAAGCCGCGCATCCCACAATAAGCATGGAGTTGAAGATATTGGAACCAACGACATTTACCCACAGCAAGATCGGATGTTCCCTTGAGTGCGGAAATCAACGAAATACAAAACTCGGGCATAGATGTGCCCATTGCCACGATGGTAGAGTCCCTATCACGATTTGCGGCAACCCCATTCGTTCGGCTATTCCGACTGGAACCAGTGGTCGGTTTGTCTGCGCCATAAATGACTGCGACGATACTGACGATGATAATCAAAATATTCAAAATCAGTGCTTGCAAAGGTACGGGTGAAGAAATAAATACAAAAGAATCAAAATCTAAAATTATATTAAAAACAAGCCAAAAGCATAGCTGTCAGGCCGTAAATCAAACTTTTCACTACCTTTGCACCCTTTCAGCAATGAAAGACCTTACAGACGGGCAAGTCTCATACGGCCAGCTCCCTCAGGAATCCCCGAGGATGGGAACATAGCAGGGTACTGCTGGTTGTAGCAGCGCGATATGAATCGCTTGCCCACCCGCCTCTTTCTAGCTCAGTTGGCCCGAGAACGTGAGTTTTGTAATCTCAGGGTCGTTGGTTCGAATCCGACAGGGGCTCAAGACGATCGACATTTCGCCGATTGTCTTTTTCTTTTCCCGTCCCAACGCCGGGATAGCCATAGGATGGCAAAGGGAACGATGGGCTAGTGTCACGGCTTCAAGCTGCACCTGTTGTATGCAACGATACGGGCGATGTCATCACCTTCTGTCTGACGCCGGCCAACGTCGACGACAGCCCCCAAAAAGTGTGGAAAGTTTTTACAAAAGTGCTTTATGGCAGAGGTCTTTTGCGGACAGGGGATACATCAAACAAGAACTCTTCAGAGAGCCTGTTCAGCCAAGGCATCCACCCTGGTTCATGGCCTCCAAGTCGAACATGAAGAACAAGCTCATGCCCTTGTGAGGACAAGATGATGCTGCGCAAAACGCTACATTATAGAATGCATCAACGAATTGCTCAAGAACAAAGGCTAACCTCGTCCATTCAAGGCACCGCTCCATTCCTAACTTCATCGCATGAACCTATATGCGGCATTGGCAGCGTATTGCTTCTTGAAAACAAGCCCGGGCATGGCCTGTACACATTGAAAACAGCAGACAGTTAGAGCAGTTCTAAGCAAAGGCTTATCCCGAACTGGCGTATTTATTATGGTATAATGGGCAATCTCTTTTGGATTAGTTTGTTCTTGCAGAAGCACAGCTCCATCCAAGATTTTGCTTTTTCTTTAATTATATATGTACGCAGCTTTTAGCTTGGTATAGAAACAAGGGACACGAGATGAAATCTAAATTCATCATATACTAAACATCCAACATGTTATTAACGGCTACGAATGCTATTATGAGCATGAATCATCATTCGAGGCCCTTTCTCCGTATATTTACGTTCTTGCATTTTTAGGAAAATGATTCCATTTATAGCCACGCTGTTTAGCGATAACGAGATCCGGCAGAGTGTGATAGATTCTTATATCACGTGCAGTTAGAGGATAGAAATCATTCTTTGAAATATCACTACACATCGTAGCCATATTCGTTCTGAATATGTAAATTTGCTTAAACAATGGTTGCTGAAAAATGTTCTATTTTTGTTTGACCATATCTCCTCCAAATAGACACAATAATGCACCGCATTCAAAAAACAACTCAAACTGTTTCTCTCCATCATTTCTTTCTATTTTTCTTCTCCATAGCCCGTACCATATTATAGTTTCTGAAACTGTTGCTCTAACTGCTAGTTGTAGATGTCTGTATAGACATTATTCTGATAATCAGTATAAAATGGATTGATTTTTCATTTTTCGTGTATCACTTATTATAGCAAGTTTTTCCATTTTCAGTTTATACACTTGTGATGATTGCCATACAAAAGAATCCTATTGCCTGCATGGTTATTAGAGCTCCAATACAAAACGCACATGTTATCATTTTTCCACTTCTTATGCCATTGCTCATTCTCTTTCTCAAACTGCTTAAAATATTTCAGATAACGGTCTTTTGAAAAACAGCTCTATATGCAGGGATGTAACCAGAGCTACAGGAAAGGAAAATATAAGCAGTACGACCATGCCTTTTACTTCATCCCCATAAACTCTACTTGCAATGCTAAGCAAGAGCCAGAGAAAAAGCCAGGATAACAAGAATAGAAATAACCAAACCAATGGTGAGCCCAAGCAATATGATATCCTATTTCTTTGTCATGAAAAACTTATCAATTTTCTTTTGTTCTTCTGACAGGCGCTCGTGTCATTTTTCTTATATTCCTTCGTAAAAGAGATACTTGGGTATGGGAGAAAATAGTGTATTGACTATCTCTCCCCATAAAGTCACCAAATTTCATATCACTGAGCCAAATGCAATAATGCACGGCGTTAAGAAAATATTCAAACTTATTGTTGTCCATTATTTACACCTAATTTACATCCCATAAATTATATTAACAATTTCGGTTCCTAATCAACTGTCACCAACAGTTTCGACGATACCACCTACGGCACCACCAACAATGAGAACCTGGGATAGAACCGATACATCCACCTATAAATCCTCCAACTTTTTAGACCTGCAGCAGCACTCTGCCAAGCCACCCGCAACATCAGCTGTAGCTCGGGCTCGTATTATAATCAATAGTTTGAATCTGTCCTCCATCTAATTGATACCCTTCAACCAATAATAAGTTGGCATTGCAACTTTTACATATCAGGATTTGTAAAGGTCTGTAACATCATTTAGAACAACGACTTCATAATCTTATTATTATTTTGTAATTCATCATCTGCAGTTACTACTTTTGTATGTCATAAAGTTTGTGTTTGCATATATCACCCCATGTACATTTTTCTTGCAATGCTTAATTTTAAGTTATGAATGGGTATACCCTGTATTATTGTGATTAAACAATGACGAATATGTAGTTCTGCCAATCGAGTCTGGTAAAAGTGAGATTTTCCATGAATATTCAAATGCCCGAGACTCGTCAATACTGATGTAAAACTAGAAAAACTACAGTGTCATTACTCAGCTTCTAGCATCTACACTGTCAATGCAGTTATATAAAGATCCACCTATAATCAATGTGTCGCGGGTGCAATTTCTGACTTTTTATGGAATGCTACCGTGTCAAATCCGAGGGATGCAAGATGACAGCATCTGGACAAATTAGAATGTAGACACTATTGTTATTCGTGAAACTAATGTTATTTTTAACATATGAGAATCTTTTATTAGTACCTTAATTCTTGTTAGTGTTCAAGTTTCTTATATGCATATCAGACCTGCCTTCCTTATCTCTTACGACAATCCATCTACGAGAATAATTTCTTAGCTCGAATTTTCATCCCGAGAATCCTTTGCATTTTCCCATTTTATCAGATAGCAAGTGTCAGCAGTATCGTGGAATAAGTAATCTGCATCTATTGAACATAAAAGTCTGGATATATAAAAATTATCACTACGAAAAAAATGTTCCTTTCCATGAGAAATATCGGAGATATCAAGACCATTATTAGCCACGAAATTATAATGTGGACTTACTTGCTCCTAACACTATCAATATTATCATAGTGGGATGCACCTATATACCGTGTCATTAGTACAGTTCTTGAATACAGCGAGGACTCTTGTGTGACCTATCGGTATGCAGAAGATAATGAACAAATAAACGTAGAAATACACACAAATAGATTTATTTTGCTCCATACTCATAGTGAATAAGAATATTTTATACTAAATTTAGATAAAACCACGTAGCTTCTCCATCATTTCTTTCCTATTTTTCTTCCATAAGCCGTACCATATTATAGTTTCTGAAACTGTTGCTCTAACTGTATTGTAGATGTCTGTATAGACATTATTCTGATAATCAGTATAAATAGATTGATTTTCATTTCTTGTATAACTTCTTATAGAAAGTTTTTACATTTTCAATTTATACACTTGTAATGATTGCCATACAAAAGAATCCTATTGCCATGAGTTATATAGCTCCAATACAAAACGCCCTATGTTATCATTTTTCCACTTCTTATGCCATTGCTCATCCTCTTTCTCAAACTGCTTAAAATATTTCAGATAACGGTCTTTTGAAAAACAGCTCTATATGCAGGATATAACCAAGAGCTACGGGGAAAGGAAAATATAAGCAGTACGACCATGCCTTTCATTTCATCCCCATACATTCTACTTGCAATGCCAAGCAGAGCCAAGAGAAAAAGCCAGGATAACAAGAATAGAAATAACCAAACCAATGGTGAGCAACACCAATGGACAATCCCCATTTGTTACCACTATCTGAAGTCTTTAATTCTTTATTTTTCTGTCGATCATTGATCTTCTGCATATATTTCTCCGAAAAAGAGAATACTAAAAGATAATATTATCTTTTTCTATATTTGACCATATCTCCTCCAAATAGATGAAAATAATGCACCGCATTCAAAAATACGCAAACTTATTGCTCTCCATCATTTCTTTTATTTATCTTCCATAAATCATATCAACAAATCCTGTTTCCTAACCAACCTCCCAACAGTTCCGACGATACCACCTACGGCACCACCAACAATAGAACCTGGGATAGAACCAATACATCCACCTATAAATCCTCCAACTTTTTAGACCTGAGCAGCACTGCCCAGCCACCAGCAACATCAGCTGCTAGCTCGGGCGGTGTTATAACCAATGGTTTGAATCTGTCCTCCATCTAATTTGAAAGACCTTCACTACAAATCATAACCTGACATTGCATACCCTGCAGGACCAGTAACTTTAATAATTCGTTTACCTACTGTCGTCCAGTTTTTGTTGTACTCACATATTGGTTTCCATAGAATCCACCTCACCTGCAGCATGCCAATAGAATTTTCCATTGCTGCTAATTGTAGAGTTTTCCACTGTTTCTCTTTACAAGAATTTCTATGCAATTTGCAAAAAGTAGTTATTCCCTGCAGCAATAGAAAAGACATCGCCTTTTCCACCTTTTCTTGTCCCCTATCACGGTAAACTCATACATTTCCAGCTTTGTTTGTCGTGACGGAAACTTTCAAGGGTGTACTGCCTCTCTCTCATCATGTAGACTATGGTTGAGTGTGCCTATCATCATTCCTTGCATCGCTCCTTGCAGGAAGTCGCCGCCTGTAACCCATGCAGCTAATCCGCCCATCGTCGTTGTCGAGGCTATCATTAAGCCCCCATTTTATATGTACACCTTGAGCAAAGAACCTATGCCGGAAGAAAGGGCACCTGAGAGGAAGCTACTGCCGAATTTCTCGTTATTCGCCAATCCATAAAGACCACCGGCAAAGTCCATGCATGCCGGCACGCAACAATTCGCGTCCTAGACCGCCGACATTGCCCAAAAGAGGCCTATTCCATAGGTGGCTGCTGAATAGCCCAGGCTCAATAGTCCCGCGACCGACAAAACGTTCTTGCCATTACTAGGCTGCCTGCATCATGCTGTTGGCTACGCAAAACAGAGGCAAAAAGCGAAAACGGCGTCGTCAATACCAAACAGTTCCCCACTGGGATCTGTATATTTCAGCGGATTGTTCAGACAATAGCTATAGCGATTGAAACTCTGGCTGTTGTCGGGCAGCTGCACGTGAGTTGTCGGGGCTGAAGAAGCGACCGAGAACAGGATCATACAGACGACCGTTCATATTAATGATGTCAAACTCATTCAGCATTTCATGACCTGTGTAGCCACGGTACAAGCCGATGGTATTGAGCGTCACTGTTTGTTTGCCCCACGCGTCGTATGAGGCTTCAAAAACTCTAGTCCCATTCTCATCGATAACGGATATAATACTACCTAAATTGTCCGTAAAGGCAAGATGGGACTTAAATGCACCGTTTTTCTTTGATAAGTATCGTATTGCCATCGAGGTAATAAAAATTCGTGCGTTATTCCTTTTTCCGTAACCTTTTCATAATTGCCTGCATAGATGGTCGTCCGAATGTCGGCACCATCCTTTGACAATTCTGATATCCATCGTTCCCGGTCCGGACCATAGACAAAATCCATGCGAAGCCTTTTGCCTTCATCAGCAATCAGTTGAATTTTCCCGAAATCATTGAATGTAGTGGTCAGAACGTCACTGGAAATCTTGCCATCCGTATTATCTACTTCGGCAACAGCATGTGGGCGATTGGTCTCCCTCATAACTATAATTCCCTCACACCGGTCTTGAACAGGATGTTCCCTTGAGTGCGAAATCAACGAAATACAAAACTCGGGCATAGATGTACCCATTGCCACGATGGTAAGTCCTATCACGATTTGCAGCAACCCCATTCGTTCCGGCTATTCCGACCGAACCAGTGGTCAGTTTGTCTGCGCCATAGACTGCGACGATACTGACGATGATAATCAAAAATATTCAAAATCATGCTTGCAAAGGTACGGGTGAAGAAATAAATACAAAAGAATCAAAATCTAAAATTACTATCAAAAACAAGCCAAAAGCATAGCTATCAGGCCGTAAAGTCCAAACTTTTCACTACCCTTGCACCCGCTTTCAGCAATGAAAGACCTTACAGACGGGCAAGTCTCATGCAGCCAGCTCCCTCGGAATCCCCAGGATGGGGAACATAGCAAGGGTACTTGGTTGTAGCGGCGCGATATGAATCGCTTGCCACCCGCCTCTTTAGCTCAGTTGGCGAGGCACGTGATTTGTAATCTCGGGGTCGTTGGTTCGAATCGACAAAGAGGCTCAAAAGGCAATCGGCATGTTACCGATTGCCTTTTTCGTTATATCCCCATCGCATTTTCGACAAAGAACCGTCATCACTCGTGTATTAAACCCGAAACCACTACAAGCATATTCTTATTTATCCGGTTCAAGTACCTTAAAAGGCTCTTATCAAGATGTAAAGGAAGAGGCTGACATCCGCTTTCTACAACAATATTCTGTCCTTTCGGTGAAGTGAGATACTCAAACAACCGGTATGCCTTGAGACTGCCTGTCTATATCAGCACGAACCGCCACGTAGACATAGATATGATACGGATAGGTGCCGTTAAGAATCGTTTCGCCATTAGGGCTGTACGTCATTTATGCCGACGGCACGGGTGGTATGGTTATCCACAATGACATTATAATAATGGTAAGGCATAAAGCCAATGCCATTCACGTCGTCCTTGAGCTGCTGATAACGGGAAAATACTCTGCCGTAATGCCCATTTTAGACGCGGTCGTTATCGAGGCATAAACTTTCTTCGTCACCTCCCGTCACAACTTGCGAAAAAGAAACAAAGACATACACAGAAATAAACTATCTGTAAAAAGCTTTCATCATCTTTTTATTTTGGGGGTGAAATACGCTTCTTTCTGAACGAAGAGGAAGATAAGAATAAGCGTTAGAGACTCGGAAGGATCGTCCTCTGAGCCAGCGATACACTAACGGTTTTTCCCAATGACGCGACCGCTATGTCACCTTTATAGACAAAGATTGGTTTCGGCATATTCCATTGTCGGTCTGGCACAATAGACTTTCAGCCCTAGTACCAGGCGTCAATTTGCTCATCTTAAAGCTGACATCATATTTACAAATGCAATCCACAAACGCATCAAGAGGATTATGATATACAACAAGGACTATCTGGATTGTTCTGATTGACGATGTTCACATAAATGTTTTTACGCCACAGTTGGCTTCACATCCTCAAACGCACAACGTGCACCACCATCTTTTCCCAATTCAAGCTTAAAGTTGTCGGCCTTGCATCGTTTTCCAAATAGAAATCAGAGCGTGTTTCCGTTTCAGAGGTGTCAACTTACAGGCGGAATTAGCCACATCATAAACTTTCAACGCGTCGAGAACCACGTTCTCTGAAGAACAAGCGGACAAGCCCACGAGGCATATCAGACTATAAAACACCTTTTTCATAACGATATCGATTTAATGTATTATTATTTCATATAAACGTGATTGCGAATTATTTCGTATTGACGCGCTCTTTTATTTCAGACAATAACGAATAAACAGGCTTGACGCTTTTCCAAACCGTAAGCATTATCATCCTCACATCTGTCTTTTTCTTCAACTCTTTCGGCAAATGTCTTGATTTCGGAGAAGAAACCTTGCGAGACGATTTGATTATTACCCACCGTTGGAACAACCCCGTTTCTTCCATATAGATTGACAACCGAGAGCCATTGCTTCGGAAGACTTTCTCCAACGGGATCCCGAATACAGCAGAACGTCTTGGCGAGAAATCAAGTCTCTCCATCTGATTCAACACATACAATCCCTTGTCCGTACTGACACTCAACTGTTCCTGTGCGTCCTGCCAAGAACTAGTCTGTAGAACAGTTCCAACATACCTGTTATATCCCGATGTTCCAATATAAGGAATAAAGTCTGTCCGCCATCTTTGCTGCCGATAGCGTCTACCGTTCTCACCTTTGCCTTGCCAAAGAGAAACGTAGCATAGTCGAGTGGGTGGATAAACAAGTCCGGACAAAGCGTCGCCCTCCGGATATAATCCTGTCAGATAGCGGTAATGATAATGCCGCTTGCCCTCACTTTTCAGCCGTCGTTGTAGAATTTGAGTAGCAGGAGCAAAGCGTCTTTGCAATCCCACTATGATATGTTTTTGAGCCATACAGTTTGATTGTGTCTGTGAGTTCGCTTCAATTCCTTGTCATTCCTACAAGGTGGTTTCTCAATAAATAAAGGATTTTCCCGCCTTGATAACTTCGCGTGCTATTTGAAAATGCACATGCGGATTGGCAACCCTAAAGACACCCGAAACCGTATCATCCTTCAGAATATCCTGTAAGGAAGTAGTTCCTTCGACTCCCTTGTACTTTTGAGAAATCAACTCGGCTTTCTTCTCCGAGCGCAGCAGATGTATTTCAGCGGCAACTGAAGATATTGTATGACTGGCAACAAATTACTGACACAATGGTTGCCCAAGCCTGACAAGCGCGTATTGCCGGGTGTAGACGTTGTTCAAGTCTCTTATGCCGCGCATACGCTTGTATCTGCCGATGATATGATCTAAATATTCCATGTTGTGGTTATGAGGGTTATACGCTTGAAATGCTTTCTATAAGTGGCATGCCTGTCGTCTGTCCATTGATATTTTCCATAAAACAACTCTATCATTCTCTTGGGCAATATCCTTTCCAGATTCCTCAATAGGATAATATCATACTTCCGATGGTAGTTGATCCAGCATTGATTACATTCCTTGGCATGCTGACATTGGATGTTACAGGTCTTTTTGAATTGAAGATTTCGTCAAGCGTGTTCTCATGAATGTTTCCCAAGACCACATCCAGAATTTTGACATAAAGGGAACATCACCATTCGAGATGGATGACCAACTCACTGAAAATACTGTGACAACGAAGTGCCAATCTTTTATTCTTCCACTCATCATACAGGGACAGACAAAGTCAAAGTTCTCATCCGTTTGATGAATCGAAGACGGTATCCGTCGGACAAAATCCGTAGCATCGGCTTCCATCAGCCCTTTTTGTCGTGTCGAAAAACGACATTGTGCTGTAAATACCAACGCGCACGTCGATATGATATTTCCGGCAATACTTATCACATGTTCCATATCTTCAAACGTGTTCCAGGGCGAAGGCAAAACATCAACGATACGGGCACGATGTCCTTGCACGCCTCTACAACCTTAATGACCTTGTCATATCCGTCCCTTCCGCGCATATAACGATAGGTTTCTCTGTCTCCGTCGAGCGAAACATACAGGTGCTTGGGGCGATGACGCCTCACGGAAGCTATCAGTTTGTCCGCCGCAAGGCAGTGAGACAACAACGTATAATTGGGATGATGGGCGTCAAAACCATCCAGAATCGCGTCAGCTCGGGATGCAGGATAAATTCTCCACCCTCAGGCCGACCACCGTGCGCTTTGTTACGCACTTGCTGTCCATTATACGGACTATATCATTTCAAACTTAAATTCTCTATCGGTTTCTTCCAAATGGAACAGTGCTTGCAACGCGATTGACAGCTTGTTGTGGAATAAATCATCAGCAGGTGAGTTCCTTGTGTCGTTTGCGTACCATGTTATTGACAAACACCATTCCGTTATGGACGTAGTCATAAATACTGTACATCGTTTTTGGTTCGTCTTTTATCACAAAGAGCCGAAACCAATGAAAGAACTGCACCGAATTGATGATTTTTCTTTTACATCTTCGCTTTCCGTTACCACGTAATGCGCAACCCGAAGGGTACTGTCAACATAAACGGATGCTCCGTGCGATAGGGTCTCAAGACCGCTTCCATTCCTGAGTAATAGAACATATTGGGTTCTAAATACAGACTGAAAGGCTTAAACACCTTATACTGAACACCGACACCAAGTTTACGGACCACTGGTTTGCGAGCCTTGACATTTCCCTTCAGCGTGTATGACGAATCGGCCGTAATGATATAGTTCTTACTAAGCGAGCTATGAACAGGCATTTCAAAGGTCACGCCACCCGTGGCATACGCGTTGAGGCGGCCTTTGCTCCACAGCCGATAAGTCGAGGCGCAGCGGTACGCCCACATAATCTATCTTCTGAACCTTCCGCAACTCCGCTTTATTATACTCAGCTTACAAATTCCGACTTCAGTTTAGTATAGGTCAAGCCCGTGCCAAAAATCCAACGAGGACTTAGTTGCTTGTTAAGCGAAAGGCCAAAGGTCTTCGGACGATCGTGATGTGCCGTCTCATTCAATCCCGCGTTGCCGTCCGTCATGTTGTTCTCCGCTATATAATACTGCTTTGCCCGCTCAACGGAGATCCATCAAAGCGGCGTTTCTGTTCATGTAATCGATATAGTCATTCCAAGTGTATAGCAGCCGCCCGCGCGCCATTGGCATAATCCACCACAGAGGAGATAATCCAAGTTGGACAATGTACCACCGGCTCCGGCATTAGAAGCGTAGCCGAAATTGAATGTCCACGGATAGCTCTTTTCGGGGGCTTGACGGCCGGAGTTGCGATCTCGTTTAATGCCATCAGTTTGTCTTCGGGCAACCGTGGCAGGCGATACAACGAATCTTCCATGGCGATACCCGAGCCCATGCGCCGCCACAAGGAATCCACATGGAAGGTCATCGACCGACATTCTCCGCCCACACTGTCCGTTCCGGCCGGCAAACGATGTTGCGCGCACGGCCCCGGCATCCCTCGGCGACAGACCGACACTGCCCAGAGTGACAGCCGGAACGGTGTATCGAGGCTGCCGTTCCATAGGGGTACCACCTGCCTTTCGATCTTTCTTCCGTATGATTCCTGCGCATATCCGCGGCGGTCGGCTTATCATCAGAAATACCGACCTCTCGATTTCTTTTTATAAAATATAAATACAAAGGTATCAACATTGGCAACAGAACAACAACCAGTAGTCTCGCAACATCGTACGCAGCATTTTTCTTTGCCCTGAACAACTGCGAAGAAGAACTATGCGGATGGATTCCGAGCAGCGCGCCGATTTCTTTATGCGACAGTCCGTCCAAAACCGAAAGCTTGAAAACTTCTCTATTCCCTGCCGGCAAGCTGTCTCATCGCCGACAACAGCAGCCCTAAGTCCACGCTCTGCCGTTCTTCGCACCCTCCATCCTGTATTTCCAAGTCGAGATACGACAAAGGAACGGCATTGTTTTCCGCGCTCTGGAGATACCTCAAAGAGGTTTTTCACGATGGTCGCCATCCATCCTTCCAGCTTCGAATCGTCTTTCAAATCGCCGATCGACATGAAAATGATGATAAAAGCATCATGCAGAATGTCTTCTGCCACATCGGCATCCTTTACGTAGTTGCGACATACGCCCAAAAGTCGGTGAGCGTATGTCCTATAGAGTTCCGCGAGGGGCTTCTTTGTCCCCGTTTCTGCAAGCGTCTATCCTCAGCATTTATTTTTCAACAAAAATATCTCTTTCTTTACATTCAAGGAGTTGGGGAATCTCAAAAGACTGCGCGCATTTTCACGTTTCACTCATTTTAACTATTAAGACTATCAAGATTCGCTCTATAAATACACCCAAATACCAATCTGTTGCCTATCTTACGCAAAGATAAAGAAAACAATTGTCACTGCCCTCGAAAAAGTAAATAAAAAGTCAGAAAAACGTCCTTTCAAAATTCTCAATCTAGCAAAAGAACAGGCAAAAATACACCGTTCTTTTGCCAAAAACTTCTTCTAAAAATGTAAAATCTGACAGCTTTTTCGATGCAATATGGCTACTTTTCAGCCGCTCAAAGCTATGCTTTTACAACACAAAGGGCTGCTATTAGGCCTAAAAAGGGCTGCTATTACAAGGTAAAAGCATAGCTATGAGCGACTAAAATCGATAGCAACCAACCTGCAGAAAAATACAAATGATTCATTATCAACCACTTACAAACAGAGTCGAAAACCACGAATAACGGGCATAAATCCGTCCAACTTTTTCTCAATTCAGAATATTTAAGCGCTTTGTAAAAGATTATTCTGAATTTTAAAAACCATAATTACGGAGCGCGAAGAACTACACTTTTATGGTTTACGTCACGCTATTTAGAAGTACGGGAATCAGACTTTATTGATACAAGTGGTTGTCATGCGCCAACCGCAGGCATGGTTCATCGCATTCCGCATGCGTAAGCAAGCTTTAATTTAACACTATTTTCAAAGCCCTACACCTATTATATGGCTGAAATTAGCTATTTTTGCAACTTAATAATAGTCATAAAATTAGGGATATAACAAGTGGTTGGACTTCCAAACGATCAAACAGTTAAAAGCATACGCACGACAAGACGGCGCATTCCTGGGTGCCTATTGGATAGTAAGTTTTTGCTAACACTCTATTTTTCCCGACTTGGCTTTCGGTGGTGTTATGATTCTTTGCACGCCCCTCTTTTGGGTTGGCTACTGCGAGATTCGAGATGAAGCGCTAAACGGCAGGATTTCGTTCAGACGAGGACTAGCCTACAACGTCTATACATTCTTCAACGGCACGTTTCTTTTTGCCTTTGGGTTGTTCGTTTACCTCTTCAAGTTTGATCAGGCCAGTTCTTTTTGGGACGCTATTCCGGAGTATCAAAGATAGATAGCGACCATTCATCAGACGATGGTGAGAATCAAAAGGATATACATACCATTGATCTGCTTCAGTAGTCTGTCGCCTTTGCAAATTGCTTTTTGGTTTCATGATGTACTATTTGGTTATCTGCGCACCGCTTGCCGTGTTGACAGCCCTGCTTTTGCAGTACACAAGAACGCAAAAGAATTCCAATAGCAACGAATGAAATACAATAAACATAAATAACAAGATATCAAGATATGGACATCTCTGTGATCGTTCCTCTATACAACGAGGAGGAATCGTTACGCAGTGCACGCATGGATACAGCGTGATGAACGCCAACCAATATTCTTACGAAATTATTTTCATCAACGACGGCAGCACCGACCGCTCTTGGGAAGTAATTGAAGAGTTGAGGCAGAAGGACGCCTGCGTGAAAGGTATCAAGTTTCGCCGCAACTACGGCAAAAAGTCCGGCACTCTACTGTGGCTTCAATGCAGCCGAGGGTGACGTCGTCATTACGATGGATGCCGACTTGCAGGATTCGCCCGATGAGAGTTCCGGCACTCTACAAGATGATTACGGAAGACGGCTACGACCTCGTTTCGGGCTACAAACGAAGCGCTACGACCCTCTTTCGAAGACGATACCGACCAAACTATTCAACGCCACGGCCCGCAAGATAAGCGGAATCCGTAACCTACACGACTTTAACTGCGGACTGAAAGCCTATCGCCGTGACGTAATAAAAAGAACATCGAGGTGTATGGCGAAATGCATCGCTCCCATACCATATCTGGCCAAGAATGCCGGTTTCAACAAGATTGCAGAGAAAATCGTGCAACATCAGGCTCGCAAATACGGTCAAAAGCAAGTTTGGACTGAACCGCTTCATCAATGGTTATCTCGATCTGCTGACGCTGTGGTTCCTCAATAACTTCGGCAAAAAGCCCATGCACGTATTCGGTTTCTTAGGCAGCATCATGTTTCTGATAGGGTTTCATTGCCGTCGTATGTATCGGAATAGACAAGCTTTATGCCTTAACCAACGGCATTCCTCAACGTCTCATCACCGACTCGCCCTACTTCTTTATTGCCCTGACAACCATGTTATTGGGTAGCCAGTTCTTTTTAGCCGGCTTCTTGGGCGACTTAATAGCTCGTCAGAATCCAAAGCGCAACGATTATCAATAGAAAAAGTCTGATATGCACAAAAATGTTTTGGCTCTTAGTCGCCATGGCGACACTCTTAGCAGCCTGTTCAACCATAGATTGCTCGCTCAACTCGCGAGTAGCCGTCACTTATAAGTTGGCCGGAGACGTCAAAAAGTTGACTCACCCACTGACGGTGACAGCTCACTTGGGCGATGGTAACGACAGCATTCTTCTCAACCAATTGGCAAATACCGACAGCTTTCAGTTACCCATGAGTTACAATCGGCACGAAGACACTTTATACTTCAAAACGAAAACGACGGCAAAGGCACTGACCGACACTGTTATTATCACGAAAATAAACATTCCGCACTTCGAAGCCGTGGTTGTAACCCTATATTTTTCATGAAATCAAGGACGTGAAATGCACGTCATTTCATCGATACGATCGTTGTCAACAACAAACATGTCACTAATGTTCCTTCAAGGTAACTTCTTCTCCATCTCAAGAGCGATATTCATTGGTTTGTTGCTCATTCTGCGGCTGACAGCCTCGGCCCAACAGCTCAAGAGTAATCGCCGCAGCCCCCGACACGGTTCCTTGGCTGCGGGGCGACAATTTCGGCCAGACATGGTGGGCCTCATCCAGCTGAGAGTCAGTGACTACGGACGAGTATGAAGGCGCGCTGAAAGTGAATCTTAAAGACAAGTATTTCCCCGTCATAGAAGTAGGTATGGCCAAATGCGACGCCACCGACGCGTCGACGACCTTCAGGCTATAAGACCAAAGCACCCTATGGAAGAATCAGCGTTGACTTTAATCTGATGAAAAACAAGCACGATATCTACCGCATGTATGGTGGTTTCAGATACGCTTTCAGTAAGTTCCGTTACGATATATCAAGCCAAAAGGTCACAGATCCTGTATGGCGCGAGACTATTTCCCTTCGGGCTAATGACATAGATGGCAGCTACCACTGGTTGGAAGGTGTGCTCTGCTATTGACGCTTAAGATATGGGGCCCTGTCAGAATGGGCTGGAGCGTGAGATACAAACGTCGGCTTTTCACAAAGCATGGCGAGTGGCGAACCCTGGTATGTCCGGGATACGGGCGAGGGAGGCAACACCCGCTGGGTGGAACATTCAATGTAAGTATAGAAATTTAGATATATGACAATCCACTAACGCACGCAAGAGGAAAGCCATTTTGGCAGATTCCGCTGTTAATACTACTCATTGTAGGTACGGTCTTGATTATTCTGCAACAGAAAAACATGCCTTACCAACATGATGAAAGGCTTTTATTTTCGGCACAGTTTACCACGTGACCTACCAAAGCGATGACAATCTGAAAAAGCGAGATTGAGGCAGAACTAAAAAGGTAGATGACGAGTTTTCGATGTTCAACAAACTGTCGAGTGTAACTGCTTTCAACCAAAAAGGACGGCTGAAGATGAGCCCGATGTTTGAAGAAGTCTATCAGATGGCGGCAGACATCAATCGCGAGACCAATGGTTCATTCGACATCACGGTGGCCCCGCTGGTCAACGCTTGATTTGGCTTCAGAATCAGCAAATGCCCACACCACAAGAGGTAAAAAGAGATGCGGCAACACGTGGGAATGAACAAATTGTCCGTTACAAGCCTGAATGGTTATAACGCCAAAAAGGTGCTGCAGATCAAGCCGTTATGCTTGACTTTAGTGCCATCGCTAGAGGCTATGGCAGTGACCGAATAGCACGGTTGCTGCGTCTTCACGACATCAAGAATTTCATGGTAGAGATTGGTGGAGAGGTCGTGACAAGCGGAATTAGTGAAAAACGATTGCCTTGGAAAAATTGGTATAACAAGGCCCAGTGACGACTCTCTCAACGCAACGAGAAAATCCAAACGGTGCTTAAGGTAACCAATAAGGCCATGGCCACGAGCGGAAACTATCGCAACTTCTACTATAAAAGGGAGGCAAGAAATACGCACACACCATCGATCCGCAGACAGGCTATCCGGTACAACATAGTTTATTATCGGCCACTGTCATCGCCAACCACTGTGCGCAAGCCGATGCCTATGCTACTTCTTTTTATGGTAATGGGGATAGATAAAAGCTAAGGAAGTTTTTGAAAACACCCAGAACTGAAAGCATACTTTATCTATTCCGACCATAAGGGTAATGTATTCTACATGGCATTCAGAAGGTCTGATAGATACACAGGAAAGAAAATAACAAGCATAAAATAAATAGGTATATGGAAGAAATCGGGCGATACAAGACTTTATTGGAATTGCCGCTGTTTCTTCGGACTGAATGCTGATGATTTGCGAAATCGTGGCACACACCAGATTGGCTTTTATGAGTATCATAAAGACCAAACGGTAGTTCAAGAAGGAGATGTCTGCATGGGAGCTTACCTGCTGCAAGCAGGAGGACTGGAAGTGACAACAGTCAGCCACGACCATTCCTATGAAATCGTGGAGATAATGACAGCTCCCAACATTCTACAACCCGAAAAGTCTATTTTGGGCTAACTCACCGCTACACCAAGACATTCAAGGCCATGGAACAATGTAATTTCATTATGATTGACAAAAGCGTGAGATTCTGAAAATGGCCGATTCCTACAATATATTTAAAATCAATCTGCTGAATATTCTTTCCGCACAGATTCAAAAACAGCAACAACGCAATTATCGAAAAGTCGCCAACGGGTTGACAGAGCGAATCATCAGATTTATTGCCGATCGCTGCCTGCGACCTGCTGGGTACATAGGTGTAAAAATAAAAAAATGACCCAATTAGGCAAGAAATCAATGAAAGCAGACTCAATGTGTCGAAAGCACTCAACGCCCTACAAGATCAAGGGTTGATTATATTGTCACGTGGACATATGATATACCTCAATTGGAAAAGCTTTTCTAAAGAAGAATAAATTATTTAATATTTAATAATTACGTTTGGGCCACATGATAGGTATGCCATTTTTCTATAAATTTGCAAAGAGTTAAGGAGTAATGATTAGTATGGGTGAAATAAATGTGAGAAGACAGAACGAGTTAATCCCTTTTTGAATCCTACAGGACGCCGCATAATACCGTGCACTTTTTCAAAAAGATACGGACGGAAGACTACGAAGAAGCCTTCATGGAAGGTATCAGACGTGATGACGAAGAAATTGAAAAAATCATCAATGATCCTGAAACACCGACTTTTGAAAATACGATTAGCAGAGTAGACACCTCAAAGGGAGAACATTATTATGACCTCTTAGATCGTGTATCGAATGTATTTTTCGTGCATGATGAGCGCGAAACCAATGACGAGTGGACGCGTTGGCTCGAAGCTAAGCCCATCCTGACGAAGCACGCCAACGATGTCAGCCTGAACGAAAAACTCTTTCAACGTATTAAATATGTATATGAGCACCATCGGAGTTGACTCCCGAAGAACAGAATGCTGCTCGAAACAAGCTACGATGGCTTTGTCAGAAGCGGTGCGCTGTTGGACGAAGCCGGTAAAGAGAAGCTGAGGACAGCTCACGGAAGAAGCGAGTTTGCTGGCATTACAGTTCTCCAAAACCTATTGGAAAAGAAAACAAGGCCTATGAACTGCACGTAACGGACGAGGCGCAACTGGAAGGGCTGCCCGATACGGCACAGTGAAGCTGCACGATTGGCAGCTAAAGAGAAAGAAAAAGAAGGCTGGATATTCACACTCGACTTTCCGAGCTACTCTCCTTTCATGACCTACGCTAAGGATCGAACGCTGCGCAAAGCAACTCTATATGGCCAAAAATACCGAATGTATCCGCGACAACAGCGAGAACAATCTGGAAATCTGCAAGCGATTGGTAAACCTGCGACGAGAAATGGCCCAACTGCTTGGATTTGACAGTTATGCCGATTACGTGCTGAAGCACCGGATGGCCACAAATATAAATAATGTATATAAACTGCTCTATGACCTGATTGATGCCTATAAGCCCCACAGCGGAAAAGAGTGAAGGAAATAGAAGAGTTGGCCCTAATCGCAGGAAAGGAGCCGATTTTTGAACTGGACCTTAGGGTTTCAGCTATTTCTCACACAAACTGCAGATGGAGAAATATAACTTAGACGCCGAAATGCTACGCCCCTTATTTCCAGTTGGACAAGGTAATAGCAGGTATCTTCGGACTGGCTAACAAGTTATATGGTATTACCTTTAAGGAAAACAAAGAGATTCCGTCTACCACCCCGACGTGAAAAGCATACGAGGGTCTTTGACAAGGATGGCGTTATCTGGCCGTATTCTATGCCGACTTCCACCCACGGAAAGGTAAGCGGGCCGGTGCATGGATGACAGAATTTCAGGGGACAATGGATTGACCATAAAGGTAATAATGTACGCCCGCACGTAAGCGTTGTGATGAATCTGACGAAACCGACCGATGAAAAACCGGCACTGCTGACATTGGGAGAATGAAACGTTCCTACATGAATTCGGACATTCGCTACATGGTATGTTCGCGAACACCCGCTTTGGCAGTCTGAGCGGCACCAATGTATGGTGGGATTTCGTAGAACTTCCATCACAATTCATGGAAAATTACGCTATCGAGAAAGAGTTTCTACGCACGTTTGCATTCCACTATCAAACAGAGCCTCTGCCCGACGAGTTGATAGAGCGTATAGTCAAGAGTCGCAACTTCATGACAGCCTACGCCTGCATGCGTCAGGTGAGTTTCGGACTGCTCGACATGGCCTACTACACAAGGAAAGATAAGTTCAACCTCGACATCATTCCGTTTGAAAAAGAGGCATGGAAAGACGCTATCGTCACGAAACAACGACATGACACCTGCATGACCGTACAGTTCTCACACATCATGGCAGGGGTGGTTACGCTGCCGGTTATTATAGTTACAAGTGGGCAGAAGTGCTCGACGCAGACGCTTTCAGCGTATTCAAGCGAGAAGGAATCTTTAACCCAACAACGGCACAACGTTTTAGAGACAACATCTTGTCAAAAGGGAGGCACAGAGCACCCGATGACGCTTTACAAGCGATTCCGAGGACAGGGAACCCAATATAGACGCTTTATTAGAAAGAAATGGAATCAAAAGGCAAACAACATAAACTGGATCTTCGCTATCTGAGAATGGCACAGATCTGGGCGAGAGAACAGCTATTGCCAACGGAGAAAAGTGGGGGCACTGGTAGTGAAGGACAAAACCATTATCAGCGATGGCTGCAATGGTACACCGAGCGGTTTCCCACATATATGCGAAAACACTGACAACACGACGTTTCCATATGTGCTTCACGCAGAGGCTAATGCCATTACGAAGTTGGCCAGAAGCACTAACAACAGCGACGGCGGTACACTGTACGTAACGGCTTCGCCCTGCATAGAATGTGCAAAGTTGATTATACAATCGGGAATCAGGCGTGTATGGTGTATGCGGAGAAATACCGACTGGAAGATGGTATAGACCTCTTGAAAAAGCAGGTATAGAGGTTGAGTATATGAATCCGAAAAGACGAAGCAACGGAACAAAATATTCAATAATGAAAGGAAGTAGAAATGAATCAAAAAGAATAACAGATACATGCCTATTCTGATGACGCTGTGTATCGTCATCGGAATATTGGTTGGAAACTTCTTTGCCAACCACTTTTCCGGCAACAGGTTGAATATTATCAACAGTGGAAGCAATCGGCTGAACAACCTATTGCACTTGTTGACGACCAGTATGTAGACAAGGTAAACATTGATTCGCTGGTGGACCAGGCCATTCCCAAGATATTGGCAGAACTGGACCCCACTCTGTCTACATCAGCGCGAAGGATGTGCAGTCGGCTAACGATGACCTGAAAGCGTTCGTTCTCGGGCGTAGGTATTGAATTTACCATCCGGCAAGACACCATTCACGTGCAGAACGTCATCAAGAACGGACCGGCAGAACGAGCAGGATTGCTGGCTGGCGACAAGATTGTGAACGTGGACGGCAAACCATTTTGTAGGTAAAATCGTAACAAACGACGAGGCGATGCGCCGATTGAAAGGCTCAAGGATACCAGGTGAAGATTGGCGTGATTCGTTATGGAGGAAAAGAAGACCAAGTTCTTTACGGTAACACGTGCGAGATACCCCAGAAGAGTATTTCCGCAACATATATGCTTGACAAGACAACAGGCTATATCCGTATCAAGAGCTTTGGCGAAACAACCTATCCGGAACTCTTGATTGCGTTGGCGAAATTGTCACAGGAACGTTTTTGAAAATCTGGTGATGAGACCTACGCGACAACACAGGCGGCTATCTGCAAAGTGCCGTACAGATAGCAAACGAATTTCTGCCAAAGAATCGATTGATAGTCTACACGCAAGGGCGAAAGTCTCCAAGGCAAGATTACAAGTCGGACGGACACGGCAGCTACCAGAACATTCCTATGGTCGTATTAATCAATGAAGGTTCGGCCTCTTCTTCAGAGATTTTCGCGGGAGCCATGCAGGATAATGACCGAGCCACCATTATCGGACGCCGGTCTTTCGGCAAAAGGCTTGGTACAGCAACAAATCGGATTCCCCGACGGAAGTATGATCAGACTGACCATTGCACGCTATTATACACCTTCGGGACGATGCATCCAAAAAGCCTTATACAAGTGGCGAAGACCAAAAGCTATTGCAGGATCTGCTGGCCCGATACCAGCACGGCGAATTCTTCTCGCAAGACAGCATCAAGGCATGAAGGACCGGCCTATCACACCAGCAACGGCCGAGTGGTATATGGCGGTGGCGGTATCACACCCGACATCTTTTGTTCCGGAAGATACAACAAATGTCACATCGTATTACAAACAGGCCGGCATGAGCGGCTTGATTCTGCAGTTTGCCTTTACTTACACGGATGACAACCGAATCAAATTGAATAATTTCAAGGAGATGACACAACTGAACGATTACCTCGTTAAGCAAAAATCTGGTAGAGAAATTTGCTACGTACGCAGAACAAGCATGGCCTGCAACGCCGCAATCTGATGATTCGGAAGAGCTATCCGCTGCTCGAACGCTACATCAACAGCCGAATTATCTACAACATGTTGGACGAAGGCCTGGAATAAATACCTGAACGCAAGCGATTCGGTCATAGCCGCAGCCTTGAAGGTCTTCCGCAGCGAAGCCGCGTTTCCGAGCGCACCTGCCTCAGGCTTTCCGATACTAAGAGTAAACGGGCATGCGGTACAGAAACGTTGAAAAAGCCATTATAGTACAAGAAACAAAAATATGCAGAAAAAGAACTCAGACAAGAGTTAGAAATAGGAAGCGACAATTTTCCGAAGAGCAATTAAGGGAGTTGTCGCTTCCTGCATATCACAAGTTACTGGCCCATCCACGCGTCAACAACGCAACAACCCTCATGCTGTACTACTCCATGCCCGACGAAGTATATACCCATGAACTTATTGATTTATTGGTTGAAAGAGGAAAAACCGTGCTGTTGCCTAAAATGCTGGATGGGCAAACGATAGAACCGAGGATATACCGAGGCAGACAAGACCTAAAGGAGGACACGACTTTCCATATACGAGGAACCTATGGGAGAGGTCTATTCCGAGCCCAAACCAATAGAAGTTATCATCGTTCCGGGAATGGGCTTCGACGATTGTGGCAACAGAATTGGGCGGGGACGAGGATACTCGACCGCTTCCTAAAAACCATATCGTCCGTATATAAAATAGGCGTATGCTTCGACTTCCAGCGTGTGAAAGCGTGCCAACAGATGAAAACGACATCCGCATGGATGAAGTGATTGATAACAGAGAAGAAAAGGCGGAATCATCAAAACCGTGAGCTTCGCCAAATCTTTATTTTTTTATGTTTCCCTTGCTCAATCAAAAACATTCCATACCTTTGCCCACGATTTTTAAACAAAACGCAAGTTGAGATTGATGAGAGACATACACGCTTTCCACGCCATACGCCCCACAACGGCATATTGCGGCGCAAAGAGAAAATCGCGATTTTTCTTGTATGGTCCGATTATTTTGGTAGTTTCCAAATAATTTGCTACTCTCTCTCTCTCTCTCTCTAGTAGAGCAGACGTAAATTTCTCTCTTTCACGCGTACGCGCGCGAGGCACGCCTCACAATCCCGATAAACAAAGGGCTCGACAGAGTTCCCTTTGTTCAACTTTATGCCCTTTCGCCTACTTGTATAAGAGGAAAATAACTCTAAAATTATTCGTTAAAAATACAGTTACATTATGAAGAAAAATCAGTTAAAAACTTATTGCACTCCAACGTGTTCGTTGGTGCATGTAGAGACTTCACATTTGATGCAGACCTCGTTCCCGGGGCAGCACAATCCGGCACAGCCGGTGGCACAATTTCCAGTGCTAAGCGTGGAATGACCATGGAGTGGTCTGATGAAGAAGATGATTCAACTTGGGAAACTAATTAAGAAGAGTAAAAACAAAAACAAAACAACAAAAATGAAAAAGATTTATTCAAAAACGCGCTTATTCTCACTTGCTGGCCTTCTCGTTTTTGCAGACATTAGCCTCTTGTGCTAATGAAGAAGTGGTGCAAAAAGGCGACAAACACGGGTGACGACAGCGATAAAAACCTTACCTTCTCTGCTGGTGACCCTGAAAGCCGCACTTCCATGAACTACGACTCGGGTGCGTTCTATTGGGAGGCAGGCGACTATATCTATGTACAGGATGACAACAATGTTTGGCGGAAAAAGTAAGAATACGCCAACAACCAAGACTGCATATTTTAAATTTAAAAGTAGATGGCGATTTCAATAAGAATGCGACATATAAGGTTTACTATCCTGCAAGAATGGTATCAATAATCAAGTAACGATTCCAGCCATTCAAAAACAAGCAGTACCTAATACCACCACCCATTTCGGTGAGTCGGGTGACTGTGGAACAGCTGATGCTACAGGTATTAAAGGTGGCAAATACTTCAGTTTTAAGCTTGATCACCAAGCTGCCTATCTTTGATATTCTTACCATTCACAAATAATAAAAGTTCTTCAGCATTGCTTTCTGACAAAGATAGAAGTCAATTCTGACAATGATATTACCGATACTTATACTCTTGATCCTGTTACAGGAAACTGAAAAATATCGGTACTGGTAAGCAGATTATTTTAAAGCTTAACAGTGATGGAAATTATATGAACAGCTTCTCTTTGAAAAATACTTCTGCAGATGTTACAACCAATGGTGCATTTATGGTAATCAAGCCAGGTACACATAAACTAAAAATTCGTTATTGGGTGAAAGACTATTCATTCTGGAATTATGGACTTGATCCAGTAGAGGGAACTATTACGAAAACTCTAACTTCTCATTCCTTTGACAAGAATAAATATTATAATATAACGGCTGATCTCAACGTACGTGATTATGATGGGAATCATTATTATCAGTGGGACGCCAAACAGCAATATTGGTATGGTTATGAATGGACGAAGGAAGAAGGTGATAAACAACCTATAACTAATCATGGATCTAGTGTATTTTTATGCTCAGAATGGTTTCCTGACCCTCGCTATGCCAATCTTTACTTCCCTGGTAATGGTATAAAGTATAATGCACAGACTGCTTATTTTAATAAATTGCCCTAATGCTAACGAGATGTCATGGTATGCGATGTATGGTGCTCCTCATTTTGACGCTGATGAACTATAGGTCATCAATGGGCCTTTTATATAAGGGAGGCGTATGGTTAAAGAAAAAATCTGTTTTAATAGCAGACGGTAACTACTCTACGGAGTACTCTGCAGACGGTATTACTGATATGCGTACAACATACAAATCTTATGGTAACAATAGTATGATTATGGTTCCACCTTCTACTGCTGAAGCAAAATAATTATTTTTACCTACCTTTTTGGGTTGCTATCTTGCTGGAAGCTTAGTGGAGCTTGGTACGTACGCCTTCTATTGGTCATCCAGTGCAGAACCAAGGAAAAGAGGGTATTCACATCAATGCATACTACTTAGCTTTTGGAAAAGCGAGCATAGGTGTGGTTAGTTACATACGTCAAAATGGCAATATCGCGCAGCCATTCAGTGATTTCGGAGATAATTAATTATAGAACTATTTAACCTTTGCCGACATATAGAAACCACAAAGAATTTTTCAGTCGGCAGAGAGAAAAATAAAAGGCTTCACAAAAGCCGAATCGCTCTTTGACATACTGCACACGACGGAAACGAAAATCCAATCGCATGGATTTGGAGGTATCGTTTAAAAATGCTATTTTTGCAAAAGATTGGCGGCGTTCGGCAAATTGAAAAACAAGTTTTCTTTGCGCTCGCTTGCACAATCTTTTGCAAAAGAAAAATAAGGAGGTTAGATTATGGCAGCTACAATCACAAACACTGAAAACAATACAATAAGTATGTATTGGAACACGTTGCGCTCGATGAGTAAGAACATCCGACTGGCTTTTGGCGGTCAAACTTACCAACTCTGTAGCTCGAAGAAGAGCGCGAAGAAATGTCAGATGCAGCCTACAATAAGGAAATGCGTGATAGATTCTTTGGAAAATGGGAAGGCAATGAGACGGCTGATGAACTGGTGAGTATCATCAAAGAAAAATTCTACTTCTCGTGAACCTATTAGTTTTGAAGGACTATGAAAACAAATCGACAACAGCGTCAGATTTTTGCTTGATAGTAACATCCTTATCCATATCATGCGCAATGATGAGAATGTTTGGCAATGTATAGAAAAAGCGGGATGGTGTAATTGTAGCATATCCGAAATTTCTATTGTAGAACTGCTTTATGGAGTAGAATGCAGCGCATGTCCTGAAAAATCGTAGCCTGCTAAAGTTTACTTTCTCGGATAGAAATTATTCCCTTTTCAGTCTGTATTGAGGGGAGTTTTGTGGGCAGAAAGCAATCCTGCGGCGACAGGGAAAAATGATTGAAGACAATGATCTCTACATCGCTACCACGGCATTAACGCTGGGTATTCCTGTAGCAACAGAGAATGTGAAGCACCTTGGTCGTATTGAAGGACTTGAGTGCAGAACTGGATAAAGCGATAGTATTAGAATTTCAGCTGAACATCATACTATTTTTAGCATAAACACTCTTAAATTTTCGTCCCACGCTGCAAACAAGATGTAGCGTGGGACGATTATTCTTTACCCTTCTGAAATTATCGTTATCCGTCGTGTTGAAGTATTAAAACCTTTGGTTTGACATTTCCGCGCATGGCGAAAGTCATTTCCCGAATGGTTTGACATTTCCGCGCATGGCGAAAGTCATTTCCCGAATGGTTTGACATTTCCGCGCATGGCGAAAGTCATTTCCCGAATGGTTTGGCATTTCCGCGCATGGCGAAAGTCGTTTTCCGAAGGGTTTGGCATTTCCGCGCATGGCGAAAGTCGTTTTCCCGAGTGGTTTGGCATTTCCGCGCATGGCGAAAGTCGTTTCCCGAAAGGTTTGAGGCTTTTTGCCACGTGGCGGAAAGTATTTCCCAAAGCGTTTGGAGCGCGAGCGAATCGTTTATTCAGAAAGAAATAAAAATAAGATAACGTCGGAACTGTCCTACACTGTTAAACTAAAAACAATAAAAATGCCAGAAGAAACACCTTCAAAGCATGATTTCACCCAGGTGGTGGAAATTGCACAAATTCAGTTGTCGCATCTCAACAATGGTGCGCACTTTCAGTTCATGAAAAACGTGGTGACCGCTTGACCACTGACACGAAAATTAAGGAAAATGCCGTTGGGCAGGCTGCAATTAAAAGGCACTAACGGAGGCGCTGACCGCAGAGACAAGTATTTGGTGTTGTCGCAAAAGAGTCTTTTGACTGACGAGATTAGCAAAGCCGACAGGGAGCGCGACATGCTTTTGCAGGCTATCGAACGGCAGTAAAGGCTTTTTTGAACATGCCTGTATGGCCGACTTAGCCAAACATGCGCATCTGTTGTGGCAACATCTCGTGGACTATGCCATCGATCCCAAGATGCAGTTGGAACGCGAAACGGGTCTCATCACCAACCTTTGCACCGACCTTGCGGGAGAATATGCCACGCAAAGGTGCAGGCCTTGGGACTGAAACCCTATGTCGATGCACTGAAAACGGCCAATGAGCGCGTGGAAACGTTGCTTGTGCAGCGCACGGCCGACAATTCGACGAAGGTTATCGGTGCGTTGGCAGCCGCTCGGAGAACTTCAGATGATGCCATCCGCAATCTGATAAAGGTGGTCAATGCCTTGGCAATCCTCGAGTAAACCGGCCGATTATGCAGCCTTCATCGACTTTATGAACACCCTCATCAAGCGCTACAAAGAGCGAGGCGATGACAGCAACCACTTCGCACGGCGGATCGCGAGAAGCGCATGGCCGAATACGCCGACATGCTAAAAGAAAGGTTTTTGCGGCCCTCGAGGAGCGGCTGAATTTGGAAAAAGACAGTCTGTCGTTTTGACGGGTAAAACCGAGGGCACAGGCTCGAAAACGCCACTATCAGTTGGCCATCAAGAGCCAGACCGAACCGGACGGCACGCCCAAGATGATGTGGGTGGGCGTGAACAAGGATGGTTCGCTCTATATTGTTGAAAAAGACAAAGACGACAACGACGAAGCCGGCGGTAGGACCAAAAGCCGTGAGGAGGTTGTGAGGAGTGAAAGGGTGTGGGGATGAATAGTTACCCTTTTTCGACGCAGACATTTTACACCCCGACACCCTCACAACTCAACAACTAAAAATATGTATCTCTAAATCTAAAATTTGGCGCGGGCTGTGTTGTGAAAGCACGGCCCGCGCCCTGTTGTTTATTGCCTTCGGCTAAGCTGTTTTGGCGGAAAGCAAATGGATGACACTCAAAACTGGTTAAAACAACTGATGTCGGTAATAATCTGACTACTTACCTGGCGGTTGAGGCGCAGCACCAATTGGGCACGCATCATGAGACAGGTCTTGGCGCAATGCCGGATTGGTAATCTTCACGTAAAGCGTCTGATTCTTGATAAATTTTTTTCTGTGGTATAACGTGCTACGGCTGGGCCGGCTACGACTTCCATGAATCGATTAACCGCTTTTTGGAGCAGTGGCGTTTCAAATCCGTCATGCCGCAAAACCTGCTGAAGGAGTTCGCTGATTGTCTTTACATCCCGTTTAAACATAATACGAAGAGCAAAGATTAACTTTCGCGAACAAATTCGCCGTTATGAACCGTAAAAGAGCGTAGTCTTGAGACGAGGTGGCGCAAGATTTCGTCCAAATGGTCGCGGTTTGTATCGGTAATAAAAATTTAGCCGAACAGCTTCCCGATACCAGTTTTACAATCTGCTCTACCCTATGGGCATCCAACTTATCAAAGATATCGTCAGAGCAAAAGCAGGGGTACATTATGTGGTGCCGTGCGGCGCAGGAACTCAATGTGCCAGTTTCTCATGGCCAGAACAAAGGTTTTGTTTTGCCCTTGGCTTCCTTCGCGTCGCAGTAGATAGCCGTCGATGAGCATTTTCAAGGTCGTCGCGATGGATTCCATACAAAAGAATAGCCCACGGCCAAGTCTTTTGTCCGGTCGCGCTGAATGACATCCAGCAAAGCGCCACGTTGTCCGTGTGAAACGCAACGAAGTGAAACGACTTCCTGCCCGCCCGAAATCAAGCGATAGATATTCTGAAAAACCGGAATCAGTTGGTCGATAAAAATCGAGTTCGCTTGCGACAAATGATTTCACCGGCCTCGGCCATCTACTCCTCCCAAAGTTCCATTAACGACGATGTCGATGCCTTGCTCCTGCTTCAGCATCACATTGCGTTGTTGCAATGCCTTGTTGTAAGTGTTAAGATAATCCATGTAGGAATTGTCATACTGCGAGATGACAACGTCCATCCAGCTTCCGCCGGTCGTCACTCCCTCCGTCAATCAACGGGATTGTCGGCGGGCGAAATAAAAACAAGTGGAATAAAACCAATATGTTGCGAAAGCCGCTTGTACTCTTTTTGATTTCGCTTGACATGCTTCTTTAATCCTCGTTTCATGCCGCAATAAACAGAAACCGGCTCGCCATCATCCGCCAGATAATCCCCTTCGATGGTCATAAAAGGAGCTTCATGCAAAAAGGACTTGTGAGTCTATCGGATTAAAGGCACTTCGACAGAAAGACAAATAATAAATAGCGTCGAGCATATTGGTCTTTCCCTCTCCGTTGTTACCTATAAAACAATTGATTTTTAGGCGACATCGACAAGGACGCGGCCTTGATGTTACGGTAATTGATTACAGAAATCTTATCGAGTATCATAATTCATTTGCAAAGTTAGTCCATTTGGGAATGAAAAACGAAAAAGTAATTAATAAATTTCAATATATGGGATTAATTCAGTAATTTTGCCCCACTGATTTAGGGTATGATTTAGCACTAAATCAGTATAATTTCGAACAACAACAAATAACATAAATCAAATGACAAACAAAAAGATCAAATGGTTGAAAAGGAAGTTCTCAACCAGTCAGAAGCCTTCTTGAACAAAAACAAGAGACTATCCTTTGTGTTTTTATGCGCACTCATTGTAATTATCGCGGGCAGTATGCTCTTCAAGAGCCTACTATTCCGGACCACGCGAAGACAAGGCCAGCACAGCTTTGGCTAAGGGACAGGAGTACTTCAACAATGAAATGTTTGACAAAGCGCTTAACGGCGACGGTGCCGGATATGAAGGTTTCGTAAAGAATCACATCAGACTTCAGCGGTACAGACGCGGCAAACTTGGCTAACCTGCTATGCCGGTTTGAGCTATGCCAACTTGGACAAATGGAATGAAGCCGTTAAATATCTTGACGCCTATTCACCATCTAACGACGCGATGGTTAGCCCTGCCGCAGTAGCTGCTTTGGGTAATGCACGCGCATCTTAACGATCTCGACAAGGCGGTTAGCAACCTGAAGAAAGCCGCAAGCATGGCCGATGGCGAGGCAATAGATGGTGTAAAGCTATCATTTCTCCAATTTTTCTTGCTGCAAGCAGCCAAATTCTCGAGCCAAAAACAAGACTGACGAAGCACTCAAGATATATCAAGACATTAAAGAAGTATGTCAACAGCACTTTAGTACAAAGTCAGGATATTGACAAATACATCGAACGTGCATCAAACAAATAATGGCAACAGCATTACATAACCTTTCAGATTACGACTTCTCCAAAGTTCCGGACGCAAGCAACATGTGTTTCGGCATCGTTGTGGCAGAATGGAATCCTGAAATCAACAGGCGCGCTGCTCGACGGGGGCCGTGAAAACGCTTGAAAAGCATGGAGCGATTCCAGAGAATATCCACGTAAAGACCGTTCCGGGAAGCTTTGAGCTTATCTATGGAGCACGTCAGAGTGGTGCTGAATGGGGCTATGATGCCATTATCATGTTGGGAAGCGTCATTCGCGGCGAGAACTCCTCACTTTGATTATATCTGCGAAGGAGTCACCTATGGCATAGCTCAGCTGAACGCTTCACAAGAAATTCCGGTAATATATGGCTTGCTTACCACCAACGATCTGCAACAAGCAAAGACCGAAGCGGTGGTAAGTTGGGCAACAAAGGTGACGAGATGCGTTTCGTTGACGCCATCAAAATGGCAAAGTTTTAATTGACAATCGTATGAAACTTCAACAACTACTTTTTGGCCTACGAGTTTGATGAGATTATGCCCATCATCAACGACATGTTTCCCGGAACAGCAAAATATCGCAAGCCTCTCAAGACTGCATCACGACATTATGACGACTTAATGCCCGTTGCGTCAAGGAAAACGATTCGCTATAAGATAATGGACGCACCGGGAAGGCAATGGCGAAAGCAATTCATGCGGGGAGCTAGCGACGCGGACTTCAGAGGGGCTATGGGAGTAAGTTTAGGCAAAGAGGTGACGCGCGAAAAGGGGCGTAGATTTGAGTGACGCGGAAGTCTTAGCCAACTGCTGAGTGAATCTTTGCTTTTTTAGAGAACTTATCCTAAAGAATTTGAAAAAGGCTCATCGCGAATTGTTAAGACCCTATCAAACTATAAAAATGAAAAAGGCGGAGAAACGTTTTAAATTTCTCAGTCTCTTTTTCAGATAATATATAAATCAGACACCTTCTTCTTCCGAGAGTTCAACCTCTGTCTTTTTCCGGTCGGAGTTACACGATCTGACCCCGTATCTAACTGCGAGTCCTTGGAAATAGCGACACCACCCAGATTATCTATCTTCAATACAAAGTGGCACATACTCATCACTCATCTTGTCGGGTGAGCCTACACTCGCGGCAAAAACAAGGCGATTGCCTTCTACCACATCAAAAACGATACCCAAGAGCACGCTGTTTTTCTTATAGATATCATCAACTTTACTGTCAAAGTCAGCCTTTTTAAACGTACGACTGAAGAATACGCTCCCATCTTTACGTTTTATCTCGAGGGTAATAAGCGTTATCGTAAAACTTAGAACCATTGCCATCATCCACAATCGCCAAACTGGAGTCGGCCTTACGCTCTACAATAACCTTATAATTTGTCCCCAACCATTCCACGTCACGCTCTTGCTTATAATCGCCAACTTTTGAAATCGTACGATTAATCTTCTTTACCGGTTTGTGTGTAATGATTATATCAGACTTCTTCTTTTTCACGACAACCTGTAAATGTAAAAAACATCCTGCAAGAAAGATTGCCACTGAAAAATGAAAAACTTATTCATAATTACTAAAAATATACTGCAAAGTTAATAAAAATATCACGGGGTTACGCTATATTTGTATTATTAAGATTAACAGCATATGAAGAATTTCACTTATATTATCTTCTGGGCTACACTTTTTAATAGCTGTGGCAACAGGAAACAGAATGTGAGGCCGATCAACCTGATACGATTCCGATGATGGTTTTACAAATACAAAAACATCCAAACTTTACACCACAGAATACCACCTTCATAAAAATTATCACACACGAAGACGTCAAGTCATTAACAGGAAAGGTGTTTAATCAGTCTTTCCATATAGACTTGCCGCTAGGCAAACGAAGATTGCCATCCCACTCAGATGCCACCCTTAAGGCCTATATTGATTTCAATGATTTTACGTCTAAGAATATCAAACGAGTCGGAAAAAAGATTGAAATCATCCTCCCCGATCCACATATTTTACTCACAGCTACCAGATTAACCACCAAGAGTAAAGCAATATGTAGACATCACACGGTCAAACTTTACTGACCAAGAACTTACATCTTTTGAACATCAAGGCCGAGCGGCCATTCTCAAAGAACATTTCTTCACTTGACCTGATTAGTACAGCAAGGAGAATGCCGCCAACACGCTTATTCCTTTTATTAAACAAATGGGCTATGCCGAAGAAGACATTACGATTACATTCCGAAAAAAATTTAATTTGAATGACATAGGAAAGCTCATTGATAAAACAACCATAGAACATGGAGAAAATAAGACCAATCCGTTTCTCAAAATACTTTTTCAGCCCTAATACGCAAGAAGATTTTTGCTCTTCACTGTAATCAATCTTGCCGTAATAGCTCTTGTCGTGAGCCTGTATCAGCTCAATAAGGATAGTTTCATCACGATTTCACAAAACAAGAAAAATCGACATCACGCCCACAGATTCGTTCTATCGAAGCGATTGGCGAATGGGAGTTCCTTGCTATTTCTGATGAAGAACTGATAGATACCATTTACCACGGCTTTTTTGGGCTACACGAGTGAACTTGTAAGAATCTATTATGGCACGCTCCGTTTGGGAATTGACTTACGAGAGGCTCAACCGGGATGGATTAAAGTCGAGCAAGACACCATCGTCGCCACCTCCCACCCATCAAACTGCTTGACAAAAACTTTGATTGACGAGGCCAAGACACAGTCGTTCTATCAAAGTGGTTCATGGGATGCGCAGGCTCGCGAGCAACTTTATCAAAAAGCCTATAAAGGTCATGCTGCGTCGTTGCATGACTCCTTCAAATATCAAAAGCGCACAAGAAAACGCCAGCTAGGCAATTCTATCACCTACTGACGTCTATGGGATATGACTTCGCAAAAAATCAGTTTTTCAAAAATCAAAAACGCCACCAAAAGCCCCGCCCTGACGTATTCAAGGTTCATTCTCGCCACACAAGCCCAAAGAATAGCGTTCAATCTGCGAAGTGAAGGCTTTCCATGGAATCGTTTGATGACTTCCGGTTTGCCCGTATACTTTCCTTTATCCTCCGACAACTTACAAGTGTCATTATAAAAATCCCACGATTCAGTTATCTTAGCTCCAACTAATTTGATAACAATATTCATCAGCTTCACCCTCCAAAGTCATTTGTGAAGTGAGTTTCCTATTCCAAATGACGGCTGACAGAACTCTCAGGGCAAACTTCTGTATCTCTATTGCGTCATCCGTATGCAACGCATTGCTGAAGATCACCTGCTTGGCGCACGAGTCAATGCCCAGCGAACGATACTTGGCGGCAATCTTCTGCAACTGCTCATAGTTATCTCCGCTATCTACTCGCAATCCTTTGAACAAGTTGGCAAAGTCTTCAGAGAAGTTCTTGCTGAAGATATCCCAACCAAAAGTATCATATAAATAGGTTCCTAAAGCTCCTCTAAACGTTGAACGCCAATTATTCATCGCGATATGATTAGTACATCTATGGCCCTACATTCCACCGATAGCACATACAAATTCATGATGCCATCGTGCCCACCAGCAACACATCGTGCTTCATGGCTAAGTAAACATTGCTGGTTCCACAAACTTTCCGGGCCACGTTTTAGAACGGTAACAGTCGCGCATGGCTCTCACCACGATGTCTTCGGCCTGTAGCGACGCTCTGCGACGGGTTCCGAAGTCGCTATAAACACAACCGGCCTCCAACAATCTCTCCGCCTTGCGATATGCTTTTTCATAATAATGTTCATAATCCAGCAACTCCGTCTGCCCCGTCATCACGTAATACAGCTCAGAAACAATCGCTGGAACCTTCACTTCCAGTAAAATCGTGTCCGACCAGTACCTTCAAACTCGATATGCAGATGGTTTTCTTCATCCTGCCAAATCTCTACCCATTCATGATGATAGCGATACCCCTTCAGGTAAGTATAAAACCAATCAGAATATAATAGCATTTACTCCGCATAAAAAGCTATTTCTTCATCCGTGATTACGAGTTCTTCCAACATCATAACCTGCTCTCTCAGTTAGCTTCGGCAAAACCATCCCGGATAAAACCGTCTGGTCGCGATCCACAAAGAATATTTAACGTGCGCGCGCGGATATTGTCTATCACCGCACAACACATCGTAAACTTATAAAGATCATCGTCTGTAAAATGAGTTATTATTTGCCTCATAATTTAATTTGTAATGTTTTTCTGTCACACATGGACACATCGGCAGCCGGCATGGCTTCGGCTTTAAATCCACCATGCAATGTATTTATTACAAAGATAGAGATTATTCATTGTTAACCTGCTGCAATTCTGCTAAAAATCAAGATATTAACAATTCTTGTATCAAGTGAGCCATCTGATTGACGACAATCAAGAGGATTGACACATATCAATAATTCGCGGAAAATAAAATAGGTCTAAAACCCTTGTTGTGCACACAATTATTATCTTTGCATCATCAAAAGGTTAATAGATTGTTTAGGTTAGTAGTAATAGATTCTTTTAAGTATTAGTTATTAGGTTAAAGATGATTCAGGATTAAGTATTAGTTTTTAAGGTTTAGTAAAAAGATTTTTAGGTTAACGATTAGATGAAATAAAAGGGAGCACCGGGAGGTGCGAACCTAATCAGTCGGCTAGAATTTCCCTCCGATGGCCTGTAAGTGAGCCTATCTACAAGTAATTTCGTCAATATTCTTTACCTAAAAACGCGTGAATTTATAAAAATCAAAGCGGATAAATCCCGACAGAAAGCATTACAAAATGGATAATAATCTTTGAGTTCCTCATGAAGTTGCTTCAGTGCTTGCTGGATGCGATAGTCCACCGTCTTGGGCGACACTTCAAAGCATGTCGGCGATTTCTTTATAAGAATGATTATGAAACCGATGCAAAACAAAAGCTTCTTTAAACTTCGAGGCAACCGATCAATGGTCGCATGAATCAACCGAAGCAGTTCACGGGTCTCGAAAACTATCTGCTTCAGAGGCGAAAGTATCTGTAAGTGCAGTCGATACTGCGACTGCGCACGCCAGTGGGCCGTATGCTGCTCAATACACGAAAGACAACGAAGATGGACAGCACGGTAAAGATAAGCCTGCAAACTGGTATGCACCAAAAAGCGTTTCGATTTTGCCACCCTACAACAACACGTCTTGGGCGATTTTCCTCTACGTCTTCAAAGCTTACAAACTGAAAACATGACTACAAAGAGGCTTGTAATACTTACGAAAAAGCATATCAAAGCCAGCTTTGTCACCCTGCTTCAATTGTGAAAGCAATTCAATATCTTGCGCTGCGGTCGACATACGGAAATGATTATGGTGCAAACTTAGCAAAAATATCGTATTTACGGGCTTTGCGACATAAACATATCACGAAAAGAGAAAAATTACATGATTCTTGTAAAAATGAGTTTTCGTTTAGGAACATCTGTTTTTATTCCGTCATACTAATAAAGCAAACATCTATTAACCCTATGACCAGAACCGTCAACCCACAAGATTGAAGACCTGCTCCCCCGCTATATGGAAGGCACATTAGATGCCTCGGAAGCGCGGCAAGTAGAAGCACTCAATGCTTCTGCCGACCATCGACAGATTACTCGCTGACATGGCACAGGCCTATCAGGCATTAGACAATCTATACATTGCCAACCATATTGACACCAACCGGGCACTCAAGCAGATAGACCTCCGGCTTCGAAAGAACACTTTCGTCACTATATTAAGAAAGGTGGAACGCGTTGCCGCTATTCTTTTCTTGCCGGTTCTGCCCAGCCTCTGTGTTATCTCTCTGGCATTCACAGCCAACCTGTTGAAATGCTATCGGTAGCTACTCAATCCCAGCATGACCGCAACAGCATTGCTACCCGATGGCAGCAAGTGACACTCAATTCCAACTCTCGACTGACTTATCCGGCACGTTTCAATAGTGACGAACGCAAAAGTCAACCTCTCGGGCGAAAGCCTTTTTGACGTAACAAAGACCAACATCATCCGTTCATCGTCAATACTCCTATGACGCGCACGTTAAGGTTTTGTGGCGCATTTCAATGTCGAAATTGACAACGAGGCACGACAGATTATCACAACACTGGCCGAAAGGTTCCGCTAGGGGCTCAACTATCGCACGTCACGCGCCAATGGAACGAACAGACCACTACAGCCCGGACAACAGATCATTTTATTCTATCGACAAACGAAGCGCGCTGGTACAGAATACGGAAGTAGACGTGGCCACTGCGTGAAAGATGGCAAACTCATCTTCCGGGAAATACGCCTGTCAAAGCTGTTCTCCATAGTCTGTCCAAACGATTCAACGTGGAATTTGTGGTACATGGTCCTCAAATATATAATAACTCTTTCACGAAGAATGTGATAACCAGCGCCTCGACCACTGGAAATTCTTTCATTGTCGTCGACCATGAAATTCCGCCACCTTCCCAATGCTAATATCAAACAACAGACACAGCTCATTGAGATTTACGACTAACTAATAACTATCCTATATTTTATCTATCTTAAACCTTATGAAAGCAAGAACTCCCGCATAATCATTCATGCGAGCGACGAATGTGCCGCACGCATAAACCATTCATCCATTAAGAAATCTTTTTCAAAAATCAATTATAAATCAAATAACCAATATGAAAAAGCCATTTTTATTTATCATTACTACCCAACAACCTCAAACAAGCCATGTCACTGGGGACCTTTGCCATGCTGTCTACTTGGCCGGCACAGGCACAAAAGGTAACACTCGGTAAAAATGTGCAGACCGTCGAAAGCAGCCATGGAGGCCATCGAAAAGCAGACGGGCTACAAGTTCTTCTTCAACAACAACAAAGTCAACACGGTACGCCCTATCAATGTCGTAGCAGACGGCAAAGCCCTCAAGGCTGTTCTCAACGATTTGTTTGCCGGATCTGACATCAGCTATGAACTCGTAGACCAGACGATTGTACTCTCCGCAGACAAACAGAAAGATAAAAAGACACAACAAACCGAAAGCAAACAAACACAAGATAATAGATACCGTAACCGACGCGAAGGTGAACCCATTGAGCGCCACGGTAAAAGTAAAGGGTAACAGCACCGGAACACTCTCCGACTTGAACGGCAACTTCACCATAGAAGCCACAAACGGAGTACGCTCCAAAATCTCGCATAGGATTTGCCAGTCAAGAACTGGCAGTAGGCAATCGTAATGCCGTTAAGGTAACAATGACAGAGGATGACAACGTGCTGAACGAGGTTATCGTTATCGGCTACGGAAGCGTCCGCGAGGCCGATTTGGCCGGTTCTGTATCGGTCGCGAGCGACAAAGCCTTCGAGGATCAGCCCATTAAAAAATGTCAGCGAGGCCTTTCAGGGGACGCATGACAGGTATCAATGTCGTACAGGTGGTGTACCGGGCGGTAGCGTAAAGAATGCGTGTACGCGGTACAAGTTCTATCCACCATAATGATCCGCTCTATGTTGCTAGACGGCATCGTACGCGAGAGCGAGTGCTCGATAGTATCAACTCCGAGGATATTCAAAGTATTCAAGTACTGAAAGACGCTTCTTCAACAGCCATTTATGGTAGCCGTGGTTCTAATGGTGTGGTACTCGTACAGACCAAACAGGGTAGAACGGCCAGCAATCAATCACCTTCGATGCCAGCATGGGTTTGCCAATGCCTACCACATGCCAAAGTGATGGGAACAAAAAGAATACGCACAGGCACTACTCGACGCTAACAAGGTGACCAACAAGGACGAACTGAAACCTTATATTGACGGAACAAAGCCGGGCATAGACTGGATGGACCAGATTCTCCGCACAGGAACGGTACAGAACTACAAAGTGGTTATCTCAAAAGGTAACACCGACACACAGTATATTAGCGGTAGCTACCTGAAGAATAAAGGTGTAGTAGAAAGTACACAACACGAGATGCTACCAAGCCAAGCTGAACGTACACTCTACACTCTACAAATGGTTTGAAGTAACGGGTGATTTAGACTACAGTCACGGTAAGAGTTTAGGCGGCGGTTTCACTATGGGACAAACCAATCCATTATGGATCGCGCAGAACTATTCACCGACTATGGAAATGAACGACGCAGCGGGCAGATATAATCAAGACCCTACAGCTCGATTCAGAGCAACCCCTGGTATTCTGACAGCCAATTCCAGTCAACATCGCACAGACATCATCAACGGACGCGTAGACCTGAAGTTCAATATCTTACCGGGACTAAGCTTCGTCAGCCAATGGCTTCGATTATTTCGAAGGAAAAGGCTATGTTTCTCTACGCCCGCGTTTATCCGAAGGCGGTATGGGCAACCACGATAGTCAACGCATGATGTTGCAGTCAGCGAATAACCTTACCTACATGGGCAGCTGGGGCAAACATGCTCTGACCGCAACAGGCGTTTTCGAAGCGGTCAAAGCACAACACGCATGATGGGCCTGTCGGGCAGCAATCTGTTGTCGACCGTAGGCTGGTGGGACTATAACAATGCGTCTAGCGCGAAGGTTCCAATGGCTACAGCAAGTGGGGATTGCTCTCTGGTGTAGGCCGTTTGATGTATAATTATGACGACCGCTACATGGTGACCGGAACAATGCGTGCCGACGGCAGCTCACGTTTCAGCAAAAAGAAATGGGGTTACTTCCCTTCTATCGCCGCAGCATGGACCATCAGCCGCGAAAAATTCATGCAAAACTCTTGCATGGATCAGCAATATGAAGGTGCGTGCCAGCTATGGTCTCATCGGTAACCAAAGCATTCCAGAATACTCTACGCTCGGTAACATGGCAACAACAAGCTACGACTTCGGTACATCGACAAACTATACCGGCTATTGAGGCTGCCAACATCGCCACTCAGACCTAACGTGGGAAAAGAGTAAGCAGTTTGACTTAGGACTTGACATCAGTTTCTTCAACAACAGACTGGAACTTTCGTTTGACTATTTCAACAAGAAAACAACAAACGCGCTCCTCCACAAGGCACAGGCCAACTCATATGGGGGGTAGCAAATACTGGATTAATGCCGGTGAAATCAGCAACAAAGGGTTTCGACCTTGCGTTGACCGCTCGTATCATCGAGGTCAAAGGATTTCTCATGGACTACCACTCTGAATGGCTCATATCTGAAGAACAAAGTTGTGAAACTAACTACAGAAGATCCCGTTCTCTATGGTGACAGCCCTTCTCCCGGAACTGTTGAACCTTCGACCATCGTTAAAGAAGGTAAAAAGCTATTGGTACGTTCTTTTGGTTATAAGTGGGCGGGACTCAATTCGGAAGGCCTCGATAGCTACTATACAAAGGATGGTTCGGTTACAACAACTCCACAAAGTAACGATCGTCAGGTATTGGGATGTGCTAATCCAGACTTACATTGGGCTGGAACAACACCATCTCTTACAAGAACTGGGAATGTCAACGCATTCTTCAATAGTGCCTTTGGCGCTCAGCGTCTCAACTTAGTACGCTTTGCAATGAACTCAATGGTAGGAGCTTCAAAGGGAGTTTGTTACCGATGCCAACTACTTGAAAGAAATCGGCAAAACCATGCCTGCACTCAACGCGGTAGGCAACAACAACTTGGGTAATTCCAGCAAATGGATTGAAAACGCCGATTACTTACGTTGCGAAAATATCAGCATCGCTTATAACATTGGCTGCAAATGACACACACTTTGCCGACATCAGACTGAGCCTGAGCGCACAGAACTTGTTTACGCTGACCGGCTACAAGGGTGCAGATCCTGCAGGTATGTCATTCGCCGCAGGCAATATTGACATGGACAATGGTATCGACGCGGGTGCCTTATCCCACTCCAGAACCTTTACTTTTGACATTCGTTTCAACTGGTAATTGATTCTAAAATGAAAAACTAAAATATTAGTAGGCTGCCTGATAGCAGCGTCAGCCCTCACTTTCCAATCATGTGCGACCTCCTTGAAGAAGATCCCAGGGACAACGTACACCCGGCAACTTCTTCTCTTCGCAAAACGATATCGACCAAAAGCCTTTACGCGCTCTACGTTCAGGTAAATCATACACAGAACTACACCAATCCCGGTTATCCACAATGGCGGGGAGATGACATCACAGCTAATCCGGTTCAAACAAACGAGGCTTGTGCCGAGATGGACAAATTCAATGTATCGGATAATAACAAGGGTGTAAAAAGACGCATGGCGTTTACACTACAACGTCATCAAAGCGGCTAATCTCGTAGTTGACGGAGCAGAAAAGGCCCTGAGCTAAAGCAAACATAGACATAGCCATCGGACAAGCGCGCTTCTGGCGTGCCTATGCTTACTACTATTTGGTACGCATCTTCGGTCCGTTGCCCGTAAACTTGCACAATGTAAATGACTATGGAACAACGCAACTGACTGACGTGAAAGGTATTACGACCTCATCATGTAAGCGACCTGGAGGCTACCGATAAAGCTCAATTTGCCTGCTTCATACACTACCGCGCCTGCGCATCTGCTTTGGTATCGATGTATGTAACTCAGCAAGCCGTCAAGTCTACACTGGCAGCAGTCTATATGTCGATGGCCGGATATCCCTCTCAATTTGGGAGAAGCATATTACGCTAAGGCCGCAGCCAAAGCTAAAGAAGTTATAGATGGGTGAACAGCGGCAAGTATGACGCGAAGATGGAAACCGAATGGAAGAACGTTTATTCATGGTAATAACTATAATAAGGAAACAATATTGGGTATCAACTTCTCACCAAAGAAGAACTGGGCTACCGACTCCGAATTCTCAAGCTGCTGTCTTTTTGAAAGTCTTGGCGGATGGGGCGATTCCTGGGGGTGAAATCAAGTTCTGGAAAAACTTCCCCGATGGTCCGAGAAAGCGTGCGGTATATGACCCGAAAATACGTTTGGCCAATGGCACATTGGTTGACTGGTGGGGAACTCGACCAACAAAGGCAAACCATTGTTGCCGAATATCATCCGATGTTCTCTATTTTTAGCCATCAATGCTGACAAAAACAAGAAGAAATAGCCGCACCCTACGACTATATCTCTGCCTCCATATAAAGGCAGTGTACAGATACCGTCATCAGTTGATTCGTTATCCGAAGTTTTGTTATGGGTATGCGGAAGTGCGGCTCGCAGTGGTGGTGATTTATCATTAGCCAAGGAGTTGCTTGAAGAAAAGTACGAGCACGCGCCGTTGAAGAAAAATGCCGCCAACCAAGTAGATGGTGTAAGCATTGATGCCATGAGCGCAGACCAGCTGGCTCAGGCTGCTGTCCAAGGAGCACGGATGGGAAATTGCGGGCTACTGGGTGGCTTTTAGTGACACGTCGTAGCGACGAATTCCGCCTGAATATGCTGAAAGAAAAATTTCGAATACCGCAAAAACCAATACCCACTAGAAGTTAGCCGGGCATTACTGCTAAGGAAAGTGTGCCTGTAATGGGTGAGTTGGACGAAAACATGAACTATTTCCCCTACCCTGGCGCAGAAGTGGAGAAAAATCCTAACCTAAAAACGATAGTGAATGTAGAAGTTACGGAGAATACGACATCTGTTCAGAGCAAAAACAAGTGCCGTAACTATTTAGCACCAAAGCTTCAATGAGCTTTTAGAATCAAAAGTAGAGAGGATGTGTCAAAACTCTATTTTAATAAACATGAACTTATAAATTGAAACTTGCTCGCTTTTAGAAGCAATAAAAGAGCCATATCACCACTCGAATACCGAGTTTGATATGGCTCTTTTTATCTAAAGTTACAAATAGTAACTTTGGTCAGTCTTTATTTTGAGTTTTGACACACCCTCTGTTTGTTATTCATTCTTAGAACGTCATACGCACCATCATACGCACGCCATTGCGATGGGCAGCTAGGCGAGATAGGTGTAATTGCAACGATGTACGAACTCAACATGCAAAATCTTGAAGATGTTATGGACACCCGCAAACTGAGTTCGACATAAGGTCTTTTGGAATCCATCACGTAACAGCCTTCCGGAAATACCATCAGTGTGGGGTCGCCGGCATTACGGGCTAACGTTGGATTATTCTTATCGGTCAACATGCCCCTGAGGCATTTCACGCCAAGATACTCGCGCCATTTTCAACTTCTTGAGCAAAGGAATGCGGTTGAGAATCTTGCCGTTCATGTCCCAACTGACGTCCAGACTGGCATAACGGTCGTTGAGAAACTCCATGTTGATTAATCAGATTGAATGTCTCGTCCTGAACTATGTAGCTCAAATTGGCCGCAGGCATAATCAATAAAGGATAAGGCACCTTGTTCACTGCATCCCGCCTTGATACGCGTATCTATCTTACCCCACGAATTCATCCAGAACCGTTTGTAGATACGCCTTCTGAAATTATAAGCATAATCGCCACCTAAAAGTCCCTTAATTCGACGGTATGGCGAAGCGTAAAGACGGGCGCGTCGAGATTCATCGAATGCGCCGTTGCTTGGTATTGATGTGAGGTTCGGCCCGGAGCCAGCTGGAGCTGGAGCGTAAGTTCTGTGGTCCGCATCTTGCCATTGTAGAATGTAATCGCCGGTTTCCGACCCGAAAAGACCATTGATTCTTCCGGCCATATCTACGGGAGAGTTTAACGGTTGAAGAATCAAACGGCCAGCAACCTCGTTCTCTTCGGTCTTCATTTCAGGTGAGTTTTCATCCCCACTCCTGTTCGTACTCGAACTGAAAGCTGCTGGCGATTATAAAACATCATTTTATCGACCCGCGCCCATTTTGAAGGCCGTGAAGACGTCCTATCCGTATGGACAAAACTTTGTCGGATGGCGCCGTCACATCGTATGTACTGAGAACGAGAGAGTGCGTTTGGGAAAACTCGCAGGGCAGATAGTCTTTCTTATTGAATGAATAAGGGATCTCGCCTTTGTAGTAATTCTACGACTGGTGTGTGCCCTGTGAAAGAGCGAAGAACACGCTTGTTCAGGTTGGCTGTGGTCTGGCCACTGACACGAAAACGCAGTCTGTCAATGAAATTGACGTGACCACCGATTGACAGTAGGCCAATGTCGAACTTAGCTCGGATGATTAAGATCGCCGACCTCAGCAGATTCTCTATTAAGGCTTTTGGCTCCAAAAATAATATATTTAAACCTTTCAACTGCTCTATACGATGAATGAAAGCGTCCATTCCGCTTTCGCCTTTGGTAGTTCGACGGTTCGATATTGATTCCAAAAAGCCTATCCCGCATATTAAGCATTGGCGCTCACGACGCGTAACGCCTTGCCCTTAAAGCAACTGTTTAGGAAGCCGATCAAAGGCATAGTCGCTCAAACAGGTTTGTTCGGACATGCTGGCGCTTGGATAAGAAGCTGGCAACTTTCATCTCCGCAATCATATCATCATGGGAAAGAACCCACTCACCATTCGGCAACTTCGTATATTCCTGCGTGATGCGCGATTCTACCGATTGACATCACTCCGCTGTGGGAATCGTTGGCTCGCAACGCTTGACGTGCAGGTTGAATCGGCAAGGATATACAGGTTGCCCCGAAAGCCAAAAATCCCTGCGCTGGTTGTTAGGCAAGAACTCCAGATGATAGCACAAATCGCGACTCTACATAAACCGTATCCTGAATATAAAAAGCGATGGAATACCGCGTTCTTGCCGATGGGGCTCGTGAGGGAACTGAAGCAAGCGTATCTGGATCATCATACAGATCGATATCCGGTAAATATATCCTTCAACGCCGTGTTGAGAATGTCGCCCGTTGACAGAAAATTGATTGACACCCGAACTTTGTTGTCCATTATAATATCTTTCTCCGACTTCGGATTTTACGATAGATGTGCTGGGTAACAGTCTCGTCATACCGACACCGGTAATATCAACTTATAGTTGTAAGGACTCGTTCAATCTGGTCAATCAGCCATTGTTTCTTTTGCGAAGAAGCCACTGTCAATGTCCGATGGCTGTATATCATTGACGGCCAAAGTGATTTTCGATGACTTATTATACTGATAATAGTCATGGTTGGCCAACTCAGTCTTCTTCTTGGCAGCCACAGCCGTTTATCAACTCTACGGCCGGATTGTCCTTCCGGCTATATTTCCCACGCTTCTGCTTTACTACACTTCGCCAACGTCTTGGTATCGGGTTTCAACTTTTATATTAACAATCTGTGGGTTTTGGCCGTAACCGTTATATTCTTCGACTGATAACCCCACCGCACTGAACGTTAACACCCAACCTTCGTGGCGCTGCTATAATGACCCAATGCGTCGCCACTACAGCGATGTGATGTGCTTTATAAGACGCGCTTGGATAAAAGCAGCGTGTCGCCCGTGACCGCGTCGATGACGCCCGAGATTTGGGCACGCACCGCCATCGACAGCATTGTCAATAAAATAATGATATGGATCGCTTGATCGTCATAACCTTCTATTCTTTTCTAATACCGAAAATTGTGTGTATTTCCCTCCTTTGACCACATAAAAATCTAAAATCTGGCTTAAATCGGTGATAATATGTCCGGCAGCGATTCATCATACTGCTTATCGGTCCACCCTTCACCCCTAAACCAGGCTGTCTTGCAACCTATTTGCTTGGCCGGTTGTATGTCTTTATAAAGCTGTCGCCCGTAACGAGTACGTTTTCGGCCTTCAATCCCAAAGCGTCGAGGCCCAATTTGAAAAATGCGTGCGTCAGGTTTTCCGAATCCCAACGAGGCTGATTCTATGACGTCTACAAACATGGAGTCAAACCGAAACTCTTTCAGAACCGCATTGACATTGCCATGACTGCTCACAAGAACCAAAGGCCTGCCCTTTGCCAATAATTGAGCAAGCACGTCGCGGCTATGCGCTGTTATCTCCAACACCTTTTGGTAAACATCTTCCAGCACGGCCAGATGCTTCTGATGGAATAAAAGCTTCATCAGCAGGCCAGGAACAATACTGGCATAGATATTCCATTTCGAGCCCGAGTTTAATCTAAAGTCTTATGGAAAGTAAAGTCGGGCTTAATAATTAAATGATTGCCAACGCCCGTTCAGCATAAACATAAGCATCACGAAACTGCGACTCCGTCACGCAACGCCCTGACGCTGGCAGCATGCCATAGCACCTTCCCCCAATGACACCCTGCCTGTATCGAGCGTGGCACCGTAATCAAAAATATCCTTCTATCATAATGCTTCTGCTTTTTTCTATCTTTTCGAGCATGCGACGATAAACTGTTCATGCCGCCGATGCGCCATAAATGGCCATCAACTGCATGACCGTTAGTTTCGAAAAGCGGATAAATCCCAAGGTTGATTGAGTAAACAAGAGGTAACAAACGATGGCTCGCAGAGTTAAAAGTGAGCAAATTGGTATAGCTCGTGAGCGAGCCGGCTACCAGTCAAAAAGTCTTCCGCGAATATAGTCATTGGCCGCTTGTTTACCTTCCTTATAGGTAAGTCAAAGCCTCTTTCAGCTTCTGGAAAGCCGGTGTACGAGCTTTCCTGACTTTTGCAATAACGCGCGTAATTAGTGTAAAAATACGCTCCCAAAATGCGCCACGAGCGGGCAGACTCTCCAGTTTTTCCTTCTGACAGGCATAACTATCGAGTTCGCTCCCGGCCTTTCCTTTCAAGAAAAAGATGAATCTGTCGGTAATAATCGGCCAAAGAACTCTGCGCGGGAATGACAAAAGAACCCCGCAATGCTACATAACACCCAAATCCAAATACCCCATGGCCGATCTATGAAGGGCATAGCTCGTCCCATCAGCCGCACACAACATGGCGACATAAATGCACGCAAACCACACATCGCCCGAAAAACCATCAAGCATACGGCCCATAAGGTCTTTCTTACCCGTCAACCGCGCCTATCTGGCCGTCGGTCGAATCCACAGAAGTTGGCAAACGTCAACAGAATTACTCCCCACATACATTGACTGCAAATCCGGTAATGGAACATCCAGCCTGCACCCATTCCCAAGAATATAGAGATGATGGTTATCGCATTAGGATGCACGTCAAACTTGTTCCAAAAACAAGGCAAAGGCCAATCCTATAGGCCGGGTGAAATGCACATCCAGCCACTCTTCTGTATCATTTTGATTTAAAAGGAGGCTTGCAACAACTCCTTAAAATTATTCATCATACTATAATAACGCCTTATGAAAGCTATCTTAATTATTTCTTATTTATCAAACCGCAGATGGCATCGGCTGCTTCCGACTGACAACGATTTGAATAGCTGGGCCAATCGTTGAAATCTATCAAACAGAAACTACCATCTTCTTCTTCACGATGGCATCACCGCTAAATAAGCACTCCAACCTGTTCCGAGACAGCATCGGCAGTTCGCCGCAACAGGTTCCCATCAAACGGATAATGCCAGGCTATGCCGTTTCTCACTTCGTCACGCAAACTTAGAAAATGCCATCATCACTCGGATAAAAGTAACGGAAAAAGCTACCATGCACGGCATAAAACTTTACTAAATCGCCTGGAACGTGAGCCTGTACCACCCAATTATCAATGCCACGGGCTACGAAAGCTGCCTGCATGGCTAACAAAAGAAGCCTGATTCTCACAAAACGACCGTCTGATGGTGATTGGGCAGCCTGATCGCTTGCGCTTCAACCAAAAGCCGTAATCGCCTTCTGTCGGAGGTATGGGAATGTCATTCCGCAACATCAACTCGGTCAGACGGCTCTGTTACAACGATTCCACGCCAAAAGCAGAATTTGAAAACTTTAGCGCCGGCCGACCCTTTTTCCATCAAAAGCTTCAATGCCTCTGCCGAACGAGCCATGGAGGTACAAATCGGCATGGTCATCGGCTGTCAATTCCAACTCTGACAACATCCGAACAGCGGCCCTCGCCGTTCCATCCTCACAAACAGCCTGCAATATGGTTGTCTTTCGTAACAGAATTGGGCGAGAACCTTTCGTCACGCTGCACGGCGATAATTCTCATACTCCTTCACGCAAAAAGACTCGGCCTTGACGATATCAACGACATGATCAACGTCCATAATTTTACTGAACGCAAAGGCCTTGAGCTTGCGCCCGTCACGAATTAAAAGCCCGCTGAAAATTACGCATTCTGCTCGCCACGCTCCATACAGGCTTGCAAAGTATCAATGGCCGTCGCTGTCAGTCCGTAAATACCGCCGGAAATATACTTTTCACACGCAGCCGTATTATCATCGTAAAAACCGGTTATATCCATACCGGAGGTTCCGACATAGAGCGTTTTTCATCATCAATATAATCGGTAACAATTCCATCAGACCATCGAAACCTTTCGTTGACAGCCCTGACGGAATGAAGCAATATAAGTCTTGAATTCGTCTTTTAAATATGGTATCAACGGTCGTCAACACAAACGGACCACCTTGAAGATACCGACTCAGTTCGAAAAGAAGCTGTGCATGGAGCTGGGAGTACTCTTTACACTCAAACGCATAGGAACAGGACGGCCATGCAAGCCGTCCTCTTCCATATCCATTAAATGCCTGCTGACCAAAAGTCGTATGGTCATTGCACATAACAATGATTTTCTTCTATGCGTCGTTCTCAACAAAGATTCGAATAAGCCTGTCGATAAGATATTCTCCTGAACCTTTACCAAAGGTTTGGGCGATTCTATACCTTCCTGAGCCAATCTTGAACCTTCGCCCTGCATGCGATAATCGCAAACTTCATGAAATGCTACGTTACTTTCAAAACATGACAAAGTTACGTATTATTTCTGGAAGCATAAAACTATTTGAGGGCTTATTTTGGGTTTCACACCCATTCGTTGCCTACTGCGTACCGTCTTGTCGAAATCCTACCAGAAGCCCGCGCATTTTTAACAACGCTCTGCACGCTTCCTTCCAACGAAATATCGCCGCTACCGGTAAGTTCTACGTCCACTACGCGCAATCATGGCAATCCAACCAAATCATTGCCGCGCAAGCTGTGCCTTGTCTTCTTTACATGATACTGATTGACTTCCAAATCGCCACCGCCCAACACAGTAATAACAGCCGTTTGGGCTGCAATCTTCTTGATATCCACATCTCCACTGCCCGTCGTTTGGCCGAATAGTTGTCACAAAATCACGTCGTTGAACTGCATGTCGCCACTCATCTCTGTCAATGCTCAATGCAAGATTGTCAGTATCAACCTGCCGCGGAGCCTTGAACGAACCCGAACCGGTGACGGTTGCGGCAATCAAATCAGGACTCGTTATCTTAATGACTACATTATCCGTTTTCTTGAGTAAGCCCAAATGAAAAGAGGATGTAATGTTACGTTTGGGCCGTATGGACAGCATACCGTGGTTCACTTCAAAACTCACCAATTTGACATTCTTCTCCGAACCGACGACTTGAATAGAATAGTTGTCACCCTGTTATAAATAACATCGTAAGGCCAGCCAGCGATATCTTCTCAAAGTTCTTCAAGTTCACCTTTCACGGACTACACGGGTAGCTATGTTTCGATTCATTCATAATGATCAACATAAGAACGTCCTGCTCACACGCAAGCCATAAAAAACAACCGATGCCTAAGCATGTCAATAAAATCTTCTTCATATACCTATTATTAATAATTAATCAATTTATACAGCAGACGTCATGCTTTTATCGGAAAAGTTGCAGATAAGAAAAATATTTCAACAATGGTCGCATGAAAGGTGTCAGATGGCGTTCGACGGGCTGACGCGTACGATAATCCATACGAACGGTGCTCTCGCATCACGATCACGCGCCGCTTGGCACGTGTCATCGCCACGTAAAACTTGCGCGTCCTCGGCCAGAGCCTGCGAATTACCTTTGCTGAAGTAGCTCGATAGCGATCATCAATGGCATCAAAAATAATTACATTATCAAACTCAAGTCCCTTGGCTTTTATGAATAGTCGACACGAAGACACGCTCGGTCACGGCGTTGCTGCCGCAAAGGTCGGCCTCCTTCAGCGATATTCATCTCTACCAAGTGGTTTGGGCCAGTTGTGTCAACATCACCTGATGCTCCCCTTCGTCCAGCATATCATGCTCCAGATAGCGCAGAATCAACGGCAATTTCCCGACCTCGTTCATCAGCCCTTCGCCACCAATCCATCGTAGAACGATCGCAAAGCCTCGACCACGCCAACCGTATAGAGTTGCTCACGCGCCGCAAGATAGCGTTCACGGTAGTTCTTGCGCAAGATTTCACACGTGTCGCCACCCGCTTTTTCAGCCATAAAAGCCTGCTGATCGGGAATAACTTCCAAGGCCTTTTGGTAGCAATAGCCCACCAAACCGCGTGTGGCATTGACATCGGCATCGGCCAAATGCGTATTTTCGCCTTCCAAACGGAGGCCAAAAGCAGATATTTCAGCTTATAACTCGGCAAGCCGGGCACGAGTAATCAACCAGTTTCAGTGAGTCGAAATGTGTTTGATGATGGTCGGACAATCGGTAATCGGGCAGATAACGCCACAGATTATGGGTCTAAAATATGGTAGTCGTAATCGGCATTATGGCCTAACAACACGCCTCCTCGGCATAGGGCCGCAAACTGTTGCAGTGCGTCGGCCGGGCTCAATAACTCGTGGTGCTTCCGTTCTTCAACAATCGGATTGACAATGTCGCCCAACATGCGGGGTATCCTCACGGTCTGTATGGAGTAAACGCAAAATTCAGACCCTCTCCCTACTACCCTGCCGCCACGCACCTCTGACGGCCGCAATCTGCAAAATATCATCAGCAAAACACATCGAGCCCCGTTGTCTCCGTATCAAAGATAATGACCGTTTGGCGGGCATAGGCCCTCGGCAAACTGCGCACATAGGTGGAGCCGTCGAACAACAGAAAGTCGGAGGGCAACATGGCGCGGTTGAGCAATGAGCGGACAAAAATTACGTGCGGACGTATTCGAATCAAACACATGGAGTCCGCGCAACAAGCGCGTCGCAAGCCAAGAAATTCGTTTCGTGGCCAGTACATTTGAGATGCGACAACAGCGTCTTTACCTCAAAGGAAGAAAAATGTCGTCGCCCGACACCTTGAAAATGCGGCAAATGCTGATCCAACAGTGCCTGACTGATGAGATCGGCGTCACGATTGGCATTCACGATGACCGCCGTTGTCTGGTCGGGGAAAGTCATGCGACAGCCGGGCCACAATCTGCGCGGCGTCGAGATATTCCGTTTCTATGATCGTCGAAGGCGCACTGCAACTCGTTGCCTATCGTACCAGGCTCATAATCCGTCGTAGCAAGAGCGAAGCGTCGATGTCAGAATCTCTTCGGCATAAGTATTAAACCACGTCAAGCAGGTATTTGGGCGAACGATGGTTTACCTGGTAAACAAGTGAATATGCCCCTTGCAGCGTTGCCGAAGCACGTCGAGCGTCGACAGCTTTGGCACCCATAAAAGAGAAAAATAGCCTGCTGCGAGTCGCCCACAAGTATAAGGCGCAACATGCTCCTCGCCCTCTTCCATCCGCGGGCCAATCAAATCAATGATAGACAGTTGCAGCGGATTGAGATCCTGCACCTCATCCACCTGAATCCAAGGGTAATGAGGATTGCCTCGCTGCCCTTGACCACCCGTTATAGGCCTTTATCAGCAAAATCCTCGAAGTCGAGCAGATGATTCTGCTGTTTTATATTCGTCATCACTGAAAAAGCCAGTCCGAACTTACGCAACATCGTGAGAACGGCCTGTTGTTCACCCATATCGTAGCCCCTCATTGCGCACGGCATCACGATAAAAGTCTGTATGGCGATAGACATCGAGCATGGTTTCCCGGCCGTAACCCGTCTTCTGCACACGGCAAATCACCTTAATGGCCTCAATATCGCTGCCATCAAGACACTCGATGAACCCGCAAACCGCGGATGGCCCGGACGATCTGATACATGAGATGCGACAACCGCATAACCGTGGAATATCTCGACGGCGCCGTGTGTTTTGCGCCACCGCCAACTCGTCTTCGCCTCGCTAACGGGCTATAATGCTGATGGATCTTCGTCGTCGATGATAGACGAATCGGCTGCTACAAACCGTTGTCGAAAAGATATTTGGCGCAGAAGCGGTGGACATTGCCGATAAAAGCTCACCGATTTCGTCCAGACCGATCGTTTGTCCGATGCGGTCGCGCATGCCTCGGGCGGCCCGGTTGGTAAACGTGAGCACAGCATTTCGCGATAAGCCACGCCGGCAGCATGCGCACGATGAATGCTTCGGATAATATCTGTGTCTTCCACAGCCCGGAGAAGCCAGAACAAGGTGAAAACCGCTCATGCGCGTCAATGACTTCCTGTTGAAAAATATCAGGGCGAAACATGTTGATCACTGGTTGTCTGTATTATATATACATGTAATTCCAGCCTCAAATATACAACTTTTATTTTGGAATCGCATCGGAATTATGCTAAAAGGAAGGGAAAAACAAGGCCTTTTTGTAAAAGTTTCTTTGCCTGTTTTTAACACTTTCAGAACAAACCATTTAGAAAAATCCAAGGTTGATAACAATGGTATAACCGGGCGGAGCATTTGAAGAAACAACTGCAAAGCTTGCACGCTAAAAGCATAGCTATTAGAAACTCAAAAGCATAACTATTACTGTGTGAAAGCTATGCTTTTACCCACCAAAAGCATAGCTATTAGGCTCAAAAAGTTAGTTGATCAAGCTGTCTAAAAATATAAAAACTCATTATCAGTTAGTTATAAAACTGAAAAACGGCATTATTTTCACCCACAGGAAAGCTGACGGAAAATAACGGCTGCATTTGAGAGGTTTTTGTCAAATTAAATTTAAATTTAACAATCAAATTATAATCGCATAAAAAGCCCTTTTCGGTTTATAGAAAGATTGACGCCCAAGATGTCCCATAAAAGGGATGAGACAATAAAAACGACCTTTAAAAGTCGAAAAGAAAAAGAATCGAACAAGATAAACTACAAAAGAAGAATCACGGCGAATTGTATGATTTGCCGTGATTTTCTTTATCACTGAAATGCCGCCGTTTTAAAGGGGCTTATACTCAACAAAGGCTTCCATTGCCCTCGTAGCAGGCCAGACCAAGATCGTCATACAGCTTGGCGTACCACGGTTACGCCTTCGGCACGCTGCCAGAACAGACGCTCATCATTGCCTAAGAACGGTGCGCTTCCATCTGTGAGCAGTGTCAGAATGGCATTACGCTTGGCACGAAGCTCTTTCGGGGCTCATCGAGACTTACACATTTCAATCGTTCTCGATTTCCCATTCCGCCCAGGGCACCACGGTACGTCGATACGACAACTCCTTCAACCACTCTGCGCGCGCTCTCGCTATAAGGTCGATAGCCGCAAAACGGCGTCGGTACATTTTGACGATGAGTGCCGTGCGAGGATCAGCCAGCAACCGCGGCTACAAATATCTGATGAGGCTGGTGCACTTTCTGCACAGCAGTGCGGCGTACAATCTCAACATCCTTCTCGCTAGGCAGCTTCTCTATCTTGCACTCCTTACAGAACGGAAGGTCAAGGAAGTAAACATGATCCAAAGGAATATTATTATAGGTGTCTGCAGTACGGGCTTTCGCCACGACGGATAAGCTTTAACGAACGCTCTACCTCTTGGCTATCCATGTCGCCTTCCCTTCTTTGTGGCTAAGAAAGACTTGATCTCCTTGTACATATTTGCAAATCGTTTCATTCTTCGAATCCATGAACAAACTTCGATTGAATCCGTTGACAAAGCGCATGTGAAACGTGTCACTTCTTCATCGCCGACAGCAATGTTGGCCGGATGTCGTAGCCACATACGCAAATCGTGTCCCTGCTTTCACAAGGCGCTGGATGGTACTCCGGCCCGAAATCACATCATCATCAGGATGGGGTGAGAATACGATAACACGCTTTGGGGAATGGCTTAGCTCGCTCGGGACGATAGGTGTCATCGGCATTGTTTGCCATCGGCCAGCGTGACGGTATGTTGCCAGATCGTTGAAAATCTTGATATTGGCGATTTGTAGGCCGAACCAGTGGAGAGCGCCAAAAGCCCGCTCAGTCCGTTTTTCATTATAATCCTTATTGGTCCAGCTTCCAAGATGGGTTTCTTGGTTTATCAGACACACAGCCACGGGCGCCGCACGGGTCAACTTGTTCGTCCATGTGCAGCCGTTACGAGCCAGCGACGGATAATACGGGTGAGTTTGCTGGCTGCCGAGAGGTCGACAACGACGCGAGCGTCGTTAAGTGATTCTGCAAGAAAAGAAGCCGGAATGGCACTCGCTCATGGCCTTCGACCGCCGCCTTGATGATATCGGCTCTCTTCGCACGCCGTCAAATCAAATCTTGCGCGAAGCAAGGATACTGGCAACTCCCAGCGTGATAGAGCGAGGAGACGGGCTCCTGTGAGCCGAAGCTCGCGGTCATTTCCTCACGACTGGTGGCATCAATCAGAATCAGACGGGCTGGATGATGAGATTACGTCTACCGGGCTCGTTGCGGCATTATTGTGCCGATACGACCGATTCCAAGCGGCATAATATCGATGCCTCCGAAGGTCTTAATGCGCTCTTCAGCCGACACTGCTCTGAACGGTATCTTGTACCACCTCGTACCATCAAGCGAATAGACATTCTGTTCAAGGATACTCCATACGTGATTAAGGAATCGAGGTTTGAGCTGTTCCAAGGCACTGTGCGCTACCCCGCTTTCGAGAGAGAAATGTTCGTAGGCGTGAATACAATGACATTCTTGAAACTCACTTTCCTTCCTTTCATAACGTTGAATTAGCTCTCGAAAGATGGCAGTGTAGTGTGTGTCCTGTTCCCAGACCGAGCACACACAATACTTTCTTCCGAGTTGGCTTTTTGGCCTTAATCTCTTTGCAAATAGCGTCGGCAATATTAGCAGCGCCATCTTCTACCTTTGAGGAAAATATCGGTGGAGTTTTCTCCATACGCGTACTTCGGAGCGTCGTTCTACGGCCGTTTTCGGCGCGTAGAATGCTTCAGGAATTTTTGTTCAAAACAATTTCTGGAACTTAAATGAAGTCTCATTGATGTAATGTTTATTAGGATATTTCTATTGAAAAAGACTCCTAGAGATTTATCGCTTCTCTATGCGTCTTTTTAGGCACGGTGGGGGTACCGACTTTCAATTCATCGGTAGCAGCTCTGCGTCAGCCGCCACCAATGGCGTGTGGATGCTGCTGCGCGCGCTGATGGTCCAGGCCTGCGTGCATCGAGGGCCTTCAACGGCAGCCACCATGAGGCACGTGCTCTATGATGACCATTAACCAGAATCAAGACCTCCTTGCTGACATCATCTGTTCCTACGCCAACGGTCAGTGCACGTTTGGGCACCTTTATTTACGTCGTTATCGAAGAAACGGCTATTAGCGATGATGGTATCGGTGGTCAATGTCTTAATACGCGTGCGCGAGAAGTGAGTGATGAGAAAGGCTCGTTGAACGCAAGATGGCCGTCCGGTCCAATACCGCCGGAGGAACAAATCGATTCTACGCCTCAACAATCATCTGTTCGCATACGAGCACATTCCGCTTCAAGATCTTCGGCTATTGCCATTCAAAATGTGGATATTCTCTTTCGGACAATCAATATGGTCAAAGAGATTACGGGCCATAAACGAGTGGTAACTTTCGATGGGTTTCCGGAAAGTCCGACATACTCATCCATGTTGAATGTAAGAACGTTTTAAAACTTACACCCTTCCTTGTTTGCAAGCCTCAACTAAAAGGCTGTACATACCTATAGGCGAAGAGCCGGTAGGCAGACCCTCAGCTCAAACTTCCCGGTCGGGAGTGGGATCGAACTCATGGCTACCCTTTTAATCTTGTGTTCAGCTGCCCATTTGGACAACTGCGCGTAATCCTTTTTCAATAATTACTCCTCATGGTGTCTTTTAATGAAGTTAGTATGATTGATTAAGTCACAAAGGTAGAAAGATTTATCATGAAAAGCAAAATAAATTTCAAATGATTAAGATTTAAATCGTGCACTGCAAAACATTTGCAAAGTAGGCATATCAGAGGGCTGATGACCAATAAAAGCAACATTTTTATTTTGTAGGATATGCCCCTTTTGATGTGTATTTTGTAACACAAAATAGATGAGTTGATTTTCAGGAAATGAAAGAATTTATAATATCCGAAGCCAAGGCCGAAACGGCTGTTATTGTTGGACTGATTACACAGAGACGAGGATGGGGCCAAGACAAAAAGAATATCTTCGACGAACTGGAATTTCTGGCAGACACAGCCGGAGCTATCACTGTAAAAGCCGATTCACGCAAAAGGTGAACGGCCAAGTCAAGGTGACTATGGTTGGAAAAGGAAAACTTGAAGAAAATAAAACAATACATCAAAGCATGCGAAGAAGAGGACGAACCGATTGGCATGGTTATCTCTCGATGATGAAAACTTTCGGCTAAAACAAAATCAGGAATATAGAAAAAGAGCTTCAGGTAAAAATATTGGATCGCACCTCTCTTATATTAGATATATTTGCTATGCGGGCACCAGACTGCCAATGCGAAAACGCTGGGTAGAGCTGGCCCAACATCGCTATATGTTACCACGACTACAACGCTCTGTGGACGCACTTGGAATCATGGGCGTGGCGGCTCCGGTTCAGGTGGTATTGGCAAGGGGTCGGTAGGCCTTCGTGGCCCAGGTGAAACACTGAGTTGGAAATGGACCGCCGTATTATCTTGCAGCCGTATCACGCTCCTGAAGCAACGTCTGGAAGAAATCGATAAACAGACTACCCAACGCAAAAACCGCGGACGCCTTTATTCGTGTGGCACTCGTGGGTTACACCAATGGCACTCGACCATCGCCAGACTTAATGGCTAGAGCGAAGGTGTTCGCCAGAAAACAGCTGTTCGCTACACTCGGACACAACGGTGCGCAAAAGTGGTCGTTGGAGCACTCTGCTCTTTCCTGCTGGCCGACGCACGAGTCGGATTCATCCGAAAAACTCACCCGCTGACCTTGTCGATTCTTTCAAATCTACCACGCTAGATGGAAGTGCGTGACAGTGATTTGTTACACTGCACGTGGTTGACATTTCTCTGCCCTGGATTTTGAGGAACAGATGTAAAGGTGGTTGATCGTAGATCTTTCAAAAGACTCTAGAGTGTAGCGATAAACTCCAACATGATAATTTTCAACAAAATTGATAATTTATAAATGGGTGGAAAAAGGAAGAAGACGAGTTTGACTCCAGAAACCCGTGAGAATATTGATTTGGACCAACTGAAAACGCGCTTGGATGGCCAAATTGAACGATAGTGCCTTTTTATCTCGGCCACAAGGAAAACATAGAAGAGTTCAGGGATATATTGTATAAAAGAGTACGTGAACTTCATGTTCAAAAATATCCCTTACAATGATTTCTTTATCCACAAATGGATGATTAAGGGGCTTTCTCAAGCACATGTTAAATAATCGGCTGCAAAGATGGGACAACTCCGCGACGAAGAAATCACCATGCTGGAAGACAACAGTTGTTGGGCAGAGGACTGGGATCGTATCATGGTGGATGAGGATTTTAGACCTAATTATTTTCATCATCGGGTGATGTTCTATGGAGATATAGAATTGGGTACTTTCGATAGAAGCATCGAGCGTAAGCCGTGGCTTCATAGGAACACTCGGGCGTAACGTGCCACCACCCTGCAATGCGGAAGAGATTATGAGCAACTGCTTAGTGAAAAGCGTGGCAATTATATCAATAATTATAATACTATCGGCGACGACTGCTATATCAGCAGCGTATGTATGCTCGAAACTACCGAAGGAGCGACACACGGAGAAGGCAATCTCATCTCTGTGCTCAACGAAATGGGCGAAGGCAACCTCATTAGCTTCCCGTGTTGAACAGCCAATTAGCTGCTTTTCATGGTAAAGCACATGCACGACAAGGAACTGAAAGATCAGGTATTCGTCGGCTCATCAACGAAAACATCTGCAGCAATCAACCGATCGTGGTACACTGGGAAACAATGTTAAGATTGTCAACGCAAAGAGTACAAATACAATTTATAGAGGATGATCGTGAAATCAGTGGTACTTCACGATTGAGCGCATTGCACGATTCTGAGCAACGGCACAGCAAAATGTATAGGAACAGGCGTTATCTCGCGAAAATCGACAATCATCAGTCTATGGCTCTTCGGTCATCCAATAGGTTGCCAAACTGCAGAGATTGTTTTGTGGGTGAAGCATGTCAGTGCAAATGGTTTCTGACTGGTGGTAGCTAGTGTGTGTGCCAACTCCTATATGAGCAATGGTGAGGCATGTGCAGCTTTCTGTGGTCCTTTACAACAAGTCACCCACAAAAGTAATCTGCTCATTTGGATGTCAGTTTTCCTTTTACAAGGCAGGCTGTGCCACACTACTTCGGCAATCACGCTTATAAAATGGGCACCACACTCACGCAACGCGAACGAGGCCGCAAAGATGGCCAGTGGAGCCAATCTCCCCATGCCTCGCCCACATCGGTTCGGTCCAGCGTTTGCTTCCGGTGGCTTCAGCGTCATCCCTAATACACACGCAACCTCCCTTTCTCTGGCACTTTAACAGCAGATGGTAATACGATGCATCTATCTCCGGGTTCATATCGCTACAGCAGGCTCTCTATCGTGACATCCGCAAGTGGCCAAGCGTGACGTCAGACCAAAGGATGCCAAAAAGCATCGTCAATTTCGACTGGCTATCGCCTTTCTCCGTAGGTGAAATCGTCGAAGGGAAACGCATATTAGAAAAGCTCCGTGAAGCCAGCAGCAACGATGTTTCAGCCTATAATTATCACGAATATATTATCAATGCGTCTGCACTGAGTAATGGTATTAAATATTACGACATCGCGCTACGCATTTTACATCGGTTCAGTATTAAAACGGATATTGCAATGGGAGCTTTCAACACACCGACATCAACGATAGGACTTGGAAAATGGAATGATCTCTCAGGGTTGTTGCTACCAGAAAGCGAAGACGACTCATTGAGGATATCAAGGACGGACAAATAGATACGATTGAGAATACTCCATCGCTTTGAACAAATCAACAGCCACGACCCGACTACCAATGGACTTGGACTTACCAATTAATATTGGATTATTACCACTTAGGACAGAAATTTCCGAAGAAGACATAACACGTATTCATAACGACTATATTAATGCTCGGAGAACCTGGGTAGCAGAAATCCGCGAAGACGCGGAAAGGGAATACGGTATGGGTGACTATAGAACCAGCGTGTTTGGACGATTTCATGGAAAGTCTGGATCATGAAACTGATTTTGAAAAACTAAACCATTTAACATCATAATGAAGAAAAACACTATTATTTCTTTTTGTAGTTTTGGCACTCACTACAACAGCGGTTGCCAAAGAGTATCCGTATACAACTGTCAAGGGAGACGCTACACAGACGCGCATCTACACTCTTGCAAACGGATTGAAAGTTTATCTGAGCGTGAATAAAGAAAAACCACGCGTACAAGCTAACATTGTAGTAAAGACGGGATCACGTAACGATCCGGCTGAAATCACGGGCTTAGCTCACTATCTGGAACACCCTGATGTTTAAAGGAACACGACAGTTCGGCACAACAGACTATGCTCAAGAGAAACCCTATCTTGACGATATCGAACGACGTTATGAATACTATCGTACCCTCACCGACCCGCTACAGCGCAAGCAAGCCTACCATGAGATAGACTCGGTATCGCAGTTAGCTGCTCGCTACAATATCCCCAATGAATACGATAAGCTCATGGCCAGCCTCGGCAACGAAGGTAGCAATGCTTATACAAGCAACGATGTAACCTGCTATGTTGAAAACTATACCATCCAATGAGATAGAGAATTGGGCTAAAAATACAAAGCGATCGTTTTCAGAACATGGTGATACGCGGTTTCCACACCGAACTGGAAAGCCGTATGAGGAGAGAAACATCTCCATGGGAAGCGATGGCAGCAAGCAATATGCAGCCCTATGGAAACTTCTTACGCCAACTCATCCCTATGGAACCCAGACTACCATTGGTGAACAAGAACACCCTGAAAAACCCTCTATCGTTAATATTAAGAAATATTTCAACCGCTATTACGTACCCAACAATGTTGCCATCACGCTTGCAGGCGACATGAACCCCGATCAGGTAATTACAATTATCGACCAATATTTCGGTTCGTGGCATTCCAGTCCAGCTTTGTCACGCCCCGAGTTTGCTACTCAAAGAAGATTTCCGCACCAAAAAGACTCAAGTGTTGTTGGGCAAGACGCAGAAAAATCTGATGATGGGCTGGCTCTTCAAAGGAGCTGCCGAGTTGCAAAATGATACGCTTGACGTCATCAAAAAGCATGCTTTCCAACGGCAAAAGCTGGTCTTTTCGACATCAACATCAACCAACAAATGAAAACCCAAAGGCGTAGGTGCCATGCTTGATGAACCACGCGACTACACGGCATTTATTGTTCATGGAGCACCTTTACAGGGACAGAAACTAGAGGATGTACGTGCACTCATCCTAAAAAGAAATCGACAAACTGGGACGCGGAGCTTTTTCCGAAGATTTGCTACCACAGTCATTGCAAACAAGAAGCTACAATTCTATGACTCATTAGATAATAATGAAACGCGTGTAGATATGATGATTGACGCATTTATCAATGATAAGAGTTGGGGAGAAGCGAAGTTCTTCGTCTGGATCGACAGGCTAAACTGACCAAACAAGCCATTATAGATTTCGCTCGTAAGAACCTTCGCGCCGATAATTTTTGTTTGTGTTACAAACGCATGGGCGAAGATACTACGCTCATTGAAAAGCCTGTCATTACACCTATTCCTGCCAACCGCGAATACGAAAGTAAGTTCCTTACCGACATACGTACCATCCAAACAAAGCCCATTCAGCCCGTTTTTGTAGACTTTGAGGAAGGAGCTTTCTTTCGGCAAAGTGAAGCAAGGTTTACCTTATATATATAAGCACAATACAGACGACGGTCTGTTTAGATTGAGTTTTCGCTACAACTTCGGCGACGAATCCGATCTGCGTTATGGCTATGCCGCTTCTTATCTCGACTTCATCGGAACGAAAGATATGACGGTTTCTGATATCAAACAGGCTTTCTATAAGCTGGCTTGTAATTACAATATATCTACCGACAAGAAATATATCAACATTCAGTTGAGTGGTTTGAATGAAAACTTGCCCCAAGGCTTTACAACTGCTGAGAAGGTTTTGCATGGAGCCAAGGCAGACGCCAATAGTTGGAATCAATTCTGCAGTCTCATTGAAAAAGAGTCGTACAGATGCCAAGACTAATCAGAAATCAAACTTTGAAGCCCTCTGGAATTATGGTGTTTATGGTCCTCACAATCCCCAACGCAATGATTTCTGATGCAACAATTACGTGCTATGGATCCCCAGAAGCTCATTGACCTTCTGGGCAACCTTAACAACTATGCCCATACCGTGCTTTACTATGGGCCCGATAGCGAAAAACAACTTTGCAACCTCATCCTACAACAGCACAAGGTGGGCAAAGTTTGGGCCAAAAGCTCCCATAGCTAAGCCTTATACAGAACAACAGACTCCTAAAAACGAGGTAATCATCGCCCCCTACACAGCTAGAAAACATCTACATGCGCCAGTATCACAATGAAGGGCAAACAATGGAATTTGACCAAGGCGCCTATAGAAAAGCTCTTCAATCAGTACTTTTGGCAGTGGCATGAATACCGTGGTATTCCAAGAACTCCAGTGAAAACGCGCGGCCTACACAACGCTTTTGCACACTATCAACAACCTAAATACAAGACACAATCTGAGAGTTTCTTTACCCATATCATTTCCCAAAACGATAAGATGGCCGATTGCGTCAAGGTTTTCAATGAAATTCTCAACGACATGTGCCTCAGAATGAAACAGCCTTTGACTTGGCAAAACAGAGCCTCGTCCAAGAGCATTCAGAGCAAGCAGTGCGACTAAATTCAACGTCATTAGTCGCTATCTTGAGCTTCAGCAATTGGGTTTAAACCACGATTATATGCAAGATATATATCCAAACTGCCAACACTAACTCTTAAAGACTGGTCCAACTTCCAACAGGCAAATATTGCTCACAAAACCTATCGCTATATCATTCTCGGCGATGAAAAAGAGCGTTGATATGAAAGCGCTTGAGAAGTTGGGTCCCGTCAAGCATCTTACGACAGAGGAAATCTTCGGTTATTAAACTGCCATCCGTCATGTTTGGATGACACATAAACGACATTTATTTTACACATTTAGATATAAAAGACATATATGGCAAACAAAGTAGAATTCAAGTATGCACCGATGTTTCCAGGTAGGAAAAAGACGACACGAGTATCGTCTTCTGACCAAAGAAGAATCAGCACCGGAAGTTTGAAGGCAAACAGATTGTAAAAGTATCGAAGGAAGCACTGACGCTCTTGGCTCAACAGGCTTTCCACGACGTTGAGTTCATGCTCCGTCGGGAGCACAACGAGCAAGTAGCAGCCATTCTCAGTGACCCCGAAACATCTGAAAAATGACAAGTATGTGGCCTTGCGGTTCCTCCGCAATGCGAAAACTGCAGCTAAGGGAGTGCTTCCTTTCTGTCAGGACACCGGAACAGCCATCATCCACGGAGAGAAGGGACAGCAGATATGGACAGGTTTTTGAAGACGAGGAGGCGCTCTCACGCGGTGTCTACAACACCTTCACCGAAGACAAACCTACGCTACTCACAGAATGCTCCGCTCAACATGTGTGACGGGTGTAGACACCAAATGCAACCTGCCTGCACAGATTGACATCGAAGCTACCGAAGGTGCGGAATATCGCTTCATCATGGTTGCCAAAGGTGGCGGATCTGCCAGCAAGACCTATTTCTACCCCATGACCAGAGGCTACTATCCGGAACGAAAGCACTCTATTGCCTTTCCTCGTAGAAGATGAAAAGCCTCGGCACAGCGGCCTGCCCGCCCCTCACATCTGTTTCGTTATAGGTGGTACTTCGGCCGAAAAAGAATCTGCTCACCGTGAAGCTCGGTTCCATCAAGTTCTACGACAACCTACCTACCACAGGCGGCGAGACCGGACGTGCTTTCCGTGACATCGAGTTGGAGAATAAATTACTGGAAGAAGCCCAAAAGATAGGACTCGGCGCACAATTCGGCGGCAAGGCCTTGCGCCTGACATCCGTGTCATCCGTCTACCACGCCATGGTGCCAGCTGTCCGATCGGCATGGGTGTTGGTTGTTCGGCTGACCGTAACATCAAAGCAAAGATTAATGCCGATGGTATCTGGCTCGAAAAAGATGGACGACAACCCGTCAGACCTCATCCCGAAGAATATCGCAAGCCGGGAGAAGGTGCTAAGGGCATAGAGATTGACCTCGACAAGGAGTATTGACGCCGTGCGTGCCGAACTCACCGAAGTACCCCGTCAGCACCCGTGTGAGCCTCAAGGGAACCATCATCGTTGCCCGCGATGTGCCCACGCCAAGCTGAAAGCGCGCCTTGATGCCGGCGAAGAACTGCCCGAATACTTCAAGAACCACCCGATTCTCTATGCCGGTCCGGCCAAGACGCAGAAGGATATGCCTGCGGTTCGATGGGCCCGACCGACGCCAACCGCATGGATACTTACGTAGACGAATTCCAAAGCCACGGCGGTTCGCTCGTCATGATAGCCAAAGGCAAGCCGTACAGAGCCGTCACCGACGCCTGCCAAGCTAATGGTGGCTTCTATCTGGGCACAATCGGTGGCGCAGCAGCCGTGCTTTCACAGAGCAGTATCAAAGAGTATCGAGTGCGTGGAATATCCTGAATTGGGCATGGAAGCTGTCTGGAAGATTGATGTTGAAGACTTTCCTGCCTTCATCCTCGTTGACGACAAGGGCCACGACTTCTTCAAGGAGCTGAAGCCATGGACCGCTTGCAATTGCAAAAGTAAATTAACATACAAGTAAAACTCTATTTAAAGGGAAATCTCATAACCGAGAGTTTCCCCTCCTGTCTACATAAGGCGTCTCTTTATTCATTTAAACTCAAACAACAATATCTTATAAAACAACTAACCTTCCCTTGCTACACTCTTACGCATCATCTTTGGTCTGTCCTATATTAGAACAACCTGTTTATTTTTATCCTATTTGACCACGTCCTTGGTAAGGATGACCTCATGGTCGCTACGACTTACTTTACAATTATAAAGATTAGACACGATAATCATACATTTATTAAAGTCCGACGTTGGCAACGTTCCTGTAAAACGATCTGTTTCATTGACATTCCGCAACAGAATTTTAACTCCATAGACAGTACCGAGTTTTCTCCACAACCTGCTTCAACGGCGTGCTGTGAAATACCAATTCATGTTGTCGCCAAGCCGTATAACTGGCTATATCTTCGTCAAATGGCTCTACGGAAAATCGACCAGTAGCCTTATCAAAGGTACACCGCTCATTAGGTTTCACACTGATTTCCTCCTGCGTCCTGTCAGAACGGAGCGTAACAGCCCCATCAAAACAAACAGAGTGTAACCGTTGACGACTCAGGATAATTACTGAGATTAAATTTCGTTCCCGTCACTTTCACACGCACACCAGATGTATAAATAAAGAAAGGATGGTCTGTATCGTGATATACTTCGAAATAAGCTTCACCCATAAAAAGAGACCTCCCTTTGCTTCTTCGTAAAAGCGTGAGGGTGGTAGGAAAGTACTGATTGTTCGTTCATCTCTGTCTTTGTACCGTCTGGGAAAGCAATATTTACCTGCTCACCTTTAAGAGTTGAAATTGTCAAGTTCATTCGAAGCTACATGTTGCTGATAATTCATAATAGCCCAAGGCTACTAAACAGATAGGAAAGCAACACTACCGCAACATGTTGAACAAAGCCGCCACATCCGCTTGTGAAGCGTAAATGACTGCTGAATCTGCGTATCCAATCGTTCTTGAATTGCGTCAATCGTTTCTTCCGGGACACCTGGAAACGTCTATTTCTTCCTGCCAATGGGTCTGCATTTCAGCAGCCTGCGCATCATCCGAAGACTGGTTTACCTCGTTACGAAGCAGCTGCAATTCTTTCTGTGTCAGCCTTGCTCGTCTATATTTTTCTATTATACTGTTCATAACCTAATATCCCTTTATAAATGAAAGAAAATGAAAACACTCAAACATACTGCATTTTAGAATTTATCAGGAAACCAGTAGAAGAACGACAAACGCTCCGTAGCCCGACTGCCCGATAAGAATCATCAACTGTTTTTAATCCCAATGATAGCTGATTTCTCACTGTCTGCTCCTTCAAATTCAACACTAGACGCAATTTCTATGATACTTTTTCTGCTCGAAACGCGACAACTCTATTACCCGTCGCTGCGTAGAGTGGGAGTCGGTCTAACCCCTGCCTTATCACGTTATCAAACTCATCATACTCAGCTGTGATTCCTGTTCTTCTGTACCAAGGCTATTGGAATAGTTCACATAATCTTCAAAATGAGGACTGTTGAGTGTTGCTCTATAGGCATTGATAAGCAAGTGGCGAGCCTTGATGAATACAAGATTGAACAATGTCTTTTCCTGTTTGATGTCATGCCGATGGTTCCATATCCAGATAAAAGTATCTTCCACTATTTCCTCTGCAGTCTCCTTGTGGTGACAATATTCAATGTAAAGGCAAAAAGCCTGTGCGCATACATGCGATAAAGATTATCGAACGCCCACTGGAGAGTCGTAGCTTGAGCAGCCAAATGAAAATATCTTCTTTCGACGATGTTGCCTTCATGCGTGCTTGCAATTATTAAGTTCATTCAAAAGTAATGACCGTCAAAAAGACTAACGGACTGATTACGAACTCAAAAATAAGCAAAACGATAGAAACTACCAAACTTTATGACAAAATATATCACCACCTATTAGTCATCACAGTCCATCTTCCACCATGTAAAAAGCAATGGCAGAATAAACTATTTTTACGATACGCGCTTTATCATATTTCTCCCAAAGTTTGGCCGCTGTAGCTTTCATCTTGGTTGTAAACGCATGATTGGCCTGCTCTTGAGCCTGCTCCTCTGCAGCAGAAGCTGAAAGGCATAATCGAACCGCTTGACATTTGTCCAATATCCACGGGTAAAATCTGGCACCTCCACCGGCGAGTTGCCATTATCCATCGCAATACTTCCAGCTCGGCCAAGCAGCACCATTCAGCCAAATCATATGCGTCAATATCAAGTGGCAGACCATGTTGCAGACAGTAGATAAGGCGTGAATCCATGATAAAAGTCCATGCCGCCATGTCCTCCAACCTCTTTTGCACGCTTTTTCGTACTTGGTTATCAGCGGATTCTGATATTTATTGACAAGCGTTGTCATATCTTCTTTCGACATATATTCTCGCCTTCTTCATAACTTCCCGTGCGAGAATTATACCGGCTCTCTGCATAGCTTTCTTCGTCAGAGCATACCCCTCGGATGGATATTTATTCATAAAACCTTCCGTTCCCGTTATCTGATACATACGACTGTAAGGCTGTGGTGTCATTGTATTGTGGTGTATTTCCACAACCTTACCATTCTCCGTACTGATGAGCGTGGCGGTTTGGTCGCCATTGCGAAAGTCCTTACGTCATGACCGAGACGTTCAGAAGCAAAAACTTACGCCCGTTAAAGCTCTTCGTATCAATAGCGATCAGCGTCTTCATGCGGTCTCCACGATGTAGATTAAGCAGTTGGGCTACCGGTCCCAAACCATGAGTAGGATAGACGTCGCCACGATATTTCATATTATAATCCAAACGCCATCCCCAGTTCACGGTTCGTATCGTCCTTCCAATACTCGTCCCAGTAGGGGCGTCAAATCATGGCGATAAGCCCCCATGGTATAGACAATTTCGCCAAATACGCCCTGCTTAGCCATATTAAGCGTATTCATTTCAAAAAGTCGTAGCAGCAATTCTCAAGCATCATACAGTGCTTGCGGGTGGCCTCCGACAGATTAACGAGTGCCCATATCTCTTTCAGATTCATTGCCGAAGGAACCTCTATGGCCACATGTTTGCCATGATTCATCGCGTATTGAGCTACAGGAAAGTGGTGACGCCAATCTGTTGCAATGAAGACAAGATCGATATCACTGCGCTTGCAAACATCTTTATAGCCTTCATCTCCACTGTAAATGGCTGCAGGTGGGAAGCCTGCTTTCCGTAATTGCTCATTTCCTTTATCAGCTCGCTCACGCTCATAGTCACAAAGCGCAACAATCTGCACACCTTCTTGATGCACCCAACGGCCCACACTTAGTTCACCACGCATGCCCATACCAACGAAAGCAACTCGCAAAACTGGTATTTTCTCACACTTCAAGTTGAGTACATGCTGTTGACCGGCAGGCCTCTCAGGCACTTCTGTTTTCTAACACCGTTTCTCTATTCGGTATGGCCAGTTAAACTGAGCACGCGTAAACTGCGGCAACAGTAAAAAACACACATAGTGACAGCCTAAACAAATAGTTTTTCATAATGATTGTAATTGGATGAGGATAATCTATAATTGATACTTTCTAACGTAAGATTTCAGCTATCAGCGTAGCCATTTGCTGCAGGGTCAAGTTTCTAGGTGTATATACAACTGGCTTCTTACTCCACGCAATCTGGAAGCCATAGTAGTCAGGCTCTATCATTTCCGTACCACGAACACGCTGCCGCCATACGTCGACAAACATTTTCCATTCTTCATAATAAAGCGTCTTGAGCATGCCGGCCCACTCTTTGGCCGCATAGTCGTGTACTGGTGGTGTTGGGATTCCAGTCGGGTCCCCAAAAAGTCAACTGCATCTTAGCGTTCTTCAAGGCTAAGGCACGGTCACTCTCTGTCTTCCCAAAGCGTCCGGCTTGCCCCAGCCAATGGTCTAAAGTGAAGCCTTTACTTTGAGCCAAAAGCGTATCTTGTCGCAGCAACAGATTGAGAAAGTGGCTCGATGTCTGTTCAAACTTGGTCTGATTTTTGGGCTTTAATGGCGGCAATCATGTCGTCGTAGGCTCGACTTCCCTTATCCGACTGCACCTGACGCATGAGGTCGAACATGTCATTAGCATAGGTTTCTGAACCTTCAAATGCCTCTTTGGCTTTCAAAAAGCGCCTCACCCCTTCTTTGAAAAATCCATATCATAGTATCTGGCCTTACTCCCCACGAAGAGGTGTTGACAACCTTGATACCGGGACGGGCGCAAAACACACTCTCAGGAAGCCCATATTTTTCGGGCACACTGGCATAAATCGTTTGTAAGAAGATGAGCCAGGCTGCATAGACATCGGCATTGTAAGCACCGTAACGATAAGTGACATACGATTTAAGCCATGCTTCTACATTTATCTTTCGGTCGGTCAAAGGCGCGTGCAATACCATATCATAGACCACCGGATTGTTATTGATTCCTTCGCGCAGATTCCCACACCTTTCAGATAGGGTCTGTAAATGCTGTTGCGAGCCTTATCCATCTGTAAAGAGATACGCTGCAACTTACCATACATACCGCATTGCTCTCCGAAATTGGATACCGTACACCACACGAAAGGAGTACCGCCATAGGCCTGTGTTTGATTCCAAACATCTTCGTTTTCGCCAAACAGATCTACCACCAATACCTTTTTCCTATCAAGTTTGGCCAACAGTTCGGGCTTAGGGTTCGCCCACCCTTGCAACACCATGTGCTGCCAGAAAATTACGCTGCATGGTTTGTTGGACAGCCAGTCCGCAGTCGGCCACATTAAGCGTTCCGGTAAGTCCACCCTCATGAAACAGGTCACCACCGAAGTAGCGAATGTCTGTGCCATAGAGCTTTTTGATTTCGCGATAGTACATCAGCCATCTCATCAAACAGCTTCTCGGTAGGTTTGAGGATGTCAGGGACGCTCAAAGAAACCCCACATACCTTGCGGAATCACGGCGTTGGGATGGCGGTCGCGAATACTTCTCGACACCATTCCGTAGAATCCTTGAAGCACAGGCTGTATGCCCAACGCCGCCATACGTCCTAAAATACGTTTAGCCATCTGTGCCTGACCATCGATAAAGTCTTGCGAAACGGGGCCACCCCATCCTTCCAGATTACCCATGAGCCACCAAGCGGTGTAGCCGGGTCCCGGGATGAAGTTACGAATCTGCTGATTGCTACAACCAAACTTACGTAGTGTGTTCTGCCACACCTTCTCCATACCAACAGGCATGAGCATCAAGTTTACTCCATGCAGTGCCATCCAGTCAAGTTCGTGTTCCCAGTCTTCCCACTGATAGAACGACATCGTGTAGTTCAGTGTGCAGTAGTTGAGCGCATAGCGCAACGGCGAGATCGATATGTTTGGTCAATGGTTCCTTGATTTCCAGCAGACTGTCGACCGGTCCAAGATTATCACCCATGTGCGACATGGAGCGATGGCAGTAGTTTTTCAAGGTAATAATTCAGAGCCATGCAAGCCGTATTTTTCGCTCGTAGCCTGAATGACCAACCGCCCGTCACGGGTCGATAATGTAAACGCCTCTGCCTTGTCGACATCTCGTATCTGCTCTAATACAACTTTGTCCTGCAACCAAGGTACACGACGTGCTATCAACTCACGAACGCCCACCATACTATTCTCAGCCATCGCCATAACGACAGAGAGCAGCAAGGACAAGAATATCAATATTGTTTTTCTTCATTTTGGTACTTTTTATAATAAATTTGCTTGTTCATTCGACCATTATTTCTTTCCGTTGTGTCTTTTCCATGCCTGTCTTTCCACGTCAATAAATATTTGCCACGGAAACCACGGATATGTTAAAACCTTATTTTTGTTCAAACGTGTTTGGAATGAAGTTTTCCATTCCGTGTTAATCAGATTGTTCAAAACAGCGTATACGGGTTTCTCGTTCATATTCTTATCATAGATTCCCGAATGAAGAAGGTTCGCCCGATGCGCCCCCTCCGTCAACCACATTCCACCACGTAATGGCTTCCACCGTGGGATAACTGAACCACAACCGATACAAATTGCGAGCTATCACAGCCTGAATCAGCTTGCCATGCTCAGTGGTGTCGGGTGCGCAAACTGTTACTTCACTGATGTGAATTGGCAAATCTGTAGCCTTCAGACAATCGAGTTTTGCTTTGCAAAAGGTGCTGGTGAGATGTGGGGTCTTTGCCTTTTGCGATGTCGGCAGCTTCAAAGGATCGAAAATGTGCATTTCTGTCCCGATGTGATCTATCTTCGAACCACGACACAAAAGATTGCGGGTCAGCTCGGCATAGCGACGATGCAAATCCACCGGGCCATGAAGGTCTACATCGTTGATATTCAGTTGTACCGAAGATGGAAAATACCGGCGTGCCCATTGAAAGCATTTGAAGGTGTAATCATCGGGCATAAGTCCTCTGTTAGCCTGATCAATGGGTTCATTGACCACATCCCACCACTTCACTCGGTCACCATATCGCTGTGCCAACCGATGAATATGGGCCTGAAAAAGACTGTCCATCACACGGCGGTCTTCGGGCATCCACGTGGGATGACCATGCAGCCGCAAGCCATAAATGATGGCATGTCCCTTGGCCAATATACCTTTCTGATTGCAAAAATCAACCATCGGATCGGTTGGAGGTCTACGATAAACATACGAACTACCGGCCTCGAAGCGTGGCTTCCCTTGCTCCAGTTCAAGCATTTTTCCAATAAAATGGAATGGTTGCGGCATTGAACAGCGAACCGAAAGTGTTTTCGTATTTCCGATTCATAGCCTCAGTAGCCAACTGTCCGTAAACAAGGTTACCACCGAAGATAAACGAATGAGTCAGTTGTTCCACACGGATTGTCGTACCCGGCTTTACCTCCGGCAATTCGATGGTGGCCGTACCCTTCCTATACAGCTCAATATCATGGTCGATAGCAGCTTGTAGAGAATCGTTCCACATCTTCCAGTAGTCTGGCGTCATCACGTGACATACGTCTTCGGCCGCTCGATGAGGCGCTTGAGCGGGAGAAAGGAACAGATAAAGCTGAAAAGAAAAAAATAAAGAATAGGTATTTCATCAATATATCGTTTTAAGCATGTCGTTCTTCATAAGCTTTACGAGCTTCGCCCAATAGTGTAATGCCTTTTTAGAATGCGCTCTCTGTTTTCCTCTATCGTAGGCTTCCACCACGTCTGCAAGAAACCTTTAAGGTGTTGCCGACTGATATATTTCTCTGCGAAAGCCACGGTGTTGGCTATACTTTTTAGGATTTTTCAAAATGATAACTACCGGTCGAATTTGGTCGTAACCATGTTTTTCTAAAGTCAATATACTGCCTCACCATGTCCCATTCGGGATTAAACTCTTCATCATAATACCAATTACTCTGCATCACGCTCTTAGGCATCTTACTGAAAAACTGGTCGGGATGGTGCCACAACATGTAGTCAGGCCCAGAGCCAAGCCTGCGCATGCCGACGCTCACATTCCTTCACCAGAAACATGAAGTCCGTGCCACCAAGCATCATTTTTGCGCACCACCACATGCTTGTAGGTACTCTGCATATTGTAGCCTTCTTCATCCATTCCGATGTGGAACAGGCGAGGCTGACCGAAAATACTACATGCTTCGGCTATCATATCCGAACAAAACGATAGTATTCATCGGTAGAAACCATCTTGGAGTATTCCTTCATCCAGGTATCATGCCCTGCGGAGAAGTTTAATTTGGGTATCGGCTCTATACCCAACGACCGCATACGTCGCAACTCCTGCTTCAAACGGGCAACCGTCAGGCTCCGATGACGGCTATTTCGGGATGCCGCTGGTATCTTATGGCATCACCCAGATCAATAACAACCATGTTTACACCGCTCTTGCCCATCAGTTCGATGGCGTCATTCCATAGCGGTTCACTAAGTTCCAAGTCGGGTCGATAGCCTCGGAAGGGGCGTCCCGGCCATATATACTCCTCCCACATGTTGAAACTAAGATGGATTAAACATCCCCCATATCAATCTGTCTTTCATACCTTCGCTCTCCTTTTTATTTTCATATTCCGAACGTGCGGCTCCTATCAAGTCAATCCCTTGTAGGATAGGCGCACGATAAGTTCTATCGTCGGCTTCCAGAATGTCTGCATAAAGCCCAACAGATGATTGCCGTCAATATGCTCGCTACAGAACTTCACCATATTTCCAATGCTCTTGGGGTTCTCTTGATCAAAAACTACCGGTGGCCATTACGTCATAGCCTTCACGGGCCAAATCAAGATAAGAACGGATGGCCACATCGTTGATAGAGAACTTCTCAGTGTACCACCAATTGCATTTGTACCACCGACTTGGGCATCATCTTGAAGAAATCATCCGGATGGTGCCACACGTAATCAGCCCATACGCAAGGGCGAACGCCCGTTTCGTAGCTTCGCCGATGTAGAAATACAAGTCGGCCCACCATGTTTCCTGCTGCCGTATCACGATATAATCGGACGGTTGATAGTCGATTCGTTCTTCGTCCATGCCGAAATGAATAAAGCGAGGCGTATCGAAGAGCGCGATGGCTTCGGCTATCAAGTCGGCGCAAACTTCATAATACTGGCCGATGACACCATTTTTGAATACTTACCCAGCCACGCATCATGTGTCGTAGAAAAAGTTAAACATCGGAATAGGCTCTATTCCTGCCTTCCTAATCTTAGCCAACTGTGCCCGCAACTGCTCATGTGTCCACGAATGAGCCAAAGAAATCTCGGGATGACTGTGCCAAGCCACCGAATCATCCAGATTGATAAAAAGCATGTTTACATGGTTTTTGGCCATGTCGATCAATGGCCGCGTTCCACACAACCATATCGGGTTCAAACTCTGTTCGTAGTCCTCCATACAGTTTTATTTGGCCTGCAAAATTAAAGGAAAGATGCATCAGACAAGCCCAAAACTTCTCTCCTGAAGACTGAGACTCCGCAACTTGCTCTACCAGAGAAGTGCCCAACAGCACCTTGGGCAAGGTTGCAGCCATGCCCAGTGCTGTCGCACGCTTCACTACGTCGATCCATAAATATTTATTCTACAATATTGCTGTTGTTCGGTAAAAATAAAAGTCAATATACCTTATCTTTTTGATGGATTACCAGCGTGTGGTACAACATTACCACGCACGGTAATCATATTACCACGCTTGGTAATACTACTACCACTGCGTGGTAATCCATCGTTTGTAGTATTTTTTAATCGTAACCCGTGTTCTGAATGACCACGCCTTTACCATCTATGATAACGCTCTTGGGTAAAGGATAAACTTCCTTCGCCTTTTCGGCATAAGGAGAACCGTTGATGGTCTTGGCATATTCTATGAATTTATCCAGTCGAATAAGGTCGGCACGATACTGTCCGTTCTCGCACCAGAACTCATGACAACGCTCCTTGAGCAACACTTCGACAAACTTTTTCATCCATGTCAATGGCCGAATAATCTATACTTGCTATACCCGCCCGCTCACGAATAACGTTGATATACTTCAAAGCCTCCTGCTTATCGGTAGCCGAAGCTCCCGGCTTACGATACAAAGCCTCTGCCAAGGACAGATAGACGTCGGCATAACGATAGAGAATGGGGTCTATCTTGCTACGTCCGCTATTGCTAAACAGGTCGGTATCGTAGCCATATTTCATGGGGATGGGGCCGAGGTCGAGATTGGGATAATCGCCTCGCTTTACGAGTTTTCCGGTCTTGTTGCTCGTGTATTCGGCCAAAAGATAGGTGCGGCGCACGTCGTTTGCTTCAAAACCGTCGTAGAAATGCCAAGTACTCGTCAAACTATGGTGAGCCGCCTTTCATACCATTGCTTCCAAAATCAGATGGCAATACAAACATGTGCCAGTCATTCCAGCTTACCATTTCGGTGATTAACGGGCAAGGCAAAGATGATTTTCCTTATTAGTTTTTCCTGTCCGCCAACCTCAAACATCCGTGTATAACTCGGCTGCAACTGATAACCAAAGGAAGGTTGCATCAGTTCACGAGCTAACGTTCCACCTTTGCATAATAACTCTTGTCGTCCTTTGTCTCATGCAAATACAGACGAATAAGCAGCATCTTGGCCAGTCCGGTGCTGAGACCACCATATTCAACCGCATTGGGAGACGGCAGGTTTTTCAGCCGCATAAAGCAAGTCCGCCTCTATGAATTTCACCATTTCTTCACGAGACATGCGTGGCAAGGCTTATTTTTCACGTGGAGTTTCCAATAGTTTCTGTGGCGCAATGATCAAAGGGGCCAAACATATCATAAAGCGTATAAGAGATAAAGCACAGGCACACCGCACTTCGGCTGTCATCTTTTTCTTTTGTGCTTCATTCAAAGAAGTAGCATTTTCGATATAAGCCAAATCCGACGCAACGACTAATATCATTGGCAAAGCCATCACAAAGCCACCACCGATGGATCCTTCTCCGTAATAGAATCCGACCAAGTAATCGTCGGTAGAATTCCAGTCCAGATCGTGTTGTTTCTTAAAAATATAACTGCGGGCAGTCAGTATTTCGGTCGTCGCGTCATTGGGCGCGACACATCCTCGAGTCGTCTGTGGCGAACAAACCATCGAACCAACTGGAGCGTATGGACCGATAACACTCGTTGACCAACGTGATATAATCACTCTCTGTCTTTGAAACAGTTCGCTGTTCATTTCCGAATAGTCTACGGGATTCAGATCAGCACAACTTGTAAACGTCATGGCAGCAAAAGTCAGAGCAGCCACATGAGATATATTTCGTTTTCATAAGTTACATTTTATTATTATATAGAATTGTCAGAAGAAATATTTAGACCAAAGTTAAAGGTTCTGGCGTTGGGATAGAGCAGCCCTCATAGGCATCAGTCTCTGGATCAAGCCCATCATCAAAGGCGTAATCACAAAAGGTTATTGGCCGAAAGATGCACGCGTAGACTATTGATAAATCCAACCTTACTCAACATTTCTTAGGCAAATTGTAGCTCAACGACACGTTTGCGAACTGGATGAACCATGCGTTCTGATAGAAAAAAGTCACCACTCGTATAGTATTTGCCACGTCCCATGTTGTAGAAATGCGCTTGGATATCGGGAAGAAGGATTGTTCGGTGTCCAGCGTTCAAGATTGGTTTTCAAACCATTTAATCCTGAGCCTGCCACACCATAGCTGTTAATACCGTAAAGGCCATCGTCGGATCTTGAATTTTTCACGATCAAACATGCCATTGAACATAAATGAAAATTCGAAGTCCTTGTATCTGAATACGTTGTTCAAGCCTGCTAACCAACCGGATCGGTCGTACCGATGAGCTTCGTATCGGCATCATCAATCTTACCATCAGGCTCTCCAGTCAGCACGAAATGTCCGTTTCATCAGTCACAGGATTACCCGAGCTGTCGCGCTTGGAGCCGTTAATATCCTTAATGACAATCGTGACCGGGTAACAAATCAGGCTGAGCGGCCGGAGCAGCCTCGCCAATTTGGAGGACATGGTCGGCTATGCGCGAATAGATGGGACGAATAGGATCGCCGACATGCTCGCAGACCGCGGGCTTCCAGTCGGGTGTCACGCTCCTTCCAGCGGTCTTTATATTTCGTAAAGGTGAAGTTGGTCGACCAGCTGAGAATCCTTCGTTTCGATATTTCGCGTGTTGAGCATGAACTCTATACCCCGGCCTTGAGTCTTTCCCGTTCGACATTGCCTTAGGAAGCTCCTGATAAGAATTAAGCAAACGGTAGTTGAGCGAGATCGGAAATGATACGCTGATACAGATCTACAGAACCACTGATGCGCCCTCTTAGGAAACCAAAAGTCTAAACCAAGGTTCCACTCGGTGGTCGTTTCCACTTCAAATTAGGATTGGCAATCTTGCCTTTCTTCACACCTATCACCGTCTTGTGGTCACCGTTGACACTAGGCATTCTCGGCTGCAAAACTTGCAAAGGCATTGGTTCCGATGTCTGGCATTACCCGTCTGTCCCCAGCTGAGACGCAGTTTTTAGATTCGAAAGCCATTTTGTCTGCTTCAGAAACTTTTCTTCATTGATAAGCCAACCTAAAGCAACAGAGAAATAGCCCCACTTATTGTTCTTAGCAAACACGCTGGCACCATCGGCGCATGGTTCCCGTAAAGAGATAGCGATCCATGAGTACGTAGGAAGCACGCATGAAATAAGATTCCATCTTGTTTTTCGTAGCGTTGGACTTGGTTATCTTGGTTCCCCGTTCCGGCGTCAATATTGTTATAAAGAAAAGCGTCGGTCAGGAAGTTGTTGTTCCCCAACTCGGATATATCATTGTTAAATTCTTCGTAAGAGGCACCCACCATGAAATTAACATTGTGGATATCGGCCAAAGTCTTGTGATAAGTGGCCGTAGCTTCTGCGAGATACTGATCGTTGTTTGTATTATAAATATAAGCTACTCCACCGTTGGCATTACCATTTACGGTTGTGCGAGGTTGGTAAGTCTTACGATCTATCTGCATGATCTATACCCAGGCACCACGCAACAGCAATTCTTCTAACGGACGAGCCTCTATATAGACGTTACCGATTAATCGATTAGTGCGTCCTTGGTCGGTATTCGTCAGCAACGAGTACAGGTTAGGCTGTTTGGCCAACAGGGGATTGACAGGATAAGTACCCGTTTCGGCATCGTGAGGCTTTCACCTCGGACTCATCCTGAATGGCCGAGGCGGATAATACCGGAGTTCTCATAACGTGCAGCCCCCAATTGTGTATTGTCATTATTGATACGTGTCATCGTCAGGTTCAAACCAGCTTTTGAATATCTTGAGAAAGCTCTGGTCGATGTTGGTTTTCAGCGTGTATCGAGTCAAACCCGGGTTCTTCACGATACCTTTTTGGTCGAAGTAGTTGAACGACAGCATATACTGTGTTTTTGTCACTACCGCCCTGCAGGTTGACGTTGTGCTCGATGATACGGCCGTTACGCGTAATCAGTCCGAGCCAGTCGTGTACCCTCTCCGGCTGCCGCAATCTGCGCATCGGTATAAGGATAACTCAATTTTACCCCGTTATAGGGATTAGCAGCTACTCTTCCATTGTCTTTTGTGCCGTATGGAGCGACTCGGTTGTTCCACATATAGTTTTCTAAGGCCATATCGTTGCGCACCTGCATCCACTCTTTTCAACGACAGAAGATTATAGATATCGGAATATTTCTGATAAGAAAAGTCATACGAATAAGACACTTGCTATACCGGTCTTACCACGCTTAGTCGTAATGATAACTACACCGTTGGCCGCACGTGCACCATAAATAGAAGTGGCGAGGCATCTTTCAATACTTCTATCGACTCGATGTCATTCGGGTTTAAGAAGTTGAGTATGCTTTGTGTTCCCGGACTCATCTTTTTATCACCACCATCCGGCTGATCAAGTTTTGCAATGGGAAAACCATCAACAATATACAAAGGGTCGTTGCCGGCGTTGACACTGCCCGCGCCACGTATAAGAATGTCGATACCTCCACCGGGTTGAGCACTGTTCTGACGTACATAAAGGCCGGCTGCCTTGCCACCCAAAGCCTGAGAAACCGATGACACACCATCGAACTTCATATCATCGCCCTTCAACGAGGCTATCGAACCCGTCAAATCGCGTTTACGCTGCATACCCATAGCCCACCACAACAACCTCATTCAACGACTCTTGATTCTCTTCCATCTTTATATTCATGTTCTCTTTCGGACGAACACGCAAAGTCTGAAAAACCTACATAACTAATCTCAAGCTGATCTCCATCATTTTACATCAAGAGAAAAATTTTCCTGTTAAATCGGTTATCGTTCCACTATGCCAACAACTTGTACGGTTGCACCAATTACAGGCTCACCATGCGCATCAAGCACCATACCACTGGAGCGTAGTTTTTCTTATCCTTCTTTTTCTGTATTAGTCTTAACCGAAATAATAATTGTAGAAGGTTCTACCAGCGTATTCCAAATCGCGTTCACCCTAGTATTTCACTAAGTACAGAGGCCACCGTCACATCATCTGCACAGAGACCAGCTTACTGTTATCAAGCGTAACATCACGATAGCTGAAAAGTTTGTACTGGGTCTTTTTTCTCAATCTCGCTTAATACTCTTCAGACTTACACGATTAAGGCTGAGTGACACTCTGCTGTTGAGCGGTCATTTGAGTGGCACTCCCAATAAAGCGCCAACAAAAGCATAAGCTAACATTCTTGACTTCACAAATCCACACATAAGTTTATGATTAAGTTAATATTTAGGTTAGTATCTTTAAAATGGTTTTTAGGTTCTTCTTGGTGTAGAGGAGCAACGTCCTCGTCTTTAATACTGCCGCCATGCCCCCTAAGGTCACAAGCACAGCAGTTTCCGCGATTGAATGGTTAGACATTTAGAATCTGATTTTATAACTAAAAATATCAATTATATTAACCCTCATTTTTTCAGCAGCAAAGGAAGCTCTTTATATATAATAAGGTGGAGAAAGCTTGATTTCTAAATGAATATTAAATATTCATATTTGCACGCAAATAAGTATATACGTTTAGTTATAAACAACGATTACGCTTGTCATACCAGACATAAAGAGTCTGTTCTTTTTATAGTTTACGCATGTTGAATACTCAATCAAACCTCATATCATGAAAAGAAAAAGCAATATCCGCTCCTCATCGCCCTATGGTGTTTCGTTCAGTCTATCACAGCAGCCAGTCATCAACAATGTCAGATGATGGAAGAGATGGTCGCCCGTCTCGCCCCCGCCTACGTCAATCGCTTCAAGTTTGAACTTACGACCGACAGTATAGAACGCTTTATGGTAAGGAGCGAGGCCGACAAGATTGTCATCAGTGGCAACAGTGCCATCGCTATGGCCGTAGGACTGAACCATTACCTGAAAAACTATTGCCTGACGGAAGTTTCATGGAAACAGCAGAATCCTGTTATTTTACCCCGATTGCTACCCCATCTCAGCCACCCCATCACAGGCAAGGCTAAGGTAAAGAACCGTTTTTTCCTGAATTACTGCACCTTTGGCTACACCATGCCATGAGTGGGGTTGGAAAGAATGGGAACGACTGATTGACTGGATGGCCCTCAACGGCGTGACCATGCCACTGGCAATCACGGGTGTCGAAGCCGCAGCAACGTGTATGGCAGCGCGAAGGGCTAACTGACGAACAGATACGAAGTTTCTTCACGGGACCGGCTCATCTGCCCCTGGCAGCGCATGGTGAATGTTAATGGGTGGCAAGGTCCGCTTCCCCAAGCCTGGATTGACGGACAACTTCTGCTGCAACAGCGCATTCTTCAGCGCGAAAGAGCCTTCGGCATGCGCCCCGTTCTCTCGGCTTTCAATGGCAGTGTACCCCTGACCTATAAGCAACGACATCCCAAAGCACAGATTTCGGAAGTCAGCCAATGGGGAGGCTTCGCCCAACAATACCGCACTTATTTCCTCTCTCCTACCGATCCTCTTTACCAAACTACAAAAGGCTTTCCTAGAAGAGCAGACTCGCCTCTTCGGCAGCGATCACTTATACTGTCTCGACAGCTTCAACGAAGTGCAACCACCCAGCTGGGACCTTACCACCTTGCGCGCCTTGCCCCAAAAGCTCTACCAGTCGTTAGCCACCGTCGACCCTGAAGCCGTGTGGATTCAGATGGGATGGTTCTTCTACAATGACCAGAAACACTGGACACCGGAAACCATGCGCGCATTCCTGAGCGGTATTCCCAAAGGCAGAATGTATCTGCTGGATTACTATATCGACCATACGAAATATGGAAACTCACCGAACGCTTCTATGGCCAGTCATATCTGACTTGCGTTTTAGCCAACTTCGGTGGCAATACCATGCTTCAGGAGATATCAACAAGGTCTCTGCCGACTGGACGATGCCATTTCACAGGGGTGGAGACAATATGATAGGACTGGGAGCCACCATGGAAGGCTTCGGTGTTAACCCAGATTTCTATGAATTTGTGCTGGATGAGGCATGGGACTGCGGACAAACTGCGGAGGAATGGAAAAATCGCATGGCCGACCGACACGTGGGTTTTGCCTGTAATGAAAACCGCAAAGTGTGGCAACTGCTGTTCAATGATATCATGCCCAGCTATGTTAACGAGTCTGGAACGTTGGTCTGCGCACGTCCTTCATTCGAAGCACGCTATCTTAACACCACCTATCCCGAAAGATTGCTACAGGTTTGGAAGTCTCTGTTGGATATTAATTCCAACAAAAGAGAACATCTTTACGACGTCATCAATGTGGGCCGACAGGTTCTGGGCGACTGCCCACGAACGGACAGCCTTTATAAGGCCTACAAGAGCTGCACATGGATGCAGTTAACTATTATGCAGCCCGCATGGAAGGCATGTTGGACGACCTTGACGAACTATTAGCTTGTGACAAAAGAATTTTCCTTGCATAAATGGATTGAAGACGCCCCGTGGCTTCGGGCAATCAGAAGCTGAGAAAGATTATTACGAACGAAACGCACGCACTGATAACTGTTTGGGGCGATAGTCGAGCTAAACCGACTCACGCCAATCGCACGTGGGCCGGATTGGTTTCTTCCTATTATGAAAAACGTTGCAACTATTTATTCAGCATGTAAAGGCTGCCGTTTTGCACAAGCGAGCTTTCGACTCCGAGGCCTGCAATAGGAGATAGAGGCCTTTGAACGCCGATGGTTGAGCCCACAATTACACGGATTGCTTATCCCACAGGACGAAAAAGACATAAAACAACTGGCTCGAGATATCTATCATAAATGGTTCACGCAAAAAGTTGGACTACCGAAACATCATGCGACAAGAACCGACAATTCTGCTGTCAAATAGCCCTTTAAAAGGATGTTTTTCCACCAAAAGTTTGTGGAATTGATACGAATGACTACTTTTGCAATGTTTTCGAGACAAATGAAAAACAGAAAAGGGTGCTACCGCAATTGCGGATGCGAGAACAGACCCATGGAACCTGAAACGGATAATGCCGACGCAGGGATGATTAAAATCAATCCACAAGTTCTTTCATAATTCCATCGCTGACGGATATTGACGTGTGCATGCCCATTTTCTGATGATTATTACATTTACTAATGATTAAGATTTATGCGAAATGAAGAAAATGGTCATGGTTCTGGCGGCTGCGTCAACGAGTTTTGGCCGTCAGCCGTGGAAGAAAACTCGACACGCTCAGAACTTACGAATTGCAAAGTGTACAAGTGGTTTCCACCCGTGCGGGTCGGAAGACGCCGATGACTTTCTCTACGATGGACAAAAGCCAACTCAACAAAATCAATCACGGTCATGATATTCCTTCCTGCTGTCGCTCACGCCGAGTACGACAACCAGCGACGCAGGAAAACGGCATTGGTTACTCCAGTTTGAAGGTGCGTGGCACCGATCGAAACTATATCAACTTCAGCGTAACGGCATCTCATCAACGACGCGAAAGCTCGCAGGTGTTCTTCGTCAACATGGGCGACTTATGTCAAGCGTAAAGGACGTTCCAGATACGGCGTGGCGTGGGCAGTTCGACCAACGGCAGCGCAGCCTTCGGCGCAAGCGTCAACATGCAAACCGACGCCCCTTCGCTCACACCTTATATCAGAGCTCAACTGTCGGCGGGCAGCATGGCACGCACAAGGAGAGTCGCTCTCGGTTCGGGCCTGCTGGCCGACCACTGGAGCTTCAACGGGCGCCTGTCAGAGCATTGGCAGTGACGGCTACATCGAGCGAGCGTCGACCAATCTGAACTCTTACTTTCTACAGGGGCCTACACCAGCACCAATACGCTGGTGAAACTGCTGACCTTCAACGGCATAGAAGACGTACATGGCCTGGGACTATGCCAGCAAAGAGCAGATGGAGAAATACGGCAGACGCTTTATAACCCTGCGGAGAATATACGGATGGCGACGGAAAGAAACTGTATTACAACAATCAGAAGGACAACTACCATCAGCAAAACTACGACTCATCTGGAACCAGATACTGGGTCGAGGGTTCAACTTGAATGTAGGCTTACACGTACGGCCGGTTTCGGCTGTTACGAACAGTACAAGGTGGGACGAAACTGGCCAAGTACGGTTTTACGGGCAGCAAGCTGAAATCGGATCCGATACGTCGCAAGAACTTGCGCAACGACTTCGTAGGCAGCGTTTATTCGCTCAACTATGAGCAAGGACGCTGCATGCCTCGATGGGCGGTGCCATCAACCGGTACAGCGCGACGCCATTTCGGCAACATCTTGAGCATTATCAATCCCACCGTCGCTAATTATCCGGACAGGGGTACTACCGCAACAAAGCCGTGAAAAGCGAGAACAGCGTCTACGGAAGCTGAACGTAGACCTTCTGAAGGGACTGAGTGCCTACGTAGACCTGCAATATCGCCACATTGGCCACCGCATTCAGGACCCCAACGACGAGTATTCAACCGCCGCAAAAGACGGCTGGCTCTACGATGAAAAGTGCATGATTTCTTCAACCCCCAAGACCGGTTTGTTCTATCAATTTCAATCCTAGCCACGCTGTTTACACGTCGCTGGCCATCTCACATCGTGAGCCTACGTAACGACTTCGAGCCGCATGGCAGTACCGAAGCCCAAGGCCGAGCGCATGACCGACTGGGAACTGGGCTACAAAATACCAGAGCGCGACGCTGGAGCGCGGGCGTCAACCCTGGACCCGCATGAGCTATAAGGACCAGTTCGTTCTGACTGAAATCAACGCCATCGGCGAGATGATCCACCGCAACGTGGGCAATTCGTATCGTCAGGGCATAGGTTGCAAAGCGCGTGGAAGCGCTCCGACTGGTTCAGATGGGACGCCAACGCCACCTTCAGCAGGAATAGGGCCCAAAGGATTGGACGGTCAAGAACGGCAACGGAAAGGATGTTCGGTTCGGCACGACGCACCTGGGCTTCTCGCCGGACGTTATCTTCAACAACATCTTCACGTTCAGTTACAAAGGCTTTGGAGGCCGGACTGCAAAGCCAATACATCGGCAAACAGTACGCGACCAACGACGACAGCAAGAATCTGACATTGACGCCTACGCTTCGTAGAGCAACGTCGACGTGAGTTATGCCTTCAAGCTCAAATCGGTGAAGAAACGCTACGGTGGAGCTACGGTCTACAATCTGTTCTCGAAAAATGCCACCAGCGGTTATGCCGAGCGCCAACTACGACGACAATGGCAAAAATATCAGTGGGCTACCTACTCTCCGCAGGCACCCATCAACTTTTTGGCTCATTTAAGCATCACTTTCTAATGATTATTGATTATCTATCAATCCACTGGCTCGATATTCTGACCACGATACTGGGCATTGCCTCCACATCGTGCTGGAATATCGAGCCAGCATCCTTATGGCTGGTAGGCATCGTCATGCCCGCGCTTGACATCTGGCCTGCTACAGTCACGGCCTCTATGGCGACGCGGGTATGGCCGTATATTACACGCTGGCCGCTATTTGTAGCTATGCCGTCTGGAAATTCGGACGAAAAACGCGGGCAGCGGGAGGGCAGAGGCGCTACTCATCAGTCACATGCCCAAAAACGCCTTTACCTACGCCACGGTATTCTTCTTCGTCGCTTGGGGCGTAACCTACTGGATTCTGACCGAGTTTACCAACTCCACTGTTCCCCTACTCGACGCCTTTTACCAACGCCCCTCAGCTTTGTAGGGCTGTGGGCTTTAGCACGGAAGTATATGGAACAATGGTTCTTCTGGATCGGCGTCGACCTGATTAGCTGCTATCTTTATATCAACAGGGCATTCCTTTTAAGGCCGGACTCTACGGTCTTTACGTCATCATAGCCGTGGCGAGGCTACTTCAAGTGGAAAGATGATGAAACAACAATTATGAAACATTACGAGGAAGATAAACACAGAGGCCGTTTCGACACGGTCATCGTGGCCGACGGCACCTTCCTAGGCGATGTGGCACAGAACATACTGCGCCATGCCCGGCACATCATTGCTTGCGACGGTGCCGCGAAGACGCTGTTAAATCAAGGTTTTGAACCGACAGGAATCACGGTGATGGGCGATGGCGACAGCCTGAGCGAAGAATTGAAAAGCTCAACTGCATTTTATTCAAATCGAGGAACAAGACAGCAACGACCTGACCAAGGGCACACGCCACTACATTGCGCAACCAACGACTGTCTCCGGAAGCCGCGTTGCCTTTTTGAGGCGCCACCGGAAAACGGAAAGATCACACCCTCGCAAACATTTCATTAATGATGCGCTATTACCGGAGATGAACATTCAGCCGGTGATGATAACCGATGACGGCTATTTTATTCCATCCGATGGAGCCAGTAGCTTTACAACCTTCGTTGGACAGCAGGTGAGTATCTTCAATTTCGGCTGCCGACAGCTCGAAAGCGAGGACTTGTATGGAACGTTTTTCCCATTCGATGAGCTATGGCAGGGCCTCTCAACGAGGCCGAAAAACGACGATAAAATTTAAAGGGAGACGGTTATTATCTGCATATCTGACATTTCAGGGTAAAAGACACTGCGTCTGAAACCACCCGCAAGCCTTTGAAACAGCAACTATAATCAAAACAACATGAGGAAAAAGCGTCATTGTCTGTTCAGACTTTGACGCTTTTCTATTTAAAACCATAAAATACTTATTTCAGATGAAAGGAGTTTTCGATTGAAACCAACTCCGGACCGGAACGCGCGTCGTACTTCGGCTTCTGCTCCACCTGCGTACAACTGTGAATAACGGTGAAGTGATCGCGGTTACCGACAAGCCGTCCGATTCGTGAAGCAGGCATTTTGGTATACTTCTGGGCCAGATACATCGACACCTGACGCGCTACGACCAAATCGCGTTTGCGACTTTTGCTGTTGACGGCAGTTGTCGTGACTTGTGAAAATGATTGCAAAACCGTGTCCATGATATCGTCTACCGTCAGCGCTTATCATCAATCTTCACAGCCCGCTTGATAACTCTGGTAGCCAATTTCATATCCACTTCGCAATTATGCGATCTACACTATAAGCTAACAAACTGTTGACAACGCACTGCAAATCGCGAACGCCTCATCTGCGCTGGTAGAGGCCATAGTGTTAACCACGTGCCTGGAATATGTAGGCCATCGCGTCGTCATCTTGTTGCTCAGAATAGCCACAAAGCTCTCTACGGTTGCAGGTTTTCGAGCTCGCTGGTCAAGCCACATGAAGAAGCGTGTCGGCAGACGATCGTTCATTCCTTTCAAATCAACGAGGAGGACGATCGCTGGCACAATAAGTGATGCGCTTTACCGTTGCGGAACGGAGTGATTAGGAGATGTGGAAGAAGGTGTCCTGAGCTCCTTTGCTGCCGTCATCCACTCTCGAATATCACATCGACTATCAAGCATGTCGATGGTCTGACAGGAAGCGATTAAAATCGCCGACCGCATTCTGTAAAAACTGCATTCGGTTACTCTGCACCTGAAAAGAGGCGGGCGCTGGATATACAACACGCGCATCTGTGGATACAGCTGTTTGGCATACACGCCGATGGCATTGATCAGGTGGGTCTTCCACAACCACTCGGTCCATAGATAAACATCGGATTGAAACTCCGATTATTGTTGGGATGTTCAGCGATGCTTTGACAGCGACGCGAGACCGTGGCGTATTACAACTCTACCTTCTATATAATTCTTGAAAGTCTGATGAGGATTCAGTTGCGGAATCAATCTCCCGCGGACGGGCCGCCGCATCCAAGACGGAAGGAGGCTGGTTGCCGCGCGTCTTCGCACGCCGCCCGATATCTGCATCACTGCTGGAATCTGCCTGAAGATCCTGCGTCAAATTGTGCTCCTTATCAGTCACGACACGATAGCTAACTGCACTCCCTCGCCAAAAAGTCTTACGTAAGACCTTGCGCAGCAAGTCCAGATAGTTAGCCTCAAGATACTCATGAACAAACGGACTAGGTACCTTGAGCAACACTTGCCTCTTCTCCTGATTAGAAAGAATCGAAGACAATTGGCTTAAAAACCATGTAGTAAACTGTTCCATCCCAATGTTCTCACGGATGAGCGCAGAGCATTGTCCCAACATGTATTGGAACGCACCATATTTAATAGTTCTGTACAATTTTATTAATGTTCTTTCTCTAACAGCCTGTGCTTAATTCCCTCTCATAATTTGGAGCCATCAGCTATAGATTGCAATGCAAATTTAACAAAAGAAATATGAAAGATACAAATCTATGTATATGATTTTCAAGAATATTCGCTAACTGGCTATAAATAGGCACTTTACAAATAGGCAAGAAAAGAAAACAGCTGTTACTGGAATTTACAATCTCCTGTTTATCAGCTAATTACAAAACAGAAGTATAAACATTCTATACTGGTGAAACATCAGATGCAGAACATAAAACGTGCAAGTATAAAGTGGACGACAACAATCTGACTGCGTGAAACATTAGTCATAGTCATTTAGACTTATTATATTTTTACAACAAAAGAGAAACTATCAACATTAAAGAACTATTTGGGGAGTTTGTAAAAGGGCTGCTATACAATGTAAAAGCATAGCTTTTAGTGCAAAGGGCTGCTTTTAGCGTGTAAAGCAACGTAGAAAGAAAGAAATGATAGTGCAGCTTTTGAAAAACAATGACTAAAAATCGGAAAAAGTGGAATGAGCTTTTACTTGGCCCTCCTGCCAAACAGAAGAGAAGTGAACGTAGCGTTTAGGATGCTCACGTACGTTGGTCAGCAAGGAATCAGCATTTCGCGTCGTAGTCAGGCTGTTATAAAAGTGCCGGATCGCATCAAAAGACCTAAACTTCCCGAATTATGATTCAACTGATTGGTAAATTCTGAACATTGGCAAGTGTGATTCACCTGTGTCATCGTGCCTTGAATATCCAATTGGGCCAAATTGGCCGTAGAGTTGGTTTCTGTGTTGTCCAAAACACCATCAGCCTTTTGCAGCAGACCGGGTACTGGCGATTGACCGAAGACAGCAAAAAGATTAAAGTTCGCGGGTCCAGTTGTCGAGTCGCCTGTTATGTGCTGGATGTTATGTAATGAAGCTGAGATGGCAGGATCGATGAGCCAACAACCGGTTAACGCTTGTAAGAATGCTATCGAGTTTCGGCATCATTTTCGCACTTGGAACGATATCAGCCACCTGTAGCGCTCCTCTATTGACTGCACCGCACAATGTGTCGCCCGGTTCGAATCGGTTTCGGTCGTTACCCATCAAAATATTCAGCTTTACATTGCCCATTAAGTCGGTTACGATTTCACAGCTCCCCATCGGTATGCGCAAGCCATTCTCAACCTGCATCCGCACGACGATATCATTCTGACGTTCAAGTCATAGTTGATGCCCTTCACACGCCAATCTGATAGCCATCCGCATAAATCGGATTTGAGGAGACAAACCACTGATGTCCTTAAACTTCACATAATATATATTGTCGTTGGAGAATATAGAACCTTCCTTCAAAGTTCAATCCAAAGAAAAGAATAATACTACACGGTAGCCACAATGGCTATTTTCACTTCTCGTGTTAAAAATTTTACTCATTGATTTGTTATTATTCATCTCTGCTTTGCTTTAAATTCTGAATAGCTGAATTTACGTTTACTTTCTCTCCATTTTTGAAAAGCAATAATAAAGGCCTCCGGGAACTTATCAAGAATCTGCTTACGCACTGACGTATTTCGTTATAATCAGCAGAAGCTCCATACGTAGTATTTATTCGAGACCATTTTCTTCAAACCACCTACAGGATCGAGTTGCTTAAAATGCTCATCGGTTGGCCGAAAGCTACGCGAAGTAACGAGAATCTGTATCTTGAAGACTGGTTTTTTCTTGTGTTTGGCTGGTTCCGTCACTGGGGTTTCATCGGGCGCCTGACTAACAGGCTCGGAACAGGAGGTTGAGCCAACGCGTTTGTTTACGACCTGAGGCTCTTGCTCTGGCTTTTTCACGATTATCATCATTACCTTTCACCAACTGCGGAATTTTTAGGAGTTTCAGCTATTTTCGTTCTTATAAGGAACAACAATTCCATTAAAATATCTATTCTTATAGCGCAGGAATCCATGGTAAATAGCCTCGTCCCATCTTGCGAATACCTTCCGGACTGTTTAAGAAAGTTTCCTCTTCAGATGACGTAATAAAGCCTAATTCTATCAAACAGCTCGGCATTGATGTTTCGCTGCAATACGAGGAAACCGGCCTGATGCACTCCTTTATCGATACGCCCCGCCTCTTTGCATACACTGTTCTGAATATCCCGGGCCAGCTCTACGCTCTTTTTCCTATATTCTTGCCTTGGATAAATTCAAACATGATGTAGCTTTCGGAAGATTTAGGATCAAAGCCCGCGTAAGTCTGTTTGTAATTCTTTTCTAACGAAACTAACGGAGTTTTTCACGAATCGCCATCAAATTATCCTTCGCACGGTGCATTCCCAAGGTATAAGTCTGGAATCCTCGAGCCACCCTCCCATTGGGAAGAGAGTTGGTATGAATAGAAATAAACAAGTCGGCATTGGCACGATTGGCAATCTGTGCACCGTTCGTTGAGGGCTATCTTCACATCAGTCTTACGGGTATAGATGACCTTTACGTCCGGACTATTCTGTTCACATTGCGTCCAAACTCAAGCGCAATCTTGAGATTAATATCTTTCATTTGAAAAAGAGCCCATGCTCCATAGTCTACGCCACCATGACCGGCGTCGATAACTAAAACAAATTTCTTATCGGCCGAAACCGACAAGCTGACAAACAAAAGAATTAGGGTAAATAAGAAAAACTTTTTGCCAATCATACACCCTACTAAAATTAAGGCAAAATTACAGAATATATATTACAAAAACCGAAATCAGCTTCTCGTTTTATCATTTATTAAGTGAACTTCCACACCGGCACCATCGCAATCTGCCCCCATCGGAGGATTTAATTTCATGATGCGCAGAGTAAGTTCCCTGTATTTGGGGAAACGAGTCAAATAGTTTTGACCACTCAGTCCTGCCAAACACTCGATTAACCTGGACAGGGTGTCCGTATCTCTACACGAATCAATTGATAGACCTCGGCGTAGTTCAATGTGTGGTTAATCTCATCTGTTGCCATTGCTTGCATGAAATCATAACAGATTTCGAGGCTGACCGAATAATCGTTACCTACCAAACGCTCCTGCGGCATCACGCCATGAAATGGCATGAAACCTGCAGGTTAGACAGTCAGTATTTTACTTTGTTTGATAATCATTACTATATTCCGCTTGAGTTATCCGCAACGGCTTGCGCCGCAATTCGTACAAATCAGACAGCCCTCTTGATAGACCAACGTCTCCTGTCCGCAAGACGGACATTGCTGTCCCTTGGCTACCGTGCCATCACTCATCATACTTCTTGAGCGCCCGCTCAACACCTATTTTCCATGTATTGATATTTTCACTCTGCAACTGCAACTGGCCAACCAACTTAATGCACATGCTCTATGGGCATGCGATAACGCAAAACACCGGAAATTAGCTTAGCATAGTTCCAATACTCCCGGATTAAACTTCTCACCTCAATCCCTCAACCGTGGTTTATATCCACGCTTTATTTTCAAACTGGAAATCATAGCGTTTGGTGCCATCTTCATTGACCCGTTTGATAATCTTGCCTTTAGCGACACTCTTGGGCAGCATGATTCCTTCTTCATCATCCCGCAGACCCGTAAAGATTTCATAAGGATAGCTATTCGAGTAAACCAACAAAAAGCCACCCACTTTTTCCTTGTTATTCTGGAAACGAACGACGTCACATTCCAGTTCTTTCGGACGAACCTCAGTCACTTCGGGATGGTGGCATGGCGCAAGTTCCGGCTTTTTCTCATCTTCTTTCTTCTTGTCCTTCTTTGAAACGGATATCATAACACCCGAATGGCGGCCGTCTCTATAGATCGTACAGCCTCTGCAACCGCTCTTCCAGGCCTCGACATACAGGCGATTGACCAATGCCTCGTCAACATCATTGGGCAAATTCACCGTCACACTGATACTATGATCCACCCATTTTTGAATGGCGCCCCTGCATCTTTACCTTCATCAACCAGTCCACATCATTAGCCGTTGCCTATGATAAGGCGATTTTTCGACGAGCGCGTCTATTTCTTCCTGACTCATATTTCTTGTCCACGTCGTAGCCGTTTACCGCATCCATGTTAAGAAATTTGCTATGATAAACAATGTATTCCCTCGAAGCTATCGCCCACCTCGTCGACAAAAATCGACACGCACCTCCGCGTCATTGGGATTCACCTGCGACGACGTTTATATACGGGCATGAAAACAGGCCCCAATACCGCTGGTAGTCTGTGTCTGCGGAGCGACGTTGTTCCGGTCGGCGCAACGTCGTCGACAGGCTATATTCCGACGTCCATATTGACGGATATCGTCATAGAGTTGCGGATCAACCGCTTTGATTCTCAAAAGGAAAGGATTATGTTCTTCGCGCTTGGCGTCGAATATTTCAAAAGCGCCACGTTCCTGTGCCATCGTCACAGAGGAACGATAAGCATTCAGCGCAAGAGTCTGATGCACCAATACTGCGGAAATCCGTAGCCTCCCTGTGTTCTCATACACGCAGCCCCAAAGCGCCCATGTCACCTTCGGCCGTGATTCCCATGACCGGTACGGCGGCCCTGTCCGCTCTTTCTTCTAATCTTTTTCCCCAAAGGTGATACTCGGCGTCCTTCACCTCCGCGTTCTGTGGATCCCGCTCTATCTTGCGCGATAATCAGCTCTGATTTTCTCCATTTCGAGATCCACAATATCGTCCATAATGCGCTGGGCCAGCCGCACACTGGGCTTTGAATTTATCGAAAATCGAACGCGGCATGATCCGTAAACGGGTCATTTACATAGTTATAAAGATTGATGCTCAACAGGCGACAGCTGTCGTGACGGACAGAGAGGTATCTCGCCACAAGGGTTGGTGCTGACGCGTGCGAGCCTCAAATCGGCAACAATCAGGAATGCTTTCCTTCAAGATCGTATCCCAAAAGAGCACACCGGGTTCTAGCACTCTGCCACGCGTTGTGAACGATTTTTCTCCCCAAAGTTCGCTGAGCAGACACCGTCCGTTTCACTGAAAGGATGTTCCGAATTGACAGGATATTGCTGCACATAAGGCTTATCTTCAACGACAGCTTGCATAAACGCTGTCATCTATCTTTACCGAAACATTGGCACCCGTCACCTTTGCCCTCCGTCATCTTCGCGTCAATGAAAGCCTCGCAGTCAGGATGTTGGATACTGACACTCAACATCAATGCTCCACGACGCCCGTCCTGTGCCACTTCACGCGTAGAATTGCTGTAGCGTTCCATAAACGGAACCAAGCCCGTAGAGGTCAGCGCAGAATTATTGACAGGACTTCCGGCAGGACGAATATGACTCAAATCATGACCCACACCGCCACGCCGTTCATCAACTGCACTTGCTCTTCGTCGATGCGCATGATAGCTCCGGTAAGAATCAGCGTCACCGTCCAATCCTATCACAAAAACAATTACTGAGACTCGCTACTTGATAATCATTCCCGATGCCGGTCATCGGACTGCCCTGGTATGATATAACGGAAATGATCCAATAGGTCAAATATCTGTTGAGCCGAAACGGGGTTCTCATACTTCCGCTCTATCGGGCCACCTCATTAGCTATGCGCCAGTGCATTTCGGCCGGATTCTTCTCATAAATATTTCCGAAGCTATCCTTCATCGCGTACTTGTTCACCCATTACACGGGCTGCCAACTCGTCGCCGGAAAAATACCGCACCGCCGACGCGAAGGCTTCATCATAGGAATAAGTTCTACTATTTTCCATGAAATAAAATTGGATTGATCTCGATGCAAAGCTACAACTATTTTCAATATTACTTAGCAATGAGATGTTTATTTAGGAAAAGTAATCATTAAAACATTCCAAAAAGAAACTATTTCTATCTTTGCACTTTAAAAATCCCAACATTATGAAATCAATCACCCAACGAACAACCATCCGAAATACACAGAGCAGAACGTTTCGAAGAAATGCTCCATCAGTTACTCGAAATGGCTGAACGCACCCCACCATGGGCAAACCTACAACTCTACAGCATGGTCGTCACGCAGCACCGAAGGCAAGGCCGCCTTGGCCTGCAGCCCACTTCAATCAGCCCATGGTTATGTCGGCACCCGTCGTGCTACCATTTGCGCCGACTTTCGCCGAACCACCCCTTTGGGCCAATCTGCGAAAGGCAAACCCGGGCTACGACAACCTTCTGAGCTTTCTGAACGCGGGCCACCGACGCCCTGCTCTCTATACCCAAAACGTTCTGCAACCTTGCCGAAGAAAAAGGGACTGGGCACCTGCTTTCCTGGGCACAACCATCTACAACGCGCAAGCCTTATCGACACGCTCCATTTACCCCTGGCTCGTATTTCCCTGTAGCCACCATCACGCTCGGCTGGCCTGCTGAGCAGCCTCGCTCTCTCCGACCGCCTGCCATTACGCTCCATTATCCATACGGAAACGTTCGACGATTATACACCCAAAAAGATTGACGACTTCTATCAAGAAAAAGGAATCACTGCCCGAAAAACCAACACTTTGTCGACATCAACCACAAGGAAACACTTGCCCAGTATTCACCGACCTACGTTATACGAAGCACGACAACATCGCAATGAGCAAGACTCTGCTCGAGGCATTACGCCACCAAGGCTTTTATCGAATAAAAAACGCGGGCCGTGTTTCACAACACAGCCCACGCCAAATCATACATCGGATGTTTCCGATGCTATCTTTCCCGGCAACGACTCTAATTCTCTACGATATACAACCATATTTCCTCTCCCCTAAATCTACACGAGGAAGGATTATGAATGCCCGTCTGTTCGAGCGGAAAGTGGAAATCATGTTTCATCCTGTTATCTGTGACATGTACCGGAACATGAAAATCTCGCGCCACCACGACAGCAAAAATGTAAAAACGGTCACAAAAACGGTCTCTAAAAATACTTCAATTAGAGAAAAATAGCAATGAAACAGCGTTTTTTTCACCTTTCGCACTGTCGTATTTCGCTTTTTCCCAAGTCAAAAGCATAGCTTTTTATGTTGCAAAAGCAGCCTCTTTTACATGCTAAAAAGCTATGCTTTTATCGTGCAATAGTTATGCTTTTAGTGGCTAAAAGGGCTGCTTTTGGGGTATTTTTGTGAGGTTTGGGGATGTGTTTGATAAGCTTTTTGGCTCACCATTTTACTTAAAAACCCTGACTATCAACAACTTGCCAATTCCAGACTAATTGCCCCAAATGCTTGGCTTATTTGCAAAAACTTTTTCTTGACGCAAAATAAACGAGCGGTTTGTACGATTTTTCTCATAGCAAACGAAAGTCCCAGTTCGAGATAAGTTTAGTATGCAAACTGTTTTAACTGCATATTGAACTTATCCCCAACTGGCATAATAATACCGAAAACTTCTGTCAGTTTTGTCTTTGATAATCATCACTTCGTTGTTTTGTAAGTTCTTGATTTTTCAACTATAAAGTAACAAGAACCAACGAGATTACCAACTTTTTATAAGGATTTAATTAACCTGAACTCGCGTAAAAAGAAAGTGGATTAGGCGGATATATGGTTGATTTTTGTATTTTTGCCTTGTAAATAATCTATAATGAAATGAAAGTTTTTGAAGAAGTATCTGATAGACATTGCTGCTGTCGTATTATTTATTGTAATCTCATTTGCTTTATTTCTTCCCGGCCGATATTGATGGTCGCATTCTCTATCGGCACGATTCTTCGGCCGGTAGAGGGGCCGGTATCGAGATGAGTCAGTACACGGAAAAAGACCGGTGAGACCACGCGTTGGACCAATTCCTTTGTTCAGTGGCATGCCAACTTATCAGATGGCTCCCTCCTATAAGAGTGGTTCGGCGCTCAATCAGGCCGAAAAAGGCCTATCATTTGTGGCTCCCTGAGAACGTATGGTTCCTTTGCCTACTTGCTGGGCTTCTATATTCTGCTTCGGGCTTTCGATTTCAGATAGTCGTTGGCTCGTCTTAGGCTCTGTCATTTGGGCTTTCCAGTTATTTTCTCATTATTATCGCGCCGGTCACCTGTAGAAGGTGATGGCGTTGAGCTATTTGCCGCCGATGATGCAGGGCGGGTGCTGGCGTTCAGAGGTAAACTGATTCCCGGTTTCATCGTTACGGCCATCTTTACGGCCTTTGAGGTGAATGCCAACCATGTGCAGATGACTTATTATTACTTGTTCATCATCTTGTTTATGGTCATCGCCTACTTGGTGACGGCTATTCGGGAGAAGACACTCGAAGCAGTTCTGGAAAGCAGTCGGTGTGTCGCCGCTGCCGTTTTGGGCATTTGTATCAATCTTTCCAACCTGTATCACACCTGGCAGTATGGTCAGGAGAGTATGCGCGGCAAGAGCGAACTGGTGAAAAAGAACTCGGCGGTACAGACCAACAGTGGTTTTGATCGCGATTATATCACGCAGTGGAGTTATGGTATTGACGAAACGTGGACGCTGTTGGTGCCCAATACCAAGGGCGGCGCTTCTGTTCCGTTGACTGCTAATCGTAAGGCCATGGAGAAAGCCGACCCGAATTTCATGCAGATTTATCAGCAGTTAGCAATATTGGGGTGACTAACCCGGCACGAGTGGCCCCGTTTATGTGGGCGCTTTTCGTGTTGATGCTCTTCATTCTGGGACTCTTTATCGTCAGCGCCCGATGAAGTGGGCGTTGCTGGCAGCTACCATCTTGTCGATACCTTCATCGGGGCGTAACTTTGTGCCGCTTTACTGACTTCTTCCTTGACTATGTGCCCATGTATAGTAAGTTCCGAACGGTGCTTCCATATTGGTCATTGCCGAATTTACGATTCCGCTTCTGGGCCATTATGGCTCTGAAGGAGGTTATTGAAAAACCCCGATGTGCTGGCTCGGAAGATGAAATATGTCTATATCAGCTTTGCGTTGACGGCCGTGGCCCTCTTGTTCGCTCTTATGCCCGGTGTTTTCTTCTCAAGTTTCATTTCTGTGCAGGAACAAACCGCGTTTAAGAGTATTCCGAGGAGTACCTTGCGCCATTGACGGCTAATCTGAGCAGCATGCGTGAGAGCATTTTTCACGGCTGATTGCTGGCGCTCGTTCTGGATTATCGTGCTGGGCATGTCGCTACTTTCTCCTTTATAAGTATAAGAAACTGCGTGCCGATTATGTCATCGGCTTTGATAACGGTGCTGTGTTTCATCGACACGTGCAGGTAGACAAGCGCTATCTCAACGACGAAATGTTTCGGGAGAAGAGCGTGCGTGAAACGCTCAAATGCAGATGACAGCCACCGATCGCCAGATATATTAGATAAGAGTCTGCAACTATCGGTGCTCAATCTGGCTTCAAATCATTCAATGAAAACGAAACGAGCTATTTCACAAGAGTATAGGTGGCTAATCACGCGGCCAAGTTGCGTGCCGTCTATCAGGAGGTGATAGAAGCTCATATCCATCCCGAAATGCAGAAACTGATGACTGCGGTGCAGGAGCGGGCGGCGATACATGACGAAGATTAATGGCGATAGCATTTTTCCCGTGTTGAACATGCTCAATGCCAAATACTTTATTCTGCCTTTGCAGGCCGGGCCAGACTGTGCCTTTGCAGAATCCATACGTATATGGTAACGGTTGGTTTGTTGACCGCCTCGACTATGTGAGACAATGCGAATCAAGAATTGGATCGCGTCGGCAAAGCTCAATCTACGTCATCATGCGCTGCAGTTGATAGGAAGTTTGAAAAAGCAGTTGGGCAAGGCTGTGGCCGAAAACGAAACGGCATTGGTGAAGCTCACCGCTTATGAGCCTAATAAGCTAACCTATCAAGTGAAGTCTGATAAGGGTGGTGTCGTAGTGTTCTCCGAGGTTTATTATCCGGGTTAGAAGCCTCCGTTGATGGGGTAATCCCGTTGAACTGGGGCGCGTCAATTATATTCTCTCGGGCTATCAATGTACAGCCCGAACCCATCAGGTGGTGCTCAGCTTCTATCCCAAGAGTGTCGATGGAACAGAAACTATCGCTTATGTAGCATACGCTATTCTGCTTTGCCATGATAGGATTATCGGTTTATTTCGAAACCCGTAAAAAGAAAAACCGCATGAAAAACTACTTTCCTTCCCCTGAATTTAGTAGAATGTTTTTCATGACATTACAGGGTACGACCGCTAAGAGTGGTTCTGTACGCACGATCCGGTCAATCAAAAGCTAGGTTCGGGAGGAGGTTCCGTATGGCTGGTGAGACCGCTATTTGGCAGAGCGCAAAGGGCTGTCGGGAGAAAAAGAGTGATACGAATGAAACTTCTTGTCTATCTGCCGAAGAACGTTATCTGCTGTTGCATGCCGAGCGGACAGAGCCGAAGACTGCTTTCGTATGCACCTTCGGGGAAAATATTGACACCCATTCCCTGTATTCCGTTGGGCCCGTGGGCAGCGCCTTTCGCAGAATTTGTTATCTGTTACAGGTGCCGCTTTTACGAGAAGATTCTCAATGCGGCGCCTCGTCATCTGAACGTGATGATTGTCAGTGGCGATGTATATAACGGGCCACAGCAGCCTTTACAGCCTATTCCTGACGATGTGGATATTGTGTGTTATGGACTTTTGCTGGGGCCGGAGATCGCACAAAATCATGGCGTCTTCGTGTCGTCGCGTGAGCACCCTACTGAAAATGGAGTGTATGTTGCAGAAGCCTTCGGTTGAAAACGTTGAGCAATCTGCAGAAAGAGCCATTATTATCTGACGGATATCGGCGTGTGGTTGTTGAGTGATAAGGCCATGACGGCATTGGCCCGAAAGTCGAAAAACACCTTTCGAGAATATCGGGAATACGACCTTTACGGCACTTTTTGGCTGTGCGCTGGTAGCCATCCGTCGTTGCCTCGACCCTGAATTGGCCGATCTGCAGTAGCAGTTCTGCCTTTGCGCGGGCGGTGAGTTCTATCATTTTGCGTACGAGTAGAGAACTGCTTTCCTCAACGTTGGCCATTCAGAATCTGCGTGAACGACCAGCGTGAAACTCATGCAACCATTCGCGCAAACCGCATCCTTCTATCTTTGTAGCAGAATGCCATTACGGAGGCTGCCATTACAGCAGTAGAACCGTAATCTTGATTGAGAATAGTTTTGTTGGTCGTCATTGATGCTGACAAGCGAGAATATCATTACCGGTGTGCCCGGAGAATGACTCGGGCGTTGACTTAGGAACCCCTGCCAATGTGTGGACATTGTGCCATTGGATGAGACCGCATGGTGGTGCGTCCTTATGGTTATTATGACAAATTCGCGGGCTCATTACAACAGCAAAAAGCTATTTCCGGTAGTTCGTTCGGTGGCCGACATGGGTGAGGTTCTGCAATATATGTTGAAGCAAAACCTTTCAGAGCATGCGCGCAAACTATGATGAAGCCGAAAAGCTAAGTGCGGAGGACATATCGGCCAATGCAAATCTTCGCTGACTGGAAGCACAACGCAGGCGGTTTTGTGCGGAAGCCCTGGCCGCGGCTGGCCAGCAATTATGAACATAGTGTATTCTATCAACTGGATTTGAACATGCTGCACAGGGAGTTTGCCCAATTCCAACTACCCATGCCTAGCGTCTCGCCTGCGGAAGCACTTTATTGACTGAACACGCATTCATGACGCGATGTTTCGAGGAGAGGCCGATCGGGCTTTCGGTTTGTTGCGTGAAGGGCGTTGACCCGTAGAGCGTTGGAAGTGAAGCAAACACCCCTCACATGAATGTATATGCAGATCAGATTGTGTGGGGAAGAAGTCCGGTGAGAGTCGATTTTGGCGGGTGGATGGACCGATACGCCACCTTATTGTCTGACGGAGGGTGGCAATGTAGTTAATCTTGCAATAGAATTGAACGGGCAGCCACTCGTTGCAGACATACGTGAAGCCCCTGCAAAGAACGGAAGATTATTCTGCGCAGTATTGATCTGGGCTCATCCGAAAAATCACAACCTATGAGCAACTGGCTGACTTCAATAAAGTGGGCAGCCCATTCTCCATTCCCAAAGCGGCTTTTGGTGTTGTCAGGCTTTCAGCCCGGCTTTCTCTTCGATAGACTATCCCTCGTCTTTCAGCTCAGCTTGAGGAATTTGCTGTGGTATCGAGTTGACCATGCTCTCGGCGATTCCCGCGGGCAGCGGTTTTCAGGTACGAGTTCCATTCTTGCCGCTACGGTATTAGGAACACTCAATGATTTCTGCGGCTTATCGTGGATAAGAACGAGATAGGGCAACGCACGCTCGTATTGGAGTAAATTACTCACGACGGGTGGTGGATGGCAAGATCAGTTTGGCGGTTTACTGCCCGGAATCAAGTTGTTGCAGACCGGCAAAGGATTCTCACAAGAGCCTATGGTGAAGTTTCTGCCAACGGAGATGTTTACCGGACAGGAATACGCGCCTTGTCATTTGCTCTATTATAGGGGCATTACTCGCACGGCTAAGGATATCTTGAGCCAGATCGTGCGTAGGATGTTCCTCAATCAACATGAGACAATTGGAATTACTATCGGTAATGAAGCAGCATGCGCTTGATATGTATGATGCCATCGTTCGTCAGGATTTTGCGTTGATGGGACAGCTTGTCCGTAAGTCGTGGCAGCTTAATCAGCAGTTGGATAGCGGAACGAATCCGGCTTCGAGACCGACTGACGACTTTAGTGGATGATCGTGCTTAGGATATAAGCTACCGGGCGCGGGCGGAGGTGGTTATCTCACATGATTGCGAAGGATCCCGATGCGGCCGCACGTATCAAACAACGGCTGCAGACCGACCATGAGAGTCCCAATGCACGTTTTGTAGATTTGTATCGATAAGACCGACTGCAAGTCAGCCGTTCTTAATATATTATTAAAAGGAGATTGCTCGTGGAATTCAGAACAATCGTAGACATTCCTGTTTCTTCTTGAAGATAAAACCTGCTCACCGATTGTTGTTTGTGGGAAGGTTGCGCGGGAAACATCGGCCGGCGTTTTGCGGAAGAGCGTTTTCGTGTGCAAGTTAATCCTTCTGGCGTGATGTATAATCCGGTCAGCGTACAGCATGAGATAGGCCGATTGACTGCCGACGAAGCGCGGCCACCGCTCGATGTGGTGTTTATAACGCTTGGGACAAATCATGTTTACGTGCTGCAATGAGACGGGCGAAATTGTAGATAACTGCAACAAACGACCACAACACCTCTTCACGGAACGCGAACTGACGGTTGATGAGTGCGTGGAAGCGTTGGTGATTGGCTGTAGACGACTTTGTTACAGCGTAATGCCGGCGTACATGTCGTGATGACAGTGAGCCCCATTCGCTATCGCAAGCATGGCTACTGCAGAGAGCCAGTTGAGCAAGGCGACGCTGTTGCTTGCCGTTGATAAGTTGTGTAAGCTCCCCATATAAAAAAAGGTGGTGGATTATTTTTCCGGCCTATGAACTGTGTGTCGATGAGCTACGCGACTATCGTTTCTACGATACCGATATGCTTCATCCTTCTGAACAGGCCGGAATATATATGGGAAACGCTTTTCCGCCGTTTATTTTGGCGACGAAGCAAATACTTTTATGGCCGAATGGAAACCTATAAAGGAAGTGGCCCACAAACCCTTTTCATCCTGATTCGGAGGAATATCGCTCGGTTTCGGGCTGATGCGGAATCAAGATTAAAAGCGTTTGAGGCAAAGTATGCTGATACGAAATAAGTTGAACAGAAAAAGTTTACATCGTTTTAGAACAAAACGGCGTAAGCCTTTTTATGAAAGGTTGATTCAATCTAAATCGCTCTCAAATTACTCTTCTTATATGATCAGATTGACTAAATAGAGCACGACGGGTATGGTGACAACGGCTATTCCGACAACATCAATGTAAACACCGGTCTTGATCATCTTGGTGATGGGAATATAGCCACTGGCATAGACGATGGCGTTGGGCGGAGAAACGGGGAGCATGAAGCCCAATGATGCTGAAAGGGCTACGCCAACGGCTACAGGAACTGGGCTGAAACCCGCGGAAACAGCTGCGCCGATGGCCAACGGGCCTATCATGTTGGTGGCTGCCGTATGCGAAGTAAGTTCGGATAAGAGTAAAAGCCATCACACAGAACACAGAAACAAGTATAAGTTCAGAAGGCTCGCCGCCCATCATTGCAATGATTTGATCACTATCCAGGTTGAAAGCCCGGTGCTGTACATCATGCCACCCGCATGGCCAATCCACCGCCAAAGAGCAGCAAAGTGCCCCATTCAACACCGGCGACGGCGTCTTTTCCAACGCAGTGTCATCCAACCTTTCTTCAGGTTGACGGGCAGGAAGAAGAGCAACAAGGCACTCCACCATGGCTACAACTGCTTCGGGAAAGAGTTTGTTGTAGCCTTCAGTATATCGCTTTCTGTTCCGAAAATGATACTCAAAAAGCCCGGAGCTACCCATAAAACGACTGCTACGATAAAAAGCCATGAGCGTATTCTTCTGCGCTCTGTGTCCATTGTCCCAGCTCTTTTATCTTCTGTCCGATAAATGTTTGGGCACTCTTCAATGTGCTCCACATCAGCGAACATTTTAGAGAGAACGATATAAGCAATGATAAAGTAGAATACCATGGCTATAAATCCCCATACCATCCATTGGAAAAATGAAATATGGATATTACTCATTTTGCTTAGAAACCGAGCATAATGATGTTCGGTGGTGTTCCGATGGGTGTTAGGACGCCGCCGATAGAGCACGCGTATGCTGTCATTAGCATCAGACCGGTTGCGTACTTGTAGGTTTTGAGATTGATTTCTTTGCCATTGGCCGCCATCATCTCACGAATAGCGCTCAAGCAGACCGAGCGCGATGGGAAACATCATGGCAGCTGTGGCCGTATTACTGATCCATCCGGAGCAAAGCATGCAGGCTAAGCCTCATAGCCAGAAATATCCTACGCGGACTATCGCCCACCCATTTCATAGAAATAATACCATAGGCTATGCGCTTGTCGAGCCCATGAACCATCATGGCTTTGGCTATCATGAAGCCGCCCATGAATAGAAATATCATCGGATTGGCAAACGCCGCAAACGCTTCTTTCATCTTGACAACGCCACATACGACACAGAGGTGGGGCCAAGCAGTGATGTGACGGGAATGGGAATCGGTCTCGGTAATCCACCATAACGCGACAAGAGTCATGACGGCCAGAAGCTTGTGGGCTTCGGGTGTGAGACCACTGATGGTGTTATCCAAACCAATAATGCACAGATAGGGCCGAAAATGGCGCCGGTATAGCGTCGGTTACGGTCGAACTTTGAATTAGGATTAATTGCGGTCTGCTCCTCTCGGGAGAGATCTCTTTCATTTTAATGTTGTTCATAGGCTTTGTAGTTAAAAAAACTTCATGATATTGTTCGGATGCAGCAAAATATAATGAATAATTCTACTCGTTATTTAAAAAGAGAAATAATATTTGCACGTGCCTGTGCTGCTTTAGAAAGAAAAATCACGAAGGGAAGTAAAAATCGCATCGTCGAAAAATATTAGATCCAGCGAGCAGACTTTTAGAAAATATTGTATATTTGCGATGTTATTATACCATAGTTACTAACCTTATTAAATCATGCATTATGAATCAGATTACCTTGTTGATTATCGTTGTTCTTGTAGTAAGTGTTGTTGGATAAAGCTATCTTCAACTATTCTTATCAAAAAGCGTATTAGCTTTCATCCCTGACGAGTCTGAAGAAGCGAGTACAAGCCATTTTTCAAGAGCAAAATGTCACAGAACTTTCTAAGACAAACTATTTTTAGTGAGCTTGAAACATAAGTATGGGATGCTCTTATAAGAAAGCTCTTTTACTTGTTAGGTAAGGCCCGCGAGATGGGACTCTGTCGAGAATGAAGGAAGAATGTGCATCTCATAGAGCGAGATGTCTGATTTTAATGCCATTTCTTTGGTCGTTTCTTTTTAGGTTAAGTATCTTTGCACGCGACGGATAGAGCTTTTGTCGTATTTCTATCTGTTGTTGCTTACGATATTTAACATAAAAGGACGATGACATATACTGTTGAAAAGATAGCCGCTCTGATTGGCGCGCGTCGTTTTGGACATAGAGACGCTAACATAGCCTTTTTGCTAACGGATAGCTGTTCTCTATGTTTCCGAAGAAACTTTATTTTTGCGTTGACATCAGAACGTAAATGACGGACATAATTATATAGCCGATCTCTATCGGCGTGGCGCAAGGAACTTTGTTGTAGAACGGGTTCCTCTTCTTATGAACTAAATTATCCTGAAGCAAACTTCCTAAAAGTAGCCAATACACTGGAGGCGTTGCAGCGATTGTCGAGCGTCATCGTGATGAGTATGACATCCCGATTATTGGTATTACGGGGAGTAATGGTAAAACCGTTGTAAAGGAATGGCTTTCATCAGTTGCTTTCTCCGGAGAAAGTCATTGTCCGAAGTCCGCGTAGCTACAATTCCCCAGATTGGTGTGCCTTTGAGCGTCTGGTTGTTGAAAGAAGATACGCAGGTGGGAATATTCGAAGCAGGAATCAGTTTGCCCGGTGAAATGTCGGCTTTGCAGGCTATTGTTCAGCCAACGATTGCGTTTTGACCAATGTGGTAGTGCGCATCAGGAAAACTTTGCGTCAAAGCGAAGCTGGCGCAAAAGAAAAACTACGTTTGTTTTATGAATCGGATGTCATTGTCTATTGCATGGACGATGATACGATTCGTCGTTGTGTGTCGGAATCCACGCTGAAAGGCGAGTTGCTGGCGTGGTCGAGTAGGCGACGATAAGGCACCTATGTATGTTCATATCCATACCGAAGGCTTGCGGACGGAGGTCGATTATACGTTTAAGAACCACCTTCGGGGGCAATACACCATTCCGTTCATTGACCTCGCCTCGATAGAGAACAGCGTGGTGGCCGCAACGGTAGCCCTGCAGTTAGATGTGCGCCCAACGTGCTGGCAGAACGGATGGCCCTGATTGGAACCTGTTGCCATGCGATTGGAGGTAAAAAGAAGGACAACACGGGTGTACCTTGATTAATGATAGTTATAATTGGATATCAAGTCGCTCGATATCGCGCTCGACTTTATGAACCGCCGGCCGGATCATAAAGGCCGAAGGCGCACATTGATATTGAGCGATATCTACCAGAGTGGCCAATCGGGCGAAAGCTTGTATGGCGAAGTAAGCAAGCTGGCGATAGAACGAGGGGTCGAGAAGTTTATCGGTATCGGCGCGGAGTTGTCTGCCCATGCCGATTTAATACAGATAGGCAGAAGTTCTTCTTCACGACCGCAGAGCACTTCCTGCAAAGCGAAGTCTTCCATTCCTTGCACGATGAGGTTATTTTTAATCAAGGGCGCACGCTGGTTTGGCTTTGACTCAGATAACCGAATATTTGGTTCGCAAGGTACACGAGACGATATTGGAGGTGAATCTTAATGCCGTGGTTGACAATCTGAACTATTATCGCAACATGATGAGGCCCGGAACGAAACTCGTTTGTATGATTAAGGCCGACGCTTATGGTGCCGGCAGCGTTGAGATAGCCAAGACCTTGCAGGAACATCAGGTAGATTATCTGGCCGTAGCCGTAGCCGACGAGGGCGTAACGTTGCGAAAGAATGGGATTACTCGCAATATCATGATTATGAATCCGGAGATGTCGGCCTTCAAAACCATGTTTGATTCACGATTTGGAACCTGAAGTCTACAGCTTCCGGTTGTCGACGCTTGTGAAAGCAGCCGAGAAAGAAGGCATTACCGACTATCCGGTGCATATCAAGCTCGATACGGGCATGCACCGTTTGGGCTTTGATCCGGAGCATGACATGGAAACGCTTATTCAAAAGCTGAAACGTCAGAACGCGATTATTCCACTGTTCGGTGTTCAGTCATTTTGTAGGTAGCGATGAAGATGGCTTTTGACGCATTCCTCCGCACGGCAGTTTGAACTTTTCGATCGTGGCAGTCGCCAACTCCAACAGGCCTTCGGACATAAGATTTTGCGCCATATCGACAACTCTGCGGGCATTGAGCATTTTTCCGGAGCGTCAGTTGGATATGTGCCGGTTGGGGCTTGACTTTACGGAGTCAACCCACGCAATAATCAAACGATACATACGGTGTCGGCCTTGAAAACAACGATTTTGCAGTTGCGCCACGTTGCGGCGCAGGCGACAGCATCGGTTATAGTCGCCGCACGGTTTTAGACAACGACAGTTTGATAGCTGCCATTCCACATAGGCTATGCCGATGGCTTGGATCGCAGGCTGGGTAATCGCAAAGGTTATTGCATGAGTCAATGGCAAGCAAGCGCAATATGTGGGTAATATCTGCATGGATGTCTCGCATGATTGATGTAACGGGAATTGATTGTAAAGAAGGAGATTCGGTTGAAATCTTTGGCTCGAACTTCCCGTTACGATTCTTAGCGACCTCTTGGAAACGATTCCTCTACGAGGTGATGACGGGTATAGCAATCGTGTTAAGCGCGTTTATTATCAGAGATTACTAGTCCAGCGTGAGTTCGATGAATTATAAGAGTCTGCAAATTTGGTAATTAGTGAAATTTGTTGTACTTTTAAGGTGTTGAAATGCAAATAATTACAAACAAAAATTGCTACGCTCACTAAAGACCTAGTCACAGAAAATATTTTGTATAGAAGAACGACTTCTGCAAGTTTTTGAAGCCATGATAGCAAATTGAAAAGCAACATAAAAGGTGCTTTAATGAACGTTTCAGACAGGCTCTACTTAGAAAAAGCCATTATAGGAACGGTGAATAATGAACTTAAGTACATTGCACAAGTGGAGCATTCCAGACATAGATGCTTTAACAATTTCATCATCAACTAATTAGGAGCCATTGCAGCCTATTTCTAGAAGCCGTATCAATCTACAAAAACTGTCGACATACAGATTGCATTTTTTTCTGAATTCTTCGAACTCACGTGGTACTATTTGATTTTGCTGTGGTTTGCTTGAAAATTGCTCGCTTTGTATGGCATTGGTGAAAAATGGCAGTTTTTATTAATAGTATTTTTGGTATAAATACTTACTTTTTGCTTGCAAGTTTCTTTTATTTGATTTAATCAATTTTATTCCTCTATGAGAAGTTGTAATCGCTTAGCAAAAGAGCTTTGCTCCTCTACTCGACAAAAGAAACGACATAAAAGCGAAATCACCAGATTGGAAAGAAAAATTACATATATAAAAATGCCAGGAATAATTTCTTCAAACAAGACAATCGCAAAAATACAATGCCCTATACACAAGGATGCTGTTTAACTTGATAGTATCGCTTTATACCTCACGCGTAATTTTACAAGTATTAGGGTCGAAAAATTTAGGCATTTATCAAGTTGTGGCAGGCATTGTTGTAATGTTTGCCTTTAGTTAATGGCTCATTGGCAGGAGCAACATCTCGTTTTTGACGTTTGAGTTGGTAGAGGAAATTTGGAAAATATGAAGCTGCGTATTTTCTGTTACTGTAAACGTTCATCTTTTAGCCGCAGGTATTTTATTTATAGTTGGAGAAACAATAGGTTTTGTCGCTTGTAAGGACACACTTAGTGATTCCTGAGCATCAAGAATCTGCTGCCCTCGTCGTGTATCAATGTGCTCTCTTTTCTACAATGTTGTCCTTGTTTCAAGCTCCGTTTAATGCTGCTATTATAGCACATGAAAAATGGATGTACTTTGCTCTATAGGAGTCCTTGACACTGTTTTTAAAATTGGCAATATGTTATTTGCTTTATTTAATACCCAATGGCCGACTAATAGCATATGGAGTAATGCTGTTAATGTGTACGATAATAATACAGTTTCTTTTATATCATCTATTGTAAACGAAATTTTCAAGAATGTATATTTTTCTTTACAATGGATAGAGCTACGGCAAGACCTATTCTTGCCTTTTTCAGGGTGGGATATTAGATGAATTTTAGTTTGGCTGCTAAAAATCAGGGAATTAATATTATACTGAATCTTTTTGTGGCGTGGTTATTAATGCGGCTTGTGGATTTGCCAACACAGTGTACGGCGCAATCTCTGATTTTGTGAATAATTTATGCTTTCTGTTAGGCCTGTCATAACTAAGGCATTAGCTATAGGTGATTACAATAAAGTGCAAGAGTTGATTATAAATTCAAGCAAGTACTCTTTTTAATTTAATCATATTGCTATCTGTCCCTTTTTCTTTTTGAAGGTGATTTTATCATCAAGTTATGGCTAAAGCACTCCTCCTGATTATACTACTCCCTATTTTGTCATGCACCAGCTCGTTACTTGTATTATCTCCGTATTGTTTTCTCCTTTAGCCTTTACGATAAAAAGCTACTGGAAAGAATAAATGCTTTAGTATTATAGATAGTCTTCTTTTTGAGCATTTTACCGACAACTTACCTCCTACTAAAGCCAATTATTCCCCTGTCGTTCCTTTTGTATTGAAGTTGTTGTTGAAATTATAAAGTCAAACATATATTCTAAACTATTGAAGCGAGAGATGCCTTCGTTTAAAATATATACCTTTACTGAAAATCAGTATTGCCAAGCATTTTAATGGCTTTTTGCCGTGATTGGAAGTACTATGATTGTATTTTTGAATTTTGAAGGCGGAGGCTGGGGACGTTTTGTCCTCGATTTCAGCTACCTCTACATTAATGGTTTTGCTGTAACTTATTTTTATGTTTTCAATGATACTATGCGAAAAAGTGCATAGAATTTGTAAAGACGAGATTATCGTAATTTAAATTGACGTATTGATATGTTTTTAGTAAGTTAAAAAGTTGGAGTATCATCCTGTATTCTCAGAATAAACTCAATGCTGATGAATTAGATAAAAGTAAGATCTTACTCAAGATTCCATTTGAATCTTTTGAAAATTTAATCCAAGGTTTACTCAAGTGATCCTTTTCTTTTGTACAAAAACAATACTCTCATTTGTTTTATGAAGTCCAAAAGTATGCAGGAGTAGGGTGAAAATATATATGATAAGTACACAGGATTTACAGAATTGGACCAAACCACAATGTGTTTTTAAAAGAAAGGTGTCATCTGTCTTATCCATTTGTTTTTCAAAGAGGCGAACAAGTTTATATGCTACCTGAATCATCTGCATTAAAGGAGGTCTCGTTTGTATCGAGGTAATGAAGGTTTAACCCATTTTTGATTGTGTTAAAAGTCTGAACTTCCTAAAATTGACATTGATGCAGATGTCTTCTATTGATAGTTCAATTTCAAAAATTGATGGTGTATTATCTTTTTACGACGTTAAAAATAGCAAGACAGGAATTTACACATTGCTTTTTATATCATTCTAAAAATTTGTTGGGACAATTTGTTGAGCATCCTAAATCTCCGATTGCACAAGGAAAAGAATTTTGTGCGAGGAGTAATATTTGGATTGATGGAAATTGTATCGAATAGCACAGAATTGTGTGAATGATTATGGGGATAACCTCTCCTCTATAGAAATCTGTTTCTATATCAAAAACGGAATATGAAGAAAGAATTCATAAATCAAATTTTATAAATCGATTATCTGCAATTTATAAAGAAGGGAGTCACCATTTCAATTTTGTTGAATTCAAAGGTAGATATATCATTTCTTCTGATATTAAATCTCACCGATATTATTTGCGTCGAGTTTGCTTTGACATATATAGACATCTTAAAACATCAATAGATATGCTTTCCGTTAAAATATATAACAAAGAAGATCTTTGATGCTATCTGTAATTATTGGCAGATGGTAGATTGTGAGAAGATATGACTTTCTTTCAACGCTATGAATGGTATGCATACTTGAATCAGTCGTGCCCCAAGGATTGTCAAAAATTATCTTCTGTTTATATTATTATTTTCCAATCAGAAACGCCTGTACTGATAGCTCCATTATGGATTGTACGTCGAACATTTAATGTTGTTAATAAAAAGGAGCTCATATTATAGGAAAAGAAGGATATTCGGATTACTTAAATTTAATTTATAAAGATTTTTGTGTTGAAGCTTTAGATTGCTTTTTAGCGACATTAGAATACGGAATCCATATTTTCCATTTTGATAATATAAGAGAAAATACTAAATTATATGCTTTATATTAAATCTGCAGCCCATATAAAAGTTCGCGTATATGTGTAGTCTACATAGAAAAGTCACATTCTGAGAAGTGGTCTAAAGGGGCTTCGTAAGAGTGCGAAACAAAACATAAGGACTGCGAAAAATCGCTGCAAAGCAAAATAATATAGAAATTCAATATGCCTTTGATGCAGAAAGGACAAGACAAACGATAGAACAATGCGTATTACTTATAGAGACTCACAGAAAAATTCACCTCTTCCACTTAAAGATTTAATCCGTTCTAAAAATAAAAAGAGATCATCAAGTTCTCTACGCCATTTCTTAACATCTGTTATCACTCTTCAACATATAAAGCAAACGATACTATTACTACCTTCCTATTTTTAACCCATTAACATCTCCTTCAAATACGAAGTTAATGCTCGCATTGTCTGACAATAAAATTATAGCATTCTTTTGTATGGATTGAATAAAGAAAGAAAGGAGATAGTGGTGTTAACTGCAGGTTTTGATGAAGCGTACAAAAAGGCATCCACCCGAATTCTATTGATGGAGGCTTTTGTTAAGATGGTAATTGATGATATTATAAGTGATTATAAAATAATTGATTTTACTCGCGGTACAGAGAAATACAAGTATGATTTAGGCGGCCTCAATCATACAAGTCTACCAATGAGCTATAGGTTTAATATATAGTCACCCTCAAATAGTCGTTGCTTAGAAGCATGAAGCGAGAGCCATTCATGGATGCCTCTCGCTTAGCATTTCGCTTATGGAGTGTTCAAAAGAGCTCTCATAGTTTGAAAGTTGCGGCAGAGTCAAGTACCAAGTGAGACCTCTGCAAAACCTTCATATATAGAAAAATTTCCATTTAGTTGCCAAAGCAGCAATCTATTTCTGCAAAAAGTACGGAGAATTGACAAAAAGCCATATATTTTGATAGTGCGTAGCACTCTGCTGTGGAGTACAAGAGACACAAAGACTCTGCTAAAATATGCGGGAAAGCGTATTTTTCACATGAAAATAAAAGTGTCGGTTTTCGGTTTTAAAACATTCAAAAGATGCAAAGAATTGGAATTATCGTAAGCTATGGACAAGGAGTTCAAGCATTGAAGGCTTGCCTCGAAGCTCCCGTCAGCGAAGAATTTAATCATAAGACGTTTATTTCGGGTCAGGCTTTTGGCAACGAAATCATACTGATGCAGTGCGGAATAGGCAAGGTGAACAGTGCCATTGGCTGCGTGGAAATGATTCATCGCTACCATCCCGACCTGATTATTTCGAGGGTCATGTGCCGGCGGAGCCGACATCGGCTGAACGTAGAGATGTTGTGGTGGCCCGTGAATGTGTCTCATCACGACGCTTACTGCGGCGACAAACTCGCCAATACGGCCAAATGTAGTGCATGCTGGCACGCTTCAAAGCTTTCGAAGAGCTGGTCAGACAAGCACTCTCTATCAATCAGACGGTGCCTAAAGACAATACGAAAACATCTTACCGCGTATTATCAGCGGGCTGACCGTCATGGAGAATGGTTTGTTGACAACCAAGTCAAGATGAAAGAAACTCGTGAACCACTTTCTCCTGAAGCAACGGCCGTCGACATGGAAAGTTGCAGCATAGCTCAGACATGCCATATCTATGGCGTTCCGTTTATTTCATTCCGAATTATCAGCGGACGTTCCTCTTAAAGACTATAAGGCCCAAATGTATTTTGACTTTTGGGACAGAATGGCGTGAAGGAAGTTTTGATATCACCAAAAGAATTTCTCCGCGTATTAGCTGCCAACTGATGGCTAAGCGCACATGACAATAAATATTTTTCTTTATTCCGTTTATAATCATCCATTTATATGATGTCAGAAAAACAACATCTGCCCCCACTTCATCTCATGAAGCAGGCATCGAAGCCCATTCCCTCGTTTACCATCGATCACCTGCAGTTACTCCGTGGTATTTACGTAAGCCGCAAGGACAAAGTTGGAAACGACGTAATTACGACTTTTGAGTGCGCATGAAAGAGCTCTAACCATGAACCGGTGTTGCACAACGGTGCTCATCCACACCATCGAACACTTGGCTGCCACCTACCCTATGGAACGATGCGGAATGGAAAGACAAGGTGATTTACTGGGGTCCATATGGGCTGTCTGACAGGCACTATCTGATTCTTCACGGCGATTTGGAAAAGGCAGGATATCGTCTCCTTGCTGCAACGTACGTTTGATTTCATCGCCAATTACGAGGAAGAGATACCCGGACGACACTAAAAGACTGCGGCAACTGTCTTCTGCATCGATCTTCCGATGGCTCGATATGAGTCGAAAAAGTATCTGGAAGAAGTCTTGAATCAGCTCAAACCAGAGAATTTTAATTTATCCACAATAGATATATAGGTTTCAATACCTTGAAACACGCTTTCTCTGCTTTTTCATTGTTCTCCATTGGTGTTTGTGCGCAGGAGAACAATGATTGGGAACAATATTTAGAACACCTTGCCACGATTGATGAAGCTGAATCGACCTCTTGGGAAGAAGTTCACTCGCGCTGAGTGAGTTTTCACGCAATCCCATCAACATCAATCAGGCCACCGAAGATGACCTTCGGCAACTGCTTTTCCTTAACGAGAAGCAGATTGATGAGATTATGACGTATCTGGGAAAAATACCATGGCATGCGAACAAAGGCCGAACTCAACATGCTCCGTGAACTTGACACCGACCGGAAAAATGCTCTTAAGCTGCGTCATCTACATAGGCGAAATGGCGCAAAATAAAGAAACATTTCGTCAACTTCTTCGCAATGCCGGACATGAAGCGGTGGCCATGGTCGGCATTCTCTGTATGAACGGCTCGGACAGACGAACGGAAAATACGAAGGAGGGCCACTTCGTCACTGGCTTCGCTACAAACATGAACGCCAAAAACCGAATGTTGGGGATTCATTGCCGCACAGGATGCCGGTGAGCCATTGTTTAAAGGGAAGAACAAAAGCGGATATGACCATTATTCTTTCTATTTCCAACTACGCCGGTTTGGTGTTTTCAATAACCTTGTCGTAGGCAGGTATAAAATCAAAACGGGATGGGACTGATTATTAACAATGGTTTGGCTTTGGGAAAGGCTTCCTACTATCTACAAACGGAAACACGACCAACATCCTTACTGCCCATTCTTCAAAAAGTGAGTTCAACTATCTGCAAGGCGCGGCTGCCGTTCTCCACCCTCATCCCTCCGTATGGATTACGCCCTTTCTATCTTTTCGTTATCTCGATGGGACCTCTCAACAAAGACAGCACCACCTTATATAATATAGCAGGCAGCGGTTATCATCGCACAGAAAGTGAACTTGCCCGGAAAGTTAATACGTCGCTCGCTACGGAGGTGTCCATCTGCGACTTGTAAAAATGGATTTTACGGAGGCGCTACAGTTTATCTTCAATCGGTTAGCAGAAGTCTTCAACCGATGAAGACCGATAGTCTCGGACAGTTCTCGCTTTCACAATTATACAGGAGTGGCTTCCACAGGGGCAACAGATATGGAATCTCGGGTGAACTATGGTTACAACCGAGGAAATATCTCCGCAATGGTGAAACGGCTATGGAAATTGCAATGCCATTGCTTCCATCAATGCCGCCAGTTATTCTTTTCAAGCAAATTCGCACTGACTGCTTTATATCGTTTTTACGCCTTCCGCTATTATGCTTTGCAAAGTTTAAGCTTTTAGCGATGGCGGTTCCACTCAAAACGAAAGCGGACTATATGTAGGTGCCAACTGGCGAATAACAAAAAGACTTGACACTTTCTTCCTACGCCGACATGGCCTATTTCCCATGGCCAAAGTATCAGACTTTTGGGCTCTTCCTGTGGATGGGACATCATGACCAACCCTACTTTATCAGCGCAAGTCACCACCATTCAGGCCCGTTACCGCTATCGCAACAAGCAACGGGATAACGAAGAGAAAACAAGTCTCATCCCCAAACAAGACCATCGAGGGCTTTTAGCTGTAGAATATAGTCACAACCATTTCACGCTAAAGACAAAAGCAAGCCTGAGTTATTGTAACTATCAGAAGCACAGTTTAGGCTATTTTACTTGAGTAACATGGCCGTTTCCAAAGCAAACGGTTCAATATTCTGGGAAGCATAGGCTATTTTCATACCCAAGACTACTACAGTCGGGTCTACTCCTATGAGCGTACATTTAGCTTTTATATGATGAATATTCCGTCGTTTGCAGGCAAAGGATGCAGATATGCGTTACTGGCCTCTTTTTCAATTCCGAAATATTCAATTATCAGGAAATGGGGCACCACGCATTACTTGATCGCACAAGTATTTCTTCCGGACTGCAACAAATCAATCAAGCCACACAAACGGATATAGATCTGCAATTAAGATATTCGTTTTGAAAATCCTTTCGTTTTCATTACAAATGATACAAAAATACTTTACATTTGCAACTCATCACAAATCGATAACCTATATATTAAAAATCTAAACAATACTAAAAACCTAAGAAATCATGAATGAAATTCCTTCTGTATTTTTGGTTAGTGCCCATCGCTTCGGTAGTAGCTTTGAGCATGGCATGGTATTTTTCAGCAAGATGATGCAGGCTGAAGAGGGTATCGCAACGTATGATTGAAATCGCCGAACATGTCAGAAAAAGGCGCTATGGCTTATCTTAAGCAACAATACAAGGTAGTCTTTTACGTCTTCGTTGCGCTTGCCATTCTTTTTGCTTTTATGTATACGTACTCAAAGTACAAAATCCATGGGTGCCATTTGCCTTCCTTACGGGTGGTCTCTTTCGGGATTGTCTGGCTTCTTCGGCATGAAAAACGGCGACATACGCTTCTGCCCGCACGGGCGCAAACGCTGCACGAAAAGGACTTAATGAAGGTCTGCGCATCGCCTTCCGTAGCGGAGCGGTCATGGATTGGTTGTCGTTGGCCTCGGATTGCCTCGACATCGTCTCCATGGTTTCTGTTGCTAGCTACTGCTATCAGGGCGACAGCATGGCCTTAGTAACCATTACCACCACCATGCTTACGTTCGGAATGGGGAGCCTCTACCCAGCTTTGTCTCGCACGTGTAGGCGGCGGTATCTATACCAAAAGCAGCCGACGGAAGTGCCGACTTGGTAGGTAAAGTAGAGGGCAAACATCCCCGAAGATGATCCCCGCAACCCTGCAACGATTGCCGACAACGTAGGAGACAACAGGAGATGGGCCGGTATGGGAGCCGACTTGTAGTGGAAAGCTACTGCGGTAGTATTCTTTCTACGGCCGCACTGGGTGCTACTGCCTTTGCTGCATGAATGGTGACATGTAGCTCAAGGCAGTCATCGCACCGATGATTATTGCCGCCGTGGGTATATTCCTGAGCCTCATCGGCATCTTCCTCGTGAAGACAAAGGAGGGCGCTACGATGAAAGACCTCCTTCATTCTGCTGGGCTTGGGCACGAATATTTCGGCTGTATTGATAGCCATTGCTACATTTATTATCCTCATCTGCTGGGAATTGAAAACTGGCTGGGCGTTTTCTTTCTCTGTTATCAGCGGTCGTGTGTGCCGGTGTTATCATCGGTCAGGCAACAGAATACTATACCTCACAGAGCTAGTAAACCCAGCATAAGATTTTCTGAAGCCCTCACAAAACAGGTTCCGGCTACGGTCATCATCAGGGTATCGGAACGGGTATGATATCAACATGTATACCCTAGTAGTTACCATCTGTTTTGCCATCATGTTGAGCTATCTTTTTGCCAACGGATTCGATCTTAGCATGAGTGCCGGCAGCATGTCACGCGGTCTCTACGGCATTGGAATTGCCGCCGTAGGTATGCTTTCCACCTTAGGTATCACACTGGCGACTGACGCCTACGGCCCGATAGCCGATAATGCGGGTGGCAATGCCGAAATGAGCGAGTTGGGAGAAGAGGTTCGTCATCGTACCGACGCGCTGGATGCGCTGGGCAATACGACAGCTGCCACGGGCAAAGGTTTTGCCATCGGCTCCGCAGCACTTACCGCTTTAGCCTTGTTGGCCTCATACGTTGAAGAGATAAAGATTGCTATGGTGAGGGCAGCCGGTGAAGGTCAGCAGTTCCTCGACACAGCTCGGAAACATCTTTAATCCCAACAATGCCAGCATAACCTGACTTCGCATGAACTCTTCCAAGTCAACCTAATGAATCCGAAAGTATTGGTCGGTGCCTTCATCGGCGCGATGGCAGCCTTCCTCTTCTGCGGCCCTCACGATGGGTGCGGTAGGTCGTGCTGCTCAAAGCATGGTAGGAGAAGTGCGCCGTCAGTTCCCAAGAAATCAAAGGCATATTGAAGGAGAAAGCAACGCCCGACTATGGTCGTTGCGTGAGAGATTTCCACCCGAAGCGCACAGCGCGAGATGATTATTCCGTCCGTTTTAGCTATCATTATCCCTATCATTGTTGGCATTGTATTGGGCGTAGCAGGCGTTTGAGGCCTCTTGGTTTGGTGGTCTTGCGGCAGGCTTTACACTTGCCGTCTTCATGGCGGCAATGCCGGTGGCGCGTGGACAACGCAAAGAAAAATGGTGGAAGAAGGTAACTTTCGGAGGCAAGGGTTCTGATAGTCACAAGGCCACCATCGTGGGCGACACGGTAGCGATCCATTTAAGACACGTCCGGACCGAGCCCTCAATATCCTCATTAAACTTATGTCATGGTTAGCATTGTCATCGGCCGGACTGACGGTTGCCTGCATGTAACGGCAGCATCACGTAACGATTATAGTCTGAAAAAGTGGACTTCCAACAGCAATGAAATATGCCGTTGGAAGTCCACTTTATATTATTATCCTGCTATAAGAAACGGAACTATGGTTACTTGGATAGAGTCGTCTACAACTCCTGTTTTATCATAATGATAAAGAGTTCCATTAATAGTACCTTCTATTAAATAGCGTCTAGCATTATCTGTAGAAACAAATTTCTACATGACATAATCTTCATCAAGACAGGTTGTGAAGATGCTGGTACATAAACTCTTTTTAACTACATTCGGAGTTGTATCCTCAAAGATTATTATTATGCACATTTGTTCATCGCATATAACGATTTTTATAACCTCGTTTTGTCATTATAGAATATCGACTTATCAATATAGATATCACCCGTTTTAAAAGTAGTCAATTGAGTTGAAAAATTGCTTGTTTTCCTATCTTCAATAGGCTGGACATATTTGCCAGTTTACATTATGATAGGCATCTTCATTAGACATATCTGCAGAAAGGGATGTAGACATTTTACTAATATCATAACCCTTAAACTCAAAATATTCTCCATTGAGAGTTATGATTCTATAAAGCATGTCTTATAATATTTTTTATATTCGTTATACGAAGTATTATACAGAAAATCTTGAGACACAGAATCACTATCCGAAGAACATGCGGACAGCAATACTGCCACAAGGCTGAATATGATCTTCTTCATTTTATTTATCATTTACGTCTCTCTTTCTGGAACAATTATCATTTCAAAGACACCAGTATCATATGTCTTCATTTTATAAAGAGGTTCTGGTGAATCTACTTTAGAAATAATAACAGGATCTACAAAATTTAACGCAACCGTGCCCAATGAGTCGGTAGTATTCGTAAAGTTTATTTTCACTTTCTTCTCATATCCATTAGATGCTGTAGTAGAAACGCCAGCTGTCATCTTAGACGAACCAGAGATAGCCATTTTCCGTACTTCGTAGATGTTGTAATAGCAAAAGAGATGAGCTGAGTCACGGTCCTTTCTTTTACTTGCTCCATCATCATATTCATAGATTACAAAGCCATGCTGTAACAGATTTTTCATTCAAATTCCAAGGTTCATCTATTGTATAAAGGTGTCTCATCTGACAAATCTACCCATTTAGACTGACAAATCCTTTATTTCTACAGTATAATGGTTAGCGAGAGTGTTCAAAAACCTGTTGCATGCACATGACGCAAATGTATTTTATCAACATGAAATAATTCAGAGCAGGATAGCTTAATGTTAGTTTGCTGATAGTTATATGACCTTTCTTATCTCCTAAACACGTATACACTCGAAACTCAAAAGTACCATCATGCCAAATCTCTCTTAATCACTTCATCCATAGAAAGTCCGACTTTTGATGATAGACTTCTCTTTCCAAATAAGGATCACCATCTAAATCACTTTTCCCATCAGAAACTCTGATCCAAACAATTGGGATTAACTCTAAATCTTAATAGTTTTTCCTGACATTCGTCTCAATCTCACCATTGGTCTGGTTTCTCTTCACAAACTCGTAGTAAATATAATCACGATCCAAAGATTTTTCCGTTTTCTTATTATAGGCTTCTATCACAAGAGGATCAAGTTCTTCTGCTGGAACATAAGGTTCTTTTCGCAGCTGTACCATTGTCAAAAATCCTTATAATGATTATGGGATCTCGTTGCAGACTTAGGACGGAAAGCCTCATCGGCATAATCATACTCTAATTCTTCGCCCTGCGCAGTACGAGTACGATTTACAACTCGCATCCTATTCGTACTTTTTACCATCAAGAAAGGAAAAGTCAGGCAGTTCGCCTGTTTTTCAATTCTATTTCCTCTGGCCATTTTCATAAAAAGACAGATTGATTGTTATCCTTGTCATAAGAAACAAACACTTCACCTTCAGCTGTATCCCATGTTTTCACATTAAAAGCATTAAACATAGAAAGATCAGGAATGAATATCGTTAATAAAGGTAATGAAGACTCTATCTTCTTAATCTCAGCCTCGGAAGAGTTCTCTACAAGAACATCACGGAATGTATGTTGTTCATCAATCTTCTTATTTCTTGCATATGGATAGAAGATATCAAAATTGTTATCAAACTCTTTGACAGCTTCTTCTTCAAGAACTCACGTAGGCTCTGATTAGAAGCAACAGCCTTGATAGAATCATAGCAAACTCCTGCTGGGCAGTAGTTTCTTCTAACAGCACATCATTAACCGGGGCACTTGCATTAGTGCCATTTTCAATAACTTCTCATTACTACACGAACTGGCAAAATTAATGCCTGCATAAATAGGATAATTGTTTTTCTGTTTTAACATACTTTAAAAACAACTATTTTCAGATGCAAAAGTATATCAACAAGAATTTACAGCCAAATAAAACAATTACATATTACACTATCAACTGTAATCATCAGCGAATCATAATCTCAACATTACATCTTCAAAACGAGAAGTACTGACAGACTTATGAAAACATGAGCTAACATACAGAGCTCGTCGATTAGTGATTGCTTGTGGTGTCAAGTCTAACAGCGTAGCTATTTCTGATGGATGAAAATGAAGCTGCGATAGCATACAGATATTCATATTCTGCAGATTGAGCATGCCGGAGAACAGCGTAGATGGCCCATAAATTGAGGATAATATATCATCAGTTGGTTGCGAAGTTCCTCCAGCAGCTCATCGGAACCCACTTTGCCAGCTGCTGCCAGTTGATGGAGCGACTGCACCAAATCGCTAGTATAAAAATCAGGAACCTCAACATTGTCTACCGCCAGCATTTTTGAGAAAAGACGCAAAACAACTCTTCAAGTTCTCCAATCTCTCATATCTTTCACGCAATGACTGATATTTCACAATAAATCAGCATATTCTTTAGTTTTCAGAATATCCGTCTGCATTATCTAAATCTTTTACCATATAATTTTCTAGCAAAGAGCATAAAGGGAAACCTTCATGCTCTCTTTATTCAATCATATACTATCGTCAATGCGTTATTCTCTATTAGAACGCTTGCGCTCCAGATGATCCAGAATGATTTTTACGCATGCGCATACTCGTCGGAGTGACCTCTACAAGCTCATCGGCTTTTGATGTATTCGAGGCATTCCTCCAAGCTCATGACGGTCTTCGGGATAACGCGCGCTTCTCATCAGAACCACTGGCACGCACATTAGTCAGCTGTTTAGCCTTTGTTACGTTGATAACGAGGTCGTTATCGTGAACATGCTCACCCACAACCTGACACAGAATAAAACCTCCTCACCCGGGTCGATGAGAGAACTTACTACGATCCCGCAGCTTATCGATAGAATAAGCATCAAAGCCGTACCGGTCTCCATAGCCATCATGAGGAACCATTGGTGCGACGGTCGATTTCTCCTTTGAAAGGCTGGTAGTTCTTATAACGATGCGCCATGATGGCCTCGCCCTCGCGAAGCTGTCAAAACGTTGGTACGCAAACCGATAATACCACGCGAAGGAATCTCAAACTCAATATTCACACGCTCGCCCTGACTTCTGCCATTGAGCAAATCACCCTTACGGCGAGTTACCATATCAATCATCTTACTGGAAAAGTCCTGCGGAACGTTGATGGTAAGCTCTTCGACAGGCTCACACTTCTGGCCGTCAATCTGCTTGTAGATAACCTGCGGCTGACCAACCTGCAACTCATAGCCCTCGCGACGCATGGTTTCGATGAGCACAGAGAGATGGAGCACACCACGCCCGCTAACCAGCCACTTATCGGTGCTATCCTCAAACGGCTTCACACGTAAGGCAAGGTTCTTCTCAGTTCCTTATCCAGACGCTCCTGAATGTGGCGACTGGTGAGCTCACCTCTTTGCCAAAGAACGGCTGTCATTGATGGTGAAAAGCATACCATCGGTAGGCTCATCAATGGCGATTGGCGGCAGCGGCTCAGGATTTTCAAAGTCACAGATGGTATCGCCAATCTCGAACTTCTCCAGACCTATAACGGCACAAATGTCACCCGAATCTACATGTTCGGTTTTCACGTGTCCCATTCCTTCAAAAAGTATGCAGCTCTTTTATCTTCGTTTTCTCCATCGAACCATTACGATGGCAGATGGTTACGTTCTGTCCGTCGCGCAGTGTTCCACGATGAACGCGTCCCACGGCGATACGACCCGTATAGTTACTATAATCGAGCGAAGTAATCAGCAGCTGCGGTGTTCCTTCCAACTGCTTCGTGAGCCGGAATCTTTTTCCAAGATGACATCGAGCAAATAGTCAATATTATCAGTCGGAGTAGTCCAATCTTCAGCCATCCAGCCATTCTCTGGCCGAACCATACACAACGGGGAAGTCGAGCTGATCTTCGGTCGCGCTCAGGTCGCACATCAAATCGAACACCATTTCATACACTTCCTCGGGCGACAGTTGGGTTTTGTCCACCTGTTAGCAACCACAACAGGCTTCAAACCAATCTGTAAAGCCTTCTGCAAGACGAAACGAGTCTGTGGCATAGGGCCTTCAAAGGCATCAACCAGCAGCAGACAACCATCAGCCATATTGAGCACACGCTCCACCTCACCGCCGAAATCGGAGTGCCCGGGCGTATCAAGAATGTTGATTTTTACGCCTTTCCACGTGATGGATACGTTTTTAGAGAGAATGGTGATACCGCGCTCACGCTCCAAATCATTGGAGTCGAGCACTTCACCGCTATTATCCTGGCACGTCACGGAACAGTTTTTCCGGCGAGCATCATCTTGTCTACCAACGTTGTTTTGCCATGGTCGACGTGTGCAATCACCGCAATGTTTCTAATGTCTTGCATTTTTAAATCTTTATACTCTTAAATTTGTGGGTGCAAAATTACAAAAATTATCAACACCTATTATGATTTAGCATGCTTGTCCGTTCCATACGCGCAGGAAGCTTATGTTTTGGTTAAAAAGGATAAATTAAGAAGCCAAATTTAGGCCAATCGTGCATAAGCAACAAGGATTTTTACTACCTTTGCAGCCGCATTTCGGAATCTCCGAAGCATTCGAGAGCGTCGATGTAGTGATTAAGACAGCGTCTCGCTCAAAGGATGTAATTGATGCAAAAACTATTAATCATTTTAAAGCAATGTACTTAGACAAAGCTAAAAAGGAAGAAATCTTTCGGCCAGTATGGCAAAAACGCAACTGACACAGGTTCTGCTGAGAGCCAGATTGCACTGTTCACTTATCGTATCGCTCACCCTACAGAGCATGTTAAGAAGAACCACAAGGACAACGTTACTACTCGTTCACTGACCTCAGTTGGTAGGTAAGCGTCGTCGTTTGCTCGATTATCTCTACAAGATTGACGATCGAACGCTACCGTGCTATCATTAAAGCACTCGGTCTGCGTAAGTAATCTTAGACTGCAGAGCATAAGAATCCCAATTCTCAACACGAGAGTTGGGATGCCCCGTAAACGCCATACGAAAGCCACCTTCCGAGCTGCGACCAACCATGAAAACAATGTAAACTATGCAAATAACGAAGCCCAATCGTTAATTGTTAGAATTATCTTTACAAATGCCTTCAAAATAGTGGCATGATTCTGAAAAAGAGAAGCGTTGGTCGAAAATACGCGATTTTTCAGCGAATCGATAACGATTGACTATCAAACCCATTGCTTCGCAACCCCTACTCTTCTCTTTACTTTTTCACCTCCTATTTGCTATGCTTTTAGGCTGTAATAGCTGCACTTTTTATCGTGCACAGCTATGCTTTTGACAGCTAATAGTAGCCCTTTACCCGATGAGCTTAACAATGAGCGTCAACGAGCATAAAAATCGGAAAACCGGAGGCCTTTTTCGGTCTGAAAAAGCCAAAACTGGACTATGCCGGAAGTGTTAAAAACGCTCACCTTTCTTGACAAAAACGACGTGCGTTTAAGACCTTGAAGCACTGAAAAAGCTGGTCCTATAACAGAATCTTCTTTCCGCTTCATCGATAACGGAATAATTTTATTACCTTTGTCTGACGGTTAATCCTAAAACTGAAAGCTAAATGAATATTTTTAAAAACCTGTTCGGTAAAAAGTCTGAAGAGCAGAATGCCGAACGCGTAGACGAGAAAGTAACAGAAAAACAGGCTGTCAACAAGCCACAGACTACCAACAACGAGAATCATATAACACCGCAGCAGGCCGCGGCTGACGAAACAGAACCGAGCGAGCCCATGTCGGAAGAGCTACTCTTTACCATGCTCATCGACGGCATGCTGCCTCTGCAAAGCGGTGATATTGAGCTGAAAGGCCACGTGATGGGCCAATGCAGCCTCTCGGCGAGAAGGTTTATATCTGCGGCTCCAACTTTGTGGAAGAAGGAGAAGTGACGTTCATCGAGAACGAAACCCATGCTCGGTAAGCCAAGTGGCCAATCAAGAGGCCCGCATCGTGCTCAAAGGCGTCAGCGACTATCAATCCATACGCTCCATGCATGGCCTGACCAACATTCAGCCCATGCGTGAAGTCGACGTGGCACAGAGCGTTGAGAACCCATATCTGAAAGCATTGATTCAGGATAGTGAGCGCTTTTATCAGAACGAAACCTTTTAAGCTCTCATCTCTTCATGGTTTGCCACACGCATTACATCACTCACTTCTGACCTGCTTTGACGCAAACGGACAACCCATAGAACACACTCCGACCGACGAACCTCAAAACTTTCGAGACGCGAAGGCAGCAAACTGCAATTCTACTGGCTGAAGAACGGCGAGAGACACCCATGTTTCGCTCTTCACCGACTGGCGTTCATTGAACAAGGCAGCAGGTTATCCTGCCCGAAAAATCAGCTGCCCAAAGCGATGATTATCACGTTTCAGGATGTTGTGGCCATGCTGCGGCAATGGGTGGCGGCGGCATCGTCATCAATCCGTTTGACGAGCCCAACTTCAACCTTAGCCCCGAGTTCATCAAAGGCATTGTCGAGAGCGAGGGCTACCGGCAAGAGTTCGTGAAATCAGAAGAAGAAGTGATGAAGTCCGAGACGCCATCGCTTCAACAGCCTACTTATATATCTGTTTGTCCGAAACGTCGCGCCCATTGGGCGACAGCTGCACTTAAATTGCGCCGTGCCACGTCTTTTGCGCATGGCTGTCATCCAAAGATTGCTCCGTTGGCGTAATGGCACGAACATCGGCAAAAACCTGCGGCAAGCAGCTGCTCACGGTCAGCCACACGCCCGGCAAACAGATAAACGGGAACGGGAGGTTGGCAGCCCCGGGCCTCTGAAAAGAACAATTTGGGGCAACTTGCCCATGAGCGTCTGCGCGTCGGATGCCCGCCGCCCGTCAATACAAAGCGAGTAGCAGGAAGAAGACGCGACCATCGCGCTGCCCGCAGAAGCAATTGGGCACCCTGATTCACACGTGGCATTCATATATTCCATAAAAGCATAGCCCATTCCACCGGCCGCTCCAGCCCCTGCTTCGTGGCTTCGGTCGTAGCCGAAGTGGCGCGCCGAAATCTCCGCAAACCGACGGGCACGCTCATCGAGCACACGTACCATGGCGGCATCGGCACCTTTCTGCGGAGCGAAAACGTATGCCGCGCCCTGCTCACCACACAGCGGATTGGTCACGTCAGAGCCGAGCGTGAAACTGCATTGACGAATCATGTCGATGTCGTCGAAGCGTCCTGAAGGAGCCAGCACGTCTATCAAAGCCCGTATCATGCCGATTCCGGCATCGCTCGTAGCGCTTCCTCCCAAACCAATCATGAAACTTCCTACACCCATCGAGCATGGCTTTGGCCAAGATTTCACCCGTTCCGTAACTGGTTGCTCGCATGGGATTGCGCTCTTCAGGGCTGCAATAAAGACAGGCCCGAAGCTTTCGTGCCACCTCAATGACGCAGCCGTATCGCCCAGCCGCAGATAATGTGCCGTGACGCGCCGCATCATCGGATCGTGGGTGGCAACGGGGATGAGCTGCCCGCCTCATGACTTTGCTGATAAGCGGCCAGCCAGCCTTCGCCGCCATCGCTGAGCGGCAGAGCGATGATGTCGTCGTTGGGAAAATACGGTTGAAGAACAGACGAAGCAACCGCATTGGCTTTCGTCTGAAGACATACAGCCTTTGAAAGAGTCAAAAAGCCAAGAGTATATTCATACAAGTAAAAATAAGCAAATGCAGGCTGCTAAAGGCCTGCATTTATCATTTGATTTCTATACTAAAAACAGAGGAAACAGCATTATGCCTTGGTTTCCTTTTGCTTTTTCCTATCCGGAAAGAAGCAGATTGAGCACCACACCGACAACGGCCGACAGACCAATTCCCGAGATAGCGAAACTGCCCGAAGACAGAACGGCACCACCCAAACCCATCGTCAGCATGACCGACATGATGATAACATTGCGCGTGCGGCCCATATCTACATGATGGTGCATGAGATCTCCTGCACGCCCACACTGGCAATCGTACCGAACAACAACAGCATGATGCCGCCTAAAACGGCCTGCGGAATAGACTCGCAATACGGCACTGAACTTGCCCACAATCGAGAAAACCAAAGCCGTTGCGGCCGCAATGCGGATGACAGCAGGGCTTTGTTACCTTGGTAATCGACATGGCACCCGTCACCTCGGAGTAGGTTGTTTCGGGAGGACCGCCCAGAAACGCGGAAGCCAAACAGGCCAGACCGTCGCCCAACATAGTGCGATGGAGGCCCGGTTCCTTCACGAAATCCTTGCCGGCAACCTCACTGACCACGTAGACATCGCCGATATGCTCCAGCACCGGCGCAATGGCCACGGGAATCGTGTAAAGGAATGGCGCCCATTGGAAATGCGTTATCGTGGTCAACGAAACAGGGAAATGAATCCAGTCGGCTGAAGCTACTCCGGAGAAGTCGACCTTTGTCCAGACAGATCGCCGCGATATACCCCGCGGTAACACCCGCAATGATGGGCACCAACTTGAACAATCCCTCGCCAAAAGTCAACATCAAGATAGCCGTCAGCAGTGACAGGAAGGCCAGCGGCCAGTCGGTTTTAGCCATATCGACGGCACTTCCCGACAACGAAAGACCGATAAGAATAATCACAGGACCGATGACAATCGGTGGGAAAACCTTGTCGAGGAACTTCTTACCCTGCCATCTGATAAGCGCGCTCATAACAAAATAGACGAGCGAAACGCCTGTAAGACCGGCTATTGTACCGGGTAATCCCCACCGCTTAGTGGCTTCGATAATGGGCGCGATGAACGCGAACGAACTTCCAAGGAAGATAGGAACCTTGCCCTTGGTGACAAAAATGAAAGATGAAAAGTGCCCAGACCTGCGGTAAACAACGCAGTGGCGGGGTCGATACCAATAAGCAAAGGCATCAGTACCGTGGCTCGAAAGCCACGAATAGGAACTGAATGCCCACGACGGTCTTGCGACCCGCAGAAAGATTTTCAGTCATTTGAAATGTATAAAGATTCGTTGAACAAAATGAAAAACTACGGAAAAGATCGAATAAAATTGCTATAATCCGAATTTATAGCCTACGGTTAATTGAAAAACATTGGTGCGACTTGCGGGCATTTGACCTTTCTCACCGCCCTTAGAATAAAGGTTGACAACACCCATGAGATAACGCATATCGACCACCAGCCCATTCGGGAAGTCATAAGAAAGGCCCAACGGAACGGCCACGTCCACCTTATGAATCTTTGCCGTGCCTGCCTCCGCCGCTGTCAGATACCCTTCTTTCGGCTCTATGTCAACGTCGCACCGCGCCTTATTCTTTTATATTATAGGCCGGTTGCACGCCGGCTTTTCAGTGCTAGGGGCCTTATACACGTAGCAATTGAGAAGAATCGGCAGGGTGATATAGTTCGCTTTCCACACTCAGCTGCTTGGCTACCCCCAGTTTAAGGCGCTCTTTCTCTTTGCCCAAGGGCACATCCCCAAGCGGAATATTGTCGTATCTCACTCCTTGTTGGCTATAATAAGCACCCAAAGAGATGGCCAGTCGCGAATTGAACTGATACTGTGCCTCTACGCCACCGACCAAACCCGACCGGTGCGTTAGAGCCGTTTCAAAAACATAATTTGCAGAAAAGTACCATCGTGTAGTGCCGGCTCTCCACCAGGTTTTTCCAAATATTGCAATCAGCACATAGCACGGTGGTTTCCTTCGTAGGCCTGGAGACATTAAGCCTGATTTTAGGCGTTATCGACCATGTTTTGGGCTTCTGTTGCGCCCATCCCGTAATGCTGCTACAGCAACATTAGCATGACTACAAGTTTTTTCATAAGAGTTGTTTTATTTAAAGTCTGCACAAATATATGGCTTTTTAGCAACTTCATCAAGACTTCTCCTCCTTATTATCAGAACTGGAAGTAGATAAAAAGGTTGAATCGTAGAGCTTTTTAATCTGAATAACGATATAGATAACGGTCGTCAACAGGATGGCATAAACGAACAGATTGCAATGGCGCAGCACGCCTATCAGCCGTTCCTGCCAGGCATCGGGCAGGAAATGCGTGAGGTAAACCAAAAAGCCATGAAAGCCAAAATGTATTTATAACCACTGACAACCCTACGACCAAAGTTCGACATGGAAGTTCGTAAAAATTTGATGAAGCATCGCCCAACCTGCCGCAAACGACGTGTGACGGAAGAATATCCAAGTGAAGCAAACGAAATGAAATGTCAGCAGAATGGCCACCCATTTCCTGATACCTGTTGACCGATAAGAGCGGCCATGGCCCAGAATCTCCTGACTGAAGTATTTATGTGCCGCCAAAGCCAGGCCGTGCATGCCGCCCCAAGCTACGAAATTGAGGCTGGCACCATGCCAAAGACCACCCAAAAGCATGGTTATGACCAGGTTGACATACTGTCGTAGCTTCCTTTCGGTTGCCACCGAGCGAGACATAGATGTAATCGCGAATCCAACTGGACAGAGATGTGCCAACGACGCCAGAAATCGGTGATACTCGTTGAACGGTAAGGCGCGTTGAAGTTGAGTGGAAGAGTGGAATCCCAACAAGGCGCGATACCAATAGCCATATCGCTGTAGCCACTCGAAGTCACAATAGATTTGCAAAGCATATCCATAGACACCCAAAAGATTCTCTAATCCACTGTAAAGTGTAGGATTATCGAAGATGCGATCTACAAAGTTAAGACTGATATAATCGCTGATGACCGCTTTCTTAAACAAGCCGATAATGATGAGAAAATAGACGCCACGGGCAAACATGTCGCGCGTAATGATAACGGGCGCAGATCTGTGGCGCGAAATCGGAGGCACGCACGATGGGGCCGGC